>Ga0335083_10003043_pt1 | contig 21872 bp, 17 predicted proteins | sample Lox_Sample_42_FD_206716 | JGI IMG/M metagenome (GOLD analysis project Ga0335083, IMG submission 206716) | Soil microbial communities from Loxahatchee National Wildlife Refuge, Florida, United States - Lox_Sample_4.2 | ecosystem: Environmental > Terrestrial > Soil > Wetlands | place: USA...
GCTCGTACCCGGGGCCCTCTCACCGAGCCCGCCGGTCTTTCATTTCGTACCGCGACTCACCTACGCGATCGCACCGCCGAGCCGGGCCGCCCCGCTCGAGCGCCGGCGGGCGATCGCCCGAATACAGTCGGCGCGCATCGCGTCTTTGCCGATCGACGCGCTGCTCGTGTACGACGTGCAGGACGAAGCGGGACGGAACGGGCGGCCGCGACCGTTCGCGTTCTCGCCCAAAATCGATCCGCTGACGTACGCGTTCGACGAGCTCGAGACCGGCTCGCTGCCTCGCGTCGTGTACCGCGCCGTGGCCGGGCAAAGCGAGCAGGCCTTCCGCCGGTGGCTCGACCGGCTCGAGGAGCGCGGCGGGCTCGCGGTGCTGGTTGGAGCCCCTTCGCGCACGACGACCTCGCGGTTCACGCTGCCGCAAGCGTACGCGCTCTCGCGCAAGCACGCCCCCGCGTTACGCCTCGGGGGCGTCATCATCCCCGAGCGACACGAACGCTCGGGCACGGAGGACGTGCGCGTGTGGGAAAAAATGGAGCAGGGCTGCGGGTTCTTCGTGAGCCAAACCGTTTGGTCGGTGAGCAGCACCCAGCGCTTGCTCCGCGACTTGCGGCTGCGTGCGGACACCGCGCGCGGACGGGTGCCCCCGCTCCTCTTCACGTTCAGCCCGTGCGGCTCGCGGCAGACTCTCGAATTCCTCGAGTGGCTCGGCGTCGATGTTCCCTCGCCGGTGAGGTGCGACCTCTTGTCGGCGAAGGACATGCTCGCACGTTCGGTCGAGCTCGCCGCCGACGCCTATGCGGAGATCTCGGCGTTCGCGGCCGGGCTCGGCCTCACCATCGGCTGCAACGTCGAGAGCGTCTCGACCCGGACCGCGGAGGTCGAAGCGTCGCTCGAGCTCCTGCGGCGCGTCATGCCTCATTCCGGAGTCCAGCTCGGGTGCGCCGCGAAAAACCCGTCGACGAAGCCGATGCGATAGACGAGGAAGCCGCCGAAAAGGATGCTCGCGAGTCCCGTCACGATCCCGAGCGCCCGATGGAAGCGCTCGAAGCGTCCGGCCGCCGCGGCGACGGGCACGGCGAAGACGGCCGTGATCAGGAACATGCCGGCGATGGTTCCGACGCCGAAGACGACCAAGTACGCGATCGCCCACGCCGAATTCCTCAGCGTTCCGAGCACCAGGAGCGCGACGGCGGCCGAGCCCGCAAGGCCGTGAGCCACGCCGACGAGGACGGGACGGAGCGACGTTCGCGCCCTCCGCTTCTCGGGCGGCGGCTCACTGCCGGGCTGCGCCGGCGCGGACGTCGCCGTGCCGCGCGCGTGGCCGTCGCGCGCCGCCGCTCTCAGATTCACGGCGCCGAGCAAGAGCAAGACGAACGCGACACAGAGCTCGAGCGCGAGTCCCACCCGCGCCGGGATCACGAGCCCGAAGACGATGATCGCCCCTCCGACGCAGAGTATCGTGAGCGTGTGCCCGACTCCCCACAAGATGCCGAGCGGCGCCGCGGCGCGCACGCTCCGCTCCCGGCTCACGATCGTGGTCACGGCCACGACGTGATCGGCGTCGGTGGCGTGACGCATACCGAGGAGAAAACCGAGAAGTAATATCGGGAGCATCGAAAACCGCGCTATGGGTCGGAAAGCGAGAAGCGCACGGGCACCACGACCTGGCTCGCGACGGGGACGCCTCCGACACGCGCCGGCTCGAAGGTCCACTGCCGCACGGCGGCGATGGCGGCGCGATCGAGCAAGGGATACCCGCTGCTCTGCGCGAGCGAGACCGAATCGGGCAGGCCCGCTGCGCTGACCGAAACGCTCAAACGGACGACGCCCTCTTCCCCACGGCGCCGACTCGGACCCGGATAGTCGGGCGCGGGATTGCTGCGATAGCGCGGGATGGCCGAAACGGCTTTGCGTGGCGGCGCCGCGGGGGCAACGGGCGCGCCCCTCGCGACGGCAGAAGACGGAACCGCCACCGCGAGTGACGGCGCGGGCGCGCTCGCCGCGGGCGCCGCGGCGCCGTTCGAGCGAGTGAGCTCGGGCGCCTCCGAGGGCGGCGCGAGTGACGGCGTCTCGGGCGCGGGAACATCGAGTGGAAGCGACTTGGCCGGCGCCAGCGTCGGCGCGAAGCGCTCCCGAGGGCGGCTCGTCGGCACGGAGGGTTCGTCGGGTGCGACGGCTGCGGTCGGCTGCGGCGTGACGGGATCGGGCCGCGCCTCGACGACGTCGATGTCGACCTCGCGCGTCGGCGCGGTGACGGGCGCGAGTGCCTTCGAGGGCGACGCGACGAGCGCGGCCCCGCCGAGCGCGGCGCCGTGCACGGCAGCCGCGACGAGGAGGCTCACGCTCATCCGCATCGGCTTCATCAGAAGTGCGCCGTCATGCTGACTCTCGCTTCGAGGGGTTCGGCCGGGTGGATCACGAAGTCGTTCACGCCGGTCGCGGGCTCGGGCGGCAGCCCGCGCGAAGCGAGCAGCGCGTTCGGGAGTCGCGACGGGTAGTAATAGGCGATGTCGTCGGCCTTCGTGTTGAAGGCATTGAGCAACTCGCCGGCTATTTCGTACTGGTCGGTGCGATACCCGGCGACGAGGTTCACGATGGTCGACTCCGGCTGACGCGCCGCGTTGTCCTCGAGGACGGGCTGGGAGCTGAAGTAGCGGACGCGCGCACCGCCGAAGACGCCGATCGGCGACTCGACCGCGGCAGTGCCGGAGATGACCATCGGAATCGAATTGGCGATGTACTTGCCGGAGCCCCCGTCCGCCGCATCCTGCGAATTCAAGTAGCGAGCGTGCGTCAAGGAGAAGTCCGCCGACAGGGTGAGCCACCTGTTCGGCTTGTAGAAGTTGGCCCACTCGACGCCGTAGCGACGGGAAGCACCGTTCGCTTCCGTGTCGCCGGAGTCGCCGTCGAAGGTCAGCTCGGAGTCGGACTGCAGGAACCAGAGCGACACCGTACTCACGAGTCCGGGAATGATCGAGGTCCGCGTCCCGACCTCGGCGCCTTGGGTGCGAACGAGGAGCGGCACCTTCTCTTGCGGTTGGCCCGCCGCATCGACGCTGATCGTGACGCCGCGCGCGTCGTTGCTGTGAAATCCGGTGCCGCCGTCGACGTAGAATTCGGTCTTCGCCCAGGGGCCGAAGACGAGCGACGCCTTCGGACTGACGATGGCCGCCGCTTTACTCCCCGAGTTCGACGCGTTGCTCGTGCTGTCGACGTTGACGCCGAAGAGGTCACCGCGGAGGCCGACGCTGCTCCTGAACCAGTGCGTCCATTGGATTTGATCGCTCCCGTAGACGCCCGCGTTGCCCTCCTCGATGTGGTTGTGCGTCACGACATCGAGCACCACGCGGTCGGCGGTGTCGTTCAGGCCCGAGTTCGGGATGAAGTCGTTGCGCGCCTGAACGCCGACCGTGTTCTCGACTTTCATGCCGAGCCAGACGTTGTCCCAGGTCTGCGAGAAGTCGGCGCCGGTCACGTAGCGACGATCGACCTGCTCGAACTGATCGAGGTTGACGGGGTCGACCAGCGCGTAGTCGAAGTCCGACCAGAGATTGAGCTGATAATAGAAGCCGTACACCAAGAGCTTGGTCGTGGTGTCGTCCCCGTGGTGCGTCCAATCGAACGAAAGCGCGTCACGACCGGTGTGTCCGCCGTCCGTCGGATCAATCGCGCCGAAGCGACCGATGACGCCTTCCGTGATGGCGCGCTTTGCCACCTGATCGCTCGAGTGCCAATTGGGCGCCCAATAGGCGCTCGCCGTGACGTTGAACGCGTCTTCTTTCGTCCCCCAGTGGTAGCGGAGGAGCCCGTTGTAACGGTTCGAGTTCTCGGGCAGATCCCAGGGCCCGTCATAGTGATTGTATTCGAACGCGTAGAGCAGCGTGCCGTTGCCGAGCTTCGGGCTCGCCGCCACCAGCGCTCGCGCATAGTTGAATTGGCCGACTTGGACGTTGGCAATCCCCTGGGGAAGCCGGTTCACCAGATGAACGTTGGCGGCGCCCGCGCCCGAGAAATCGCCCACTTCGGCGTAAAACGGCCCTTTGCGATAGTCGATGTGGTCGATCAACTCCGGAATCAAGAAGTTGAGGTCCGAGTAGCCCTGACCGTGCGCGTGACTCGGGAGGTTGACGGGCACCCCGTCCACCGAGAAGGCGAAGTCCGTCCCGTGATCCAGGTTGAAACCGCGCAGGAAGTACTGGTTCGCTTTGCCGTCGCCGGAATGCTGCGTGACGATGAGCCCCGGAACCGTCTCCATCAGCTCGCCTCGGCGGAGCACCGGGAGATCCTCGAGATCGGGCGAGCCGATGTTGCCCTGCGAAGCGCTGCTCGCGACGCCGAGGAGATCCTCCGCGCGACTGCGGACGACCACTTCGGACATCTGCACGGGCGGCTGGACCGACGGTTGTACCGGACTCGAGGGTGGAGGCGGCGCAGCCGGAGGTGCCGAGACAGCAGGGGCCGGGGCAGCCGGCGCGGCCGGGGCAGCCGGCGTGACCGAGGAAGCCGGCGCGGCCGAGGGCGACGGCGGCGTGGGCGGTGGGGGTGCCGCCGCCGAAGCGCTCGGACTCGAGCCCGGCGGCTCCGGCGCCGCTGCGGCGGACCCCTGCGCCAAGGACGATCGCGCCACGAGTGACAAGAGCGCGAGCACGACGATGCGCTCCGAGACGTAGTTTCTAGCCAAGCTCATGCGAGCCGGGTCGTAACACGAATCTACAAAGACATGCTACGCGAAACGCATGCCTTCGGCTTACGAGCGCGTGACGGCCGTCACTCGGGGCCCGCACCGAGCGATTCCGTCGATCACGCCCGAGCTCGCTCGGGCGTAGGAGCGGCTGTCAGGGCACGTCGATGTAAAACGCGACGTGTCCGTGCGGCGAATCGTCGGGAGTGTCGTTGCACTCCTCGTTGAAGTGGAACCGAATCACCCAGCGGCCCGATTCGTCGAAAATGATGGGGCCGATCTTGTAAGTGCCCGCGGGACCCTCGGTGGCCTTGATGTCGTTGCTCGGCGTGATGTGCGAGGGGTCGGACGCGAGGTAGACCTCGGGGCTGTTCGGGTCGTCACCCGTCATCGGACCGCCGGGCGCGGCTCGCTTGTCGATCTTGACCGTGAACGTCGCAGGCTGGTTCACCACGACGCAGTCGACGCTGAAGCTCACGTCGTACTTGCAGTCGTCGTCCTGGGCGGAGCTCGTCGTGTGCACGACGTACGTTTCGTCTTCGCTCGCGCCGCCGCCGGCACCCGCCGCGCCGGTGTCCACGCTGCCGGTCTCGCATTTGCCGGTGACCTGCGTGATGGGGTTGCCGGAATCGTCGATGCAATGCATGTCGACCGCGCCGTCCTCGACCGGACCGCCCGAGTTCGTGCACATGCCGCCGGACGGCGGCGGCGAAGCGTCGTCGTCGTTCGAGCACGCGGGGCCGAAGACGCTCGCCATCGCGAGAACGAGGCCGAAAGCGGAAGCGAGACTTTTGGTCGGAGCGGGACGCTGAGTACTCATGAGGATTCCTTGGATCGCCGCGTACGCCGGCGGACGCAACGTCGGGGTGCGGTATTTTTGCGCACCCCCCTACTCCGAAGCGAAACCGCGCGTGGTTCGTCGAAGGGGAGCCAACCGACACCGGCTCTTTCAGTCGATGTTCCCAGCGCCATGCTAAGAGCGCGGAGCCCATGCCGACACCGAGCCGCATCCTCGCTCTCTTGACCGCAGTGCTGAGCGGCTGCGGCGGCGGTCATGCGCGACCCTCGCCCGCCGAAACCGCCACGGCCGACGGCTTCTGTGGCACCGACACGGCGGCACTGATCGCGGCGGCGGGAGACCCCGCTGATCCGGCCACGCCCGCGCTCGAAACCCCCATCGCCGGAAGCCAGTGTGGCGCCGTCGAGCGGCAGTTCGCGATCGAAGACTCGCCGCTCGTCACCGACTGCTCGCCCGTCGCGTTCGACTCGAATCCGCCGAGCTCCGGCCCCCACTACTTCACGTGGCCGAAGTACAAGACGTACGAACAGGCGATTCCGCGCGGCTTTACCGTGCATGCGCTGTCCCACGGCGCGGTCGTCTTCGCGTACTCGTGCACCGACTGTTCGGACGAGGTTGCGAGCGCGCAGCAGGTGCTGGACGCCGTCGGCGTGGATCCAATCTGTTGTACCGCGCAAGGATGCGGCGCGGACGCGACGACGCGACTGCTCATGACACCGGACCCCGGCTTGAAGACGCGTTGGGCGGCACAAAGTTGGGGGTTTACGCTGACGGCCGACTGCTTCGAGCCCGACGTGTTCATGAATTTCACGGCGCACCGCGGGCAAGGGCCGGAGATGCTCTGCGCCGACGGGACCGACGTATCGCTGCCGAAGCCCGACTAAGTCCGAGGCGCGCTCGCGTGCGACGGCTCGGCGCGCCGGCAACGCGCGGCACGCACCCGGGGTGCGGCAATTTCACGCATTGAACACGCCGCCGTCGGGTCTCATAGTCCCGGCGCCCAGGAGACCCCGATGCCGACGCACGAACACGGTACACGCAGGCCTGAAAGACCGGCGCTTCTAGGACTGATCGCGGCCCTGAGCATCGCGGCCGGGTGCGCGAGCTCGCCGGACGCGCAGGGCTCCACGACGGGGAGCCGTGACATGATGAGCGACAGCGGCAGCCTGCGGGTCACGCTCCAGAGCTCACCCGAGGCGACGCCCGTCCGCGGAGAGAATCAGATCGTCCTGAACGTGGTTCAGAACGAAAGCGGAGACGCCGTGGAAGGCCTCACGCTCTCCATGGTGCCGTTCATGCCCGCGATGGGACACGGGAGCCCCGTCGTGCCGGTTTTTTCGGATGAAGGCGACGGGCAGTATCGCTTCGACGACGTGGACTTGACGATGGCCGGGCTCTGGGAGCTTCGTACCGCCATCACCGGGGCGGTTTCGGATTCCGTCGACTTCTCGTTCGACGTGAAGTGACGGCGCCGCGCATTTGACTCGTTTCGTCGCAAGAACGCGCTCGCCCCGGCCCCTCTCGCTCGCTTGCTTCGCGCTCGGGCTCGCGGTCGTGGGCGCTCCTCGCGCGGCGCGCGCGCAGGCGTGCTGCGCGGGCTCGTCGGCCGTCACGCCTGGTCGTCTCGTCCTCCACGAGAATGCGCTCGCGGGGTTCGAGCTCCGCAGTGCCGCTCTGCTCGGAACATACGACTCGAGGTCCGCTTATCACGCGGCCGCGCCGGGGACCGGCGAAGCCGACTTCGAGGAAGACGTGTTCGCCTCGGCGCGCGTGCTCGAGCGCGGTCAAGTCAGTCTGCTCGTTCCGTTCGTGGAATCGTGGCGCACGAGCCGAACCACGGGCGCCGAGTTCGGCGGCGGCGTCGGCGACGTGAACGCGAGCGCCCGCTACGACTTCACCTGGGCGCGTGAAGTGAGCTACCTACCCGGCATCGCGCTGCTGCTCGGACTCACGGTACCGAGCGGCCGCGCGCCCGAGTCGGCGCGCTTGCCGCTCGCCAGCGACGCGACCGGCGTCGGCGCGGTGCAGCTGAACGCCGGCCTCGCGCTCGAGCGCGTCGTCGATCGCTGGCTTTTCGGGCTGAGCGGTCTCGTGGCGAAACGGCTTTCCCGGCGCGTTCAGGGGCTCGAAAGCGACCTCGGAACCCAATTCACCCTGCTCGGCAACGCCGGCTACGTCTTCGCCGACGAGGCCTCGCTCGCGCTCGCCGTCACCTTCACGGCCGAGGGCGATGCGAGCATCGACCGAGTCGAAGCGAGCGGCACCGCGCGGCGCCTCTTGCGCTTCGCGCTCGCCGGCAGTCTCCCGCTCGGGGACCGTCTGCGGCTGCAGGCCTCGACCTACCTCGATCCCCCGTTCAGCGGCGCCGGCGAGAACCAGCCGTCGACCCTCGGCTTCACCTCCACCGTCATAGGGAGTCTTTTCTGATGCGTCACTCTGTTTCGACGGCGATGCTCGCGCTCGTGCTCGGCGCTGCGTGTAAAACCGAAGCTCCCGCGCGACTCCCGCTCGCGGAGCCCCTCGTGCTCGCGGGCAGCGACGGACGAGCGCACGATCTCCGCGCGGAGATTGCGCGTTCGACCCTCACCGTATTCGTCTTCTACTCGCAGTCGTGCCCGTGCCTCCGGGTTCACGAGCCTCGCCTTCGCGCACTCGCGGAGGCGTACCGCGGACGCGGCGTTTCGCTGCTGATCGTCGATTCCGAGGTCGGCGCCGAGCCGGCGACGGACGCGGCCGCAGCGAAACAGCGCGCATATCCGTTCGCTCTCCTGACCGACCGCGGCGCGAAGCTCGCGACGGCCGTGCCCGCGCGCTTCGCGCCGCACGCCGTCGTCGTCGACGCGAGCGGCGCCATCCGCTACTCGGGCGGCATCGATTCCGACAAGAACCGCCTGCACGAGGACGCGCGCCCGTACCTGCGGCAAGCCCTCGACGAAATTCTCGCGGGTCGCGAGCCCCCCGTTCGCGATCGCGAGCCGCTCGGGTGCGCGCTCGAGCTCGATTGAAAGCGCGTCCGGCCCGGCGAGCGCGAACACGTACCGCTCGACGGCTGCATCGAACGGATGCACCCTCCTGCGCGTTCAGAGAAGCTTCAGGTAGGCGATGATATCGGCGTTGTCTTGCGCCGTGGGGACGTGAGGGTTCGGGTAGTCGCCGCTGTTCGGCAGGAACGTCGCCATGTGCTTGTCGTACTGAACCATCAGATCGTCGAGGGTCGCCGCGGAGTTGTCGTGAAAATAGGGGGCGGTGTTCTTCACGCCCCAGAGGGGCGGGATCTTGAAAAAGTTCACGTCGTTGTAGTCGCCGGTGATGAGCGCGCGGCCGGGGTCCGGCGTCGTCACCGTCACCGTCTTGCCCGGGTTGTTCGGATCCGGGAACGAGAATTCGTAGGTCGGGTTGCCGCCGAGGTTGAACTCCGAAACGCTCACGGTCTGAAAGTGCTTGCCGACGGGCAGGCCGGAGTTGGATTGCGTCTCGTTCGTCATCGGACCGCCGTGGCATTGGCCGCAGATGTTGAAGCGCGGAGCGGCGGAGTCCTGAACGAACCAGCGGCGTCCGCGCTTTTCTTCGTCGGTCGTTCCGTCCGGCCAGGTCGGCGCGGCGCCGTTTGCGGCGTACTGTCGCAAGAGGTCGCTCGAAAAAAGCGTCTTCTCGTAATCGGCGATGAGGCTCAACTCCGTGGAAGTGGGAGTGACGGTACCTTGAGCGTGCCCGAGAATCGCACTCTGAGCCTGTGACGGCAAATCGGGTTCACGGCCGTCCCACATCAGATTCGGATCCAGCGCTGGAGTATTGAATGTCGTGGGAATCCCCCGGCGAACGGTGATCGAAGTCGCGGTGGGATCGGACGTGAGGTGAACTCCGCTCGGCAGATCGATCGTCACTCTTATGGTCGCATGAGCCTGGAGTTCGGTGTAATCGCTCCCCACGCCGTCGTCGCTGTCGAGCGGCCGAAACAGTGGATCATCCGGATTCGCGGCGTAGAGCGACTGAACGTCGGCCGGGCTGACGGTACCTGTCGCGCTGCTATGACAAGTCACGCACGTGCGACCGTTGCCTCCGAACGTCTCTTTCGTGAATAGATATTCGCCGTCCTCGTCACCGGCGGCAGGACCTGCTGCGCCGCCGGCCGTGCCGCCCGCGCCCGCGCTCGGTGCGACGCCGCCGGCGCCTCCGCCGCCCGGATTGCCGAAGCCGCCGGCGCCGAACGCCGCTGGGCTGCCCGCGCTACCGCCGGTCGCGCCACCGACCACGGGTGCCCCACCGGCGGCGGCACCGGCAAGGCCACTCACGGCCGACGTGCCCGCCGCCACGAACCCACCCAGCCCGCCGCTCGCGCTGGAGCTCTCGGATCTTCCGCCCGCGCCCGCCACCACGGGAGCCGCTCCTGCGGCGACGGCCGGACCGCCGCTCGCACCGGTCGGGGGTGCGCCTCCGCCGTTTGCGGCCGTCGCCTGATCCAGATCGGTGGGAGAGCGCGAGGAACACGCGCAGAGTGCGAACAACGCGAAACCGAGTCGGCGCCGTGGTGAGGTCACCCTCGGCAAACTACACTAAAGAGGACTATTGTCTTGTAAAATGAATTTCCCGCTTTTCCCATGTCTCTGCTGAGGGTGCGCCTGCGCCAGCGAGCCGGTGTGGTTTTTCTCGCGCGAATTTTTGTCGCACCCGTCCACGCGTCCCGGGGTCAGCGGCGGCCGCCGACAGATGTCTCGTCTAAGAGACAAACTGGCAAGTAGTTACCAAACGACGGTGGGCGGCGAAGAGCGCATCGATAGCCTGTGGCTATCGATCTGATTCGATCAAACGAATGGCGAGCATTTCCGGACGAACTATAGGTTCCAGCATGACGACCGAAAAGAAGTGTCCGTTTCCCCACTCGTTCGGCGGTGGCACCTCGAACCGCGATTGGTGGCCGAACTCGCTGCGGCTCGACCTGCTCGCTCAACACTCCTCGAAGTCCAATCCGGTGGGACCGGCGTTCGACTACGGAGCGGCATTTCGGAGTCTCGACTTCGCGGCGCTGAAGGCCGACCTCGCGCGACTCATGACGGACTCGCAAGACTGGTGGCCCGCCGATTTCGGTCACTACGGTCCGCTCTTCGTGCGCATGGCGTGGCACAGCGCGGGCACCTACCGCACGGGTGACGGTCGCGGCGGCGCCGGGCGCGGGCAACAGCGCTTCGCGCCCCTCAACAGCTGGCCGGACAACGTGAGCCTCGACAAGGCCCGTCGTTTGCTGTGGCCCATCAAGCAGAAATACGGCCAAAAGATCTCGTGGGCCGATCTCATGATCCTGACCGGCAACGTCGCGCTCGAGACGATGGGCTTCAAGACGTTCGGCTTCGGCGGGGGCCGCGAAGACGTGTGGGAGCCCGATCTCGACGTCTACTGGGGCGCCGAAAAGAAGTGGCTCGGCGGCGACGCGCGCTACTCGGGCGAGCGCGACCTCGAGAATCCGCTCGCGGCGGTGCAAATGGGGCTCATTTACGTGAACCCCGAGGGTCCCAACGGCAATCCGGATCCGGTCGCCGCGGCGCGCGACATCCGCGAGACGTTCGCGCGCATGGCCATGAACGACGAGGAGACGGTCGCGCTCATCGCGGGCGGGCACACCTTCGGCAAGACGCACGGCGCGGGTCCCGCGTCGCACGTCGGAGCCGATCCCGAAGCCGGCGAGCTCGAAGCACAGGGCCTCGGCTGGAAGAGCGGCTTCAACACGGGCATGGGCGTCGACGCGATCACGAGCGGCCTCGAGGTCACCTGGACGACGACGCCGACCAAGTGGAGTAACGACTTTTTCAAGCACCTCTTCGGCTTCGAATGGGAGCTCACGAAGAGCCCAGCGGGCGCGCACCAGTGGAAGCCGAAGGGCAGCGCCGGTGCCGGCACCGTGCCGAGCGCGCACGACGCGTCGAAGCGCATCGCCCCCGCCATGCTGACGACCGATCTGTCGCTGCGGTTCGATCCCGCGTACGAGAAGATCTCGCGGCGCTTCATGGAGCACCCGGACCAATTCGCGGACGCTTTCGCGCGCGCGTGGTTCAAGCTCACGCACCGCGACATGGGACCGCGGGCGCGCTACCTCGGGCCCGAGGTGCCGGCCGAAGAGCTCATCTGGCAAGATCCGATCCCGAAGGTCGATCACCCGCTCGTCGACGCGAAGGACGTGGCGGCGCTGAAGAGCAAACTGCTCGCGTCCGGACTCTCGGTTGCCGACCTCGTCTCGACGGCCTGGGCGTCGGCTTCGACGTTCCGCGGCTCCGACAAGCGCGGCGGCGCGAACGGCGCCCGCATTCGGCTCGCGCCGCAGAAGGACTGGGCGGTGAACCAACCGGCGGAGCTCGCGCGCGTGTTGAACACGCTCGAGCGCGTTCAGCGCGAGTTCGACGGAGCACAGACCGGCGGAAAGAAGATCTCGCTCGCCGATCTCATCGTGCTCGGAGGTTCGGCGGCGATCGAGGAAGCGGCGAAAGCCGCCGGCCACGCGGTCACGGTGCCGTTCGAGCCCGGTCGCGCGGATGCGCTCGCGGAGCAGACGGACGTGGCGTCCTTCGCCGCGCTCGAGCCGCTCGCGGACGGCTTCCGCAACTACCAGGCCGCGCGCGTCGCCGTGCCCGGCGAGGCGCTGCTCGTCGACAAGGCCCAACTGCTCACGCTGACGGCGCCCGAGATGACGGCGCTCGTCGGCGGTTTGCGCGTGCTCGGCGCGAACGCCGACGGGTCGAAACAGGGCGTGTTCACGACTCGACCGGGCGTGCTCTCGAACGACTTTTTCAAGAACCTGCTCGACATGAGCACGGAGTGGAAGGACGTTTCGGATTCGAAGAACCGCTTCGAGGGACGCGATCGCAAGACTTCCGCGCTGAAATGGACCGCGACGCGCGTCGACCTCGTGTTCGGCTCGAACGCGCAGCTGCGCGCCATCGCCGAGGTGTACGGCAGCGCGGACGGTGAGCTCCGCTTCATCGACGACTTCGTCGCCGCGTGGACGAAGGTCATGAACCTCGATCGCTTCGAACGCTGAGGCTTGCCACGTCGCGCTCCCGATCGGGTGCGCTCTCGACGGGCCGACGCGAGGTGAAGCTCGCCCGGCCCGTCGAGCTCCGAAAATCGCGACGGAGTAGCGTATGGTACGCTGAGCGCGTCGAATGCGGCTCGCGCTGAAGTTCAACCTCGTGCTCCTGATCGTGTTCGGGCTGGGGTTCGGGGCGGCCGCGCTCTTTTCGCGCTCGTTGCTCCAGCAGAGCGCGCGCGAAGAAACGTTGGAGGACGCGCGGCTGATCATGGAGTCGGCGCTCGCGTCCCGCGCGTACACGTCGACGCAGGTCGCGCCGCTGCTCAAGCGCCTCGGTGAAGACGACTTCTTCCCGCAATCCGTGCCGGCCTTCGGCGCGACCGAGCAGTTCGACGCGCTGCACGCCCAGTTCCCCGATTTCTCCTACAAGGAAGCGACGCTCAACCCGACGAACCTGCGCGACCGCGCGACCGATTGGGAAGTCGACATCGTCAATCGCTTTCGTCAGGACTCGACGCTCCACGAGATCGTCGGTGAACGCGACACGCCGAACGGCCGCTCGCTCTACCTGGGCAAGCCCATCGCGATCAACGACGCCGCGTGCCTCGGCTGCCACAGCACCGTGGACGCGGCGCCGAAGGCCATGCTGAAGCGGTACGGTCCGGCGAACGGCTTCGGCTGGCAGCTGCACGAGACGGTCGGCGCGCAGCTCGTGAGCGTGCCGATGACGGTGCCGCTCGCGCACGCCGACGCCGCGTTTTACGCGTTCGTCGCCTCGCTCGGCAGCGTCTTCGCCGTCGTCTTCGTGGTGCTGAACCTGATGCTCACGCTGATGGTCGTACGGCGCGTGGTTCGCCTGTCCGCCATCGCGGACGCCGTGAGCCTCGGCAAAATCGACGGGCCCGACTTCCCGGCGACGGGCACGGACGAGGTCGCGCGCCTCGCGCACTCCTTCAACCGCATGAAGAAGAGCGTCGAGCACGCGATCAAGATGCTCGAAGACCCATGAGCTCCGAGCCCGACCGTCTCGGCAAATACCTGATCCTGGAGCCGCTCGGGGCAGGTTCCATGGGCGTCGTGTATCTCGCGTACGACCCGGTGATCGAGCGCAAGGTCGCGATCAAGACGATCCGCAAGCACGAGTTCGGCGGGAGCGCGAGCGAGGAAGCGACCGAGCGTTTTCGGCGCGAGGCGACGGCGGCCGGCAAGCTGTCGCACCCGGGCATCGTCGGCATCTACGACTTCGGCGAAGACGAGGCGAACGGCTACATCGTCATGGAGTACGCGCCGGGCATGGATCTCGCCAAGTACGCCGCCTCGCGCAGCTTGAGCTTGCACGAAGTCGGGCGCCTGCTCGGCGAGCTCCTCGACGCGCTCGGTCACGCGCACGCCGCCGGCATCGTGCATCGCGACATCAAGCCGGCGAATCTGCTCGTCGCCGATCAGCTGAAGATCACGGATTTCGGCATCGCGCGCGTGCGCGACTCGAAGCTCACGCAGGTCGGCGCCGCCATGGGCACGCCTTCCTACATGGCTCCTGAGCAGTACATGGGCGTCGCGGTCGATCACCGCGTCGATCTCTTCGCCGCGGGCGTCATCCTCTACGAACTCTTGACCGGCCGCTTGCCGTTCGAGGGCAGCTCGGTGGTCGAGGTCTCGTACAAGATCTGTCACACGGATCCGCCGCCGCCGAGCCTCGTGCGGCCGGGGCTCCCGCCTCACCTCGACGCGGTCGTCGCGCGAGCGCTCGCGAAGGATCCAGGCGCCCGTTTTCAGAGCGCGGCGGAGTTCGCGACCGCGCTCGCCGTCACGCCGAGCGGCAACGTGGCGCGGGACAATCCCGAATCGCTGCGTGAACCGCGCGCCCCGGCGAGCGGCTCACCGCCGGCCGCGGGGCTGCTCTCGACCGACACGTTGCGGCGCGTCGATGCGGCGCTCGCGCCGGCGCTCGGTCTCGTCGCGGGGGCGGCACTCAAGCGCGCGCTCGCGCGGGCACGGACGCGCGAAGAGCTCGTCGCGCTCTTGACGGACCCGGTGAGCGACGCGAAAACACGCGAGGGCCTCCTCACGACACTGCGCGCGTTGCTCGCGGCGCCGCTCGAGCAAGCCGCGACCGAACGGTTGTCTGCCGCTCCGAATTCGCTGCGCCCGACCGCGGCGATCAGCGCCGCCGACCTCGCGCGCGTGACCGAGGTCCTTGCGCTCCGCGTCGGGCCCATCGCCAAAATCATGGTGAAGAAGGCGGCCGCCGACGCGGCGAGTTACCGCGACCTCTGCCTCGGCCTGAGCGCCAAGCTCGGCACCGACGCCGAGCGCGAGAGCTTCCTGCGCGAACTCGGCGCGGCGCGCTGAGCGGCAGCGCGCGCGGTTGGCGTGGATCCGGCCGGCTGGGCGGGAACGCGGCTGAACGTGCTCGGTCGGTCCGGGCGCTTGCCTGCGACGACCAGCCGGACTAGGCACACGCTCTGGTGCGCGGCCTTGATAACACCGCGATCTTGGGAGGCTTAGTCATGTCCTTTGTTGGACGAAACGTTCGCGCGCTTTTCATCTCGTTCTTGACGGTCTGTGCGCTCGGTTGCGGCACGACACGCGACTTCAAGCCCCACGACGAAACGGGAGGCGCCGCGGGCGCCGGCGACGAGAACGGTGGAGGACGCGGCGGCAACACCGGCGGTCGCAACGGCGGCTCGGGCGGTCCGAGCAGCGGCGGCCAGGGCGGTACGTCGACCGGCAACTCGGGCGGGACGGGACAAGGCGGGACGGATCAAGGCGGAACCGGGCAGGGCGCGACGGGACACGGCGCGACCGGCCAAGGCGGCACGAGCCAGGGCGGCACCGGTGAGGGCGCGACCGGACAAGGCGGGACCAAGGCGTCGGGCGGAACGGGGGCGGAAGCCGAGGGCGGCGCCGGTGCGGGCGGCGAAGGCGGCGTGACGGCGGGCGCAGGCGGTGAAGGCGGCGCGGCGCCCCCTCCCGAACCGTGCACCGACGAAGGCGTCATCGAGTGCACGGGGAACGCCGTGCGCACGCGACGCCTGTGCAGCGGCGGGTTCTGGACGAAGTACGACGACTGCGACGCGGATCAGCGCTGTGACACGCGCGCGGGCAACAACGCTCAGTGCTTGCCGGTCGTGGCCCAGTGCGTCGGCAAAAATCCGGGGCAGCTCTCGTGCAACGGCCTCGTGATCGGGGACTGCGGTCCCGATCTCGTGACGGTCGAGAATCAACAGACCCCGTGCGACTCCTTCTGCGTCGAGCACGACGGCACCGCCGAGTGCAGCGCGTGCCCGTCCGGTCAGTACAGCAGCGACGGGACCCCGGCCGGTTGCAAAGCGTGGACGAACTGCACCGCCGGACAATACGCATCGACGCTGCCCACGGCGACGTCGGATCGCGCCTGCTCGGCGTGTGGCTCGGGCTCCTTCACGACCACGGCCACGGCCAACCAGGCGAGTTGCACTCCGTGGACGGCGTGCACGGCCGGCCAATACGTCACGGTCAACGGGACTTCGACGTCCGATCGCTCGTGCCTCGCGTGCGCCGGGGGCAGCTTCAGCGCCGGTTCGAACGCGACGAGCTGCTCTCCGTGGTCCAATTGTTCGAGCGGCAACTACGTTTCCACGGCGGGGTCGGCAACGTCGGATCGCGCGTGCACGCCCTGCGCGAGCGGCTCGTACAGCGCGAGCGCGAACGCGACGAGCTGCGCCACGTGGTCGAGCTGCCCGAGCGGCGACTACGTTTCGACGGCGGGCTCCGCGACGTCGGATCGCGCGTGCGCGGCGTGCGCTTCGGGTACGTTCACCACCTCGGCGAACCAGACGAGCTGCGCCACGTGGTCGAGCTGCGCGAGCGGCAAATACGTCTCCACGGCCGGCTCGGCCACGTCGGATCGCGTTTGCACGGCCTGCGCGTCCGGGACCTTCAGCAACTCGACGAACCAGACGAGCTGCTCCACGTGGACGAGCTGCGCGAGCGGCAAGTACGTTTCGACGGCGGGCTCGGCCACGTCGGATCGCGCGTGCACGGCGTGCGCGTCGGGCACCTTCACCTCGTCTGCGAACCAGACGAGCTGCTCGACGTGGACGAGCTGCGTGGCCGGGCAATTCGTTTCGGGCGCGGGCAGCGCCACGGCCGATCGGACCTGCGCGGGGTGCGGGAGCGGCACCTTCAGCACGAGCTCGAACTCCTCGAGCTGCACGGGTTGGGCGAGTTGCAGCGCCGGCCAATTCGTTTCGACGGCCGGGACGGCCACGAACGATCGCGCGTGCACGGCCTGCGGCTCCGGCACGTTCAGCGCGAACTCGAACCAGACGAGCTGCGGCGCTTGGACGACGTGCAACGCGGGGAGCTACGTCTCCACGGCGGGCACGAAGACGAGCGATCGCGTCTGCGGCGCGTGCGGCAGCGGGACGTACACGTCGTCGTCGAACCTGACGAGCTGCAGCCCCTGGGACATCTGCACGTGGGCCCAGAGCGGCACGGTGCAGGCCGGCACCTCGACGTCCGACGCCGTGTGCGGCGCGGCGAACAGCGCCTATCGTTCGTACGGCACCGACGCGATCTACGAGTTTTTCTACGCCCTCGGGCGGGACTCGAACGGCAACGTCTACGCGGGCGGGGAAACCAACGGCGACACGTTCGGGACGAACCTCGGCGGCGTGGACGCCACGTTGGTGAAGATCGACGCGAACGGCAACACCGCGTGGACCCAGCAATTCGGCACGGACGGCAACGACGACGTTTTCGGCATCGCCACCGACGCGAGCGGCAACGTCTACGTCTCCGGATCGACGGCCGGCAGCCTCGGCGCCGCGAGCCAGGGCGACGACGACATCTACGTGCGCAAATACAGCACTGCGGGCGCCATCATCTGGACCAAACAGTTCGGCTCGAGCGGAAACGACGGCGGGACGGGCATCGCCGTGGACGGCGCCGGCAACGTGGTCGTCACCGGCGAAACGTACGGCTCGGTCGTCAACAGCTCCGGCGGTGAAGACGTCGTGGTCCGAAAGTACGACTCGAACGGCAACTCCCTCTGGACCGATCAGTTCGGCACCGCCAACGACGAGCAGGGCAGGTCGGTCGGCTTCGACTCGGCCAACAACGTGTACGTCGTCGGCTACACGACCGGCTCGCTCGGCGGTACGAACGCGGGCAGCAACGACATCTTCGTCCGCAAGTACAACGCGAACGGCGTGGTGCAGTGGACGAAGCAGTTCGGGACTTCGAGCGACGACTGGGCGGAGCGGGTCGCCGTGGACGCGAACGGAAATACCTACGTCGGCGGCGAAACGGTGGGCGCGCTCGCGAGCACGAACGCGGGCGGTTGGGACGGCTTCATCCTCAAGCTGAACTCGAGCGGCGTGCTCCAGTGGTCTCGCCAATTCGGAACGAGCGCGTTCGAAGAGGTCGAAGGCCTCGCGCTGGCTCCCGACGGCTCGATCTACGCGGCCGGCGACACCGGCGGCGTGATGCAAGCACCCGGCGCGGGGGGCAACGACGATTACGTCGTTCGCTACTTGAGCGACGGCACCGCTTCGTGGACGCGCCAGTTCGGTTCCTCCGGCGACGAGCTCGAGTACGGCCTTGCCGTCGACTCGAACGGCTACGCCTACCTCGCCGGCTACACCACGGGCGACCTTCAGTTCCCGAACCAAGGTCCCTATGACGACTACGTCGTGCAGCTCGTCCCGTGAGACGACGGGTGTGACTTCGCGATAGCGGTTCTCGGGGCTCAGGCGCCGTGTTCGAAGCGGCCCTGAGCCAGGGTGTGCCAAAGACGCTGGAATGCGCTTTGCTTGGTGGAGCACCGTGCTCGCCTCGCTCCTTCGCGCACCCACATGGTGGTCACTGCTCTGCGTCGTGCCCATTGCGGGGGCATGCGGGAGCAGCCGCTCACCGAGCGACGACGGCGATGCAGGGACAGGCGGCACGTCGAGTCACGGCGGCGATGTCGCGGGTGGCGGCGCCGGCGGGCAAGCGGGTGCCGGGCGCGGCGGCAGCCCGGCGGGGACCGGCGGCTTCGTCGCCTGTCCGGGCAGCGATCCCACTTCGGTGAGCAGCGCCGGGTGTCGCTCGACCGCCGATTGCAGTTTCGGAACCTGCGTCTGGTCGGAGCCCGTGTACACCTGTGGACCCGTCGGGTTCGCAAGCCCGCAATGCACGACGGACGCGTCGTGCGGCGACGGCAAGATCTGTGAGCTTGCGCCGTATCAGAGTTGCGGCAACGTCGCGCAGTGCTTTGCCCGCTGCACGGCCGGCTCGTGTGACAATGGGCAAGTCTGTAACTCGGACACGGGACACTGCGACTACGTTCCGTGCGGCAGCGCTTGGCCCTGCGCCGCGGACGAGACGTGCCTTCCGAGCGTCACCACCGTCAGCGATCCGCACGGCTGCGCGCCTGCGCTGTGCGAGCTCTACGGAGGCACGTACGCTTGCCCGAGCGGCACCGCGTGCAGCATGAGCTACTCGGATCAGCACGGCTGCCAGAGCCTCTGTTCGGTGAACGGTTGTAGTCCGAACTACGTCTGTGAAGCCGACGAGAGCTGCCAGCCGAAGAAGTGCAAAGCCGACGCCGATTGCGATTGCGGCGTCTGCGCCTCGGGCACCTGCAAAAACACCTTCGGGTTCTGCAGCTACGGCTCCGGCGGCACGAGCGGGTGAGGCGCGGGCAGCGTTCGATCGAAGCGGCTCAGCGCCCTTTTTGGAGCTGTTTGATGCAGGCTGCGACGAAGGCCACGTCCTCGCCCCGCTCGCGGCGTGCGTCGAGGATGTAGCCGAGGTTCGTCGCGGTCGTCGCGGGCTCGAAACGCTCGCGAACGGCGGCGAGCGCACGCCCGAGCGCCTCCTCGGCGGCGACTTCGTCCGAGCGCAGCACGGCGAGCTCGAGCACCGTCGCGTGTTCCCAATATCCCGCCGTGATGCCCGCCGAGTGACGCTCGACCGCATACTCGACGACCGGAAGCAGACGATCACGCCGCTCGATGTCCCGCTTACCGCCGCGCACGTCGAGCAGCGTGACGGCGTTGATCCCCGGATAAAAGTCGCGCCAATCGGCCTCGTAGCCCCGAACGTAGGCGGCGATGGCCTCTTCGAGGTGCCCCGCGGCGGCGCTCGAGCGCTGCTTGCGGGCTCGAGCCCAGCGATCCTTGTGGATGCGACCGATGAGTCCAGACGTTTCCGGGTTCGGCCCCCGCTCGGCTTCGACCTTTTGGAGAATATCGAGCGCCTGGTCGTCTTTTCCGAGGCGGTTCAGCGCGAACGCGAGCTGCTCGCGCACCATCACCGTGCGCCGCAGCTCCTCGGGAAGCTCGGCGTAGAGCTTCGTCATCTCGGCAAAAGCGTCGATGGCCCGGTAGGCGAGAAACAGATCGACGAGTCCAGCGAGCTCCACCGCGTCGGTGTTCCGAGCGAGCTCGCGCTCGATGGTTTTGAGCCGTTTGGCCGCCTTCGCTCCGGGCGCGCCCTGAGCCTGCCGGATGCGCTGCCGGAGGTCCTCCGAGTAGCTCACCCGTTCGCGAAAACTGTCCGTCTCCAGGTGCGCGAGCTCGCCCGGCTCGTAACCTTTCAGGAGCTGGAACAGAGGACTGTCGGGTGCAGGCGACTCATGCGCGACTTTTCGTGCCGTCTTCAAGGCAGCCGTGAGGCGCGTCCGCAAGGCGCGCGCTCGCGTCTCGTCGAAGGCGTTCCTCGCGCCGAGGTCGTAGGCAAGGCAGCGGAGAGACTTGACGTCGAAGGGGAGATCTTGAGTTTTCGCGTAAATCGCGATGGTCGTGTGCGGGCGCGTCGCGTGCCGCACGCCGAGCTCGTAAAACACGTTCGCGTTGGCCGTGCTCAAGTCGGCGACGGCGTAGTCACAGAGGAGCAAGCGTTCGAAGAGCGCCTTGTGGATGAAGCCGCCCGTGATCTCCGCGTCGGCGCGAATCGCGATCATGCCGGCTTGCTCCACCGCTTCTCGTATCGCCGTTTCGTACACGCGATCGAAGTCGATGTCGCGACCGCCCTTCGGATCGTTCTTTTTGCCGAACGGCATCAGCACGAAACAGAGGGGCCGGAGGGCTTTGGACTTGGGCACGGCGCCTGCCAGCATAACGCCCGGGCGCGCGCGACATCGACCCTGTTTTTTGCAGTGCCGGAGCGGAGCGGATACTTCAGCGCGGGCGAATGCTCGCGCTCCGCGGTGTGCGGTAGCCGCCGGCCGGCAGCGTCACGGGGGTCCCGGCGTCACGCAAAAGCTTCAGCGCTTCAGTGACCGCCGCGTCGAGCGACGGAAAGAGCCTGAGACTCGCCACCTTGGGGTTCATCCAGCCGACGGCCGTGAGCACGCCGCGCATCAGCGGGTTCGTGACGACGACGAGGTTCGCGAGCGTGCGGGATTCGAGCGTGTTCCCGTTGCGCGAGCTCATTTCGGCCCAGAACTGGCGCATCTCCGCCGTGGTGCGGGTCACGCCGCTCGTGTCGTGGACGCTCGCCACCCGCCGCCCCTCGCTCACCGAGCGCGCGATGATCTCGAGGATGACGCGCTCGTACCAGCGGCCCTGCTCGAGCTCCACCTCGCCCGTGAAAGTCGAGACGACGAGAGGGCTGTAACGGTCGTCGACGATGACGGAACCCTTCGCGCCCTCGCTGACCTCGACCATCGAACACCAAGCGTAGGGCTTCGGCAAGCAGCAAGCAAATGCAGGCCCCACGGGCCGCGGGCCCTCAGATCAGGCCCGAGACGCGACTCAAGAGCTCGCCCGCGTCGCCCTCGAGCTTCAATAGGGCGTTCGCGTCAGCGCGGGTGTGTCCGCGATTGACCACGACGACCGGCCGGCCCAGCCGCTCCGCGGCGCGCACGAACCGATAACCCGAAAACACCATCAACGACGAGCCCACGACCACGAGCGTCCGCGCCCCCTCGAGCGCACCCATGGCGCGATCGACACGCTCCTTCGGCACGTTCTCCCCGAAGAACACGACGTCGGGCTTGAGCACGCCGCCGCAACCGCACGCCGGCACGCTGAACGTTTCGTAATCGGTGGTGCCGGGCTCGGCGTCGCCGTCCGGCGCGATCACTGCCGGGCGCTCCGACCAGCCCGGATTCAGACGCGCGAGCTCGGCCTGCAGCACGGTGCGCGGGCTCGTGCGCCCGCACGCGAGACACACGACGCGGTCGATCCGCCCGTGCAGATCGATCACGCGTTTTGCACCTGCCGCCTGATGCAAGCCGTCGACGTTTTGCGTGACGAGCTCCGAGCTCAACCCGCGGTGCTCCCACTCGGCGAGCACGCGGTGCGCGCGGCTCGGTTGGGCCCCTCCGAGCACGGCGAAGCCGAGAAAGCTCCGCGCCCAATAGCGACGCCGCGACGCTTCCGAGGCGACGAACTCGC
>Ga0335083_10003044_pt1 | contig 21870 bp, 22 predicted proteins | sample Lox_Sample_42_FD_206716 | JGI IMG/M metagenome (GOLD analysis project Ga0335083, IMG submission 206716) | Soil microbial communities from Loxahatchee National Wildlife Refuge, Florida, United States - Lox_Sample_4.2 | ecosystem: Environmental > Terrestrial > Soil > Wetlands | place: USA...
GGTGCTGCTGATCGACTGCAACTGCTCGATGTGCGCCAAGACCGGCTATCTGCACCTGATCGTGGCCAAGGACCGCTTCCGCCTTCTGCGCGGCGACAACGCGCTCACCACCTACACCTTCAACACCGGCGCGGCCAAGCACATGTTCTGCAAGATCTGCGGCATCAAGTCGTTCTACGTGCCGCGCAGCCATCCCGACGGCTACAGCGTCAATTTCCGCTGCCTCGACGCGGCGGAATTCCGCTCCATCATGACCACGGAGTTCGACGGCCGGCACTGGGAGCAGCACGCCGGCGAACTTTCGCGGCTCGAGGAGAATTGAGTGGCGACGCACATCCTCATGCCCGCGCTGTCGCCCGCGCCCGTCGGTGTCATGGCTCGTGAACCTGTGCCGTTCGAATTTGCACGCGGAGCCGCGGAGCCGCGGAGACATGCACAATCCTCGTTGTCATCCCGGCCAAGCGCGCAGCGCGCCGAGCCGGGACCCACGGCGAAATCGTCCCGGTGGGTCCCGGGTCTCCCCCGGAACAGGTCCGGGGTCGCCCGGGATGACATTGAATGTAGTGAAGCGAAATTCCTCCGCGTCTCCGCGGCTCCGCGTGAAATTTTCTGCGCGCCGAACGGGTGTGCGCCATGACCACCCAAATCCTCATGCCGGCGCTTTCTCCGACGATGGAGGAAGGAAAACTGGCCAAATGGCTGGTGAAGCCCGGCGACACGGTGAAATCCGGCGACATCCTGGCCGAGATCGAGACCGACAAGGCAACGATGGAATTCGAAGCGGTCGACGAAGGCCGCATCGGGAAGATTCTCGTCCCCGAAGGCACCGAGGGCGTGAAGGTCAACCAGCCGATCGCGACGCTGATCGGCGAAGGCGAGAACGCCGACGCGCCCGCCGATATTTCATCCGCCATGGCCTCGATCAAGGATGCGGTGCGCGCGGAGGCGAAGGGGGGAGATAAATCGCACCCTCCCCTTGAGGGAGGGTCGAAATTTGCAAGCGAAGCAAAGCGGAGCGCAGCAAATTTCGGGGAGGGATCAGGGTCAAAGCATGGACCCCTCCCCGAAGCGCTTCGCGCTTCGAGTTCGGCCCTGTCGGGCCTCAACCCTCAAGGGGAGGGTGAAAAACATCGCCTCTTCGCGTCCCCCCTCGCCCGGCGCATCGCGCAGCAGAAGGGCATCGATCTGGCGGCGCTGAAAGGCTCCGGCCCGCGCGGGCGCATCGTCAAGGCGGACGTCGAAGCCGCGAAGCCCGGCGCCGCCAACGGACCGGCGGCTGCCGCAGCAGCTCCCGCCGCTGCGCAACATGCCGCGCCATCGATCGCCGCCGTCGCGCCGCTGCCCGATGCGCGGCTGTTCTTCGCCAAGGACGACTATGAGGAAATCCCCCACGACGCGATGCGCAAGGCGATCGCCAAGCGCCTCACCGCGTCGAAGACGCTGATTCCGCATTTTTATCTCACCGTCGATTGCCGCATCGACATGCTGCTGGAGACGCGCAGGCGCCTGAACGAGGCCGGCGCGAAACAGGGCCTGAAGCTTTCGGTCAACGATTTCGTGGTCAAGGCTTCGGCGCTGGCGCTGATGCGCGTGCCCGAGGTGAACGCGAGCTGGACCGACACGGCGATCCTGCGCCACCGCCATGCCGACGTCGGCGTCGCCGTGGCGCTGGATTTCGGGCTGATCACGCCCATCGTCTTCCGCGCCGAGGAGAAGGGCCTGGCCGCGATCTCCAGCGAAGTGAAACAGCTCGCCGAGCGCGCGCGCGCGAAGAAACTGAAGCCCCAGGAGTTCGAAGGCGGCAGCTTCGCGGTCTCCAATCTCGGCATGTTCGGCATCCGCGAATTCACCGGCGTGATCAATCCGCCGCATGCCGCGATCCTGGCGGTCGGCACGGGCGAAGAGCGGCCCATCGTGAAGGACGGCAAGATCGAAGCGGCGACGATGATGACGGTGACGATGTCCTGCGACCACCGCGTCATCGACGGCGCCACCGGGGCGCGGTTCCTTCAGGCCTTCAAGCAGTTCGTCGAAGACCCGGCGGCGATGTTGTTGTGACATTCGGCCTCTCCCCTTGTGGGAGGGCAATTCACGGCTTCTTCCTCGGCACCGAGACTTCGCCGGGCGCGCCGTCCATCAGCTCGCGGCGCGCCAGTTCCTCGACCAGGTCGGGATCGACATGACCGGGACGCAGCAGCGCGATGCGATGTTCCAGCCGGGCGCGGCGGTCGCGGATCTGGGCAAGCTGCTCCTGGCGGACGCCGAGCCGGGCCTGCGCATCCTCCAGCGCCAGCACGCCGCGCCCGCCCCAGATCGCATGCCAGCCGAAATAGGCGGCGACGGCCGTGCACACCGCCGGCAGCACCATGGCGGCGAACACGCGTGTCACACTGCGCCTGATTCGCATGAAGCGAACGAATCACCAACCGATTCGCAAGGTCAAGGAGAGAATCGTTAAAGCCGCAACCGGAAGGGGTTAACGGACGAAGGCATGCGGCTGCTCATGGAAGGCGGGGCGATACCGCGCGGCGTGGCGGATGCGAACGATGCGGATCGCATGCTTGGCTCGCTCGAAGTAGATCAGATAGGGATACGGCCGAACGGGAAACCGCCTTAGGCGTCGATGGGGTAGCTTGAATCCTGCGCCCGGATTGTCGGCGAGAAATTGAGAAACCTCTTCGACCCGCAACATGATCGCCTTCGCAGCGACGGGATTTTCTCTGGCCACGTATTCATGGATCGCCCACAACTGGGCTCGAGCCCGCGGCAAGAATATGACTCGTATCATCGGAACTTGGCGAAAAAGGCTTCCATCTCCTCTTCCGAAACGAACTCGCCGCGATCGGCTTCGGCCAGCCCCTCCTCCAGATCCGCCCAGTCCTCTTCGGTGAGGTCGTCGACCGCCTCGTTGGCCTCTTCCATCCGCAGAAGAATCTCGCCCACATCGTCCAGCCGCTCCGGCGGCCAGGTGAGCACGCGTTCAAACAGTGCTTGAATCTCGTCCCTGGTCATGCGGGATATATAGCACAAAGAACCGGTAAGGTCATGGCAAATTCGAGCCTATCGGATGAAAGCCCGCGGCCGCTCGTGGAAGGCGGGACGGTATCGCGCGGCGTGGCGGATGCGAACGATTCGCGCTTCACCATTCCTGACTTCAAAGTAGATCAGATAGGGAAAGGGACGCAGCGGAAAGCGACGTAACCGTCCGCTTGGGAGCTTGTATCCCATGTGCGGATTCTCACCGAGCAGCATGCGAAGCTCATCAAGGCGCGCGGCGATCCTGGAAGCCGCAGCCGGATTTTCCGAGGCCACATGGGAGAGAATGGCGCGAAGCTGTCTTGCAGCAATCGCCGTCAATGGGGCGGGCATCAGCGATAGAGGTCGAACAAGGCCTGCAACTCTTCCTCGCTCGCGAACTCGCCGCGATCGGCTTCGGCCAGCCCCTCCTCCAGATCCGCCCAGTCCTCTTCGGTGAGGTCGTCGGCCGCCTCGTTGGCCTCTTCCATCCGCAGCAGAATCTCGCCCACATCGTCCAGCCGCTCCGGCGGCCAGGTGAGCACGCGTTCAAACAGTGCTTGAATCTCGTCCCTGGTCATGCGGGATATATAGCACAAAGCCGGGTTGGCGGGAACCCGGCTCGGACAGAGCCTGCCGGCCGCATTTCGCAAGCCCTGCCTTCAGCCGCGCGTCATGATCGCTCGGCTGTGTCGGGGGCCGCGAAGACTGTCTCGCCGTCGCCGACGGCCGATCGGACCGGTGAGCCGCAACCCGCGCGCCCGACGGTCCGGAGCCGCCCTCTGAAACGACGGGACGCGTGACGGCCGTCACGGCGCAAAAGCGCGCTCGCGCATAAAGTGCCGCATGCTCGCCGGAGCACAAGAGCTCAGCGGCTCATCGAAGGCATCCATGAACCGTCCCGCACCCGTCGAAGACGCACTGCTCGGAACAACCGCCACGTCCGGAAGCGGGGGCCGGACGATTCATGAGCAACTTGTAATTGAGACCGGCCCAGTTCCATGCGATGCTCTTTCCAGCGTGCCCGTTTCCTCTCGCGGAAACGAAGAGCACGGCGTCAGAGCCGAACCGCGTCGGCAGGTTCGCCGCTTCCGTAAATGCGTCCGCACGCGAATTCTTGGGATGCCCGCCGACTCCCTCGGCGGGCCAAAGGGGAACGCCATGAAAACTCTATCGGCTGTGCTGGTGAGCGCGATCGTGCTTTTTTCGGCGGGCGGGGCCGCGGCGGCCGCGCCTGAACAGCTCAATGCCCTGGTCACGGCGGTCGGCGAGGGCAAGGTCACCGTCACGGTCGAACACCGCGAGATCAATCCCTTCCCGCAGAAGCTCGCGCCGGATGCGGTCGTCGACGATGTCGTCCACCTCTATGTCCAGGGCAAGGACGTTACGGCCGCCAAGGTGGTCGCCCATGTCACGAACTGGGGACGGCGCGCCGGCACCTTTGCCGCGGCCCTGCTTTTCGTGTTCGGCCTTATGGCGCTCGTGACCTGGGGCAAGCCGCGCGATTTCTTCGTCGGCAGCGACGGCCGCTACAGCAATTCGAAAACGCAGATGGCGAGCTGGTTCATGGTGGTGATCGCGGCTTATCTCGCCAGCATCGCGATGCGCCTGGACGTGGGCGGCGGCGCCTTGCTGGGCGGAGTATCGATTCCGACCAATCTGCTGGTGCTTTCGGGATTGAGCGCCCTCACCTTCGGCGGCGCCAAGGTCATCACGTCCCAGAAGGTGGATCAGGCGGTGGGCCAGGGCAAGGCTTCGCCCAAGACGCCGGGCGAACCCAACATCCTCACCGATCTTTTCGTGAACGACAGCGGCGATGCCGATCTCGGCGATTTCCAGATGATTCTCATCACCTTCATCGCCATCGTCATCTTCGCCTGCGCAACGATCAACTTCCTGGCCTATGTCGAATACAAGACCCCCGTCACGCTGCCCGAAATCGACACCACGCTGCTGTCGATGTTCGGAATCGGACAGGGGGCCTATCTGATCAAGAAGATGGCGTCTGCTCCGGGACAAGGCTGAAGGGAACGCGGCAATGGCAACCAAGGTCCTGTGGCTGGTCACGGGCGATCAGAACGCGCTGCTCGCCCATGCCAGGCAGATCGCTGCCAAGGCGGTCGCCGTGCGCACCGACAATCCCTGGCTCAAGGATTCCATTGCGGAGTTTCATCGTTACGGGATCGACGTCTATGGCTGGCGCTGGCCGGGCGTGCGCCCGAGCAACGACCCGCCCAACTACTATGCGCCGGAACAGGCGGCGTTCGTCGCCGGCGTCCTGATCCCCGCGGGCCTCGACGGCTATATCGCCGACATCGAATCCGACGGCAGTTCGGCGCCCGGACGCGACTGGAACAATCGCGCACTGGCGCAGATGGCCACCGACTTCACCAACACGATTGCCGCCGCGGGCAAGGCATCGGGCAAACCGTTCCTGTTCGGACTTACCTCGGGCTTCGATTTCCCCACGGCGTTGCCGCACGTTCCCTGGGACGCGTTTCTGGCAAGCTGCACTGCGGTCTATCCTCAAGTCTATTGGCGCGGCGACGGCGGGGTGAGCCAGGCGGGCGGCACGCCGCAGAGCGCGTGGCAGCGCTCGCTGGCGAGCTGGAAGACGCTTGGGATCGACGCCGGAAAGATCGTTCCGATCATCGGCCAGATCGCGCACGTCACGCCGCAGAGCATCGCCGATTTCGGCAGTCTCATGCAGCAAAACCAGATCGGCGAAGTCCATTTCTATTCGGACGTTCCAGGACTTCCCGCCGCTACCTATCAGGCGATGCAGGCGCTTTGAATTCGGCAAATCCGGGCGGGGAGGCATGAGCAAATTCCGTATTTTGGCGCTCGACGGCGGCGGTTCCTGGGCCCTGCTGCAAGTGATGGCGCTCATGGATCTCTATGGCGACGTCAACGGCCACCAGATCCTGAAGAAGTTCGACCTCGCGGCCGCCAATTCCGGCGGTGCGCTGACGCTGTCCGGGCTGATCATGGACTGGAAGCTGTCCGATCTTCTCCACATGTTCCTCGACGCGGACAAACGGGGCCAGATTTTCGTCAAGGCGGGATTTTTCGACGACCCGATTGCGCACCTGACCCAACTGGCGGATTTCGGGCCCAAGTACCGCACCGTCGCGAAGTATCAGGGACTGCGCAATCTGATGGGCGCAGGCGCCGACGCGCCCGTGACATCGGTTCCGGGCACGGTCGGCGCCGGCGTTTCCGGACGCGTTCCGCACGTCGTCTTCTGCGGCTTCGACTACGACATCAACAGGGAGACGTTCTTTCGCTCCGACGTGGGCAGCCTCACCCAAAGCCAGCCCTCAGGCAACCTCGGACCGGTCACCATCGCCCAGGCGGTCCATGCCTCCGCCAATCCGCCGGTCAACTATTTCGACGCCCCGGCGGCGTTTGGCGGCCGGCGCTATTGGGACGGTGCGGTGGGGGGCTACAACAACCCCGTGCTCGCCGGAGTGATCGAAGCCTTGGGCAATGCCGAGCGCTATCAGACCGCGCGCGCGGACATCTGCGCGCTCAGCATCGGCACCGGCAACGTCGCGCTGCCGCGGCCGCTGCATCTTCACGACGAGGATCCCGATCTCGTGGCGCAGCTGCAAGGTTCGGCTATCGTGCCCGACGTGAAGAAAATGGCCTCCTCCATCCTCGACGATCCGCCCGATGCCGCGAGCTTTCACGCGCATGTGATGCTCGACGGGGCTTTGCCGCAAGCCGGCACGGCGCTTCCGGTCAATGGACCGCTTGTGCGCCTCAATCCGCTGATCCAGCCCTGGCTCGATGCGGCAGGTCGTTGGGACTATCCCGCGGGCCTGCCGAAGACCGGCGCAAAGGACGACCCCACCTTCACGGCCATGCGCGACATGCCGATGGACGCGACGGAGCCCGATCAGGTGACGGCAATCCGGAAGTTCGGCACGGCGTGGCTCAAGGACCAGACCACCAACCAACCGATCCGCGCCAACAGTTCGACGCTCAAGGCCGAGATCGGCTTCGACCGCTATTCCGTGGCAAGAAACGCAGCCCTGGCGATGTTTCCCTAGGCCCCCCTCAACACACTCTTCCCCGCATACGCCGCCTGGTCGCCGAGTTGTTCCTCGATGCGCAGGAGCTGGTTGTACTTGGCCAGCCGGTCGGAGCGCGCCAGCGACCCGGTCTTGATCTGACCGCAGTTCGTCGCCACCGCGAGATCGGCGATGGTGGAATCCTCGGTCTCGCCGGAGCGATGCGACATCACGCAGGCGTAAGCCGCGCGATGCGCGGTGTCGACCGCATCCAGCGTCTCGGTCAAGGTGCCGATCTGGTTGACCTTGATGAGGATGGCGTTGGCCGCGCCCTTGGCGATGCCCTGTTTCAGGCGCGCGGAATTGGTGACGAAGAGATCGTCGCCGACCAGCTGCGCCTTCTTGCCGATGGCCTTGGTGAGCGCGACCCAGCCGTCCCAATCGTCCTCCGCCATGCCGTCCTCGATGGAGACGATGGGATAGCGCTTGCACAGATCCTCATACAGCTTCGCCATCTGGCCGCTGTCGAGCGTCTTGCCCTCGCCTTCCAGCACGTATTTGCCGTTCTTGTAGAACTCGGTCGAAGCCGGATCGAGCGCCAGATAGACGTCCTCGCCTGCGCGATAGCCCGCCTTCTCCACCGCCTTCATGATGAAGGACAAAGCTTCGTCGGCGCTCTTCAGGTTCGGCGCGAAACCGCCCTCGTCGCCGACATTGGTATTGTGGCCGGCGTCGTGGAGCTGCTTCTTGAGCGTATGGAACACTTCCGCGCCCATGCGCAGCGCTTCGCGAAACGTCGGCGCGCCCGCGGGCACGATCATGAATTCCTGGAAGTCGATGGGATTGTCGGCATGCACGCCGCCATTGACGATGTTCATCAGCGGCACCGGCAGCACATGCGCGCTCGCGCCGCCGACATAGCGATAAAGCGGAAGGTTCGCGCTCGCCGCCGCGGCCTTGGCCACCGCCAGCGAAACGCCCAGGATCGCGTTGGCGCCGAGCCGGGCTTTGTTCGGCGTGCCGTCCAGCGTGCACATGATGCGGTCGAGGCGCGGCTGGTCGCCCGCTTCCATGCCGCAGAGCGCGTCGAAGATCTCGGTGTTCACCGCGGCGACGGCCTTCTCCACGCCCTTGCCGCCATAGCGCGTGCCGCCGTCGCGCAGCTCCACCGCCTCATGCGCGCCGGTGGAGGCGCCGGACGGCACCGCCGCGCGGCCGAAACTTCCGTCCTCGAGGCGGACATCGACCTCCAAGGTCGGATTGCCGCGGGAATCCAGGATCTCGCGGGCGGTGATGTCGACGATGGCGGTCATGGCGATTTCCAGGGATAGGACGGCGCCCTTGTAGGAGAGGCTTCGCGCAACGGGCAAGCCCTGGCAAGGACAGGGGGCGCCGTGTTGAGCGGCACCGGGGCGAGATGGACCCGACGGAGACGGCCCGTGCGAGCGTTTATCATGCAAATCAACGGAGTTCCTGCCCCATGAATCTCCCCAAAACCCTGCTCGCCGCGGCTGCCGTGGCGATGCTGTCCACCGCCGCCCTGGCCGTTCCGCCCAGCGCCGACCAGGTCACCGTGCCGCCACAGGCCGAAGGCCATGGCAACAAGATGCAGCGCCTGTTCGACACGCCGGAAGAATTCATGATGTTCCGACTCGACATCCATCAGGCGACGCGCGACATGGACAAAGCGCACAAGCATGCCTACCGCAAGGCGCAGTTTCAGAAGATCAAGGGCATGACGACCCAGCAGCGCCAAGCCTTCTTCCAGGATCTCGAGAACCGGTGGAACGCGCTGCCCGACGCGCGCAAAGCCAGGGTCGAGCGCCACATGGAAGCGATGCAGACGAAACGTCAAAACGGCGGCGCCATGCAGAACGGCGCTGCGCCGGGCGGGCCGAACTACCAGGGTGCGGCGCAGACGCCTCCGCCGCCGCCGGGCACAACCCCGCAATAGGACTTCGAACCGCGACGTGACCCGGCCGCCCTCTCCCACAAAAGGAGAGGGAAGGCCCGCGAATCGCATAAGCTCCCTCTCGAATCTTCGCCGCCGGTTTGGCGGCGACAATTGGAAGGGGACATTTCCATGATCGCATCCGTTGCGACGTTGTTTACCGCCACCGTCACGGTGATCGCGGTGCTTGTCGTATTCTGGACCGGCTTTCGCGTCGGCGGCATGCGCGGCAAGCACAACATCCAGGCGCCGGCCGTCACCGGCCATCCCGAGTTCGAGCGCGCCTATCGCGTGCAGATGAACACGCTGGAGCAGTTCGTCGTCTTCCTGCCGCTGCTGTGGCTGTCGAATGCGTATTTCATGAAGTTTCCGCTGCTCACCGGCGCGCTCGGCCTGGTGTGGATCGTCGGTCGCATCGTCTATGCCATCGCTTATGTCGCCGATCCGAAAAGCCGCAGCACGGGCTTCACGATTTCGATCGCAGCGACCGCAGCCTTGCTGATCACCACCGTGATCGGGCTGGTCAATGCGTGGATCGCGGTGAACGCGGGGTAACTACGTCTTCTTCACCGCGCGGTCGATCTCGACCAATTGGGCGAGGATCGCGGGCATGTCTTTGAGGCGGATCATGTTCGGCCCGTCGGACGGCGCGTGGTCCGGGTCTTGGTGCGTCTCCATGAAGACAGCCGCGACGCCGACCGCGACCGCCGCGCGTGCGATAACCGGCGCCATCTCGCGGTCGCCGCCCGATGAGGCGCCGGCGCCGCCCGGCTTCTGCACCGCATGCGTCGCGTCCATCACGATGGGCGCGCCGAACTTCGCCATCTCGGGCAGGCCCGTCATGTCGACGACCAGCGTGTTGTAGCCGAAGCTTGCGCCGCGCTCGGTGACGAGCACATTGGGATTGCCCGCTTCCGTCACCTTGGCGACGACATGCTTCATGTCTGCCGGCGCGAGGAACTGGCCCTTCTTCACATTGACGCTCTTGCCCGTCTTCGCCGCGGCGACGATGAGATCGGTCTGGCGGCAGAGGAAGGCCGGGATCTGCAGCACGTCCACCGCCTGTGCCACCGGCGCGCATTGCTCGCGCTCGTGGACATCGGTGAGCACCGGCAGGCCGAGACTCGCGCGGATTTCCGCGAAGATCGGCAATGACGCCTCGAGCCCCATGCCGCGCTTGCCCGCGCCACTGGTGCGGTTGGCCTTGTCGAAGCTGGTCTTGTAGACGAGGCCGACGCCGGCTTTCGCGGCGATCTCTTTCAGCGCCGACGCCATCTCGAGCGCATGCGCGCGGCTTTCGATCTGGCACGGCCCGGCGATGAGCGCCAGCGGCAAGGCGTTGCCGAACGAAACGTTTCCGACTTTGACGATGGCGTTGGGCGCGGACATGGCCGTGTCATAGGGCAAAACAAACGCCGTTGTCATCCCCGGCGAGGCGCGCCTTTCGCGCGCCGAGGGAAGGGGACCCAGGTGTCGGAAATCAGAACACAGAATTCGGGAGTGGGAAAATCTTCCAATTTCTGAATTCCGAGTTCTGGCTTCTGATACCTGGGTCCCCTTCCCGCGCACCGCGCTGGCGCGCGATGCGCGCCGGGGATGACAACGTTATCGCCCGGGATGACATTCTCTTTTTTCTACGGTCTCAGCACATAGGCCAGCGAGGCGGTGGAGGCGGCAGGCGAGAGCATGCTCGCGAAATCCCAGAACAAGGTCTCGTCGACGCGGATCACGTCGCCGGGACGGATCTTCACGCTCGGGTCGGGCGCCACGTCGACCTCCTGGTTCGAGCCTTGGTGGCGGATATGGACGGTGGACTCCACCGCGTGCTCGGTGAAGCCGCCCGCCATGCCGATGGCATCGAGCGCGCTCATGTTGCTGGCATAGGGATACTGGCCGGGACGGTTGACCTGGCCGATGATGTAGAACGGGCGATAGGTCGTAACCTCGATCGCCACGCGCGGATCCTTGAGATAGCCGTCGGCGAGCGCGGCGCTGACTTCGCCTTCGAGCTCATGCGCGGTTTCGTTCGCGGCCTTGGTCTGCCCGATCAGCGGCAGGCGCACGAAGCCGGTGTCGTCGACCTGGAACTCGCCGGAAAGATCGGTTTCGTCATAGACGGTGACGCGCACCTTGTCGCCGGGGCCCAGGCGATAGTCGGAATAAGGCTCGGCACGGACGACCACGGTCTCGCGCGGTTCGCCGCGCAGGCCATCGTCGGCGACGGCGGAGCCTGCGGCGAACACGGCAATCAGCACGGCAAGCGGAAAAGCGCGCATGGCCGAATGTTATGCGGCGCCTGCTTTATAAATTCTCACTTCGCCCGGAAACGTGGTGAACCTGGCGTTAAGACGCGCTATACCCACTTAAACCTCCAAGAAAAACAGGGGAAATCCTATGCGAACCGACGAACCCCGCGCCGTTGCCCTCAAGGATTATCACCCCCCGGCCTATCGCATCTCGGAGGTGAATCTGAGCTTCTCTCTCGAACCCAGGGCGACGCGGGTGCGCGCGGTGTCGAAGGTGACGCGGGTGGAGGACGAACCGCTGGTGCTGAACGGCGAGCAGCTGAAGCTGATTTCCGTGGCCCTGGACGGCAAGCCGGTCGATTTCGTCAAGGACGACGAGAGCCTCACCATCGCGCGCACGCCCGCAAACTTCACGCTGGAAATCGTCACCGAGATCGCGCCGGCGGACAACACCGCGCTCGAGGGCCTTTATCTCACCAAGGGCATCTTCTGCACGCAATGCGAGGCGGAGGGATTCCGCCGCATCACCTATTATCTCGACCGGCCCGACGTGCTCGCGGTCTACACCACGCGCATCGAGGCTTCGAAGGCCGATTATCCGGTGCTGCTGTCGAACGGCAACCTGATGGAAAGCGGCGAGCTGCCGAATGGCCGCCACTTTGCGGTGTGGCACGACCCGTTCCCCAAGCCCTGCTACCTGTTCGCGCTGGTCGCGGGCGATCTGGGCATGATCGAGGACCGTTTCGTGCGCGCCTCGGGGCGCCCGGTGACCTTGCGCATCTTCGTGGAGCACGGCAACGAGGAGAAGGCGCGCTATGCGATGGACTCGCTCAAGCGCGCGATGCGCTGGGACGAGGAGACTTACGGCCGCGAATACGATCTCGACATCTTCATGATCGTGGCGGTGAGCGCCTTCAATTTCGGCGCCATGGAGAACAAGGGCCTCAACATCTTCAACGACCGCGTGCTGCTGGCTTCCGCCGACACCGCGACCGACGACGACTTCGCCAATATCGAGGGCGTGGTGGCGCACGAATACTTCCACAACTGGACCGGCGACCGGGTCACCTGCCGCGACTGGTTCCAGCTTTCGCTGAAAGAAGGCCTGACCGTCTTCCGCGACCAGAACTTCTCCGCGGACATGCGCTCGCGCGGGGTGTGCCGCATCGGCGACGTGCGCAATCTGCGCATGCGCCAGTTCGTGGAGGACGCGGGCCCGCTTGCCCATCCGGTGCAGCCGCAGAGCTACATCACCATCGACAACTTCTATACCGCGACAGTTTACGAGAAGGGTTCCGAAGTCATCGGCATGCTCAAGACGCTGGTCGGAGACGAAGCCTATCGCAAGGCGACCGATCTCTATTTCGCGCGCCACGACGGGCAAGCTGCGACCGTCGAGGACTGGGTCAAATGCTTCGAGGACGCTTGCGGACGCGACCTTAGACAATTCCGCCTGTGGTACAGCCAGGCGGGCACGCCGGTGGTGGAAGCGCAAGGCGAATACGATCCGGCGCAGAAGACCTATGCGCTCACCTTGCGCCAGAGCCTGGCGCCGACGCCCGGACAGCCGGTCAAAAAGCCGATGCACATTCCCGTGCGGCTGGGGCTCGTGGGCAGAAGCGGCGCGCTGCCACTGACGCTCGAAGGCGAGAACGCGACGGGACCCGACGAACGCGTGCTCGAACTCACCGCGCCCGAACAGCGCTTCGTCTTCGTGGATGTCGAGGAAGAGCCCCTGCCATCGATCGGCCGCGGCTTCTCCGCGCCGGTGAACTTCAAGGTGCCGGCGACGCGCGAAGGCCGCGCGCGGCTGATGGCCAAGGACAGCGACGCCTTCAATCGCTGGGAAGCGGGACAGGCGCTGGCGGGCGACGTGCTGAAGGACATGGCCGTGCGCGGCGCGGATGCGGACAAGACCTATGTCGACGCCATCGGCGAAGTGCTCGCCCGCGCCAAGGAAGACTATGCCTTCGCCGCGCAGATGCTGATGCCGCCGAGCGAAAGCGAGCTGGCGCAGGCAATGGCGCAGCCCGATCCCGACGCCATCCATGGTGCGCGCAACCGCCTGATCCGCGCGGTGGCCACGGCCCATCGCGCCGCGATGGAGCCGCTCTATCGCAGCCTCGAAACGCACGACGCCTATTCGCCCGACGCCGCGCAAGCCGGGCGGCGCGCGCTGCGCAACGCGTTGCTGCGCTATCTGACGGCGGAAGAGAACGAGACTTCGGCAAAGCTCGCCGACGCGCATTACCGCGCGAGCGCCAACATGACCGACATGATCGCCGGTCTCGCTTCGCTTTCGCGCATGGACTCGCCCTTGCGCGATTTCGCCTTTGCGCATTTCCACGACCGCTTCCGCAACGATGCGCTGGTGCTCGACAAATGGATGGGCTTGCAGGCGCTGTCGCCGCTTCCCGGCACCGTCGACCGCGTGCGCGCGCTGATGAAACATCCCGCCTATGACGTGAAGAACCCCAACCGCGTGCGCTCGCTGGTCGGCACCTTCGCGGCGAACCACCTGCGCTTCCATGCGGCCGACGGCGAGGGCTATGCGCTGGTCGGCGACACCATCCGCACGCTCGACCGCATCAATCCGCAAGTCGCCTCGCGCATGGCCGCCGCCTTCGAAGCCTGGCGGCGCTACGACGACAAGCGCCAGGCGCTGATGCGCGCGGAGCTGGAAAAGACGCTGGCCCAGGACGGCCTGTCGCCCAATCTGTTCGAAGTGGCGAGCAAGATGGCGGGGTGAGGGAGAAGATTCGCCGCGACCGAATACCACCTTTGGTTGCTACGGGTCCGCCTGCGTGTTAGGCTCCGCCAGAGGAGACCGCCATGGACCAAGCCAATGAACGGGACATCGAGCCTTTAAAGCCGCCGCGGTTTGTCGGATGGCTGCCTCAGTTCGCCAACACCAACGCCGGCGTCGTCATTCTTGGATTTCTGCTGACGACGATCCTGGGCGGATTGTTCACGTGGGGACAGAAATACGTCGAAGACACACGCCGTCAAGGCGATATTGCCGCAGAAAAGAGGCGCGAAGAAGATTCGCGTATTGCACAATACAACATCCGGCAGGACCACGAAGTTCGCGACTTGGTCGACAATGCCGTCGTGCAGCGTGCGGTCTATGCGGATGACTTGGTAAGGGCATTCGAGCGAGGCGCCCGCATCGATGAGCTGAAGGCCGATTGGCTGAGATATCAGACCTCGCGTCACGACTTCGTCGCGGCAAAATTGCGCAACATGATGAATCTGAAGCTGGAATTCGCGCCGGGGTCCTATCCTGACGACCTTCGCTCATCCATGTTCTGGGAATATCTGGACTTTGTCATTAGGCCTGCTTTCGACGCATTCGACAGGTGCATCGCAGATTCCTATGGCCGCGCGTCCGCGGAAGCGGATTCCCAATCGGCCGCTCCAAAACGAGTGTTTGAAGGATGCGGCGTTGAGCCGGACAATTTTACCCAACAATTTTCTCGCAAGAGTTTGGACGACGTAAACAGGCAGGAAAATCCGGGTTATGCAAAGGACCATCCGCGCGACGCGGTCGACTACTCGGTCTCGAGATGGGACCAGTTCGTAATTTGCGTTCAAGAATACGCGTTCTTCATCGACATGACCTTGCGAAAAAAGGAACAGGCGCTGGACGGCAAAGGGGAAGATCTGTTCGCAAAGGATCCCAATCAGATCAAATATGGTCTATTGGCCGATTGCGGAGATGTGAAAGGCATCCGCGCGTCGGTTTACCGACACGCAGCGCGCAACTGATGCAGCTCATGTTCTTCGGCCAGGATTTCCGCGAGCGATGCGTCGCGCGCGATGCCCATGAGACGAACAAGACCTTTTGCGCCTCTGGGTATATGTATTATATGTATTTATTGGCTGAGGTCCCCATGGCGAGAACGAAACAAATCAAAGCCAGTGCCGGCGACGTCGTGCGCCAGTTTTCCCACTATAGCGACGTCGCGCTCAAGCGGCCCGTGATCGTGACCAAGAACGGCCGGCCGAGAAACGTCCTGATCTCCGTCGAGGAATACGACCGACTGAAGAGCCGCGATCAACAAGCTTTTTTGGCGGAGGACGCTCCTGAAGAATTCATTGCCGACCTGAAAGCCTATCTCGCTGGCAAGGCAATCTGAATCAAAGTTTCACGTCACAGTGTTAGATTGGACTCTGGCTAGAATGGCGGATGTGCGTGATCACGATGCGCTCATCCAGCAGCCTGTAATAGACGCAGTGCATGCGGTAGATGTAGCGGCGCCTACCTGTTTTCCACTCGCGACCGAGGCGCGGATTCTCGCCGAGAATTTCGAAACTATTGTATAGGCCGCCCAAATAGTCTTCGGTTTGCGCCAGTCCAAAGTTTTCGAGCGTGTATCGGGCGATGTTCTTGATATCGGCCCGTGCCCGCTTCGAAATCTCGAAGATCATTTCTTCGCTTCGGCACGGACCTCGGCCAGGATTTCCGCGAGCGAAGCATCGCGCGCGGTGCCGCTACGAAAGCCGGCCTCTTCGTCGCGCTCGATGATCGCGAGGCGCTCGGCCGGCGTAAGGCGCTCCCACAATTGCCTGTCTTCCGCGGTCGGAAAGACGCGCGAAGCAAACGTCGTATCGGGTGCAATTTTCGTGTCTGGCATGATCGACAGCGTATCATACCGACCCTCACGCCGCCAGCAGGTTTCTGAGCGCGTATTGCAGGATGCCTCCGTCCCTGCCCCTTGAATTCTAGGGGAATGTATACTACCATCATATACACGATGGACTTCGACAATGTCCTGGGTTTCCAATGGGACGAGGGCAATGCGCTCAAGAGTGCCGCCAAGCACGGCGTCACCCAGGGCGAGGCGGAGCAGGTATTTTTCAATGTGCCCCTGCTGGTCGCCGAGGATCTCGGGCACAGCCAGGCGGAGCGGCGCCTGCACGCGCTCGGCAACACGGATGCGGGGCGGCGCATTCACATCACTTTCGTACTGCGATCGGGGCTGATCCGGGTGATTTCGGCGCGCGACATGTCGAGAAAGGAGCGCAGTCAGTATGAGCAAAAGGCTTAAGGTGCCGCCGCGGTTCGCGAGTGAGGCGCAAGAACGCAGGTTCTGGGAAACGCACGACAGCACGGATTATATCGATTGGAGCAAGGCGGAATCCGTCCGCTTTCCCAACCTCAAGCCCACGACGACGTCGATTTCGCTGCGCATGCCGGTCAGCCTGCTCGACCGCATCAAGGTCGCCGCCAACAAGCGCGACATCCCCTATCAGTCGCTGATCAAGGCCTGGCTGGCGGAGAAGGCGGAGAAGGCGTGAGGGTCCACGTGTTACCTAGAACAGTTTCTGGATAGGCTGAAACATCCACATCGTCATGGCCGGGCTTGTCCCGGCCACCCATACGCAAGGTCCGAGACCGAGAGTATGGATGGCCGCCACGGGGGCGGCCATGACGGTTGGGTGTGATTCTGTTAAATCGAAACTGCTCTAGCCACAACAGCCGAATGCGAGCCAACCACGCTATGCGCTTGAATCAGTTCAAGCCAATCGGCTTTAGTTCTTGGAATTAGTTACCTTCTCCAGAAGGGCCCAGTTGTCGATGTATTTTGTCCAGCGCCGCTGGATTCCATATGACGGCCGATCTTCTCCACTCTTCAAATCAGCCAAATACAAGGTCCAATGTCCCAAGTCCTTTTTGGGATGACCGTCTCGACGCGGTGTCATCAAATACTGTCTGCGATAGACTGCCAATTGCTCGCGGACAACGCATGTCGGCACTACAAAAAACTGATCGTTGGCGCGATCCTTCCCCATTCTGACAAGGATCGTGAAATCCGATTTCGAGAATCCAGAGCTTAAAATCTCCTTTCCGGGCTTGAAGCCGCCAAACTGAAATCCCGGTTGGGACGGGCCGCAAGTCTTTACTCGAAGTTGGACCTGGGCTGGCTCTTTATAGGCAAAGATGTCGTAGTCAGCCGCGTTCTTGAGTGTCGGATTCACGTTCGCTGGAACCCATCCACGACGCAAAAGTTCGGCTTCGACCGCTCGTTCACCAAAGGCCCCAACCTTCTGGGTCGTGAGCTGATTTTCCATTTCTAAGCCGCCAGCAGGTTCCTGAGCACGTATTGCAAAATTCCGCCGTTGGTGAAGTAGGCGACTTCGTCCGCGGTCAGGATCATCAGCATCAAGGGCATCGGCGCCGTGGTGCCGTCGGCATAGCGCACGGTCGCGGTCACTTCCATGCGCGGCGCGATCTTGCCCGACAGTCCCGGGATGTCGATCGCCTCGCGGCCGGTGAGCCCATAGTCGCGCCGCGTCTTGCCGTCCATGAAGGCGAACGGCGCCACGCCCATGCCGATCAGGTTGGAGCGGTGGATGCGCTCGAAGCTCTCCGCGATCACCGCGCGGATGCCCAAGAGCCTGGGGCCCTTCGCCGCCCAGTCGCGCGACGAGCCGGTGCCGTATTCCTTGCCGCCGATCACCACGGTATCGAAGCCGTCCTTCTGATAGCGCATCGCCGCGTCGAAGATCGACATCACTTCGCCGGACGGCTGCGCGGCGGAATAATAAATCGTGTTGCCGCCTTCCTGGCCGCCCATCATCTCGTTCCTGATGCGGATATTGGCGAAGGTGCCGCGCATCATCACCTCGTGATTGCCGCGCCGCGCGCCATAGGAATTGAAATCCTGCTGGCGCACCTGATGCTCCATCAGATAGACGCCGGCCGGCGAGGTCGGTTTGATCGAACCCGCGGGCGAAATGTGATCGGTGGTGATCGAGTCGCCGAACAGCGCCAGAATGCGCGCGTTCTTCACTTCCGCGACCGGTTTGGGTTCGACGGTCATGCCCTCGAAGTACGGCGGATTGCGCACATAGGTCGAGCCCATCTGCCATTGATAGGTCTGGCCTTTCAGCACCTTGACCTTCTTCCAATTGGGACCGCCTTCGAAGACATTGCCATAGCGCGCGCGGAAGCTCGCCGGCTTCACCGCCTTGCGGATGGTGTCGGCGATCTCTTTCGGAGAAGGCCAGATGTCTTTCAGATACACCGGCTCGTTCTCGCCATCGTAACCGACGGGCTCCTTGGTGAGATCGCTGTTCATCGAACCTGCGAGCGCGTACGCCACCACCAGCATCGGCGAGGCGAGATAGTTGGCGCGCACCTGCGGATGCACGCGGCCCTCGAAATTGCGGTTGCCGGACAGCACCGCGGCGGCGACCAGATCGCCCTCGTTCACCGCATCCGACACCGCTTCGGGCAACGGTCCGGAATTGCCGATGCAGGTCGTGCAACCGTAACCCACGAGCTGGAAACCCAGCTTGTCGAGCGGCTTGTCGAGGCCCGCCTTGGCGAGATAGTCGGTCACCACCTGGCTGCCCGGCGCAAGCGAGGTTTTCACCCACGGCTTCACTTTCAAGCCGCGCTTCACCGCATTGCGCGCGACGAGGCCGGCGCCGACCATCACGCTGGGATTGGAAGTGTTGGTGCAGGAGGTGATCGCCGCGATCACCACGTCGCCGTGGCCGATCGACTGTTCGCTGCCCTTGAGGCGCACGCGGCGGTTGGCGTCGTCTTCCTTCTTATAGACGTTCATCAGGCTTTCGGCGAAACGCTGCGGCACTTCGCGCAACGCCACGCGGTCCTGAGGCCGCGCGGGGCCCGCAAGGCTGGGCTCGACCATGGTCATGTCGAGCTCGAGCGTGTCGGTGAACAGGGGCTCCGCACTCTTCGGCGTGCGGAACAGGCCTTGCGCTTTGGCGTATTTCTCGACCAGCGCCACGCGCGCGGGCTTGCGCGCGGTGTCCTTCAGATAGCGGATGGTCTCCGCATCGATCGGGAAGAAACCGCAGGTCGCGCCATATTCCGGCGCCATGTTGGCGATCGTGGCGCGGTCCTCGAGCGCCAATTCGTCGAGCCCGGGGCCGTAGAACTCCACGAACTTTCCGACCACGCCCTTCTTGCGCAGCATCTGCGTCACGGTCAGCACCAGATCGGTCGCGGTGACGCCTTCGCGCAGTTTGCCGGTCAAGCGGAAGCCGATCACTTCCGGAATCAGCATGGAGATCGGCTGGCCCAGCATCGCCGCCTCAGCTTCGATGCCGCCGACTCCCCAGCCCAGCACCGACAGTCCGTTGACCATGGTGGTGTGGCTGTCGGTACCGACCAAGGTGTCGGGGAAGGCGTATTCGACGGTCGCCTTTCCTTCCTTCGCTTTGCGCGTCCACACCGTCTGCGCCAGGTATTCGAGATTGACCTGATGGCAGATGCCGGTGCCCGGCGGCACGACGCGGAAATTGGCGAAGGCCTGTTGGCCCCAGCGCAGGAACTGATAGCGCTCGATGTTGCGCTCGTATTCGATGCCGACATTGGTCCTGAAGGAATTCTTGTGGCCGAAATCGTCGACCATCACCGAATGGTCGATGACGAGATCGACTTCGGCCAGCGGATTGATCTTTTCCGGATCGCCGCCGAGGGTCTTCATGGCGTCGCGCATCGCGGCGAGATCGACGACGGCGGGCACGCCGGTGAGATCCTGCATCAGCACCCGCGCGGGGCGGAACGCGATCTCCAGATCCGAGCGGCGCTCGTCGAGCCAGCTTGCGACGGCGCGGCAATCGTCGGCGGTGACGGTCTTGCCGTCCTCGTGGCGCAACAAATTCTCGAGCAGAATCTTCAGCGAATAAGGCAGCCTCGAAATGTCCTTGAGACCGTTCTTCTCGGCGGCGGCGAGACTGAAATAGGCATAGCTCTTGTTGCCCGCCTTGAGCGACCGGCGGGACTTGAAGGAATTGAGGCTCTTGGTCACTGGGGAATGCCTTCAAAAAGGGGGGGAAGAATGTGCGGCGGGTTTAGTCCCAACCGGCGACGATTCCAAGCTTCTTGCGGTCAAAAAATGCGAAGCTCGGTTGACGAAATCGGGAGTGACGCATGAGCGGCAACGAAGCGGTGCGAGTCGAGCGCCAAGGTCCCGTAACGACAATCATTTTGCACAGGCCCGCGGCGCGCAATGCGGTGGACAGGCCGACCGCCGACGCGCTCGCCGAAGCTTTCGTGGCGTTCGAGCATGACGAGCAGGCCAAGGTCGCGGTGCTGTGGGGCGCGGGCGGAACGTTCTGCGCCGGGGCCGATCTCAAAGCCGTGGCCGAGGGCCGCGGCAACCGCGTGACCAGGATCGACCCGGCGACGCTCGATCCGCTGGCGGCAGACGGTCCCATGGGGCCGACGCGTCTGCGCCTGTCCAAGCCGGTGATCGCGGCGGTCGCGGGCTATGCCGTGGCGGGCGGATTGGAACTTGCCTGCTGGTGCGATTTGCGCGTGGCGGAGGAGGATGCGGTGTTCGGCGTCTTCTGCCGGCGCTGGGGCGTGCCCCTGATCGACGGCGGCACGGTGCGCCTGCCGCGCCTGATCGGTCAGTCGCGCGCGCTCGACATGATCTTGACCGGACGGCCGGTGCGCGCGGACGAAGCACTGAGCTTCGGTCTCGCCAACCGCGTCGTGCCGAAGGGCCAAGCCCGAAGCGAAGCCGAGACGCTGGCGGCGGAGATCGCGAGGTTCTCGCAAGTATGCCTCAAGGGCGACCGAAAATCCGTATACGAACAAACGGCGCTGGACTTTGCGCCGGCGATGGCGAACGAGTGCGCGATCGGGATGAAGACTCTGGCGAGCGGGGAGTCGCGCGACGGCGCGGCCCGCTTCGCCGCAGGCCACGGCCGCGGCGGAAGTTTCGGGGATGTTTGAGCAAAATTGTCATCCCCGGCCGAGCAGCGCATGTATTGCTTGCGAAATCTGATCGGTCGCTGGAGAGCGCTGCGAGGGGAAGGGGACCCAGGAATCGGAAATCGGAACACAGAAATCGGAAGTCGGAAAGTTCTTCTGATTTCCGACTTCTGAGTTCTGATTTCCGATTCCTGGGTCCCCTTCCCTCGCCAGCCACTAAAGCGCCACTGTGGCCGCGCGCGTGCTTTGCTGGCAGCGCGGCGCTTTAGTGGCTGGGCTCGCCGGGGATGACACTGTGTGCAGCGCCCATAAAATCGCCCCATTCCTTGGGCTTGATTCAGCGGGGGGGCCTGCCGGCCACGCGGGCTTTGAAGGGATAAGAAAAGAAAACGACGTGATACCCAGGATCGGGATCCTTGTCCTTTTGTGCGTGCTCGTGTGCGGCAGCGGCGCCGCCGTGGCGCAGAGCGAAATGTCGTCGCGCCTCAATCAGGAAGAGGTGGGAGATATCACGCCCGGCACCTACAGCGCCGGGCGCTCGACCTTCACGCTCGATGCCTATGGCGACAAGTACCTGCTGCGCGTTTCCGGCGATCCCGAGATCTATGTGCTTTATGTCGAGCCCGCGCCGCTCGGCGGACGCACGCTGAAATACGATTCCGGCGCGGCGGCGATCCGCGTCGCGGGCTGGGGCGGCTTGACGCTCTACACCGACAACGCGCCGGGCGGCGTCGCGGCCGAGCGCAGCGGCGACTCGCTGCCGCCCGCGCCGGCACAGGTTTCGCTGGGCGAAGTCCAGAACGCCGCCGACGACGAGTCCGAGCATCTCGCCTATTCGCGCGAGGTGCATGCGACGTTCACCGCGGACTGGGCCGCGCTGTCGGGCGACGCGCGCATGCGCGCGCTGTGCTTCGACGCCATGGAGAATGCCGCGCGCGGCAT
>Ga0335083_10003046_pt1 | contig 21859 bp, 16 predicted proteins | sample Lox_Sample_42_FD_206716 | JGI IMG/M metagenome (GOLD analysis project Ga0335083, IMG submission 206716) | Soil microbial communities from Loxahatchee National Wildlife Refuge, Florida, United States - Lox_Sample_4.2 | ecosystem: Environmental > Terrestrial > Soil > Wetlands | place: USA...
CCCCTGCGCGATGGCGCTGCTAACGGCGCCCAGGTGCTTGCGCAGATACGACACGCGCAGTGGATCTTCCAGGTGGTTGTCTTCCAGCGTCGGCGGATCGAAGAACGCGGCGCCGTTTTCGGTTACGTAGATCGCCGGATTCCCGTAACGGTTCTTCACCCACAGCAGCGTGTCGCGCAGGCCGTCGGGATAAACCTCCCAACCGGTTTCGGTGTACGTGGCGGCGGTCTGCCGCACCGGCGAAGCCCGCAACGGCCAGCTGCTGGCATCGGCTTGCGTGACGTTGCGCGTGTAGTAGTTCACGCCCACGAAATCCAGTTGCTGGCGGATCAGATCGAAATCGGCCGCGGGCCACTCGGGCCACGCTTCGCCGAACACTTCACGCAGTTCTTCCGGATACGTGCCGAGGAACACCGGGTCGAGATACTGGCGGTTCATGTAGGCATCCGCGCGCACCGTCGCGGCCTTGTCCGCCGCGGCGTCGCTCGCGGGATACTTCGGTTCCAGGTTCACCACCAGACCGATCTCGTGCTTGCCTTCGGCGCGGTACGCCTGCACGGCGGCGCCGTGCGCGCGCAGCAGATGGTGGGTGGCGATGGGCGCTTCGAAGCGATTGCGATGGCCAGGCGCGAGCGCGCCGTGCAGGTAGCCGCCATCGGTGACCACCCAGGGTTCGTTCAACGTCACCCAGCGCTTCACGCGCCCGTCGAGCCTGCGGAACACCGTGCCCGCGTAATCGGCGAACCACTGCGCGCAATCCGGATTCAGCCAGCCGCCGCGATCGTCGAGGGCAGCTGGCAGGTCCCAGTGAAACAGCGTGGCCAGGGGTTCAATGCCGTGCGTGAGCAGTTCATCGACCAGTCGTTCGTAGAATCCCAGCCCGGCGGGATTCACCGCGCCGCGCCCCTGCGGGAGCACGCGACTCCACGCGATGCTGAAGCGATAGGCCTTGAGGCCCAGATCGCGCATCAGCGCCACGTCTTCGCGGAATCGCCGGTAATGATCGCAGGCAACCAGTCCCGTGTCGCCATCCTTCACCAGGCCAGGCGTGCCGCAGAATCGCTCCCAGATCGAAGGGCCCGCGCCGTCGGCCAGCGGCGAGCCTTCGATCTGGTAGGCGGAGGTGGCGGCGCCCCACAGGAAACTGGCCGGAAACGCCGCGTTGGATCTGCTGTCTGTCATGGTGAATCGCGGAAAACGTTTACATAGCCTTATTGTGGGCGATTGTATACGATCTGCCAACAACTATGTCCGCAGGGTGGGTGCGTGGCCAAGGTCCGGCTGGATCAGCTCAGGAAGGTCTATGACGGCGGCCAGGTGGCGGTCGCCGGCGCCAGTTTCGAGGTGGCGGACGGCGAGATGCTGGCGGTGGTGGGTCCCTCGGGCTGCGGCAAATCGACCCTGCTGCGCATGGTGGCTGGCCTGGAGAGCATCACCAGCGGCTCGCTGTTCATCGGCGAGCAGCTCGTGAACCAGGTGCCGGCCAGGGACCGGGACATCGCGATGGTGTTCCAGAGCTACGCGCTCTATCCCCACATGAACGTCTACGACAACCTGGCTTTCGGGCTCAGGTTGCGCGGCGCCGATCGTGGCAGCATCGACGCACAGGTGCGCTCGGCCGCGGCCATGCTCGAGCTCGACGCCCTGCTGGCGCGCAAGCCGCGGCAGCTCTCGGGCGGCCAGCGGCAGCGCGTCGCGCTGGGTCGCGCGCTGGTGCGCAGTCCGCGCGTGTTCCTGCTCGACGAGCCCCTGTCCAACCTCGACGCCAAGCTGCGACTCGGCATGCGCACGGAGATTGCGCGCCTGCACCGGCGTCTGCGCGCCACCATGCTGTACGTCACGCACGACCAGGTGGAAGCCATGACGCTGGGCCAGCGCATCGTGGTGTTCAATGCCGGCGAGATCCAGCAGATCGACACACCCATGAATGTGTACAACGACCCGGCCAACCTGTTCGTGGCGGGTTTCCTCGGCAGCCCGGCCATGAACTTCTTCCGCGGCACGCTCGCGCTCGACCCGCCACGGCTGGTGTGCGGCGCCGCTGACCTGCGCCTTGCCGCGCCCAATGCCGGGGCCAGCGCCAAGGCGCCTGCCGGATCGGAAATCGTCGTGGGACTGCGGCCGGAGGATGTCAGCGTGGCGCGCGGGGCCGACGCCGGCGATCCGTTCGCGATCGATGCCACCGTGGAAAGCGTGGAACCGGTGGGCAACGAGATCTTCGTGACGGTGCAGTACGCAGGCCAGGAACTGGTGTGTCGCATCGCACCCCAGAGCCTGCCGCAGCCGGGACGCGCGCTGCGCCTGCGCTACGCTGCCGACCGGCTGCGGTATTTCGACGCGCGGACAGGCGCGCGACTCGGCTGAGCGCGGAGAGCATCACCGCGCCCACTCCGCCTGCAGCCCGTGACCTGCCATCACGGACCCTCAAGCCGACTCAGGCGGCGCTCGCCTCCTGCACGCTGGCCTCCAGCACCAGTTCCGACGCCACGCGCGCACTGTCCACCTGCGCCAGCGCTTCCAGCAACAGCGCGACATCGAAACCATTCGACAGGAGGGATTTGGCGGGCGCCGCCGCGTCGTCGGTGAGGCTTGAAGTGTTCGATTCCCCTGCTGACATCATCGTGCTCCGTGTGGGACAACGACCGGGTCACTCGACGCTTCGATACTCTCACCGGAAAGTGGCGATCGCAATCGCTATTTTCCCTGCAATTTTGTATGCAATGCCTACTTGGCGCGCGCGGTCAATCCTGACATGAACTGGTAATAAAACTGCACCGCGCGGTCGAACTCGGCGATGCCGATGCGCTCGTTGCGGCCGTGCATGCGGTTGTCATCCCGGTCCACCGCGTCGCCGCTGAGCTGGTAGACGGGCAGGCCCGCCTCGTTGGCGAACACCGCATCCGAAGATCCGATTTCCATCATCGGAATCACGGGCATCCCCGGCCAGAAGCGCGCCGCTGCCTGCTGCGCGGCGCGCATCACGTCCGGACGCAGCGGCGCAGCGAGGGTGGCGTGCTTGGAGGTGGCGTCATCCAGCACCACGCCGAAGTCGTTCACGTACTTCACCACCAGCGCCGGCTCGGCGAGGATGCGGATCAACTCCTGACGCACCTGCTCCGGTTCATGGCCCGGCAGGATGCGGCAGTTCACGATGGCCTGGGCGCGCGTCGGCAGCGCGTTGTTCGCCTCGCCGGCATTGAAACGCGTCGCCACGCAGGTCGTGTGCACCAGCGCGTTGTCCTTGGTCTGCCGCGACACGCGCGCAATGGCCGCCGGATCCGGTGGCGTCGCCAGCATGGCGCGGATATCGGCTGCCTGCTCGCCACCCTGCTGTTTCGCGTCCCACTCGAAGTAGGCGCGCGTGGCATCGTTGAGTTCGAAGGGGAACTGCGCCCGCGACAGGCGGCCGAGCGCCGCCGACAGCTGGTAGATCGCGTTGACGGGCGCGGGTTCGGAACTGTGACCGCCCGGATTGAGCACCGTGAGCTCGAAATCGGCGTAGGTTTTTTCCGAGGCCTCGAGCTGCAGGAAAACCGGCCTGCCGTCCCTGGTCATCACGCCGGGTCCGTCGTGGTTCAGTGCGAACTCCGCGTCGACCAGTGGACGCTGGTGCTTGAACAGCCAGTCGATGCCATTGGCATCGCCCGCCTCCTCGTCGGCCGTGAGCGCCAGGATGAGGTCGCGGTCGCCGCGATAGCCCTGCTGTTTCAGGTGGATCAGCGTGGTGACGTAGATGGCATCGCCATCCTTCATGTCCTGTGTCCCGCGGCCGTAATAGAAGCCATCGCGGGTCACGAACCGGAAGGGATCGGTGTCCCAGTCGCGCCGCGCCGCGTCCACCACATCGAGATGGCCCATCAGCAGGATGGGTCGCGCCCGGCCGGTCCCGTGGAGTCGCACCACCAGGTTCTGCTTCGACGCATTGGCGCCGAGCACGTGGATATCGCTGTCCGGAAAGCCGGCGTCGCGGAAGCGCTGTGCCATGGCGTTCGCCGCCACGGTCGTCCCCTTCGCCTGCGTGGTGTCGATCTCCACCAGCTGCCGGAACACATCGCGGGCCAGTTGAGCGTAGTCGGGTGCGGAAGGCGCCGCGCCAGCCGGTGCACCGAGCGCCGCGCAGCACGCGGCCATCACCGCGCCGTGCCACTTCCATTTCAGATCCATGAGCCATCTTACTGAGGTCGCCATGAAAACATGCAATGAAAACGCAAGCTGCGATAATGCGCCCCCATGCGATGGCTGGCCCTGCTCCTGCTGTGCTCCGGGATTGCGCTTGGCGAAGGGGCCGAAGCGCCACGCCGCACGGCACTCACGCTGCCGCCGGACGCCGTCATCGCCACCGGCAACGAATGGCTCGCACTTCCCGAAATTCGCGCCGCCGATGGTTCGCTGAACAGCTTCAACACGCTTTCGATGCGCGCCCGCGGGCTGCTGCAGGTCAACGGCGATGCAGGCCAGCCGGCGCTGGAACCGTATTTCAGGGTCGACGGCAAGCGGCTCGAGGTACGCGCGCTGCAGTGGGATCTGCTGGAGTACTGGATCCCGCAGGCGCACCAGGAGGTCGACGGCCTGAGCGTCACATTGACCTACTGCGCGCCCAATGGCTATCGCGCCGCCTTCATCCGCCTGACGATCGCCAACCACCGCACTTCGGCCGTTCCCGTCGCGCTCGGGCTGAAGGCAACCTTCGGTGCACTGAATCGGGTCACCTACCTGCCGGTGGCGCTGCGCGGCGAGCGCGTGGTCGGCGCGGCGCCCTGGGTGTCGCCGGGCGAGGCCTTCAGCTACATCACCACCGACACGCAGTTTGCCTGGGCCGTGATCCATCCCGGTTCCACCGCCGTGCTGTTGCAGCCGCCCGTGACGGTGTCGCCCGGTTTCGACGCCGTGCATGAAGCCACCCTGCAGCCGGGAGCAAGCACCGAGGCGCTGTTCGTGTTGGCGGTGGGCACGGAGGAATTCAGCGCCGCCCACAATGCGCGCGCGTTGCGCGAGATGCTGGATCGCGAGGGCGCGGACGCTTTGGTGGCGCAGGCCGCGGCGTGGTGCCGCGCACGCACGCGCACCACCGGCCGCGCCGACCTCGACCAGCTGATGAACCGCAATTTCCTGTTCACCGCGCTGTATGCGTGGGGCCGCACCATCGACACCGAGCAGCTCGTGGGCGTCACCTCGCGCAGTCCGCGCTACTACGTGTCTGCAGCCTACTGGGATCGTGATGCCCTGCTGTGGAGTTTTCCCGCCCTGCTCGACATCGATCCGGCATTGGCCCGCGAGGCACTCGACTATGCGCTCACGGTGCAGCTGCGCAACAGCGGCACGCACAGCCGCTTCATCGACGGCGTGGTTCTCGAGGATGGATTCCAGCTCGATGAAGCCGTCGCGCCGATTCTGGCGCTGGGTGCATACCTGCGCGCCACGCACGACGACGCGTTCATCGCCGCGCACCGCGCCGCCCTCGAACTGTTGCGCGATCGCCTGCTGGGCCGTTACGACGCGGCCACCGGCCTGTATTCATCACTGCAGGATTCGCAGGACGAATTCCAGAAGCTGCCGTTCCTCACCTACGACAATGCGCTGAGCTGGCGCGCTTTCATCGACATGGCGACGCTGTTCCAGTCGCTGCACGACCCCAGGGCAGCGGCGGCCATGACCGGGCGTGCCCGGCAACTCCACGCGGCGCTGCTCGCACACAGCGTCACCTCGGGTGCGCCCGGGGCGAGCGGCACCATCCTGGCTTCCGCCACGGACGGCGCCGCGTTCGTCACCACCGAGATTCCACCCGGATCCCTCATGAAACTGCCGGCCCTCGGCTTCCTGGCCGAGGACGATCCGTTGTTCGTGCGCACCTACGACTGGCTGCACTCGGCCAACTACAAGTACAGCCATGCGGGCACGCGCTACGGCCTGCCCGGCAGCTACCGTGTGCCGTTCACCACTTCGTGGATGGTGGCCGACGAGCTGCTGCTGAAGCGCTCGCACGATCGCGCCGAAGCCATCCTGCTCGCCACCCCGTGGGATGCCGGCATCGTCTCCGAAGGGATCGATCCCGACACCGCGCGCATGGACCAGGCCGGTGGCGCCTTCGCCACCGCCGCCGGCTATGTGGCCCACGCCATCTGCCTGAGCGCCTGCCGCAAACCCTGACATTCAAGTCCGCAAGGAGTGCGTCCGACATGAAGAATCCCCGACCGATTTTCCCCGGCGCCGCTGCCGGGGCGCTGTTCGCGGCAGGCTTGATGCTTGCGCAGGGCAACGCAACGGCCTCCGACTTCACCACCGTGGCGCCTCCGGCCGTCGAGTCCCCCACTGCCACCCGCCCCGCGACGGTGAACCTCACTCTCGATCCGAAGGCTGCCGGCACGCCCTTCCCGCACTTCTGGGAGCAGATGTTCGGCTCAGGGCGCGCGGTGCTGGCATTGCGCGACGCCTACCGCAAGGATGTGCGCCTGGTGAAAGCCGTGACGGATTTCCGCTACGTGCGCGCGCACGCCATCTTCCACGATGAGATCGGCCTGTACGACGAAGACGCCAAAGGCGACGTCAGCTACAACTTCTCCTACATCGACCAGATCTACGATGGCCTGCTGGCCGACGGCGTGCGGCCGTTCGTGGAACTGAGTTTCATGCCGCAGAAGCTCAGCTCCGACCCGCTGGGCATCTTCGGCTTCTGGTACAAACCCAATAACGCGCCGCCAAAGGACTATGCCAAGTGGGACGCGATGATCACCGCGTTTGCGCAGCACCTGATCGAGCGCTACGGCATCGATGAGGTGGCGAGCTGGTACTTCGAAGTCTGGAACGAGCCCAACATCGGGTTCTGGGGCGGCAAACCCTACCAACCCACCTACTTCGAGCTGTACGACCACACCGCGCGGGCGCTCAAGGCGGTCAGCCCGCGGCTGCGCGTCGGCGGTCCCTCCACCGCGCAGGCGGCCTGGGCCGGCGATTTCATCGCGCACGTGGTGCAGAACAACGTGCCGGCGGATTTCGTATCCTCGCACGTGTATGCCAACGACACCTCGCAGGATGTGTTCAAGAACGACATCGCCGTGCCGCGCGACCAGATGGTGTGCCGCGCGGTGCGCAAGGTGCACGATGAGATCACCGCGTCCGCGATGCCCAGGCTGCCGCTGATCTTCTCCGAGTACAACGCCAGTTACGCCAACGAACCCAATGTCACGGACAGCGTATACATGGGCCCCTGGATGGCCACCACCATCGCGCAATGCGACGGGCTCACCGAAGCGATGAGCTACTGGTCGTTCTCGGATGTGTTCGAGGAACAGGGCGTGGTGAAGACGCCGTTCTATGGCGGCTTCGGCCTGGTCGCAGCGGATGACATCCCAAAACCCGCCTACCACGCGTTCGCACTGCTGCATCACCTGGGGGACACGCGCCTGCCGGCGGATTCCGATTCGGCGCTCGTCACGCGCCGCAAGGACGGCACGCTGGTGATCGCGCTGTGGAATTATGCGCCGCCTGATGGCACCGGACCGAACTACACGCCGCCGCAACCTGCCGGCCCGGTGCGGGAATTCAACTTGTCGTTGCCAAGGGGGCGCAAGCCCGTATCAGCGACGCTGTGGCGGCTGGATCGCGATCACGGCAACGTGGTCAAGACCTACGACGCCATGGGCAGGCCTGCTTTCCCCAGTCGCAAACAGATCGACGAATTGCGCGCAGCCTCGAAGCTGCAGCCGGGCCAGAAACTCGCGGTTTCGGGCAACAAGGTGAAGGTGGAGGTACCGACGCAGGGACTGGCCATCGTCGAACTGAAGTGGTCGAACTGAAGTGAAGGAAGCTGCCCGCCGCGCCGAGCGCGTCACAACGCGCTTACGGCGTGGCCGGTACCAGCACCTCGAAGCTGAGGTTGATGTCGTGGGCGGAGTTGTAGCCGAGGCGGCAGTTGGTGCGATCCACGACATTGCGCGTCGTGAACAGCGGCAGCACCTGATCCCGGAACTGCTCCACCAGTTCGCAGTCGTTGGCCTCCAGCGACAACGGCCGGTTCAGGCGCAGCGTGACGACACGCCAGGTCGCTGAGACGGCCGACGCGGCATTCGTGGGTCCGCTGTCCGCAGCAGCGACGTCGGGCGCCAAGGTCTGGAAACGCATGTTGACGCCCGCCCCCGTCGCGGGGCGATCGAGCACCCGGCAGGAGGGCGTCAGGTTCGGGTGGCGCCGCGCGCCCGACGTGTCCAGCAGCAACAGCATCTTGGCTTCCAGCCAGTCGCAGGCGTAAACGGACTCGAAACCCTGATACTGGAAGCGCACTTCATGCGTGCGCCAGATACCGGCGGTTGTGGGCACGTCGCCCGTGACGCCGGTGCGCGCAGACAACAGCGACAGCAGGAACAAACCGGCCAGGTAACAGGAGCGCGGGAGCATGGCAGTTCTCCTTCGTGCGGACCGGCAACGCGGCGCAAGAAGCCGTCACAGCAGGCCTTGGCGCGGATTCTAGCGTCGGGCGCGCATCCTGCAAGCTGCCAGGCGACCTTCCATGGTGCGGCTGCAAGCCCCACAACCGGCCCGTCCACGACGACGCACCAAAGCCCGAATTGACAGTGTCGCGGCCCCGCCTCTAGAATCCGCGAAAACGTTTACTTGCTCACTGGAAAACGTTTACTTCGACCAGTGGCAAAGTATGGGAGGGGACATGGCCAGAGCCAGAACCGTCGCGGCACAACAGGCCCGCCGAACGCCATCGCAGGCGTGGTGCGCACTCCCTTCATGACCATCGCATTGATCTCGTCGATGCTCATCGCTCGGGCAGCAACTCGCACTCGCTCAATCCAGGGGAAGGATTTCAACCCATGAAAATACGGCCACACAACCGGACCATGAACCGGAAGCGTCTGTACGGAACAGTCTTCGGCGCAGCTGCGATGGCGGGCGCCGCTTTCACGCCCTCGCCCGTGCTGGCACAGAGCGCCGATGCGGTACTGCGCGGCAAGGCGGCGCCCAACGCGGTGGTGACGGCGAAGAACGTCGCTACCGGTGCCTCGCGTCGTACCACCGCCGGCGCGGACGGCAACTACACCCTCTCCGGCCTGCCCGCGGGCACCTACACCGTCGATGCGGGCGCGGGCACCGAGCAGACTGTCACACTGTCGGTCGCCTCCTCGGTCAGCCTCGATCTCGCCGCCGGCACGGGTGAGGCGGATACCGGCACCCTCGAAGAAGTGATCGTGAAGGCCACGCGGCTGGTCGAAACCAAGACCTCTGAGGTCGGCACCCAGGTGTCGCAGCAGCAGATCGAAACCACGCCGCAGATCACGCGCAACTTCCTCGAGTTCGCCGACACCGTGCCGGGCATGGTGTTCAACGTCGACTCCAAGGGCAACACCTCGGTGCAAAGTGGCGCCCAGGCCAACAGCTCCATCAACGTGTACCTCGACGGCGTGGGACAGAAGAACTACGTGAAGAGCGGTGGCATCGCGGGCCAGGCAGGTTCTGGAGACAACGGCGATCCGGGAAACCCGTTTCCGCAGCTGGCCATTGGCGAGTACAAGGTCATCACTTCGAACTACAAGGCCGAATACGGCCAGATCTCGAGCGCCGCGATCACCGCGGCCACGAAGTCCGGCACCAACGAGTTCCACGGCGAGATCTTCGGCGACTACACCAACCAGAGCATGCGCGCCGCGACGCCGGCCGAGGCAGCTGCTGGTGATAAGGCCACGTCCGCCAGCAAGGAATACGGCATGGCGATCGGTGGTCCGATCATCCAGGACCGCCTGCACTTCTTCGCCACCTGGGAGCACAAGGGTTTCTCGCTGCCGAACAGCGTGCAGCCGCCGGCCGCCCTGTCAGGCGTAGACCTGCAGGCGGTGTTGCCGCCCGATGTCTACGCCCAATACGGCCCGACCACCAACCCGTTCACCGAGAACCTCTACTTCGGCAAACTGGATTTCGAACCGAGCGATGTCGACCGCTTCGAACTGTCGGGCAGCTACCGTCGCGAGACACAGATCAGCGGCGCCTCCGACCAGACTGCGGCGTCCGCGGCCTACGCGTTCCAGAACGACGTCACGCGTGGCACCCTGAAGTGGCAGCGCAGCTCCGACAACTGGCTCAACGAAGCGTTGGCCACTTACGAGAAGACCGTCGATCTGCCGACACCGCTGTCCGACAACCCGGCCATCACCTACACCTACATCATCCCGCCGAATGGTGCGGTGGATGCCATCACAATCAACGGCCAGGATCCGCGGCAGTACACCGACAAGCATCAGGACGGCTGGGGTCTGCAGGACGACTTCACGCTGAACAATCTCAACTGGCTGGGCGATCACACCCTGAAAACCGGCGTCTCCTACAAGGCGGTGCAATTGGTGGCTCGCGACGGATCCTCAGCTGCCAAGTTCTGGTACGGCGTCGACCCTGTTACGGGTGTCGAAGACAACCCGTACAAGGTGGTGTTCGGCAAAGTGAACTCGGGCCTGCCGCTCTCAGCCACCTCGGACAACAAGCAGTTTGCTGTTTATTTCCAGGACGACTGGGCAATGAACAACAAACTGACGATGAATCTTGGCATCCGTTACGACTACGAGCAGACCCCCTCGTACGAGAATTACGTGACGCTGCCGGCCATCGTCGCGGCGCTGAACAGCCTCTATCCGGCCAACACCGTGGATCCCGTGCCGCAGCCGACCGCAGGCGAAACCTACCGCCAGGCGCTGGCGCTGGGCGGCATCAACATCGACAACTACATCAGCAACGGCCACAACCGCAAACCGTTTGCGGGTGAACTGCAGCCGCGCCTCGGCTTTTCGTTCGATCTCAACGAAGACCAGAAGCACGTGATCTTCGGCGGCGCAGGCCGCTCCTACGATCGCAATCTGTTCGACCGTCTGCAGCTGGAGAATTCGAAGAACGCGCTGTCCGAACCCGAAATCGACTTCTACGGCGGCAACTCCTACGTGGTCAACGGCTGCTCGGCTGCTTCGGCGAGCAACACCTGCGTCGCCTGGAATCCGGCTTACCTCACCGATCCGTCGGGCCTGCAGGCGCTCGGTTCCGGCGTCGGCGAGGTCGACATGTTCCCCAACAACCTCAAGGTGCCCTACTCCGACCAGTACAGCCTCGGCATGCGCAACAAGCTGGGCGACTGGAACACGTCGGCCACCCTCACGCACATCGAGAGCTTCAACGGCCTGCTCGGTGTGCTCGGCAACCGCTACGCGAACGGTGAATTCGCCGATGCGGGTTGCGGTGCCTCGTGGGGCGGCGCGCCCGCGCAATGGTGCTCGAGCGGCGTGCCGGGCATCGGCAGCCTGATCCTGTGGGAGAACGGGCAGGCCACGCGCAGCAACGAGCTGCTGGTCTACGCCGAGAAACCCAACAATGCCGAGTCGCCCTGGGGCATGACGATCGCGTACACGTACTCCAATGCGAAGCAGAACCGCCTCTACACCGACGGCTATGCGTTCGATCTGCCCCACGTGCGCGACTACCCGTTCACGCTGTCCAATGCGGTGGCCAAGCACCGCCTGGTGCTGACGGGTAGTTACGACGCGCCGTGGGGCTTCGTGTTCGCAGGCAAGCTGACCCTGGAGACGCCGATTCCGATCACCTACATCCGGGGTTGCGGCACCAGCCCCGTGTCGTGCAACAAGTTCGGCACCAACGGCTACCCCGTGGCGGCGACCTTCGACCAGACGCTGGGCTACAAGACCCTGGACCTGCAGGCCACGAAGAACTTCGCGCTCGGTGGCGGATTCTCCATGTACGCGCGCCTCGACGTCCTGAACGTGGCGAACTGGCACAACTACGACCCGACCTCGGCGTCGCAGTCGGCTGACCCGCAGTACAATACGACCGGCCCGATCGTGGGCGTGCCGCGCACGCTGAAGGTGACGGTGGGCGCGAAATTCTGAAGATCCGGTTCCCCCCAAACCGGCGTCAAGGCCCGCGCAAGCGGGCTTTGTCGTTTGATGAGATAGGACGGCGCGGGGCTGGCGCAACAGGGAGGCAGACAGCGTGATCCGCAATATCGTCATCGTGGGCGGCGGCACCGCGGGCTGGATGGCCGCCTCGGCGCTCGCCAAGACTTTCTTCAGCAAGGACTACCACTTCCGCCTGGTCGAATCCGAGGAGATCGGCATCGTCGGCGTCGGTGAGGCCACGGTCCCGCACCTCTCCTTCTTCAACAAGCACCTGGAGATCGACGAGGCCGAGTTCGTGCGCCAGACCCAGGGCACGTTCAAGCTCGGCATCCAGTTCCGCAACTGGGGCAGCCAGGGCAGCAGCTACGTGCACGGCTTCGGCACGCTCGGCCACGATCTCGCCGCCGTCCCGTTCCATCAGTACTGGCTGCGCGCGCGCGAACTGGGCCATGCGGGCGATCTGGGGCTCTACCAGCTCAACGCGCTGGCGTCGCAGCGCGAGCGCTTCATGGTCTCGGCCAGCGACGCCCCCAAGGGCACGCCGCTGGCCGACATCGCCTACGCCTACCACTTCGACGCCGGCCTGTATGCGCGTTACCTGCGCCGCTACGCGGAGTCGCAAGGCGTGGTACGCACCGAGGGCAAGATCAAGGAGACGCGGCTGCGGGCCAGTGATGGCTTCGTGGAAGCGGTGGTGATGGAGAGCGGCGAAGTCATCACCGGCGATCTGTTCATCGACTGCTCGGGCTTCCGCGGCGTGCTCATCGAGCAGGCGCTGCACACCGGTTACGAGGACTGGACGCACTGGCTGCCCTGCGATCGCGCGCTGGCCGTACCGTGCGAGCGCGTAGGACCGCCCACGCCTTACACGCGCTCCACCGCGCACAGCGCGGGCTGGCAGTGGCGTATTCCGCTGCAGCATCGCACCGGCAACGGCCATGTGTATTCCAGCAAATTCATCAGCGACGACCAGGCCGCGCGCACGCTGCTGCAGAACCTGGACGGCAAGCCGCTGGCCGATCCGCGTCCGCTGCGCTTCACCACCGGCCGGCGCCGCAAGTTCTGGAACCGCAACGTGGTCGCCATGGGCCTGGCGGGCGGCTTCATGGAACCGCTCGAGTCCACCAGCATCTACCTGATCCAGTCCGCCATCGGCCGCCTGACGCTGCTGTTCCCGCGCGAGGACATCCATCCCGTGCTGGTCGACAAGTTCAACGCCCAATCCACCTTCGAATACGAGCGCATCCGCGACTTCCTGATCCTTCACTACCACGCCACCGCGCGCAACGACTCGCCGTTCTGGGATTACTGCCGCACCATGGACGTGCCCGATTCGCTTCGCGAAACCATGGACATGTTCAAGGACAGCGGGCGATTCTTCCGCCTCGCCGACGAGATGTTCGCGCAGATGAGCTGGGTGCAGGTGATGATCGGCCAGGGCATCCTGCCGCGCAGCCACCACCCGATGGTGGACCAGATGAGCGAGGCCGACCTGGTGAAGTTCATGGAGCACGTGCGCACCGTCATCTCGGGCTGCGTCGACGTCATGCCGAGCCACCAGCAGTTCATCGACCGGCACTGCAAGGCCGCGGCCTGAGCGCCATCATGCGGCCGCGCCTCATCGCCGTTCTGCTTGCCCTGGCCGCCGCGGCGCCCGGCCACGCCGCAGGCCAGACCGGGTATTTCCGCCACGCCCTGTTCGACAACAGTCCGCTGCCGGATGAGTACCGCAACAGCACCGGCGAAGCCGCCGCCCCCAGCACGCTCGAGCTGCGCGACCAGCGCCTGCCGGTGGAGACGAAAGTGTTCCTCTCGCCGCCCAACGCGCTGCGACTGCATTGGACCTCCATGCCCGGCGGCGGCTGGGACGCGGAAATCCACCTGGTGAACTATCGCAACCGCTATCCCGAGATGAGCGGCCGGACGCTGTACTTCTGGCTGTACTCGTCCACGGCCATCGCGGCCGCGGATCTGCCGCAGCTGCTGATCTCCACCGCGGCCAATGGCCTGCAGGTGGCCGAGTTTCCCGCGAGTTTCACGGTGGCGGAGCCGCTCGGGAACTACACGGGCGATCTGCCGGCCGGCCAGTGGCGCGAGGTGGCCGTGCCGCTCGACCGGCTGCGGACGGCTTCGGTCTATCCCTATCATCCGGAACGCACCCAGAGTGTCACGTTCCACCAGGGCCGTGCCGATGGCCAGCCCCACACGCTGATCATCGACCAGGTGCACATGGGAGATGCCGCCCGTGGCAAGCACCGCGCGACGCTCGACGCACCCCGCAATCCGGGCGCGCAAGGCTACGACCGCCACGTACTGCTGCGCTGGGATGCGAAGGACAGCGAGGCGCTGGCGCATTACGTGATCTGGCGCTCGCTCGACGGCGGACCGTTCCAGCCCATCGGCATCCAGACACCGGGCAACCCGCACCTGTACTCCGATTTCATCGGCCGAGCGGATGCCAGGGCTGCGTATCGCGTGACCGCAGCGGACTGGCAGAATCATGAATCGCCGCCCTCGGCCGTCGCCAGCGCCGCGACGCGCGAATTCTCCGATGACGAGCTGCTCACGATGCTGCAGGAGGGCGCGTTCCGCTACTACTGGGAAGGCGCCGAACCGCACTCGGGTCTGGCCTACGAGAACCGACCCGGCGATGACCGCCTGGTGGCGCTGGGCGCCAGCGGCTTCGGCGTCGGCTCGCTGGTGGTGGGCGTCGAGCGGCACTTCATCACGCGCGCGCAGGGACTGGAGCGCCTGCGGCGCATCGTCGGCTTCCTGGAACGCGCGCCGCGTTACCACGGCGCCTGGTCGCACTTCATGAACGGCGCCTCGGGGGCGACGCTGCCGTGGTTCGGCATGCTCGACAACGGCGGGGATCTGGTGGAAACCGCCTTCATGATCGAGGGGCTTCTCACCGCACGCCAGTACTTCAACGGTCCCAGCGCGCAGGAGCGCGATCTCTACCGGCGCATCACCGCGCTGTGGGAAGGCGTGGAGTGGGACTGGTACCGCGACCAGCCCGACGGCCCCTTCCTGTACTGGCACTGGTCGCCGCAATGGGGCTTCCAGATCCACCATCCGCTGATCGGGTTCAACGAGACCCTGATCGTATACCTGCTGGCCATCGCCTCGCCCACCCACGGCGTGCCGGCCTCGATGTATTACTCCGGCTGGGCCGGGCAGAACGCACGCGCCATCGAATACCGTTCCGGCTGGGGCGGCACGCATGACGGCGATCACTACTTCAACGGCAAGACCTATTACGGCATCAGGCTCGATGTCGGCGTGGGCAGCGGCGGCCCGCTGTTCTTCACGCACTACTCGTTCTTCGGCTTCGACCCGCACCAGCTCCGCGATCGCTTCACGAGTTCGTATTTCGACAACAACCGCAACATCGCGCTCATCAGCCACGCCTATTCCATCGACAACCCCAAGCACTATCCCGGCTACGGCGCGGATGCCTGGGGCCTGACCGCGAGCGACGGTCCCAGCGACTATGTCGCCGCCGCGCCCGATGCGGGCAATGACACCGGCACCATCGCGCTCACGGGCGCCCTCGCCTCGTTCCCCTACACGCCCGAGGCCTCGATGGCCGCTTTCAAGCACTACTACCGCGATCTCGGCGCCGAGCTGTGGGACATCTACGGACCGCGCGACGCCTATAACCCGGCCGCGCACTGGGTGTCGCCGCTTTACATGGGGCTCAACCAGGCGCCCATCGTCGACATGGTGGAAAACTACCGCACCGGGTTGCTGTGGAAGAACTTCATGGCCAACCCTGAAATCTCGGTGATGCTGCAGAAGCTGGCCGCGGCCACGGCGGCACCCGCGGCGCCGGGGCCATGAAGCGCTGGGCGCCGCTGGTGCTGGGGCTTGCGCTGGGCAGCGTCGGCGTGCTGCGCGCGGCCGAACCTGCGATCGTCACCGTCGACGCACGGACCCCCGGCACGCCTTTCCCGCACTTCTGGGAACAGGCCTTCGGATCCGGCCGCGCCATCCTCAGCCTGCGCGAGAGCTACCGCAACGATCTGCGCGACATGAAACGGGCCGCGGATTTCCGCTACGTGCGGTTCCACGCCATATTCCATGACGAAGTCGGCGTGTACCGGGAGACCGCCGATGGCACGCCACAATTCAATTTCACCTACGTCGACCAGATCTACGACGGACTGCTCGCGAACGGCGTGCGACCCATCGTCGAGATCAGCTTCATGCCCCGGCAGCTCGCCGCACGGCAGGACGTGCATCCCTTCTGGTACCAACAGGTCGTCTCGCCCCCCAAGGACTACGCGAAATGGGACGCGTTGATCCACGCCTTCGCCGCACACCTCGTCGAGCGCTATGGCATCGACGAAGTGGCGCAGTGGTATTTCGAAGTCTGGAACGAACCCAATATCGACTTCTGGAGCGGTGAACCCAAGCAGCAGACCTACTTCGAGCTCTACGATCACACCGCGCGAGCGCTCAAGGCCGTGGACCCGAAGCTGCGCGTCGGCGGGCCGGCCACGGCGGCCGCCGACTGGGTGCCCGAGTTCATCGCGCACGTCGCCGCCAACGCGGTGCCCGTGGATTTCATCTCCACCCATGGCTATGCCGACGATACGGTCGAGAACCTGTTCCACGACAGTCTCGACGTGCCCTACGACCAGCGCCTGTGCCGCGCCGTCGCCAAGGTGCACGCACAGATCAAGGCGTCCGCCCGGCCCGCGCTGCCGCTGTTCTGGACCGAATGGAACGTACCCAGCTTCGGCGAGACCTACCACGCGCGCGACACGACCTACGTGGGCGCGGCGCTCGCCGACGACATCCGGCAGTGCGACGGCCTGGTGGATATCCTCTCCTTCTGGACCTTCGATGACGTATTCGAGGAGAACGGCGTCAAGCGCGAACCCTTCGATGGCGGCTTCGGCACGCTCGCGCCCGGCGGCATCCGCAAGCCTTCGTACTATGCGTATGGCCTGCTGCACCGGCTGGGCACCACGCGCCTCGCCAACGATGCCGCCAACGTGCTCGTAACCCGCCGCGACGACGGCGTGCTGGCGATCGCGGCCTGGAACGTCGTGGACCCGGACCACAGCGTGGACGGGCAGGATCCAGCGCGCCGGCTCACGCTGCGCTTCAGCCACGTGCCGCCCGATGCCACGGTCACAGTGCGACGCGTGGACGACACCCACGGCAACGTCCTGCCCACCTATCGCGCCCTGGGCAGCCCTCGCTATCCCACGGTGCGACAGGTGGCCGACATGAATCGCGCGTCGGCAGACAATGCGCCGGAGCGGCAGACCCTGCGCAAGGGTGGGCTGACGCTGAGCGTGCCAGCGAATGGTCTGGTGCTGCTGGAACTCGCCACGCGCTGACGAGCGGAACAGCCGGGACCGGCACCGGTCCTGGTTCCGGCGATCGCACGGGGCGCACGCGCCGCGCGCCATACGCTATCCTAGCGACCTGCGGACCCGATCCTCCCCATGCCACACACTGCCGTCGCTCCTGCCGAACTCGAATCCGCCGCCCGCGCCTTGCTGGCCGGCGAAACCGATTACATCGCCAACCTGGCCAATCTCGCCGCGCTGGTGTTCAACACGCTGCCGGACCTGAACTGGGCCGGTTTCTACCTGCTGAAGGACGAGGAGCTCGTGCTCGGTCCGTTCCAGGGCAAACCCGCCTGCGTGCGCATCGGCATCGGCAAGGGCGTCTGCGGCGCGGCCATCGCCACCCGTGCAGCGCAGCTGGTGCCGGACGTCCACGCCTTTCCCGGCCACATCGCCTGCGACGCCGACTCGCGCTCGGAACTGGTGGTGCCGTTCTGGCGCGCGCAACGGCTGGCCGGCGTGTTCGACCTCGACAGCCCGCTGCCCGGCCGGTTCACCCCCGCGGATCGCGACCTGATCCAGTCGCTGGTGCGGCTGCTCGACTGCTGAAGGCTCCCGCCGCATGCGCATCACACCCGGCACGCAATTCGCGAGCGACAACACCGCCGGCATCTGCCCCGAGGCCTGGTCGGCCATGGCCGCGGCCATGCAGGGCTCGGCGCCGAGCTATGGAACCGACCGCTGGACCGAACGCGCCTGCGACGCGATCCGCAGCGTGCTGGAATTCCCGGACGCCGAGATCTTCTTCGTGTTCAACGGCACCGCGGCCAACTCGCTGGCGCTCGCCGCCTGCTGCCAGAGCTACCACGGCGTGATCTGCCACGAGTTCGCGCACATCGAAACCGACGAGTGCGGGGCGCCCGAGTTCTTTTCCAACGGCTCCAAGCTGCTGCTGGCCAGCGGCGCGCACGGCAAGCTCGATCCACAGGCCGTGGAGCTGCTGGTCACCAGGCGCACCGACCTGCACTACCCGCACCCGCGGGTGGTCTCGCTGAGCCAGAGCACCGAGCTGGGCACGGTCTATACGCCCGCGGAGATCGCCGCCGTCGGCGCGGTGGCCAGGCGCCACCAGCTCTACCTGCACATGGATGGCGCACGTTTCGCGAACGCGCTGGCGGCCACGCAGCAGCGGACACCCGGCAGCACGGCAGCCGACCTCACCTGGCGCGCGGGTGTCGACGTGCTGTGCTTCGGTGGCACCAAGAACGGCATGCAGTCCACCGAAGCGGTGGTGTTCTTCAACCGCGCGCTGGCGCAGGATTTCGAATTCCGCTGCAAGCAGGCGGGACAGCTGGCATCGAAGATGCGCTTCCACAGCAGCCAGTGGCTCGGCGCGCTCGAGCACGGCGCGTGGCTGCGGCACGCGGCGCACGCCAACGCCATGGCGCAGCGGCTGGCGCAGGGACTGCTGGCGGTGCCTGGAGTTTCGCTGTCGCAGCCCGTGGAGGCCAACGCGGTGTTCGCGCGCCTCACCGACGCCGCGGCGCAGGCGCTCGGGCACCGCGGCTGGCACTTCTATGCCTTCATCGGCGCCGGCCAGTACCGCTTCATGTGCTCCTGGGAAACGCAACCGGAGCACATCGACGCCCTGCTCGCCGATCTGCGCGCCGCCGCCTAAGGCTGCGCATCCAGCGCCAGGTAATCCGGCTCGGCCGCCACCCGCGCCAGCCACGCGCGCACCGCCGGATACGGCGCCAGCACATGCCCACCCTGCTCGGCGACGTGCGTGTACGCATACAGCGCGATGTCGGCGATGCCGTAGCGCTCGTCCACGAAGAACGTGCGTGACTTCAGGTGCCGCTCCATCACCGCCAGCGCCGCGCGTCCGGTCTCCAGCAGCCGCGGCAGATCCTGCCGGCGCGGATGGTCCGCTGCGAGATGCCGCACGATGAAGCGCGGCGTCGCGACGTAGGGTTCATGGCTGTACTGCTCGAAGAACATCCACTGCAGCGTTTCGGCACGCGCGCGGCGGCTACGCGGCGCGAAGCGCGTGTCCTCCGCGAGGTACCAGAGGATGGCGTTGGATTCGAAAATGAAACTGCCGTCGTCGAGTTCCAGCACCGGAATGCGGCCGTTGGGATTGCGCGCGAGGAATTCGGGCGTGCGCGTTTCGCCCCGGAGGATGTCCTTCTCGACATACTCGAACGGCAGCTGCAATTGGCGCAGCAGCAGACGGATCTTGTAGCCGTTTCCGGAGTCGAGGTAATCGTAGAGTTTCAGCATCGGGATCTCACGAAGGCTGGACGGGTGACGCAATTTGACAGTTGCGGATTTCGTTACTGACTGTATATTTCAACGCTAGCACTTTGATAAATATGTCATGTGACGGCGGACAGCTCCTCGAAAGCACTTTAAGTTTTTGCTCTAACCCAGTTGTAGGACAGCCATGACTGAGCTGCTGGAACACTTCGAACGCGCCACCTTGGTGCTGGTCAGTGGCGGAGCCCTCAAGGAGCGACTGGCGTCCGCCTACTGTCGTCATCTGTGCGGTCTCTCGCGCAGCGCCATCCCGGGCGAAATCCTCGAAGACTATTTATTGTTGTTCAATACGTTACACAAGGAACCTGCGAGCCGGGATGAGGATGCGGTGCGCGCTTCGATCCGCAAGCTCTCGCTGGATGAAGCCGCACTGTGCTCGGAGCTGATCGTGCGCATGTACAGCCAGGTCACCCGCCAGAAGCTGCGCCTGATGCCGCGCGAGCAGCCGCCCGCACGCGCCGCCTCGCCTGCCCTGTTCCTGACCCCGGCCAGCGTCAGTCAAGTTTGAATTCGATGGTGTCCCAGCGCGCCGTGTCTTCATGGCGCGCCTGTCGGCGTGCGGCATCGGAGAGCGCGCGTTCATCCCACGCCACGGTGTCGTGCACCAGCCCCTCGAGTGCCTTCGGGCGTGGCACTTCGCGCCCGAAGCAGGGCAGCAGGATCACCGGCCGGTTGCAGGACTTTGCCCAGTTGAGCTGGAACAGCAGCTGGTCGAGATGGGTCTCAGCCAGGCTGGAGAGCGCTATGATGACTTCGGCGTGCGCCATCTGGCGGCGCAGTTCTTCGCGTTCGGCTTCCGGGCCCCCGGCGGGCCGGCGCTTCGGGGCCGCCAGATTGCCGTAGAAGAAATTGCGCGCGCTCTCGAGATACTCGAACACCCGCAGGTAGTCGTCGCTCTCTTCCCAGGCGTGCGTGACGTAAATCCTGATGGGATCGCGTTGTGACATGCTGTAAGTGTACTGTGCGCGCCTCGGAGAACAAAAGCTTTGCGATTGCTGGTCTATAACATCCGCTACGCCACCGGAACGGGCATCGGCTTCCACCTGCCGCTGCCGGGCGCCGGTTACCTGCGCAGTTCCGCCCGGGTGCTGGAGCAGATCACCCAGTTCATCCGCAGCGAGGATCCGGACCTGGTGGGGCTGATCGAGGTCGACACCGGTTCGGTGCGCAGCCGCATGGTCAACCAGGCCGAGTACATCGCCAACGCGCTGGGCCACTACACGGCCTACCAGTGCAAGTACGGCGAGGCGTCCGTCAACCATTGGGTCCCGATCGTCCGCAAGCAGGGCAACGCGCTGCTGGCCGCGCCGCGCGTCACGGGCGAGCGCTTCCACTACTTCGACACCGGCATCAAGCGGCTGATCATCGAGCTGGAACTCGATGAGGTGTGCATTTTCCTGGTCCACCTGTCGCTGAAATACCGGCATCGCCAGTACCAGCTGCGCACCCTGCACGACCTGGTGGTGCGCTCCAGCAAGCCGGTGATCGTGGCCGGCGATTTCAACACCTTCTGGGGCAGCCACGAGATCTACCTGTTCCAGCGCGCCACGCGGCTGGAGAGTGCCAACGCCGCGGCGCTCGGCTCCTACCCGGCTCGCAGGCCGCGCGCCGAACTCGATTTCATCCTGGCGAGTCCCGAGCTCGAGATCCTCGATTTTCGCATCCCGCCCGTCAATTTTTCCGACCACCGCCCGCTGGTGTGCGACTTCCGGCTGCGCGGCTGAAGGGGAATCACATGGCTGACCAGACCAACAGCAAGCTCGACATCGACCCGGACGGCATCGCCTGGCTGAGCCTGGACGTGCCGGGGTCCTCGGCCAACACGCTGGGCAGGGCCGTGACCACGGAACTGCAGGCCGTGATCGCGCAGCTCGCGGCCAAGCCGCCGAAAGGGCTGGTGATCCGCTCCGCCAAGGCCTCCGGCTTCATCGCGGGCGCCAACATCCACGAATTCACGGCTTTCAAGAACAGCGCCGACGCGCTGGCCACCATCCAGGTGGGCCAGCGGCTCATGGACGCCATCGAAGCGCTGCCCTGCCCCACGGTCGCGGCCATCCACGGCTTTGCGATGGGTGGCGGGCTCGAGCTGGCACTGGCCTGCACGTACCGGGTGGCCGTGGGCGATGGCAAGCTCGCGCTCGCGCTGCCGGAAGTGCAGCTTGGCATCCATCCCGGGTTTGGCGGCACGGTGCGCTCGGTGCGCCTGCTGGGCGTGCGGGCGGCCATGGAGCTGATGCTCACCGGCAAGAGCGTGCGCGCGCCGCGGGCGCTCGGCCTGGGACTGGTCGACAGGTTGGTGGACACGCCCGACCAGCTCGCCACCGCGGCGCGCGAGCTGATCAA
>Ga0335083_10003047_pt1 | contig 21854 bp, 16 predicted proteins | sample Lox_Sample_42_FD_206716 | JGI IMG/M metagenome (GOLD analysis project Ga0335083, IMG submission 206716) | Soil microbial communities from Loxahatchee National Wildlife Refuge, Florida, United States - Lox_Sample_4.2 | ecosystem: Environmental > Terrestrial > Soil > Wetlands | place: USA...
TCCTACGCTTTTCTTCAACGCCATGGTCGTTTCTTGTTCATCCGATCACAACCTGCTCCGCGTCTCCGGTACCATCGAGATTCGAGAGATCCGGTTAGCCCCACTCACCGCCGGCCGCATCATCGACCTCCGGAAGGATGAAGGCGACACGGTGCGGCAGGGCGATACGGTCGCCGTCCTCGATCAGCCGGGTCTGTCGGCGCTCGTCGGCCAGCGGGAGGCGCAGGCGCAGGCGGCCCAGACACGGACGGCGGAGATCGTCGCCGCGGTCGCCGACAGCGCGCGCGCCGCGACCGACCTCGCCCGCGCCGGGGGGCTCCTGACCCAGCACATCATCTCACAACAGCAATACGATGCCCTGGCGGCCACGGCCACCGCCTCCGCGGCCCGGGTCACCTCGGCCCGCGCCTCCGCGCAGGAATCCCACGCCGCCGCCCAGGGGGCCGCGGCGACCGCCGCGATCCGGGATCAGCTCACACTGGTGGCACCGGCGGACGGGATCGTGCTGACCCGGTTCCTCGACCGGGGGGAAGCGGCCGCGGCGGGGACCCCGGTGGTGTCGATCGGGCTCGTGTCGCACCCCTGGGTGCGGGCCTACATCGGCGAGCCGTACGTCGCGCGCATTCGCGTCGGGCAGGACGCGCGGGTCTTCGTCGACGGCTACCCGAACCAGCCGTTCCCCGGGAAGATCTCCGAAATCGCCCCGCGGGCCGAGTTCACCCCCCGGCTCGCGCTCACCGAGCGCGAGCGCGCCGACCTGGTGTTCTCCATCCGGGTCGACATCGACCCCGCCGGCGGCCGCCTGAAAGCTGGCATGCCGGTGACGCTCGAGGTGCCGCTGTTGCCGTGACCAGCATCGCGGTCGAGACTCGCGACCTGACGCGCCGCTTCGGTTCGCTCACCGCCGTCCAACAGCTCACCCTCCAGATCCACAGCGGGGAGGTGTTCGGGCTGCTCGGCCCCAATGGCTCGGGCAAAACGACCACCATCCGGATGCTGTGTGGACTCATCGAACCGACGGAAGGGACGGCCATGGTGGCGGGCGTGGACATCCGCGTGGCCCCCGAGCGGGTGAAGACGCTCATCGGGTACATGTCGCAGAAGTTCGGTCTCTACGAGGACCTCACGATCGCCGAGAACCTCGAGTTCTACGGTGGGATCTACGGCCTCGACAGCACGGCCCGCGCGAGCCGGGAGAGCGCCGTGGTGGCGTTTCTGGGCCTCGGGGACCACCTGTCGCAGCTCGCGGGGACGCTGTCCGGCGGTTGGAAGCAGCGGCTGGCGCTCGGGTGCGCGCTGCTGCACCGGCCCCCGGTGCTGTTTCTCGACGAGCCCACGGCCGGCGTGGATCCCGCCGCGCGGCGCAACTTCTGGAAGACGATTCACCAGCTTGCAGCCGAGGGTACGACCGTCCTCGTCACGACGCACTACATGGACGAAGCGGCGCAATGCGGACGCCTGGCGATGCTCTCCAACGGGCGCCTGATCGCGCTGGGCTCGCCCGAGGAGGTCGCACGCCAGGTGGGTGGGGCCACGCTGGAGGACGCGTTCATCATCCTGCAGGAGCGCGACGAGCGATGATGCCCCGCTTCTGGCCGATGTTCCGCAAGGAATTCATCCAGATGCGCCGGGACCGGCTGACGCTCGGCATCATGATCGGCATCCCGGTCATCCAGCTGCTGCTGTTCGGCTTCGCGATCCAGACCGATGTGCGGCACATCCCGACCGTCGTCCTGGATCAGTCGCGCACGCCCGAGAGCCGGGACCTGATCGCGGCCTTCGAGGCCACCGGGAGCTTCCGCATCATCGGATACGTGAACGATCGGCCGGCGCTCGACGGCGACCTGGCGCGAGGGACGGCCCAGGCCGCGATCATCGTCCCGGTGGAATACCCGCGGCTCCTCGCCAACGGCACGACCGCCACGGTCCAGGTCTTGGTGGACGCCTCGGATCCGTTGTCGTCCCAATCCGCCCTGGGAGCGGCCGCGGGGGTCGGGCAAATGCGAAACCTCGCCGTCCTCACCGCGGCGGCGGGTCGGTCCACCCTGCCCTTGGACATCCGCGTGCGGCCACGCTACAACCCGGGACTTCGCAGCCAGGTGTACATCGTCCCCGGACTGGTCGGGGTAATTCTCACCATGACCATGGTGCTGATCACGGCGATGGCCATCGTGCGTGAGCGGGAGCGCGGCACCCTCGAGCAGCTGATCGTGACTCCCATTACCAAGACCGAGCTCATGCTCGGCAAGATCACTCCGTATATCGGCGTCGGGATCATCCAAATGAGCCTCGTGCTCACGCTGGGACGGTTCGTGTTCGACGTCCCGCTCACGGGCAGCTTGTTGCTCCTGTACAGCGTGACCTTGCTGTTCGTCGTCACCAGTCTCGCCTTCGGCCTGTTCATCTCCACCCTGGTGCGCAATCAGCAGCAGGCGATGCAGGTCGCGTTCTTCTTCATCATGCCCAACGTCCTCCTGTCGGGGTTCATGTTTCCACGACAGGCGATGCCGACGTTCTTCCAATACTTGAGCCTCATCCTGCCGCTGACTCACTACCTCCTGACGCTGCGCGCCATACTGCTCAAGGGCGGGGGGTTGGAAGCGATCTGGCAGCAGGTGGCGATCCTGGCCGGGTTCGCCGTCGCCCTGATCACCATGGCGGTGCGGCGATTCCACAAGACGCTGGATTGATGAGGCCGGGACGAGGGACCAGGGAAGCGGGAAAGGGCTCCATCGGTCCCACTTCCCGCGTCCCCCGTCCCCTGTTGCTTGGTGCCCATGTCTCCACAGCCGGAGGCGTAGCGACGGCGCCCGCTCGCGGCCGGGCCATCGGCGCCACCGCGATCCAGCTGTTCACCAAGACCCCCAACCAGTGGCGCGAGCCGGTGCTGACGCCGGCCGAGGTCGCCCGGTTCCGCGCCGAGCGGCGGCGCTGTGGCATCCGGGTGGCGGTGGCGCACGACAGCTACCTGATCAACCTGGCTTCGCCCGATACCGCCTTGCGCGAGCGCAGCATGGAGTGCTTGGTGGGCGAGCTGCAGCGCTGCCAGGCTCTCGGGATTTCCCACGTCGTGAGCCACCCCGGGAACTTCATCGACGACCGATCGGCGGGGTTGGCCCGCAACGCGGCCGCCTATGCCTCGTGCCTCGCCCAGGTGCCGGGGCGGGTCGGGGTGCTGATCGAGGGAACCGCCGGCGCCGGCACCGCGTTGGGGGCGAGCTTCGAGGAGCTCGCGGCGCTGCGCCGGGCGATGCCCCCGGAAGCCCAGTCGCGGGTAGGGTTCTGCCTGGACACGGCTCATCTGCACGCAGCGGGGTACGACATTGCCGGAAATCCGGGCGCGGTGTGGTTGGCGTTCGACCGGATCGTCGGATTGCCCCTGCTGAAATGCCTGCACCTGAACGACTCCAAGGCGAAGCTGGGCTCGCGCCTGGACCGTCATGCGTGGATCGGGGAAGGCACGATCGGCCCGGCCGCCTTCCGGGCGATCATGCGCGACCCCAAATTGCGGAAGGTGATTAAGATTATCGAGACGCCAAAAGGGGATGATCCCCTGTGGCACGACCGCCGGATGCTGCGTCGGCTGCGTGCCTACGCGCGTGACCGGCGGCCGGCCTCGGCGGTCAAATCGTGAGGATCATGTCCGGACCGCTCCGCCAGCCTCGTTCGTCGCTCGTGCGACTCGCGTCGTGCGCCCTGCTCCTCCTGCAAGCGCCGGGCGCCGGGGGCGCGGCGCTGGCGCATACGACCGAGCGGAGCGGCGGTCCGGTGTCGGTCGAATCCCGCCACACGGCGCAGTGCGCGGTCCTCCACGACGCCGGCCGCTGTGTGTTGTGTCACTTCGCCGAGATGCGGTCCGCGGTGGGACCGGTCTGGCTGCAGTTCCAGGACCCCGCGAGCACGCCGAGTACCACGCCGACCGAGCCTCCATTCAGTCATCCGGGTGACATCCGGCCAGCTGCGCCCTCCCGAGGTCCGCCCGCTTTCTCTGCCTGAGATATCTCACCGGGCCTCGTGAGCCCGGAGAGCCGTACGAACATCCGCCGGAGCCGTCGATCCGGCGCGCACGGAACGGGACCAGAGCAGACCAGAGGGCTACGCATGCGATCGACATTGACCTGGATGATGGGCCTCGCGACGTTCGTCGCGGTGCCGCTCGCCGCCCAGCAGCCGACCAAGCAGCAGGTGGATTCCCTCGCGGCGGAAGTGCGAGCGCTCCGCGCCCGGCTGGACAGCGCGCTGGCCGCGCTGAAACAGGTGCCGGGGCCGGGTGCCGCCCCGGCGCCCGCCACCGACACCAGCCTCGCCGCACTGCGGGCCGCGGCCGCGCAGGCGGCCGGGATCGATACGACCAAACCCGCCGCGGCCGCCCCCGACACGACCAAGTTCATCGGCCGCGAGCGCAACCAGAATCAGCTGAATCCCGAAATCAGCGTCACCGGCGACGTCCGCGGCTACGCCCGCTGGCCGAACAACCCGGGCAATAATTTCGACCCTCGCGAGTTCGAGCTGGGCTTTCAGTCGGCGCTCGATCCGTACTCGCACACCAAGATTTTCATGTCGCTCGAGAACGATCACCTGGGGCTCGAGGAAGGCTACGCCTACTGGACCGGCCTGCCAGGCCACATCCGGTTCGACATCGGCAAGTTCCGCCAGCAGTTCGGCGAGCTCAACCGCTGGCACCTGCACGCCGTCCCCGAGACGGAGTACCCGCTCGTCCTCACCTCGTACCTCGGCGACGACGGTCTGACGGGCAGCGGCATCTCGCTCTATCGGGCCTTCGGGTGGTGGGGCACCGCGGAGGCCACCGGGCAGGTTACGCTTTCAGGATCTGGGGACGCGCTGTTCGGCGGCGGCAACCGGCTCAGCTACCTCGGTCACCTGCTCAATTTCTGGCAGCTCGGCCGCTCGACCTACTTCCAGCTCGGCGGTACCGGACTCTACGGCGAGAACCCCGACTCGAGCCTCAAGACCACGGTCTGGGGCGGCGAATTCCGGTTCACCTGGCGGCCCCCCGAGCAGGCGCTGTATCACGAGTGGACCCTGCGCGGTGAGATTCTCTCCGAGCGCCACCAGTATGCGGGGGTGGGCCCGTGGCGCACCGGGTTCTACCTCGGCACGACGTACAAGCTGAATCAACGCTTCATCGCCGGCGTGCGCTACGACGACGTGCAGGACCCGACCACCGGCGCCATTACCCAGCAGCTCGTTCCGTCCCTGACCCTGTGGCAGAGCGAATGGGTGTTCCTGCGCGGCGAGTACCGCTGGCAGCAGCTCCCGTCCGTCACCGCCGCCAACCAGCTCGCCCTGCAAGTCGTCTGGGCGATCGGCCCCCACAAGCACGAGACCTACTGACATGATACTGATTCTGTCGCTGCTCGTTCTGGGCACGCCTTCCAAGCCGCCGGTGGCGCCCGTGAAGGTCGTCACGACGCTCACGACGTACGCGGCGATCGCCCGGGAGATCGTCGGCGACCACGGAGAAGTCAGCGCCATCGGATCCGCCTACGAGAACCCGCACTACGTGCAGCCCAAGCCGAGTTTCGCTCCCCTGCTCGCGGGAGCGGACGTCTTCGTGACGACGGGCCTCGATCTCGAACTGTGGGTCCCGGCGCTGCTCGACAAGGCGAGTAACCCCAAGGTCACCGAAGGGGGGCCGGGCTACGTCGCGGCGTACAACGGAATCCAGCTCCTCGACGCGCCGACCAGCTATTCCCGCACGCAGGGCGACATCCATGTGTTCGGCAATCCGCACATCTGGACCGATCCGCTCAATGCGGTCCAGATCGCCCGGAACATCCTCACGGGATTGAAGCGCGTCGCCCCCGACCAGGCCGCGTTCTTCACCTCGCGCGAAGCCGACTTCGAGCAGCGCATTTATCGGGCCCTCTACGGTGATCAGCTGGTCGCGTTGCTGGGAGGCGAAACGCTGGCGGGACTGGACCGGCAGGGCAAACTGTTCGATTTTCTCGCGTCCAAGAGCTACCAAGGCGCGCCGCTGGCGAACCGGCTCGGCGGCTGGCTCAAGGAGGGGCTCGTGTTCCGGGGAAAACCGCTCGTCTGCTATCACAAGGAATGGGACTATTTCTCCCGTGAGTTTCAGGCGCCCTGCGTCGACTACATCGAGCCCAAGCCCGGGATCCCACCGACGCCCAGCCACGTGCAGGACGTGATTCAGGAGATGAAGCAGCAGCATATCCAGGTGCTGTTCTCGACGACGTACTACGACCGGAACCAGGTAGAGGAAGTCGCCGCCCGAACCGGCGCCAAAGCCGTCATCGTGCCCGGCAACGCCGGCGGGGAGCCCGGGACCGACTCGTATGTCGGCCTCATGACGCTCTGGGTCCGGTCCCTGGCGCAGGCCTTCGGCGCGCCGGCGGCCGCGCCGTAACGGCGCCGTAACCTCCAGAAGGAGACTTCGTGCTCGCGTTTCTACTGGCGCCCCTCGTGGCATGCATGATCCTGGTGGCGATCCATTCGTACCTGGGACTGCACGTCATCGCCCGCGGCGTGATCTTCGTCGACCTCGCCCTGGCCCAGATGGCGGCCCTCGGCAGCGTGGTCGCCCTGCTCTACGGCGCGGCCCCCGATTCGCACGAGGCGTTCATTTTCTCGCTCGCGTTCACCCTGCTCGGCGCGGCGGTCTTCGCCCTCACGCGGACCCGGACCCAGAGTCGGGTCCCCCACGAAGCGATCATTGGCATCGTCTTCGTCGTCGCCTCGGCGGCGGCGATCCTCGTCGCCGACCGGGCCCCCCGCGGCGCGGAGGCGATCCACGACGTGCTGGAGGGCGCCATCATCTGGATCACTTGGCCGACGATCATCAAGAAGGGCGCCGCCTATGGAGCGCTGGGACTGCTCCATTTTCTGCTGCGCAAGCGCTTCCTGCGTATTTCCTTCGACCCGGAAGGGGCAGAGCGGGACGGGTGGAGCATCCGCTGGTGGGACTTCCTGTTCTACACCTCCTTCGGTCTCGCCGTGACCATGTCGGTTCCGGTGGCCGGCGTGCTCATGGTATTCACCATGCTGGTCGTGCCCGGCGTCATCGCGTTCCTGTTGACCAGCGACATCAACACGATGGGACCGATCGCGTGGGGCGCGGGGATGCTCGCCTCGGTACTCGGGTTGTACGCATCGTACGTGGGGAACTTCCCCACCGGTCCCGCCATCGTCTGCATGTACGGGGTCGTCCTGCTCATCACGGCGCTGATCAAGAGACTGAGCGCTGGACGGCGCACCGAACAGGCGGCGGCGTGAAAAGTCCGGCAGTCGTCTGCGCGGCCCTGCTGCTCGCCAGCCCGGGACCGCGCCGTCTCACCGCGCAGGTCTCGGTTTCGTTCACCGCCGGGGCCCGCTACACTACCACCCTCGTCCACGACTCCATTGTGACGTTGCTGGACGTGCGACCGGCCCTCGCCCCCGCGCTGTCCGCCAACGTCGGGTTCCCGCTCAGTGGCCCGTGGCGCGTCGAAGCGATGGTGGATGTTTCCTCGAGCCAGCTGCAGCTGCACGACGCCGGGGCGGGAGGCGGGACGACCGACATGGCCCGCCTCACCACCCTGGGATTCGGCGTCGGGCTGCGGCGACGTTTCCAGCCCTGGCTGGCCGGGCGCTTCTCGATCGGTGGCCTCGCCTACCTCCCGGCGGGCGACCTCGGGCTGTTCCGCGACGGTACCGGCGGACCGGCACCCTTCGGCCAAGTCGCGGTCGATTTCGCTCCGGCGGAGATCGCCCGGCATCACCTCGCGCTCGAGGCGCAGGGCGATCTGCACAAGTTCATCACCCCGGCGCTCAAGGCGGACGGGTTCACCGACTCCCGCATGGTCTACCGCCTGGCGCTCGTGATCCGGTTCGACCTGCGCAATGGAGAACCAGAGGCCGCGAAACCGTGACGACAATGAGAAGCCGAGCCCTGGTTGCGATGGCGCTCGCCGCCGCCGCGTGCACCGACCCGCTCATCCCCTCCCGTCCCGGCACGTATGGGTTCGACAGATCCGGGCAGATCTTTCATTGGCCGGTGAACCGGCTACCCGTCCGGTTCTACGCGGACCCCCGCGGCGCGCTCCACGGTTATGTCTCTCTGGCCGTGAAGACCTGGCAGGAGCAGCTGCTCTACGGCGAGTTCTCGGGTGAGATGGTGAACGATTCGACGCAAGCCGACGTGATCGTGGTCTGGGCCGATAGCGTCCCGCCCGATGTGCCTCCGGACCAGGGACCACCGGTGACGGCGTGCGACGGCCTCACACTGGCCTTCACCGACACGTCCGGCGTCCAATTGGATGGGCCGCTCCACACCCAGCTGACGGTGCTGATCGGCAAGGTGTTCACCGCGAGTCAGGTGGCGGCGTGCATGCAGCGCACGACGTTGCACGAGATCGGACACACGCTCGGACTGTTCCAGGAGAGTCCCGACACGCAAGACGTCATGTACACCACGCCCAGTGCCACCGCCCCGAGCGACGCCGACCGCTGGACGGTGCAGAAGCTGTATCACACCACACCGAACATCGCCCCCGCCCCCCGGTAAACCGCCCCCGGGGCGCCCCGGGGGGCATGGGCGATCAGCGCCTGAACGAGCCCACGATCTTTCCCGACTCGTCCATGACATAGATCATGCCGTGCCGGAGATCGTCGCCCAACGGAACGAGGGGGCCGCCCCCGGCGCGCAGCGTGAAGGTGTGGGTATACGGGTCCGCCGCCGCGTAGTTCACGGTGTAGCCAAGGTCCTCCTGCGCCGCCACCGTCACTACGCTCAACTGAGGATTGCTGGGAAGAAAGCCCACCATCAGCTCATTCCCGAAGACCACCTGCCGCCAGTGGCCGTTGACGGTTCCTGTCGTGCACAGGGGGTAGACGTACGGCGACGTGCCACAGTTCTCCACCGGCACGATGTGCCCCCCGGTGTAGGCCGTGCCGCCGATGGAGTCGAACTGCGCCTGCGCCTTCGGACAGCTGAAGTAGGTGTCTTGAATCGTGCCGGGGGGCGTCGATCGGAGCTGCACGCAGTTCGCCACAATGAAGCTCGGAGGAGGTCCCCACAGCGGGCCGAACCCAATAACGTGCGCCATCTCGTGCAGCACCACGCTGTTCAGTATTCCCGCCGTGATCAGCCCTCCGATATCCGCGCTGTCGAATTTCATCACCCCGACGATGGTCAGGCTATTGTTGAGCCGGACATAGCACGGCCCGGCGAAAGCGAGGGTTTTCCCGGGCCCATCGATGGAATCGACGGCCGCGAATATCACAACCCCGTCCGTCGACCCGCTCAGCGCCGGCGTGAGCGTGTCGCACAACCCCGCCGTGACGGCGGACAACGACGCCGTCCCGAGCGGCCGGTAGATGATGCGCCGCCACTTCGCCACCGCGGAGTCGAATGCGGCTTGAGCGGTTGGCGGGAGGCCGGCCCCGTAGGGCATGATCGTAATGGGGTATCCCGCACCGTAGCCGGTGTCCGCGAAGGTCACCGGGTTGCCGCTGATGCTTCCGCCGGTGACGGTCGCCGTCACCGTGTTCACCCCTGGCGAGGTGCCGAGCGCCCACTGCCCCACCTGGGCGACACCGGCCGCGTTCGTCGTCACGACCGCGCTGGTGACGCTGCCGGCCCCCGTGATGACTGCGAAAGTGACGGTTTGCCCGGAGATGGGTTTGTTGTTGGCGTCGGTGACCTGGACTGCGGGCCTGACATTCACCCCGTAACCCACGAGGCCCGGCTGATTATTGCCCGCGTAGACCGCCACGTGCGCCGGTCCGTTGGGCTGCGTAGTGCCTTTGTCGGAACATCCGACGAGCACCAGTACTCCGATCACGGTCGCCTGCCCAGACCGGAGCATTGTCGATACGATGCGCCGCATCCCACCTCCTTTTCTCCTCTATCGTTAATTGAAATCCGCCGGACGCGCGAGGAACACCGGAGCACGGAGTACCGAGCACGAAGCAGGGAGCACTATGTCTCGGTGCTCATTGGGGTTCCGTGCTCGGTGCTCCGTGCTCTGGGCTCTCTCACCTTGACACCGCGCCCTCCGACCAATAGCATAAGCCCTTTCCATCTAAGGACTTGCAGTCCCGATGTCTGTCCGCCGCCATATCGAGCATCGCCGCCACGCCGGCCATTCCCGGTAACCGCGAGGACCCGTGACGCCTTCATCGGCCCGGTCACCCGCCCTTCCCACGGCTCCCGGCCCCGCTCCTTCCGCCGGGGCGGAGCGTCCGCTGCCGGGCTTTGCGCCCACCCGGCCCGTGCACTGGAACCTGCTGCCGCCGGTCCTGTGCGAGCATGCCGTCCGGAGGGGAGAAGGGACGGTCACCGAGCACGGCGCGTTCTGCGCGGTCACCAGCCCCCACACCGGCCGCTCCCCGAACGACAAGTTCGTGGTGCAGGAGCCGACGACGACGAGCTCCGTGTGGTGGGGGAAGGTGAACCAGCCGATCTCCCCGCAGCACTTCGACCGGCTGTACGCCGACGTGGTGCAGCACCTGAATGGGCAGGAGCTGTTCGTCCGCGACCTGTTCGCCGGCGCCGATCCGGCGTACCGGATCCCGGTGCAGTTCGTGACGCCCAACGCCTGGCACGCGCTGTTCGTCTACAACATGTTCCTGCGACCCGGCGACCCCGACCTCGCGTCGTTCACCCCCTCCTGGCGTGTCCTGCACGCCCCCGAATTCCTCGCCGACCCCGCCGCGCACGGCACCAAGTCCGGCACGTTCATCATTCTGCACCTGGCCCGGCGCCTCGTGCTGATCGGCGGGACCCGCTACGCGGGGGAGCTCAAGAAATCGATCTTCACGGTCTTGAACTACATCCTCCCCGACCAGGCCGTTCTGCCGATGCACTGCTCCGCCAACGTCGGCGAGCACGGCGACGTGGCGCTGTTCTTCGGGCTCTCGGGCACGGGGAAGACGACGCTGTCCGCCGATCCCGAGCGCAGCCTCATCGGGGACGACGAGCACGGGTGGAGCGAGCACGGGGTGTTCAACTTCGAGGGAGGTTGTTACGCCAAAGTCATCCGCCTGTCGCGCGAGGGGGAGCCCGAGATCTTCGCGACGACGCGGATGTTCGGAACCGTGCTCGAGAACGTGGTGGTGGATCCGGTGACCCGCGCCCTGGACCTCGACGCGGCGACGATCACGGAGAATACCCGGGCCAGCTACCCCATCCATTTCATCCCGAATCACGTGCCGGGCGGCCAGGGGGGACACCCGTCGCACATCGTGTTCCTGACCGCCGATGCCTTCGGGGTGATGCCGCCGATTGCCCGGCTCACCCCACCGCAGGCGATGTATCACTTCCTGTCGGGATATACGGCCAAGGTCGCGGGGACCGAGCGCGGGGTCACCGAGCCGAAAGAAACGTTTTCGGCCTGCTTCGGCGCCCCGTTCCTTCCCCGGCACCCCGGCGTGTACGCCGCGATGCTGGGCGAGCGGATCGCCCGCCACGGCGTGCAGTGCTGGCTGGTCAACACCGGGTGGACCGGTGGGCCGTTCGGCACCGGCAAGCGGATCCGGCTCTCCCATACCCGGGCCATGGTGCACGCGGCGCTCACGGGGAAGCTGGACCGCATGGCGACGAGCCCCGAGCCGGTGTTCGGGCTCGCCGTTCCGCATCGCGTCCCGGGCGTGCCCGAGGACGTGCTGCTGCCGCGCAACACCTGGGCTGACCCGGGCGGCTATGACGCCCAGGCCCGGAAGCTGGCCGACCTGTTCCGGAAGAACTTCGCCCAGTTCGCTGATCAGGTGCACCCGGCCGTACGGGAGGCCGGTCCGCAGGTGTGACGGCCCCCCGCCCTCCCCTCGAGGTCGTTCGCGACCCGCTCTGGAACAACATTCGCCTCGAGCCGGAGGCGCTGGCCCTGCTGGAAACTCCGGCCCTGCAACGCCTCCGCTACGTCCGCCAGCTGGGCCACGCCTTTCTCGTCTATCCCGGCGCCACCCACACCCGGTTCGAGCACGCCCTTGGCGCCTACCACCTGGCCCGCAAGGCGCTGACGTTGTTGGAAGAGAGCGGCCACCGGCTCGATCGCGCCGATGCCCGCCGCATCGCGCTGGCCGCCCTGTTGCACGACATCGGTCACTACCCGTTTTCCCACGCGCTGGAAGAGGCGGGCCTCCCCAGTCACGAGACCCTGGCCGAGCGGCATTGCACGAACAGCAGCACGGGGGACGCACTGGCCAAGATCGGCATCCCGCCGGCGCAGCTGCTCCCGTTGATCCAGGGGGAGGCGCGCGAGCCTCTGGCGAGCCTCGTGTCCGGCGCCCTCGACGTGGACAAGCTCGACTACCTCTCGCGCGACGCCTGGATGTGCGGCGTCCCCTATGGCGTGATCGACGTCGATCGCCTGCTGGCGTCGCTGACGCTCACCGCGGGGAGTGGTGGACGCGTGACCCTCGCGTTGCACGAGAAGGGGGTCGCCGCGCTCGAGTCCCTGCTCTTCGCGAAATACCAGATGTACCGCAACGTGTACTGGCATCACGCCGTGCGCGCCGCGACGTGCATGTTCAAGCGGCTCGTGCGCACCGCGATCGCCGCCCAGCGTCTGACCGTCGATGACGTCGCCGTCGCCACCGACGACGGATTGATCCACGAGCTGCAGCGCGAGGACCCGGCGGGGCTGGCCCAGGCACTACGCGAGCGCCGGCTGGCCAAGCGCGCCGTCGATCTGCCTGCCACCGAGCTCCCGGCCGAGGTGGCCGACTGGCCCGCCTCCGATCCCGACCTCCTGGAGCGAGTCGAGGACCGGCTGGCGCACGAGGCCGGCGGCGGGCTCGCCCCCGGCGACCTCTATCTCGATTTTCCGATCAAAGCGGGGATGTTCGGCGTGGATATTCCCCTGCTGCAGCGGGACGGCCGGGTCGTCTCCCTCGCCGACGCCGGCTACGCCCAGCTGGGCCTGCACCACGTGGCGGCGGAGCTGTACCGGTCGGCGCGACGGCTGCGAGTGTTCGTGCGCAAGCCGGCCACCATCCCCGCGGTGGCGATCGTGGCGCTCGTGGCGCTCCCGGCCGCGGAAGTGCGCGCCCGGCTGGACGACGAACGACCGATCCTGGTCGAGCGGAGCGACAGGCGCCGGCGCGGCTAGGACTCAGCCGCGCTTGGTCGGGGCGAGGGTCTGCTGGGTGGATTCGGGATCGACATACTCCACCGCGTCGATCCGCACGATGACCGCCGTGATGTTGTCGAGCCCGCCGTGGCGATTTGCTTCGGAGATCAACAGATCCACTTGCTCCTGCGGCATCTGGCTGGGCCGGGACATGATGTCCTGCAACTCGAAGTCTTCCAGCATGCCGGTGAGCCCGTCGGAGGCCAGCAGGAACGTATCCGCCTGCTTGACGGATCCCACGTAAACGTCGGGGATCACGTCGCTGTTGGCACCGACGCAGCGGGTGATCACGTTGCTGTAGGGATGGGTGCGGGCCTGTTCGGGGGTCAGGTACCCCGCGTCCACCTGCTCCTGCACGTAGGAATGATCCTTCGTGATCTGGGTGAGTTTGCCGTCCCGCACCAGGTAGGCCCGGCTGTCGCCCACCTGTCCGATCTGGAATCGACCGCTGTAGAGGACCAGCGAGGTCACCGTCGTCCCCATGCCGCGCTTGTCGTGCTCGGTCAGGGTCCGCTCGAAGATGGCCCCGTTGGCGGTCCGGATCGCCATCCGGATCCGCTCAGCGACCTCCTCGTCCCCCAGCCCCTTCAGGGAACCCAGCTCCCGGGCGATGTAGCGGACCGCCATCTCGCTCGCCACTTCTCCCGCGGCGTGTCCGCCCATCCCGTCGGCGACGACGAAGATCCCCCGGTCGGGAACCATGAGGAAGTTGTCCTCATTCCCCGACCGAATGACGCCGACGTCGGTGCGACCTGCGCAGGTGATATGCACGCTGGATCGTTAGGCCAGAAACCAGTATGCCAACGCCGCCGCGCTCAGCACGATCACGGAAGCACTCGCTCCACAGCCCTTCCCCTTCTTCTCCTGGGAAGGCTGGGAAGCGGGGGGGGAGGCGGGTCGTTTCGGCGGCGCCGGGGCTTTGGGCGTCGGCAATGGCTTCTGGGACGGCACGGTTGCCTTGAGCGGTGATCCCGCCGCCTTGGGCGCCGGGGGAGGCGCGGCAGGCGGCGCCGACGGTTTCGGCGCCTCCGCGGCTTTGACCGCGGTCATGACTTTCGTGCCGCCGCCTTTGGTCACGCCGAGGGCATCGTCGGTCGGCTCGAACACCAGCTGTACGTCGCCGAACCGCACCAGCGCTCCCGGTGCGAGCGGCGCGTCGGCGGTGATCTTCTCCCCATCCACGAACGTGCCGTTAGTGGACTCCAGGTCGATCAGGACCCACACGCCCTCGCGCCGCTGCAGTTTGGCGTGTGCCGTCGACACGGACTCGTCGGGGAAGACGAGATCGTTGTAGTCGGCGCGTCCGACGCTGATGTTCGGCGTCTTGAGCGTGAGGCGCTGGCCCTTGAGCGAGCCGCTGCGAACCAGGAAGTTGCCGAGGGCCGAGGGCGTCGACGGCGCCGGCGTACCGGCGGTGCGGCGGGGTGCGTCCGGCGCCGCCCCCGAGGGACGCGGCGTCGCAGGCATCCCGAACGAGGTGTTCTGGAGCTTCGCTCCCCCCGCTCCAATGCCCGGGAGCGGAGGAGCCGGACTAGGCTGGGGGGAGGGCGTGCTCGCCGCCGGCCCCCCCCCCGGCGGAGGGCCCGGCAGTGGGGGAGGCGAGGGGGCACCCGCAGCGGCGTCCGCGTAGAAACGGAAACTCTCTTCGCCGATCCTGACCACGTCCCCACGGGCCAACACCCGCTGGCCCTCGACGCGCTGCTCGTTCACGAAGGTGCCGTTCGTGCTCAGGTCGACGACGAAGTAGCCTTTCGGGGAGGAGTGAATCTCGGCGTGCTTGCGCGAAACGTCCTTGCCGGGGACGACGACGTCGCACCCCGCCTCGCGGCCGAACACGAGCGATGCCCCGACCACCGCGTACTCCCGCCCATCGGTGAGGCAGACCACCCGCCCCCCCGTCGTCCCGGTCGGCTTGGCGGATGCCGCGCCGGACTTGGCGGCCGAGGGAGCCACTTTGGACAGGTCCATGGCGGCGACGTACTGGGTGCTGCCGCTGCGGCGCTCGTCGACGAAGGTGAGCTCGAACCCTCCGACCTGCACCTTGTCGCCGTGCAGCAGCGGCGTCGGTTCGGCGCCCAGGCGGACGCCGTTGATGGTCACTTCCGCTTCCGGCGTGGCTTTGCGGATGACGACCTGGCCGTCGGGAAGGCCCTTCAACATCGCGTGCTTCGCGAGAATCCCCGCCCCGGACAAGGGGACGGCTGAGCCGGGATCGCTGCCGAGCGTCACTTCCCCCGCGGGGATGGTGAACCGCTTCCCACCCATTTCGAGCAACGACATTCCCGTTCATCTCCCGCCGTTTGGGCTTGGAAAAGCTATGGCCACGACCGTAAGCTGGCAAGCGACCGCAGGTTAGGCAGTGCTCTCGATCACGGCATCCTCGCGTCGAACCAGCCCGGTGCGCAGCCAATGCCAGAACAGGAACGAACCAAAGATCACCGTGGCGTAGCTGTTGATGAACCGCCAGAGCAGCGTGTAGCTCGGCAACAGAGCCCGCGGCACGTAGATCGACATGACCGCCGCCGAGAGCAGCTCGGCCAGACCGGAGGCCCCCGGGGTCGGCGCGAAGTACAGCAGGAAGGTGATGAACGTCTGGATCAGCAGAATGTCGACGAATTGCGCCTGCAGGCCGAGAGCGCGCATGGCGACGTAACCGGCGAGCAGCTTGTTGGCGTGCGAGGGCCCGGAGAGGATGACCGCCCACAGCAGGGCGAGCCACCCCTTGGGACTGCGGAAGGCGACCATGCACTCGTGGGCCCGGTCGATCCCCTCACGCAGATGCTCGATCCGTTGCGCCACGCGCCGGCTCCGCCGCTCCAGCTTGCCGGCCAGCCAGTGAATGAAGTCGCGCAAGAGGCGGGGGAAGAACATCGCGAACGCCATGACGATGCCGATCAGCACGAAGATCAGGAGGCTCGTCTTGAACAGGTCGTAGAGGGTGATTCCCAGCACGACGCCGTGCGACTGCAGGGAACGGCCGGCGCCGAGGAAGATGGCGAGGGGCCCGGTCACGGCAAAGAAGATCACCGTGGCGACGAAGGTCATGAAGGTGGAGGTCATGGCCTCGGGGAGGCGCACTTGTGCCCGCCCCATGGTCCACATCATCATCGGCCCGGCGCCCGTCTGGAACGGCGTCAAGTAAGCGGCCCAGGCGCTCATCCCACCCGAGATGATCATGTCCCGCCAGCGCACGCCAGGATGGACGTGGCGCGCCACGACCCAGAGCCGGGTTCCGCCCCCGAACCAGTCCATCGAGGAGAGACCGAGGCCGATCGCGAGCCAGCCCCAGTGCAGCCCGAGGAACGCCTGGACGAACGCCTGGAAGTTGTTGCCGTAGAAGACCAGCGCTACGACGCCCGCGATCGAGATCACCGCGAACAGCTCGAGCCCGCGTCGCAGCAGCCGTGGGGTGAGCGCCATGGAGTGGGGCTAAGGTACGGCGGGACCCGGAGGGCGGCGAGTGGCCAGGCTCGGCGGGCCCAGCGGCGTTATCTTGACCGGTTATGCCTGCGCCTCCCGATCGGGTGATCCTCCGCAACGTACGCCAGCACAACCTGAAAGGCGTCACCGTAGAGCTGCCGCGGCGGGCCTTGACCGTGATCACCGGTCCGTCGGGCTCGGGCAAGAGCTCGCTCGCTTTCGACACGCTGTACGCCGAAGGTCAGCGCCGCTACATCGAGTCCCTGTCCACGTATGCCAAGCAATTCCTGGAGCGGATGCCCAAGCCGGACCTCGATGCCCTGGAGGGCCTCTCGCCGGCGGTCGCCATCGAACAGAAGAACCCCACGACCTCCAGTCGGTCCACCGTCGGCACCGCGACGGAGATCTATGACTTTCTTCGCCTGCTCTGGGCCCGGGCGGGAACGACCTATTGCCTCAACTGTGGCGCCGAAGTGAAGGTCGACACCGTCGAAGAGGTGGTGGACGACATCAGTGCGAAGTGCGAATTGCGAAGTGCGAAGTCGACGACCGAAGTACTGATTGCGTTTCCCCTGCCGCCATCCGCGCACCGCCCCGAGGTGAACACGGCCGCCCAGCTGCAGGCCGCGGGGTTCGTCCGCGCCCTGATCGACGGAGCGGTCCTCCGACTCGATGCGGCGGACGCCGAGCGACGCGTGCGCGAGGCCGCCGAGGTTCTCGTGATCGTGGATCGCCTCAGCGCGCCGCTGACCGAGGCCACCCGCGGCCGGGCCGCCGATGCCGTCGCCACGGCATTCGGCGAGGGGGAGGGCGTGGCCGTGGTCCTGAGTGAAACCCGCCGCCGCTTCTCCGAGCACCCCACCTGCTCCAATTGTGGCGTCCCCGGACCGATCCTGACCCCGGCCCTGTTCTCGTTCAACAGCCCGCGCGGGGCCTGCCCCGGCTGCAACGGGTTCGGCGCGGTCCTCGAGTACGACGAATCGCTGATTGTCCCCGAGCCGGCCCGGAGCCTGGCGCAGGGCGCCCTCGATCCCTGGACCAAGCCGCGCTACGAAGGGCGGCGCCGCCTGCTCCGCGAGACGGCACGCGCCAAGGGCATTCCCGTCGACCGCCCGTGGCGTGATCTCCCCGAGCGGCACCGGCAGTTCCTGCTCCACGGCGCGACCGGCCGTTACCTCGGCGTGTTCCCCTTTCTCGAGCGCCTAGAGGAGAAGCGCTACAAGCAGTACATCCGCGTGTTTCTGCGGCAGTACCAGCTCGCCCGCACCTGCCCCGCCTGCCTGGGCTCGCGGCTCAAGCCGGAGGCCCTGTTCGTCCTGGTCGCCGGCAAGAGCATCGCTCAGGTCGCGGGGCTCACGGCGGGGGAGCTGCTGGCCTGGCTCGACGCGCTGCGCCTGAAGCCGCTGCAGCAGACGGTGGCGCAGCATGTGCTGGGAGAATTGCGGGCGCGCGTCGAGTTCATCGTCGACGTCGGCCTGGGCTACGTCACCCTGGACCGCCAGACCCGAACCCTTTCGGGAGGGGAGGCCCAGCGCGTCGCCCTGGCGAACGCCTTGGGGTCCCACCTGACTGACACCCTCTATGTCCTCGACGAGCCCTCCATCGGGCTGCACCCGAGCGACATCGCCCGCCTGCTGCGACTGCTGCGCCGCCTGACCGATGCCGGCAACACCGTGGTCGTCGTGGAGCACGATCCGGCGGCGATGGCGATCGCGGACTACATGGTGGAGCTGGGTCCGGGCAGTGGCGCCCAGGGCGGCGAGGTCGTGTACCAGGGGCCCGCCGCGGGCGTGCTGACCGCGGGCACGCTCACCGGCCAGTACTTGGCGGGGGAAAAGCGGATCGGCGTTCCCTCGGCCCGGCGGGCAACGGCCCGCTGGCTGACGGTGCGGGGCGCGCGGCTGCACAACCTCGAGGGGGTCGACGCGCGGATTCCCCTGCACGCTCTCACCGTCGTCACCGGAGTCTCCGGCTCGGGGAAGTCGACCCTGGTGCACGACGTGTTGTATCGCCAGCTCGAGCGACGGCTCCACGGCGGCCACAGCGCCAAGGAGCACCTGGGTGAGCCGGTAGGCGAGGTAGCCGGCCTCGACGGCTGGGAAGCGCTCGCCGACACGGTCCTGATCGACCAGACGCCGATCGGGCGCACGCCGCGCTCCAATCCGATCACCTACGTCAAAGCCTTCGACGAGCTGCGCGAGCTGTACGCGTCGCTGCCGCGGGCGCGCGAGCGGCGGTATACGCCGAGCACGTTTTCGTTCAACGTGGCCGGCGGCCGCTGCGACGTCTGCGAGGGCGCCGGGGCGGTGTTGATCGAGATGGTCTTCCTGGCGAACGTCTTTGTCCCCTGCGAGGCCTGCAACGGCACGCGATACAAGCGAGAGGTCTTGGACGTGCAGCTGGAAGGGCATTCCATTCACGCCGCGCTCGAATGGACGGTCGACGAGGCCCTGCGGCGGTTTCACAAGCAGCCCCGCCTGGCACGGGCCTTGTGGCAGCTGCAACAGGTGGGACTCGGGTATCTCCACCTGGGGCAGCCGGCGACCACACTATCGGGGGGCGAGGCCCAGCGGCTGAAGATTGCCCGCGAGCTGACGCTCGGAGGAGCGCGGGGGGGCGTGAGGGGAGCGCGCGGAAACGGCGGCGGCACGCGGCGCAATCTTTACATCCTGGATGAGCCGACCACCGGCCTGCATCTGGACGACGTCCGCACCCTGTGCCGGGTGCTGGACCGTCTCGTCGACGCCGGCCATACAGTGCTCGTCATCGAACACCATCTGGATGTAATCAAGCGCGCTGACTGGGTGATCGATCTGGGGCCTGGGGCGGGAGCGGCGGGCGGCCGGGTGGTAGCCGAGGGAACCCCCGAGCAGATCGCCCGAAACCCGGCCTCGGTGACCGGCCGCTTCCTTCAGGATCTGGCGTGAAGCCGGTCTCCCCCCGACGCGCCGACCTCCTGCTCGTCACGGCGACGCTGTGCTGGGGCGTGAGCTTCGTCGTCGTGAAGGACGCCCTGGGGCTGGCCTCGCCGCTCGCCTTCATCGGCATTCGATTCACCATCGCGGCGGTCCTCCTGGGGCCGTTAGCCGGGCTGCGGCGCCCCTTCGCGCCCGGGGAGATCAGAGGAGGATTGCTCCTCGCCCTGCTGCTGGGCGGGGGGTTCATCGCGCAGGCGATCGGCCTCGTCACCACCACGCCATCCCGCTCGGCGTTTATCGTCGCATTGTCGTCGGTGCTCGCGCCGGCCATCGCCGCCATCGTGGTGCGGGAGCGTCCCACCCGGTGGCTCGCGATTGCGCTGACGCTCGCCGCTCTGGGGATCTATCTGCTGACCGACCCCGAGGCGGGTGGCCTGAATCGGGGCGATCTCTGGACCATGGTCACGGCCGTGCTGTATGGCGGGCAAATCGTCGCCATCGCCGTCCTCTCCCGCCGCTACGACCTGTTGCGACTCGTGTGGATGCAGGTCGCCGGTACGGCGGTGCTCGGCCTGGTCGGCGCCGCGGTGCTCGAATCGGTCCGACTGGAGTGGGGCGCCCGGCTCTGGTTCGACATCCTGTTCACCGCGATCCTGGCGACCGCGATTCCGTTGGTGCTGCAGATCCGGGCCCAGCAGGTGATGAGCTCCGCCAGGGCCGCGCTGTTGTTTTGCTGCGAGGCGCTGTTCGCGAGCCTGACCTCCTGGCTGGTGATCGGCGAGCGGCTCTCCGCGGCGCAATGGCTGGGCGGAGGGCTGATCTTGGCAGGGATGGTGCTTGCGGATCTGCCGGCGACAGCCGTCAGGGGTCGTTGAAGTCCCTGAGCATCCTGACGATATTTCGGTCCCTGATGCATCAAGCTGACAGCTGATGGCTGACAGCCGCCTTTCCCGAGTAGCTCAGTTGGTAGAGCAGCCGGCTGTTAACCGGCGGGTCGGGGGTTCGAGTCCCTCCTCGGGAGTTGACCGCCTTGAGCGTCTGGCGCCGCCCCTATGCTTGTGCACATAGTAGGTAGATGAGTCGCCCCCCCTCTGCCCCGCCCGCCGCCGACGCTCCTTCGCAGGGATCGCTCGGCCAGGATCTGGTCCGAGCCCTCCTCGCCCATTCGTTCGAGGCGGTGTCCCTCCTCGACGCCGACGGCGTCATCCGGTTCACGACCGAAGCGGCCACGCGTCTGCTGGGCTACACGGCAGCCGAGATCGTCGGCCGCTCGTCGTTCGACCTGGTCGAGCCGGAGGACCGGCCGCGGGCCCGGGAGGCGCTCGCCCGGGCGCTCGGGCAGCCGGGGGTACCGGTCGTCGTGCGGGCGCGGTGCCGCCACAAGGACGGTACGACCATGATGCTCGACGTCGTCGGCGTGAGCCGGCTGCACGAGCCGGCCGTAGGCGGGGTGGTGGTGAACTTCCGGGCGGTCCCGGCGCGCGAAGAAGGCGGCGAGCGCTCGCGTCAGGCCGACTCGCTGCTGCAGTCCACCCTCGATTCGACCGCGGATGGGATCCTGGTCGTGGATCGGGGTGGCCGGATCGTCTTCAACAACCGCCGTTTCGCGCAGATGTGGCGCATCCCCCCGGATATCCTCGAATCCGGCGACGATGCGCGCGCGGTGGCACACGTCCTGGACCAGCTGGCGGAGCCCGATCAATTCGTCGCCAAGGTGGAGGAGCTGTACGCCAACCCGGAGGCCGGGAGCTTCGACATTCTGGAGTTCAAGGACGGCCGCATCTTCGAGCGTTACTCGATTCCGCAGCGCTTGGACGGGACTCCCATCGGCCGCGTCTGGAGTTTCCGCGACGTCTCCGACCGGGTGCACACCGAGCAGGCACTGCGCGAGAGCGAGGAGCGGTACCGGGCCTTCCTCGAGCACAGCTCCGAAGGCGTGTTCCGCGTCGAGCACGAGCCGCCGGTGCCGGTCGATGCCCCGGAGGACGAGCAGATCCAGGCCATGTACGCGAGCGGGGTCATCGCGGAGTGCAACCAGGCGATGTCCCGCATGTTCGGCTACGAGCGGACCGACGAGCTGGTCGGCCTGCGCCTCGCCGAGCTGCATGACCGCGCCAACGCGACCAATCGCGAGAGCCTGCGCCAGTTCATCCGCCGCGGCTACCGCCTGGAGGAATCCGAGACTCAGGAGCAGGACCGCGATGGGCGGACGCGCGTGTTCCTGAACACGAGCGTCGGCTTCGTGGAGGGCGGCCGACTGGTGCGCGTCTGGAGCACGCGCCGAGAGATCACGGAACGCCGCATCGCGGAACGGGTCCAGTCGGCCACGCTACAGATCGCGCAGGCCGCCAACACCGCGCAGAACCTGATGGGGCTGTTGCGCGCGGTCCACCAGGTGGTCAGCGAGCTGATGCCGGCCAAG
>Ga0335083_10003049_pt1 | contig 21853 bp, 16 predicted proteins | sample Lox_Sample_42_FD_206716 | JGI IMG/M metagenome (GOLD analysis project Ga0335083, IMG submission 206716) | Soil microbial communities from Loxahatchee National Wildlife Refuge, Florida, United States - Lox_Sample_4.2 | ecosystem: Environmental > Terrestrial > Soil > Wetlands | place: USA...
GTTATGAAGCACTCAACCTTGGAGGAGGTGGCAGCAGCTGTATGCTGATTAATGGAAAAGAAACCATCCGTCCATCCGAAAAAATCGGACAAAGGCCCGTGCCGTCTGTGTTCATAATAAAATGGACGGGGAAGAAATGAGCAATAGGTAAGGATATCAATCGAAATTTGTTAATAGCATGGTCAATTGCCCATTGCTTATTGCCTATTAGTTATTCGTTTCCCAAACCAAAGCACTTGCTCCGAGAATAGCAGCATCAGATTCTTTAAGATGGCTGATCAGGATTTTTACTTTATTCTGAAAGACCTGGATGAGATTGGCCTCCATATGTTCACGTGTAGGTTTTAAAATAAGATCTCCGGCCTTGGTCAGACCTCCAAATAAAACCACGGCTTCCGGGCTGGAGAACATAACGAAATTGGCAAGAGCCATTCCCAATATTTTGCCTGTATATTCAAAAATTTCTTTGGCCAAATGATCCCCTGCAATTGCGGCTTCATATACTTTTTTGGAATCAATTTCTTCTTTAGGTATATTTCTTAAGGAGCTCTTCTCCTTTGTCTTGTGCAACATTTCAATTGCAGTCAAAGTTACTCCGGTTGCGGAAGCATAGCTTTCCAGTGATCCATGTTTTCCCGTTCCTTCATGCAGGCGCCCATCCGGAATTATGATCGTATGACCCAGTTCACCCGCAAATCCATCATGCCCTAAAATCAGGTGTCCGTTTGCTACAATTCCACTTCCGACTCCGGTGCCCAGGGTGATCATAATAAAATCCTTCATTCCTTTCGCGGCTCCATACATCATCTCACCAATTGCAGCTGCATTAGCATCATTTGTAAGGACAGTTGGCAATTGAAATTTATCCTGGATTAATTTGGCCAGTGGTACGATCCCCTTCCATGGAAGGTTTGGCGCATATTCAATCGTTCCGGTATAATAATTTCCATTAGGTGCACCCACACCCATTCCACGGATTCTTCCGGGTCCGCCGATTTTTTCAATCAATGCAGACAGGCTGAGATGCAGCTCGTCAATAAAACTTTCAATCTGCTTGTGTTTTTTAGTAGATATCTCACTTGAAAACAAAACATTGCCATTCCGGTCTACAATCCCAAACTTGGTTCCTGTTCCCCCGATATCAATCCCAACTGCCAAAGGTTCAAGAGATGGGGGTGCAGCTGCCGCTTTCGCTTTTGCCATGAATGATCTGTTTGAAAGTTAAAAAATTTGAAGCTATTAGTTTCAGGTTTACAGTTTTCAGTTGGCTTTAAACTGTAAACTAAAAATCCGAAACAGCTAATGCCCTCCTCCGATTTGTTCATCAAAATTAAGTCCCTGGGCTTTCAGCACTGCTCTTAATCTGATTGCCAGCATAGCAAGTGCAAAAAAGCAACAGGCTGCTACGAGGTAGGAGACATGCATATTATTGGGTGCATTTCCAATCGGAGCCGTATCGCCTATCGAACCCTGTAAGGGTGGAATAACTGCCCCGCCTAAAATCATCATGATCAGGAAGGCAGAACCCTGGCTGGTATACTTACCAAGACCGGCAACTCCCAGAGAAAAAATACATGGCCACATGATCGAACAGCAAAGGCCGCCAGACATAAACGCATATACGGAAACGATCCCCTTTGTTGCGACACCAAAAATCATGGCAAAAGTCGCCAATAAAGCAAGAGTCAGCAATGTCTTTACCGGTTTTTGCTGACCATAAAAGAAGGCAATAATTGCAACGGCAACACAACCGGCATAGGGCAGGAGGTCTGTAATATCATTCCCATACAGATGATTGATAAAAAGAATAATACTAAAAGCGACATAAGGCACAACAATGGTGGCAATGATCCTGCCTGTTTTCGACAGATTAAATACTCCGATTGCTCCTGTCCATCTTCCTATCATCAGGCTTCCCCAATACAGGGAAATATATTTCGATATCTGGTTATCAAGCAACCCTGCATCGGTAATATAACCGGGTGTTTTTAATAAAGCGCCGAAATTATTATCGATTGTTACTTCAACCCCGACATATAAAAATATTCCGAGCATACCGAGTATTAGCTGCTGGTATTTCATTGCACCCCAACCAGCGCTATTCTTCGAAGCATTATTATAGGAAACGAATAAAATTCCAACGGCGACCAATAGGGTAACCGCTGTCAGCGGAAGTTTTCCTATGTTGGTCAGTTGCCCTACGATAATGATGAGTATAATTAATCCCGTCATGATGATCAAAGACGCAGACGCTTTACTGGATGCTTCAAATTTTGCATCGTCTTTTCCATCGGGCAATTTTGAAAAAGTAAAAAACAATGCCACTGCGGCAAAAACGGCGGCAATAATCATCCAGAAATTATTTATGTTGGTAACTGTAATGATTGCATTTCCCTTGGATGGTGTTCCAAATAAAAATAAACTCACGATAATTGGCCCTAAGGTAGTACCCAGTGAATTTACACCGCCTGCAAGGTTCAAGCGGTGTGAACCGGTGGATGGATCGCCTAATGCAATGGCAAAGGGCTGGGCCGCTGTTTGCTGCAGGGAAAACCCCAATGCAACCACAAAATAAGAAACAAGAATGGCCGCGAATGAATTGGCATTTGCAGAAGGGATGATTAGTAAAGCTCCTGCAACAGAAATCCAGAGTCCATATATAATTCCTTTTTTGTAGCCGATCTTATTTAGTATGTCATATCCTACCAGACTCGATAAAAGATAAAGTATCAATGAACCGATAAAATAAGCACCGTAAAATGCAGAACCGATCAATTGGGATTGAAATTGATTCAGGTGAAAGTGTGTCCGGCAAAACGGAATGAAAATACTGTTTGAAGCGGCAATAAATCCCCAAAAAAAGAATACGATAACAAGCGTGGCCAGGGCTCCGCTATTGGTTGGTTGTTTGGATTGGCTCATAAGCAATCGGTGAATTTAATTGTGGATGAAAGTAGCAAGTTTTTGCGAAGCGAAAAATTTTTTCATTACTTCATATTAAGAAATCAAAAACCTTCATAAATTGAAAGACAATTGACTGGAAAATTTGTCTTTTATTAGACTTGAGTTAAAAACTGTCAATAATACGCCGGCAGTTGCGGTCCGTTACTATGTCTCTGAATAATACCAAAACGATATCCTTTATTAATGGAAATATTGCATGTATCAGCTGAATGTTATCCTGTAGCTAAAGCTGGAGGATTGGGAGATGTTGTGGGTGCACTTCCGAAATATCAGTGCTTATCCGGGCATATAGCCAAAGTAATAATGCCCATGTACCGGACAAAGTTCCTGATGGATAATGAATGGGAAGTAGTGCATAAGGGATATACCAATCTCGGAAGCTGGTGGTTTATTTATACTGTAATCAAGGAAAAAACAAATAAACTTGGTTTTGATCTTTACCTGCTCGACATCCATGGTCTTCTTGACCGGGAAAAAATCTACGGTTATAGTGATGATTCGGAACGATTCACTGCATTCCAGATCTCGGTTGTAGACTGGTTATCTGCCTGGAAACACAGACCGGATGTGGTACACGTTCACGACTATCATGCAGGACTTATTCCATTCATGTTGAAGCATTGTTATCGTTACCAGCATTTGAAAGATATTCCAACGGTATTGACGATTCATAATGCAGAATACCAGGGATGGATGGGATGGGATAAAAGTTATCTTATTCCGGCATGGGATAACTGGAAATCGGGTATGCTTGACTGGAAGGATGCAATTAATCCCCTGGCCAGCGGCATTAAATGCGCATGGAAAGTAACCACCGTTAGCTATAGTTATCTTGAAGAGCTGCGCCATTCAGCAAATGGACTGGAAGCCCTATTCGAATATGAGAAAGGAAAATGCGTAGGTATATTGAATGGAATCGATAATAAAGTATGGGATCCTGAAAAAGATAAATATATTGAAAATCATTTTACGGTCGGTAAAAGGACTGAAGGTAAACAAAAGAATAAAAAAATTCTTTGCGACAGATTTGATCTTGATATGAAAAAACCTTTGATTGGATTTGTGGGAAGACTGGTAGGAGAAAAGGGCGCTGATTTACTCCCGCAGGCAATAGGAGATTCTTTTTATTATATTGGACGCAAAATGAATTTCCTGATCCTCGGAAGCGGGCTCCATTCTATCGAATCTCAATTAAATGGAATGATGAGTCTGAGCAGGGGAGACTATGGGGTATATATCGGATATAATGAAAGCCTCAGTCATGTTATGTATGCCGGTGCAGATTTTATATTGATGCCATCACGTGTAGAGCCTTGCGGACTGAATCAAATGTATGCGATGCGTTATGGAACTGTACCAATCGTCAGAAATACAGGCGGATTAAGAGATACAGTCATCGATTATGGTGATACCGGAGGATATGGAATCCGTTTCAATAATGCTGTGGTGGGAGATATTACGCAGGCAATCTGGAGATCGGTAGAATTATATAGTGAAAAACAAAAAATAGATGAAATTCGCGGACAGATCATGCAACTCGATTTCAGCTGGGAAAAAAGCGTTCAGCAATATTTGGATTTATATGAATCGCTGGTTTGATGATTTGATTGTTTTTTAACCATCAAACAATCTAACCATTAAACAATCAAAAACACGTCTGACAAATCTTATTCATCATAAACATTTTGTATGTCAAAAAAAATTTTATCAGTAATACTCGGAGGCGGAGCCGGAACAAGATTATATCCACTTACTGCCAGCCGTTCAAAACCAGCTGTTCCTATCGCGGGTAAGTACAGGCTCGTGGATATTCCTATTTCCAATTGTCTCAATTCAGGCATCAGTCGTATGTTTGTGCTGACTCAATTCAATTCGGCTTCATTAAACCGGCATATCAAGAACACTTATCATTTCAGTGCATTCAGTTCTGCATTCGTGGATATTCTTGCTGCAGAACAAACACCCGACAATCCGACCTGGTACCAGGGGACTGCAGATGCAGTGAGGCAATGCCTGAGACACCTGGGTCCTTTCGAAAGCGAATACATCCTGATTCTTTCCGGCGACCAGTTATACCAGATGGATTTCATGGAAATGTTGAACAACCATATCAGCAAAAAAGCAGATATTACCATTGCAACAATACCTGTCGCCGACAGAGAGGCATCCGAATTCGGAATCATGAAAAAAAACAAAGAGGGTTATATCACTTCTTTTATTGAAAAACCAAAAAAAGATGTCTTATCAGAATGGGTAAGCGATACCGGAAAACATATGCAATCCCAGGGAAGAAATTACCTGGCCTCCATGGGTATTTATATTTTCAACCGGCAGCTACTTGCCGATCTTTTACAGAATGAATATGTGGAAGCCACGGATTTTGGTAAAGAAATATTGCCTCAATCCATCAGCAAATACAAAGTATTAAGTTATCAGTATGAAGGCTACTGGACAGATATCGGAAATATTTATTCCTTCTTCGAAGCAAATCTGGGATTGACAAAAGATATTCCCGATTTCAATTTATTTGATAATAATAACGCGATTTATACACGCGCCCGCATGCTGCCTCCCGCAAAGATCAGCGGTACTACCCTGGAAAAAACAATTATTGCGGAAGGTTGTATCATTAATGCATCCAGAGTTGAAAACAGTGTGATCGGAATCAGGACACGCATCGGCTCAGGCACCACCATCGTGAGCAGTTATCTGATGGGAATTGATTTTTATGAAACAATTGAAGAAATAGAACATGCAAGATCGCACGGACTGCCAACTGTGGGTATCGGTAACCGTTGTTATATCCGGAATGCTATTGTAGACAAAAATTGCCGCGTGGGTGATGATGTTCGGATCAATGGAGGTCCGCATTTGGAAAATACAGATCATTCACTTTATACCGTCAAAGATGGAATCGTTGTGTTGAAGAAAGGAGCAGTTTTACCCAATGGTTTTGTTATATAGTTGCCGGTGAATATTGATTATTTCTTTTCGAATACCCAATAATCAATACGCAATAAACAATGTTCAATGTGAGGCGTACCTGAAGACGCGCAATTTTTTTTCTGGTTTCTGCCGATATCTTGCTCCTGAAGAGCGATCGAAGATTCAATGTGCCGCATAATACTGAATGCCTCATTGAAAATTGATTATTGTCTGTTGGATATTGAATATTTAAATTTACGATTGCTATGGCCTCTGCTCCCGCCGCTTCAAGTTCTGTTCAACGCAGTGAAAAACCACGTCTTTCTTTCTGGAATATCTTCAACATGAGTTTCGGTTTTTTCGGAATTCAGTTTGGATGGGATTTGCAGAGAGCAAATATGGGTCCCATTTATGAATACCTGAAAGCATCTCCTGACCAGATTCCCTTACTTTTTCTCGCCGCTCCATTAACAGGATTGATTGTTCAACCGATCATCGGTTATATGAGTGACCGAACCTGGCATCCATGGTGGGGAAGAAGAAGACCTTATTTTTTTATTGGCGCAGTTCTAAGTACAATCTGTCTTTTCCTAATGCCCAATAGTGGCTCATTATGGATGGCAGCGGGACTATTATGGATTTTGGATACATCTGGAAATATCGCAATGGAACCTTTCAGAGCATTTGTGGCAGATAAACTTCCGGATAGCCAGCGCACGAAAGGTTTTGCCATGCAAAGTTTTTTAATTGGTCTAGGAGGAAGCATTGCTTCCGCTTTGCCATGGATCATGTCGCATATTTTTCATATTTCAAATTCTTCTGAAAATGGGTCGATTCCATCTTCTGTGCGGGTTGCTTTTTATACCGGCGGATCCATTTTTTTAACAGCTGTATTATATACCGTGCTGACTTCGAAAGAATATCCGCCAGCCGATATCGGATTTAAAGAAAAAGTAAAAGAAAGTAATAAAGGATTTGGAGCCGGGATCAGGGAGATCAATCATGCTATTTTCAACATGCCTCAAAAAATGAAGCAGCTTGCACTTGTACAATTCTTTACCTGGCCCGGGCTTTTCCTCATGTGGTTTTATTATAATACAGCAGTTGCAAGAAATGTTTTTCATGCCACAGACACAGCTGATCCAAAATATATAAGAGGCGTCGAATTTGGCGGACTTACTTTGACTTTTTATAGTATCATTTCATTTTTATTCGCGCTCATTCTTCCGACTATCGCAAAAAAACTGGGAAGAAAACAAACACATTCTCTTTGCCTGATTTGTGGGGCGATAGGACTGATTTCGGTTGGGCTTGTCAGTGAGCCCATTGAATTATACTTATGCATGATTGGCGTGGGTATTGCATGGTCCAGCATTCTCTCCATGCCTTATGCCATGCTTGCCGGTTCACTGCCGGAAGATAAGATTGGCGTATATATGGGCATTTTTAATTTTTTTATTGTGCTGCCTGAAATTATCGCATCCTTATTTTTTGGATGGATCATGGAACACCTTTTAAATAATAACCGTATGCTGGCAGTTCAGATAGGTGGGGGGATGATGCTTCTTTCCGGGTTGATCTGTTATCTGATCGTGAGAGAAAAAAAGAATGAAAAGGTAGATGAAAATAAAGTTGCCCTTTTGGAAATTGAAGAAGAACGTTCCATTTAATTTAAATTTTATGAAAACCTGTATTTCGATATCTTTTCTTTTTTTCTTTTCTCTCTCTTCATTTTCCCAGGAAAGCATCAATGTATATCCAACGCACTGGTGGGTAGGAATGAAAAACCCAAAGCTGCAATTGTTGATCCGTGCAAAAAATATTAAGACCGGATCACGTGTTCTTTTAACTCCTTATCAGGGTGTAAAAATTGTGAATGTCCACTCGTTCGAAAACCCGAATTATCTCACAGTGGATTTGGAAATCGACAAAACCACGAAACCCGGAACCTTATCTTTTAAATTCATGAGCCCTGATATGCAAATCAACCAGCTTTCATATGAATTGAAGGCAAGGCTTGGGGGTAACGGTACCACATATGCGCAGGGAGTTGGTTCATCAGATTTCATTTATCTGTTGATGCCCGACAGGTTCAGCAATGGAGATCCTTCCAATGACCGGGTTGCAGGCTTGAAAGATCAGAGCCTGAACCGCGATTCTATTTTTCTGCGTCATGGGGGTGATTTCCAGGGAATCATCAATCATCTCGATTATCTGAAGGAGTTGGGTATAACGACATTGTGGATGACCCCGGTCCTCGAAAACGATATGCCGGATCGAACGGAACACGGATACGCTTTTACAGATCATTATACCATTGAACCCCGGTTAGGCGGCGCCGTTATGTACAGGAAATTAAGTGATGAATTGCATAAACGGGGAATGAAACTGATACAGGATGCCGTATATAATCATGTGGGGCTTTACCATTTTCTGATGCAGGATCCGCCGGATCAAACCTGGTTTCACCAGTGGCCAAGTTTTACCCACCCTAATTATAAAGAACAGGTATTTTTTGATCCTTATGTAGCTCAAAGCGATAAGAAACAAATGGTTGATGGATGGTTCACACGTCAAATGCCCGACGTAAATCAGAACAATCCATATTTCGCCAATTTTTTAATTCAGCATGCCATTTGGTGTGTGGAAGAATTTGGTGTCGATGGATGGCGTATCGACACTTACATATATTGCGATCTGAATTTCATGAATCGATGCAATCAGGCACTCATTGATGAATATCCTCATATTACCATGTTCGGTGAGACCTGGGTTCACGGCGTTGCAAACTCTGCTTATTTTGCCCGCAATAATATCAATACTGCTTTTAAAAGTAATCTTATTGGTGTAACCGATTTTCAATCCCTTTTTGATGGCATTCAACCTGCACTTACCAGAAATCCATGGGGTGTTGACCAGTTATATCAAACCGCAAGCAATGATTTCTTGTACAAAAACGCAATGAACAATGTCATCTTTCTCGACAATCATGATATGACAAGATTTTTTTCCCAGATGAACGAGAATATTGCAAAAGACAAGATGGGGTTGGAATGGCTGCTGACCTGGAGAGGAATCCCGGAAATGTATTATGGAACTGAGATATTGATGAAAGGGATATCTAATCCCGACGGATGGGTGAGATTGGATTTCCCCGGTGGATGGGAAGGCGATCAAAAAAATGGTTTTACAAAAAAGGGGTTGTCGCGGGATGAACAGGATGTTCAGGAACTGGTGAAGAAACTTGCCAATTTCAGGAAATCATCCTCCGCTATTAAAACCGGGAAAATGATGCAATATGTTCCGCATGATGGTTTGTATGTTTATTTCCGTTATGATCCGAAACAAACTATCATGTGCATAATGAATACGGATTCAGTGTCGAAGGAAATTGATTTTTCAAAATACACTGAAAGGACAAACGGATTCACAAAAGCAAGAGATGTGATTAGTGGTGAACAATTTTCATTTATCGACAAAAAAGAAATTCCCGGAACAAAAATGTGGGTCCTGGAACTGAAAAAATAAGCCGGTATTTCTATTTACAGCATCGCGGCCTGAATAAATATTCTTCCATATTTTCCCCAGTCCTTCATGCTTTCATTGAGTGTCTCTTTTAAGGCAACAGAATTGACTTTCTTCCCCTTTGTCGGGGGAGCAAAGTCGGCAGGTTTTGTTGCTATTACTTCCACCCTGGTGGCAAACCAGGTAATATGTTGGTGCGGGAGAGCAACTCCAAGAATCATTCCAGGCAAGCCGGTGAAAGATTCAGGTCCGCCGGAAGTAATGATTTCATCAGTATAAAATGCAACAACATATATCGAATCCATAATTATTGCATTGGCCCTTCTGCATTGAAAACCTGCGATGGTTCTTGTTTCGTCGGTGATCTTCCATTTTATTTTACGGAGACTATCCTGTATCAGAAAAGTCTGTTCATATATATGTTTCTGGCTGATAGTTTTCTCTGCTTCGATATCGTTGTATATCACGTTATCTTCCGCAGGCTGCTGCCAAAGTTTATTATTATCTGGATTCTCTTTCCCGGGTTTATAGAGGGTTTTACCTGGAGCAAAACTCAGATCAAAATAAGAGGTCTTGAATTGCGGCATACTTTTTTTTCTCAATTCATTCCAGGACTCATCATCACTATATTCTTTCATTTGAGCATAGAGATTGAGTTTTTTTTCATATTCTATTTTCCCTTCTGTTATAAAAACAGGGTTCTGTGCTTTTGTATGCAGCAAAGGCAGCAGAAAAAATATGAATCCAAAATATTTTAATAACAGCATAATCTTTAAAATTAAAATAGTTTTATTGTTCCTGGGGCATGGGTGTTCCGGACTTGGTAAAATTCCACACCACAGATAACATAAAATATCTTTGAATGGTGCTGTATGTATTTTGAGAAATATAATTACTGTTTACCGTACGGTTAAATCCTATATTCTGATTTAGTATATCATTGGCAGAAACCTTCAAAAGCAGCGCATCACCTTTCAGGAATTTTTTACCTGCCCACGCATTCCATAAAATTACGTTGGTATTTACATCGAATACACTTGTTTTTTGCCTGAAACTAAAATCACAATCCGAATGCACCTGAAATTTCAGTGGCAAAAAAAAGTCGACATCGGGATGCATATTGAACGTCCAGTAGCTCGTCCGGATGTTTTCTTCGATGGAGGAAGTACTCTCTGTATAAGTTGCTGATGAAGAAAACCCAATTCCATATTTCTTTTCCTTCCATTTATTCAGATTGACACCAAATGTGAAGTTGTTGCTAAGTGTGCTATTCAAAACATTGTTGACAATACTGACATACTTATTATTTGAAAAACTCGGATTCAAATCAATATTAATCCCTGGTTTTTTCCACTTAAACCAATACCCGAAAAACCCACTGAACGAATGATTGCCGTCCACATTTATTGATTGGTACACTTTTCTTCCAAGCGAGTCTATATAATCCCTGCTGCTGATTGCGTCCTGTGTAAAATTGCCCGATACGTTCATATAAATTCCTCTTTCCTTAAGCACTTTGTAGTCGTTGAAGAAAATACGGAAATTATTGGTGAATTGTGGTTTCAGGTTGGGATTACCGATGTAAATATTCAGAGGATCTTCATTATTCAGGATCGGCTGTATCTGCTTAATTGTAGGTTGGGTAGTATTTCCGTTGTACCGGAACCCGATTCTTGTTTGTTGAGCAATAGAGTAAGTCATTGTAGCCTGCGGATACCAATTGACAAAATCCCTGTTCGTCGCCACATTTTCATGCACATCCGTTTGTTTGAAATCAGTGAAACCGACATTAGTGCCTGCATTGAATTTTAATTTCTTTTTCGACAGGATATAACTCAGTCCGCCCTGCTGGGTAAAAATATTAAACTGATAATCGTTGCTGTATAAACTGTCCAGCTCATTGTATTTTCCATCGCCGGCTTTATTATATGAATTCCTGTCGGAGCTGCTATTATCCAGATAAACACCATAATTGCCAACCAGGGCGGAAACAGGAGATAACGGTTCCGAGTAAGTGATTTTTGCATTTAGCAAAAGATTTTTATTATCAAACTCCTTATATTGGTCTACAATCTGGTTCTGGGTCAGGATGCCATTCGAATAAAAATCATTGTCCGCATAGAGATAACCCGTGCTGTTATTGCTTGTATAATTTTCCCTGAAATTGAAAGAAATCGTCCTTCCTTTTTTCTTTAATTTTTTTCTCCAGAGGATATTGCTGTTCAAGCTATTTGCCATTCCGTCGGTCGAAACTGTTCTATTGCTCTGGTTGACAAGCGAACTATCGCTGGCCAGGGCTTCAGAATAATAATCGCTATTGGTGATTTTATGATCGATGCCTCCGTCTGCATTTATTTTAAGAGACGAAGTGGAATCAAATTGAAATTCATAAATGCCGCTTGCCCGGTTTCGAAGGATCTTATTATTGAAACTCTGCTTTTGATTGTTATAATAAAAAGTATCGGGTAAAATATATTGTGAATTAGTAGTACTGTTTCCGTTTACCTGTAACTGAAGAATTTTATAATTGCCATTGATGGATTCTTTATCATCGTTCCATTTATTGTTATAATGAATTCCTGCAGTCTGAACGGTGGGGTAGCCCTGACCTTCATATTGTCCACTCCATGATTCGAGATCGTCCGACTGGTTGTTTGAAAAATAAAAACCACTTGTTTCGTCATAGTCGATCGTGCTGGCAAAACTCTGACCATAATTATTATTTTCCTGCCAGTTTAATCCTGTTTTGCCGGTATTTGACAAAATCCCGTACGCAGAGAGTTTTTCTTTCTTCTTAAACATATTCACCATTGCCTGGTAATTGTAATAACCATCTGTTCCAACTCCGGCATCCAGTTTACCAAAATATCCATTCTTCTTATCGTCCTTTAATTTCAGGTTGATTGTTTTTTGCCGTTCTCCATCATCGATCCCTGTGAAAGTCGCCTGGTCACTTTTTTTATCGAAGACCTGCACTTTATCGACCATATCCGCACGCAAATTCTGAGTGACAAGGGTGGGGTCATCTCCAAAAAATTCTTCACCATCAACCAATACTTTCTGCACCGTTTCACCCTGGGCGGTTATTTTCCCGGTTTTGTCAACCTGTATTCCCGGTAATTTTTTTAGCAAATCTTCCACCGTAGCGCCAGGTTGTACCTTAAAACTATCTGCTTTATATTCTGTGGTGTCTCCTTTAATCCTAATCGATCCTTTGTCTGCAGTAATTAATACTGTCTGCAATAATTGTCTTTTTAAGACCATTGGAATTTTGTGCAGGTCAGTCTCCGAAGAATCTTTGATATGGAGTTCATCAATATAATCCGCATAACTGGGATAAGAAATCATGATCAGAAAATCACCGGCAGGAATATTTTTCAGGACAAATTCACCCGCGCTGTTCGTCCTGGTAAATTTTACCATCATCGAATCAGCTTTGCGAAGCAATAAAACCACGCTATTCTGCAAATTGTTGTTTTCAACGGTATCTACAATGGATCCTTTGATCAGTGCTGACTGGCTAAAAGAAAACTGAGAGGCAGTCAATAAAATAAGGAGGTGAACAGATAGTTTTCTCATTATTGGTCGGGTTAGTGTAGTAGTGGTACTTAAAAAAGGATATTGAAATTTCGGGGTCTTCAAAATTCCAGCAAAAACAATGAATATGCGATTTTGATCTCTTAATTTTACGTTAATAAGAGTTTCCGAATTTTGGTTGATTAAGAGGTTAAACCCCCACACTATGAGTGAGAATAAAAAAAAATCCACAAAAAAGCATAAAAAAAATAATAAGGAACCCAAAGAAAAAAAATCAAAAAATTCAAAAAAAAATAAAATGGATACTATAAAAGAACACTCAGAGAAAAAATATGAGGATATCCATTTTGTGGATTCTACAAAACCGGTATGGAATTTTTCCTTGTTTACGGATGAAGATATCAGCAATTTTCAAAACGGAACTCACTATCGCTTGTACGATTTCTTCGGATCTCACCAGATAGAGGTGTTGGGAAAGGAGGGATATTATTTTGCTGTCTGGGCTCCGAATGCCACATATGTTTCTGTAATCGGAAACTTTAATGACTGGAACACGGAGTCGCATCCTTTGTATGTGCGTTTGGAAAAATCAGGTATCTGGGAAGGATTTATTCCTCATCTGCCAAAGGGTGAAGTATATAAATATCATATCCATGGCTTCAATGGAAAAAAAATAGATAAAGGCGATCCCTATGCGAATTTCTGGGAGAAACGTCCAAAGACAGCTTCCATCACCTGGGAATTGGATTTTTTATGGAATGATCAACCCTGGATGAAAAAAAGGGCAAAGCACAATAGTCTCGAATCACCCTGGAGTGTGTATGAAGTGCACTTGGCAAGCTGGATGCGTCCGGATAAAAATAATGAAGAGTCCTACAATACTTATGATCAGATAAGAGACCGTTTAGTTCCTTATGTAAAGGAAATGGGTTTTACACATGTGGAGCTGATGCCGGTAATGGAACACCCCTTCGATGGCAGCTGGGGATATCAGGGTACAGGTTATTTCGCACCTACTTCACGGTTCGGCGATCCACAGGGATTTATGTCACTGGTAGATACTTTTCATAAGGCAGGTATTGGCGTAATTCTGGATTGGGTACCTTCTCATTTCCCTTATGATGCACATGGGCTATACATGTTCGATGGAGCTAACACTTATGAATATGCGGATATGCGCAAAGGATTTCATCCTGACTGGAACAGTTATATATTCAATTACAAAAGAGGTGAAGTAAAATCCTTTCTCATCAGCAGCGCCCGTTTCTGGATGGATTTGTTTCATGTGGATGGCATAAGAGTCGATGCAGTGAGTTCCATGCTCAAACTGAATTATTCACGCAAACATGGTCAATGGGAACCCAATGAGCATGGAGGAGATGGCAACCTGGAAGCCATTGCATTTATAAAAGACCTGAATGAAACTATCTTCCGGGATTTTCCAGATGTACAGACAATTGCCGAAGAAGCGACAGATTGGCCCGGAATCAGCAAGCCCACTTTTATGGGCGGACTGGGATTTGGAATGAAATGGATGATGGGATGGATGCATGATACACTTGATTATTTTAAAATGGATCCCATTTTCAGAAAACATCACCAGGATAAATTTTCTTTCAGCATGATGTATTATTATGATGAAAATTTTATGCTGCCGCTGAGTCATGATGAAATCGTGCATGGCAAATCCCCAATGCTTTATAAAATGCCCGGCGATGAATGGCAGAAATTTGCCAACTTAAGAGCTTTGTATAGTTATATGTTTACGCACCCGGGAGGTAAACTCCTATTTATGGGAGATGAATTTGGAGCTACCAACGAATGGAATTATAAAAGCGAACTACAGTGGGATCTTTTGCAATATGATGCCCACCAGATGTTGAAAAATTGCGTCCGGGACCTCAATCTCCTTTTGCAAAATGAACCAGCCTTATATGAAAACCAGTTCAATATTTATGGGTTTGAATGGGTAGATCTGAATCACCGTGATGAAACAGTAATTTCTTATAAAAGAAAAGGCAAGGAGCCTGCCAATGACCTGCTGATCATATTAAACCTGACTCCTGAAGTGCGGAGAGACTGGAAAGTGAGAACTAATGGTAAATCTGTATGGAAAGAGATATTTAACAGCGATATGAAGAAATATTGGGGAACAGGAAATGTTTTCAACCCTGAGCCAAAAGTGGAACTGATTGATAAAAATGAAAAGCTTTATGAAATAAATGTGCACCTTCCACCGTTGGGAGCAGTGATATTTAAATGAAATATGGACGGATCCGTCCGATCTTCATTTGTTTGAATCCAATGTCCGATTATATGAAAAACTTAGTGCTCTTAGCTATGGCATTTTCCTGCCTGCAACAGGCTATGCCACAGTCAACCGACAGTTCCGGTTATTTTTATCAGAAAGCAGTAGAAGAAAAAAACAAGCGCCTTTACATGGTCGCTTATAATGATTTACAGAAATCTGTGGGTTATAAAGCTGATAATATCGATGCACAAAGGGTTTTGGGTCTGACCGCTATTGAACTCAGGAAATATGACAATGCGAGACTGGCCTTCCAAAAAGTAACCGAACTAAAAAAAGATGATACTACCGCCATAGAAAATCTCGCTAATATTTTCTTCTGGACGCATCAATGGCAACTGGCGGCTTCCTATGCCCAGCAGGCCCAGCAATTGCATGTTGGAAAAGGCTGGAACTATGTCATAGGAAAGAGTTTTTATGAATTAGAAGATTATGGACATGCATTTAAATATTTACAAAGTGCATCCAGAGATGATTCTGCCAATGCTGAAATACCTTACCTGATCGCCCGTGCATTTGTGGATATGAATAATTACAAACCCGCCATCGCATATTTTCAAAAAGCTATTAGCCTGGATTCCACGAAATTTCAATGGATTTATGAATGTGCATTGGCGCTGGCTACTATTTACGATGATAAAACAGCCGTTAAGTACTATGAACTGGCAGCTTTGAAAGGATATAGAAAAGACAACGATTATTATGAAAATCTTTCTGATTCATATGTAGCAGCCGGACAAGCTGAAAAAGGACTGGAGCTCATGCTGCAGGTCCTGGAAAAAAAACCAGCCGACCTGGATCTTTTATATAGTGTTGCCTTTGTATACTACAAGCTGAAAAAATATGAAGAGGCCATTGATTATTGGGACAGAATATTATCATTTGATAAAGAGAATGCCAAAGCGCTTTATATGATCGGCATGGCTTATCAGAAAAAAGGCGATGAGCAAAAGGGAAAAATGTTGTGTGATAAAGCCATCGAAATGGACCCTTCATTAAAGAGTTTGAAGACCGAGAAGAAAATTGACATGTAATTAAGGTCTGAAAGCCCCGATCAGACGAACTACATCCTCTCAGGAACTTTAATTCCCAACAATTCCATCGAAGACTTAATAACGATCGCAGTAAGCTGGCATAATTGAAGTCGTAACTGTTTTTTTTCATCAGTTTCAGCCTTGTTAACTGAATGTTCTGCGTAAAAAGAATTATATGTTTTTGCGAGATTAAATGTGTAGTTAGCTATCACTGATGGATTCATTTCAACACATGCCTGCTCGAGAACAGATGGATATTTTTCAAGATTCAAAATCATCGCTTTTTCCAGCGGAAATAAAATTCCTCCGACTTTCCGTTTCGGCCGAATTCCTTCTTCCTTTCTCAGTATCGACCGAATCCTGGCATACGCATATTGAATAAATGTAGCAGTGAATCCATGCAGGTCAATAGATTCCTCCGGATTGAATACCATTTTTCTTTTTGGATCAACACGCAGTAAAAAAAACTTAATTCCTCCGAGACCAATCGTTTCGTAAAGTGATTTTAGCTCACCATCTGTAAAGCCTTCCGTTTTGCCCTGCTCTTTCGTTTTCTTTTCCGCCTCTAATACCATTTCGTCAAGCAAATCATCTGCATCCACAACTGTTCCTTCTCTTGTTTTCATTCTTCCCGTTGGCAATTCCACCAGTCCGTAGCTCAAGTGATAAATACCATCGGCAGAAGGAATATTCATTTTTTGACAGATCAGTTTTAAGACCTTAAAATGATAGTTCTGCTCGTCGGCTACCACATATACACTTAGGTCGGGCTTATATTCTTTATATTTTTCCAATGCGAGCCCAATATCCTGTGTAATATATACAGCGGTTCCATCTTTTCGCTGAACGATTTTCTGATCCAATCCATCATTAGTGAGATCGATCCAAATACTCCCATCTTCTTTTTGAAAAAAAACATTTTTTTTCAGTCCGTCTTCCACCATTTTTTTACCCAGGAGATAGGTTTCGCTCTCATAGTAGATCTTATCGAAATCAGTACCGATTCTTTTGTAGGTTTCATCAAATCCGGCATAAACCCAGCTATTCATTTTTTTCCACAAATCAATCACGTCAGGTTTTCCTGCTTCCCAATCTACCAGCATCTGTTGTGCTGCAACCATAATCGGTGCATTTTTTTCCGCTTCTTCCTGCGTCATCCCTTTTTGAACTAATTCTTTTGCCTGCTTTTTGTGCTCCTCACCAAAAAGAACATAGTAATCTCCTACAAAATGATCGCCCTTAATATGTGTAGTTTCCGGTGTTGCTCCGTTGGCAAAAAGCTTCCAGGCAATCATGCTTTTGCAGATATGAATTCCCCGGTCATTTGCAATACAGGTTTTTACAATATCATAGCCATTCATCTTAAAAATTTCTGCTACACTCCAACCCAGAAAATTATTTCGGAGATGACCCAGGTGTAAAGGCTTATTCGTGTTGGGAGAAGAATATTCAATCATAACCCTGCGGCCATTTTTTTCTTTCTTCCCAAAATTATTTTCAAAAGAATGGCCCTGAAGGAAATCGATCCAGGCAGAGTCGGCAATTGTCAGGTTAAGAAAACCTTTTATAACATTAAACCGGGAGAAAAGATCTGAATGGGCAGATAGCAGTATTTTACCGAGTTCATTTCCTAAAAGCTCAGGAGATTTTTTTAAGGATTTTACAAAAGAGAACAGCACTAATGTATAGTCGCCCTCAAATTCGGACTTGGTTTCATTAATAAGAATATCCTTTGAATCAATATTTAATTGATAATTCTCCTGTATAATCTTCTGAACAATTTCCCTGATCCGGTTGGCAATATCCATTTTTTGATAAATAGGCTGCAAAAGTAGCTCAAGAATCCTGTGTAAGCAATTTGAATTTGGCTTCCTTAAGGAGTCGGTTTGCGATATGGGATTGGTGAAAGGAGATCTGTGATTGGGGTTAGCGATTGGTCGCAGCCCCTTATCTCATATCTCCAGTCCATATCGCATATCCAACAGAATTTTAACGGTTTGGAAACCTTGTTTATACTACCTTCGCGGCGCCAACGTTTTAAGTATTTATGCCCAAAAAACAGATCATATCGCTGATCGATTTTTTTTATCCTCCTTTCAGGAAATTCATGCCCCTGCAGACCTTCCGATATGCAGCATGCGGGGGATTCAATACCTTTTTGGATATTTTCGTTTATTTTATCAGCTATAATTTTATTTTAAAGAAACAGGTGCTTGATTTGGGTTTTTTTGCTTTCAAGCCACATATTGCCGCTTTTATTATGTCTTTTTTGGTAAGCTTTCCCACAGGCTTTTGGCTGATGCGTCACGTTGTATTTACCGATTCAATTTTACATGGAAGGGTACAGCTCTTTCGTTATTTTGTCCTGGTCGTTATCTGTATTGTGCTCAATTATGTATTCATCAAACTTTTCGTTGAGCATTTTCATATCTATCCCACGATCGCCAAAATATTTACAACGGCGATAGTTGTATCATTTAGTTATCTGACACAAAAAAATTACACCTTTAAAGCTCAGCCTGCAATGGGAAAAATCAACGCCACACCGAAAGAATAATTCCGCAGATTCCCATTCCCACAATCGCATACCCGCAATCGATCATCAGTAATTTCAACGACCTGCTTTCCCAGGTGTAAGCAATAAAAATTCCCACCGTAGCAAAACCGATTCCACATAAAAGTCCCATCTTCAAGCCGGCAACCCAATTTACAATACCTGTTGCATAAACAAGGTACCCGATGGAAACTGCTGCAATGGCATTGCAAATAAAAGTCTGAATCATTTTAGAGCTGATGTCTTTTTTTGACGGCTCTTTAATAACAACTCCATGTTTTGCAACTTCGGCAGACCATATCTTTCCGAACAAAACAGAAAACCAAAGTGAACCGAGAATAAAATAAGCGAGGGTTGATACAAGTAATGCCCAATAATTGGCATGAGATAAAAATGAGGATAACATATGTTGGAAGTTTAATTTAGACAATAGATAATAGACGATAGACCATGGTCTTTTGCCAATCGCATACGGTCCACACCTCAGATCTCCCTGGGCTGTGTCATGCTGAACCAGTTACCGCATCCATCAGTGATGACTGCTTCAATTCCATAGAACTGTTCTTTTGGTTCCGATTTAAATTGAACTCCTTTGGATTTTAGTTCTTCATAAGTAGCCCTGCAGTCGGGTGTATGCAGCACTCCGGCACCCAATGCTCCCTTATCGAGTAAGAGTTTAAATGCATTTCTAACATCTTCATCCTGGTACATGTATGGATTCAGGGGAGTCAATAAGGCAATTTCCAAATCCGGCTGATCGGGAGCGGTAATGGTCAGCCATCTGAACCCATTTTCCATCTTAGCATCTGTATGCACTTTAAATCCAAGTGTATTTACATAAAAATCATAAGCTTTATCCTGATCGGAAACATATAAAGTAGTGTGCGAAAGTTTTGTAATCATAAAATAATAATTTAATGATCAAAACTACAGGGTAGGACTGAGAATTGCTTCTTGAAAATTGCTTTTATCGGTCCATTGAATACTGATCGATAAAACAATTCGGAATAAAGCTATTCGGGCTTGTTTTTGTTTTTTCTTTTTTTATCAGGATAATATTTCTGTAAATGCTGGGGCCAATACCCATTTCTTTTTTAAAAAGGACACTGAAAGAACCCATACTTTCAAAACCAACAGAATTGCAAATTTCAGTAACTGTAAGTTTCTTATCTTCTAATAGTTTGCAAGCCTGAGCGATTCTTTTCCTGGTAAGATACTGATGAGGCGTGCGATTATAGACGCGGGTAAATAACCGGTGGAAATGAAATCTTGAAATGCATGCTTTCTGTGAAATATGATGCAGATCAATTGATTCATGGAAATTCTGATCCATAAATAGTTTGGCTGCAACAATTTTTTTATAGACTGAAGGAGCAATATTCATAAACACAAATAATGTAATTAAAATAGGAGTTTGTTGACAAAAAACCCCATATTCAATTCTGTAAAACCAATTTATCCATTGATGCTCAATAAGTAAATTAAATATTTTCTGGCACAATTTTAGGTTAATGTTAAATTGGTTACCCGGCCCGTTAACCATTTAAAGCTTATCTTACTTTCATATTGTTTTCTCAGTGAACCGGATTTCTTTCAGAAACAAAACCTCTACTTATGATCAGTGTCATTATACCGGCTTTGAATGAAGAAAAAACCATCCGTAAAGTAATCCGACAGGCAAAAAGAAATGAGCAGATTTCAGAAATTATTGTAGTGGATGATCAATCCACAGATAAAACAGTGTCGGAAGCCAGGAAAGAAAATGCGATCATTATTACGAGTACTGAACTTGGTAAAGGTCAGTCGATGCGTGAAGGAATGATGTTTGCGAAAAATGAAATTCTTGTTTTTCTCGATGCCGATATTCCTAATTACAGTGAAGATATTATTGAAAAATTGTCTCGTCCTCTTATCGACAATGAAGCCGATTTCGTAAAATCATATTTTGAAAGACAGGCTGGCAGGGTAACTGAAATACTTGTAAAACCTTTGTTGGAGTTTTTCTTCCCCCATTTATTAAAATTCAGGCAACCGCTCAGCGGCATGATCGCCGGAAAAAAATCTTTTTTCGAAAAAGTAGAATTTGAAAACGATTACGGGGTTGATATTGGTCTCCTGATTGATATGGATAAGGTAAATGCCAGGATCAAAGAAGTTTGCATTGGCGAAATCGAAAATGATATGCAGCCTTTGCAGGCATTGGGCCGGATGGCAAAGCAGGTAGCTGGCGCTATTTTCAAAAGAGTAAACATTTTTAACCAGCACCCACATTCAACGGGCACAGAAAATAAAAATTCTGTAGCTGTAATCAGCGAACCATTCGATTCTGCAATTCAGAAATTATCTGCCTCCCAACAAAAAATGATAGTCTTTGATATGGATAATACTTTATTGCGTGGCAGTTTTATTCATACGGCAGCTGCAAAATTTGGATTCAAAGATGAATTGGATAAGATTATTGCGACACAAAAAAACGATTATTTAAGAACACAGCAGATAGCAAGCCTTTTGGAAGGGAAAACATTTTCTGAATTGATTCATGTGGCAGAATCCATTCCATTGATCGGAGATGCGGTACAGGTCATCAGGGAATTACAACTGCGGGGTTATATCTGCGGAATTATCAGTGACAGCTACCATAGTATTACCAATCATATAAAAAATTTATTGGGACTTGATTTCACATTGGGCAATGAGCTTGAGTTTAAAAAAGGAATTGCGACTGGTAAAGTAAAAATCCCTTCACAATTTCAAAATGACGAATCAAGTCTTTGCAATCATGAACATTGCAAATCCAATATGCTATTACATATGCTTCACCATTTCAATATTAACACCACCGACAGTATAGCAGTTGGTGATGGCGAAAATGATGTTTGCATGATACAACTCGCGGGCAGGGGTATATCCTTCAATTCTACCACCAAGAATATCGATCTCGTGGCAGACCATATCATCCGGAATGGCTCTTTGAAGCCAATATTAAAAGTCGCAGAGTAGCCAAGA
>Ga0335083_10003051_pt1 | contig 21840 bp, 20 predicted proteins | sample Lox_Sample_42_FD_206716 | JGI IMG/M metagenome (GOLD analysis project Ga0335083, IMG submission 206716) | Soil microbial communities from Loxahatchee National Wildlife Refuge, Florida, United States - Lox_Sample_4.2 | ecosystem: Environmental > Terrestrial > Soil > Wetlands | place: USA...
ATTCAAGCCAGCCCTTCTGAACTCGCACTTCACCCTACTTGCGACCAAAGTCAGCGGCAACACAACCATGCGGCGGAAATTCCGGCCTTCAGGCAAGATACGATGACAGGGAGGAGGTTGGGCTATTTCCCCGTTTAGGTCGATTTTGGGGCCCGGGTCGCGCCAATAGGGCGTTCGGACTATTGCGACGATATGGACTTTGGCCCCGCGACCAGTGTACGAAACGCTTCTGACGCCGCGCGACAGGGTCGGCTGACAGGCCCAAGCCCGGAAAGCAACGGGCGCTTTGTCCGCATCGGGAGGAAGTGTCCATGGCGATGACCATGACGGGGGAAGCGACGCTTCCGGCCGCGAGGCCAAAGGTGTGGGAGCTGCTTAACGACCCCAACGTGCTCAAGGCCTGCATCCCTGGCTGCGAATCGTTAGAGAAGACCGGCGACAATGGATTCGCCGCCGTCGCCAAGGTCAAGATCGGCCCCGTTTCCGCAACCTTCAAAGGCAAGGTCGAGCTTTCCGACATCGTGCCAGAGGTCGGCTACAAGATTTCGGGCGAGGGCGAGGGCGGCGTCGCCGGGTTCGCCAAAGGCGGCGCGAAGGTTTCGCTCGCCGACGCCGACGGCGGGGGCACCCTGCTGCGCTACGACGTCGAGGCGCATGTCGGCGGAAAGATCGCCCAACTTGGATCGCGCCTCATCGACGGGGTCGCCAAGAGCATGGCCGACAAGTTCTTCGCCAATTTCGCCGAGGCGGCCCGCGCCGGCGCGCCGGCCGAGGCGATGCTCCGGCCAAGCGCGGCGGCGCAACCTACCCCGACGAAGATGTCTTGGTTCAGGAGGATATGGGAATGGTTCAAGTCTCTATGGCGGTGAACGGCCGGCAAGTCTCGGCCGACGTGGATCCCAGGACGCTGCTTGTGCAGTTCCTGCGTGAGAATCTGCGCCTTACCGGCACGCATGTCGGCTGCGACACCTCTCAGTGCGGCGCCTGCGTCGTCCACGTCGACGGCGCGGCGATCAAGTCCTGCACCATCCTCGCGGTCAGCTGCAACGGCGCGAACGTGACGACGATCGAGGGCCTCGCGCGGGACGGCAAGCTGCACCCGATGCAGCAGGCGTTCCAGGACAATCACGGCCTGCAATGCGGCTTCTGCACGCCGGGGATGATCATGGCGGCGGTCGACCTCGCCAATCGCGAGGGCCCGAATCTCGACGAGGGGGCGATCCGGCATGGCCTCGAGGGCAACATCTGCCGCTGCACCGGCTACCACAACATCGTCAAAGCAGTCGCGCAGGGCGCGCGCGAGATGGCCGCCGCCACAGCGAAGGCCGCAGAATAGCCGCAGGTTTCAGACCGTTCCTAGGGAGAAAGACAAATGAGCGCGACAGGCATTGGCGCCTCGGTCAAACGCAAGGAAGACATCCGCTTCATCACCGGCAAGGGCCACTACGTCGACGACGTCAATCGTCCGGGCCAGGCCTGCGCCTATTTTCTGCGCTCCCCGCACGCGCATGCGACGATCGACAAGATCGACACAGCGGCGGCGCTGAAGGCGCCAGGCGTGGTGGCGGTCTTCACCGGCGACGACATCGCGGCCGACAAGGTCGGCGGTCTTCCCTGTGGCTGGATGATCCACTCGAAGGACGGCTCGCCCATGAAAGCGGGCGCACATCCGGCGCTGGCTCAGGGGAAGGTTCGCTATGTCGGCGACCATGTCGCGGTCGTCATCGCCGACACCTACGCGCAAGCGCGCGACGCCGCCGAAAAGATCGACGTGCAGTATTCCGAACTTCCCGCGGTCGTCGACCCGGGGAAAGCGGCGAGCCCCGGCCAACCCGTCCTCCACGACGTGGCCCCGAACAACGTGGTCTTCAACTGGCACGTCGGCGAAAAGACGGCGACCGATGCCGCCTTCGCCTCGGCGAAGCACGTCACCAAGCTCGATCTCGTCAACAACCGCACGATTCCCAACGCGATGGAGCCGCGCGCGGCGGTCGGCGACTACGATTCCGGAACGGACACGATCACGCTCTATACGACGAGCCAGAACCCGCATGTCGCGCGGCTCGTTCTTTCGGCGTTCATCGGGCTCGCGCCCGAGCACAAGCTGCGCGTCATCGCCCCCGACCTTGGCGGCGGCTTCGGCTCCAAGATCTTCATCTACGCGGAAGAGACGGTCTGCGCCTGGGCGGCGAAGAAGATCAACCGGCCGGTAAAGTGGACGGGGGAGCGCACGGAATCCTTCCTGTCCGACGCCCACGGCCGCGACCACGTGTCTCATGCCGAGCTCGCGCTTGACGCGAACGGCAAGATCACAGGGCTTCGCGTGCACACGATCGCCAACCTCGGCGCGTATTTGTCGACCTCCGCATCCTCGGTGCCGACCTATCTCTACGGGATCCTGTTGTCGGGCCAGTACGACATCCCCGCGATCTACTGTGAGGTCGACGCGGTCTACACCAACACTGCCCCCGTCGACGCCGTTCGCGGCGCAGGCCGCCCCGAAGCGACCTATCTCATCGAGCGCATCGTCGAGATCGCAGCCCGCGAGACAGGCAAGGACTCGGCAGAGTTCCGGCGTCAGAACTTCGTCAAGTCGTTCCCGCACCAGACGCCGGTCATCCTCGCCTACGACGTCGGCGACTATGTCCAGGCGCTCGACAAGACGCTGGCGCTCGCCGACTACAAAGGCGTCGGTGACCGGAAGGCCGCCTCGGCCGCCAAGGGCAAGCTGCGCGGCGTCGGCATATCCGCGTATATCGAGGCCTGCGGTCTGGCGCCGTCCCAGGCGGTCGGTTCGCTCGGCGCGGGCGTCGGCTTGTGGGAATCGGCGGAAGTGCGGGTCAATCCGATCGGCACGGTCGAGGTCCTCACAGGATCGCACAGCCACGGCCAGGGCCATGAGACGACCTTCGCCCAGCTCGTCTCCTCGCGTCTGGGCATACCGATCGACAGCGTCTCCATCGTTCACGGTGACACCGACAAGGTTCAGTTCGGCATGGGAACGTACGGCTCCCGTTCGGGAGCGGTCGGCATGTCGGCGATCTCCAAGGCGCTCGACAAGATCGAGGCCAAGGCGAAAAAGGTCGCCGGCTACGTGCTCGAAGCGTCCGAAGGCGACATCGAGTTCAAGGACGGCAAGTTCACGGTCAAAGGCACTGACAAGTCGATCGACTTCGGCTCCATCGCGCTGAACGCTTACACGGCGCACAAGTTCAGCGGGCAGGAGCTCGAGCCGGGCCTCAAGGAGAGCGCGTTCTGGGACCCGACCAACTTCACCTTCCCGGCCGGCGTGCACATCTGCGAACTCGAAGTCGACCCGGAGACCGGCGTGGTGACGATCGACCGCTGGACCGCGGTCGACGACTTCGGCAAGCTCATCAATCCGATGATCGTCGAGGGCCAAGTGCACGGCGGCATCGCGCACGGCGTCGGCCAGGCCCTGCTCGAAGCCGCGCGCTACAATAGCGACGGACAGCTCGTGACCGCAAGCTACATGGACTATTGCATGCCGCGCGCTGACAACGTGCCCTCGTTCCAGGTGGATACGATCGAGACGCCCTGTCCTTCGAACCCGCTGGGCATCAAGGGCTGCGGAGAGGCGGGCGCGATCGCCTCGCCCCCTGCGGTCATCAATGCCATCACCGACGCGTTGGGCCACGAGGACGTCGCCATGCCCGCAACGCCGCAGGTCGTTTGGCGCGCGGCCCAGAAATCGAAGCTCGCGCAGATGCTGGCCGCGGAATGATTTGAACTGGAGGCGGCCGCGCCGCCTCCGCCGACCCCTCGCTCGGAGATCCTCTTCATGTACGCCTTTGAATACAATCGCCCCACAACGCTCTCGGGCGCTCTCGCCGCCCTCGAGAAAGAGGACGCAAAACCCCTCGCTGGCGGAATGACGCTCCTACCGACCATGAAACAGCGCCTCGCCGCGCCTTCGGCCCTCATCGAGCTGACGTGGCTCCCTGAGCTTTCCGGAATCAACCGGGACGGCGACAATATCGCGATCGGCGCGATGACCCGGCACGCCGAGGTCGCGAGCAGTTCCGTCGTTCAGAGCGCCATCCCCGCCCTCGCCACGCTCGCCGCCGGCATCGGCGATCCGCACGTCCGCAACCGGGGCACGATCGGCGGCTCGATCGCCAACAACGACCCGGCCGCCGACTATCCCGCCGCGGCCCTCGGCCTTGGCGCGACGATCATCACCAGCAAGCGTCGCATCGCGGCCGACGACTTCTTCAAGGGCCTGTTCGAGACCGCGCTTGAGCCCGGCGAGCTCATCACCCAGGTGAGCTTCCCAATCCCGCAGAAGGCGGGCTACATGAAGTTCGCCAATCCGGCGTCGCGCTATGCGCTGGTCGGCGTGTTCGTGGCGAAAACCGCGGGCGGCGTGCGGGTCGCGGTGACGGGCGCCGGCGCAAGCGGCGTCTTCCGTCTCCCGGACTTCGAGTCGGCGCTCAACGCCAATTTCGCCCCCGGGGCGCTGGACGGCCTTTCGGTCCCGGCCGACGGACTGATCGCCGACATCCACGCCGACGCCGACTATCGCGCCCATCTCATCGGCGTGATGGCGAGGCGGGCGGTGGCGGCAGCCGGCTGAAACCGCGACTTTTGAAGCAAGCTCGGCGGCGGGCGTCCCCATCGGACGCCCGCTTGCTTTAGAGGCCCTCGCGGGCCATTTGATAGCCGTTTAGCGTTTTGGGCAGTTTCGATGCCTCTTGAACCGCCGGCTCTGCCGGATACGATCGACGACACTTTGGCGCTCTTGCAACGCGCCTCCTATGTGGGAGACCGGTCGCTTGCGACCGTCCTTTTCCTCAGCCTGCGGCTCAATCGGCCGCTCTTCCTCGAAGGCGAGGCGGGCGTCGGCAAGACGGAGATCGCCAAGGTCCTCGCCTCATCGCTCGAGCGGAAGCTGATCCGGCTCCAATGCTACGAGGGCCTCGACGTCGCGACCGCCGTCTATGAGTGGAACTATCCGGCGCAGATGATGGCGATCCGGCTATCCGAGGCGGCGGGCGAGCATGACAAGGACCGCATCGAGCACGACATCTTTTCCGAGCGCTACCTCATCAAGCGTCCGCTGCTGCAGGCGATGGAGCCGAGCGTCAACGGGCCTCCGGTGCTGCTGATTGACGAAATCGATCGCGCCGACGAAGCCTTCGAGGCCTATCTTCTTGAGATCCTGTCCGATTTTCAGGTGACGATTCCGGAGCTCGGCGTCATCAAGGCCCCGGCGCCGCCGATCGTCGTCATCACGTCGAACCGGACGCGGGAAATTCACGATGCGCTCAAGCGCCGTTGCCTCTATCACTGGGTGGGATATCCGGACACGGCGCGCGAAATGGCGATCGTTCGCGCCAAGGCGCCGCGTGCTTCCGGGCGGTTGACCCACGAGCTCGTCGCTTTCGTCCAGCGGTTGCGCAAGCAGGACCTGTTCAAGTCGCCGGGCGTCGCCGAGACGCTCGACTGGGCGGCGGCGCTCACCGAGCTCGACGCGGTCGCGCTCGACCCCGCGCAGGTCTCCGATACGCTCGGCGTACTCCTCAAGTATCAGGACGACATCGCCAAGATCGAGGGCGCCAAGGCGACCCAGCTGATCGAGGAGACGCGCGCGGAGCTGCGCGCGTCCGAGATGAGTGAATGAAGATGGCAGGAGCTATGCCTCCCCTTGCATTTTTCGTCATAGACAAATGATCGCCGCGCTGTCCGAAGACGAGGCGGCCGGAGGCGGCATGCTTGCGACGAATATCGTCCATTTCGCGCGCGCATTGCGCGAAGCTGGCGTGCCGCTCGGCCCCGGGGCCGTGCTCGACGCTCTGGCGGCGGTCGAGGCCGCCGGGATCGGCGCCCGCGAGGATTTCTACGCGACGCTGCACGCGGTCTTCGTAAAGAAGCACGAGCACAGCCTCTTGTTCGATCAGGCGTTCCAGATTTTTTGGAAGCGCAAGGGCCTCCTGGAAAAGCTGATCGCGATGCTGTCGCCACAGGCGCCGAGCGCCCGCAAGCCGCAGCGCGCGGAAGCGGGAGCGAGCCGGGTCGCCGACGCGCTGTTCAAATCGGCGGCTGAAGAGAATAAGACGGTCCCCTCGCTCGACCTCGACGCGCGCTTCACCATGTCAGACAAGGAAATCCAGCGGTCGAAGGATTTCGCCCAGATGAGTGCGGCCGAAATCGAGGAGGCCCGCAAGCTTATCAAGGCGCTCGTGATGCCCGAGGACCGGCGCCGCACCCGGCGCTACGCGCCTTCGGCGGCGCGACTGGAGCGGATCGACGCGCGCAAGAGCTTCCGCCGGTCGCTGCAGCCCGGCGGTAAGATCGATCTCGAATTCCGCGCGGCGATCGAGCGTCCGCCCCCGATCGTGGCGCTCTGCGACATTTCCGGCTCCATGAGCGAATACACCCGGCTCTTCTTGCACTTCCTGCATGCGTTGAGCGAAACGCGTCGCGTCTCCACCTTCCTTTTCGGGACGCGCCTCACCAACGTGACAAGGGCCATGGCCGCGCGCGACCCGGACGACGCGCTCGCGCGTTGCTCGACGCTCGCGGTCGACTGGTCGGGGGGCACGCGCATCGGCGAGGCGCTCGCGAAATTCAACCGCGAGTGGTCGCGGCGCGTGCTCGGCCAGGGGGCGATCATGCTCATCTTCACCGACGGGCTCGAGCGCGACAGCCTGCATCAGCTCGGCGCCGAGATGGAGCGGCTTCGCAAGTCGAGCCGCAAGGTGATCTGGGTGAATCCGCTTCTGAGATTCGATGGCTTCTCGGCCAAGGCGCAGGGAGTACGGGCGATGCTGCCGCATGTGGACGCTTTCCGGCCGATCCACAATCTCGCCAGCATGGCCGATCTCTGCAAGGCGCTCGCCCGCGGTCCCGACCAATCGCGCGACCCCAAGGCATGGCTGCGGGAGACCGCTGCCTGATCGGCCTTGCGGATCGAATTTGGCGGGGCCATTTTCGGGGCGAGCGAGGAGGGTTACATGAGCGAAGTCGTCGAGGGAAAATCGGCCGCGATTCGCTTCGACAGCCGACTTTGCATCCACGCCCGCCGCTGCGTCCTGACCGAGCCCGCCGTCTTCAAGGCGAACGTCGAGGGCCCGTGGATCGACCCGGACGCGGCGAGCGCCGACGCGCTGGTGCGGGTCGCAATCAATTGCCCGTCGGGCGCCATCCGGGTCGAGCGGCGCGACGGAGGCGAAGCGGAGGGCGCCCCTAAGGTCAATACGATCGCCCTGCGCGAGAACGGCCCGCTCGCCGTTCACGCCGAGATCGAGCTCAACGGCGAGCGGATCGGAATGCGCGCGACGCTCTGCCGCTGCGGCCAGTCCAAGAGCAAACCCTATTGCGACGGCTCACATGCAGCGGCCGGCTTTGTCGCGACCGGCGAACCGGAGACGATCCAGGGCCAGCCGCTCGCCAAGCGGGACGGCCCTCTTAGGATCCGGACCCGTCAGAACGGACCGCTGAAAGTCGTGGGCCCGGTCGAGATCATTTCGGGGACGGGGCGCACCGTCCACCGGGTCGAGGACGCGGCGCTCTGCCGCTGCGGCCAGTCCGGCCATAAGCCGTTTTGCGACGGCGCTCACGCGAGGGTCGGCTTTACTGCGCCTTGAAGCGCGAGAAAGGCGTTCGAGATGCTGACGCGAGAGGAAGACGTTTTGGACGCCGCCGAGGCCTGGCGCGATGAGGGGCGCGAGGTCGCCGTTGCGACTGTCGTCGAGACTTGGGGCTCCGCGCCGCGCCCGGTCGGGTCGCACCTCGTCGTCGACGGCGAAGGCAATTTCCTCGGCTCCGTGTCCGGCGGCTGCGTCGAAGGCGCGGTGGTCGAAGAGGCAGCCGAGGTGATCGCAAGCGGCGCGCCGCGCATGCTCGAATTTGGCGTCGCGGACGAAACGGCGTGGCGGGTCGGACTCTCCTGCGGCGGGCGCATCAAGGTCTATGTCGAGAAAGTGACCTGATGCGGCTTGAGATACTCAAGGCGATGAATGCGGCGCGGCGCGAGCGGCGCGCCGCCGTCATTGTCACACGGCTCGGCGACGGCGAGCAGCGCTTTGTCGAAGCCGATGCGGCAGGCGCCGATCCGCTCGCCGAGGCGCTCGAGTCGGCGCTGCGCTCCGGCAAGAGCGGGACCATCACGGCCAGCGGCGGGGAGTATTTCCTCACCGTCCAGACACCCTCCCCGCGCCTGGTGCTCATCGGCGCGGTGCACATTTCGCAGGCGCTGGCGCCGATGGCGCGGCTTGCCGGCCTCGACGTCACCGTCATCGACCCGCGCACCGCCTTTGCAACGCCCGAGCGGTTCCCCGAGACGCCGGTCATCGCGCAATGGCCGGACGAGGCGCTTGGCCCGGCGCCGCTTGACCGCTACACCGCGGTCTGCCTCCTGACCCACGATCCGAAAATCGACGACCCCGCGCTCATCGCCGCGCTCAATAGCGACTGCTTTTATATCGGGGCGCTCGGCTCGAAGAAGACGCACGCCAAGCGGCTCGAGCGAATGCGCGCGAAAGGGTTCGGCGAGGAGGCGCTTGCCCGCATTCATGCGCCGATCGGCCTCGACATCGGCGCCGTCAGCCCGGCCGAGATCGCCGTCTCCGTCCTCGGAGAAATCGTCGCGGCGATGCGCAAGAAACCGTTGCGCTCCGAAAGCAAGGCCGCATGAAGTTCGGGTCGGTTCCGCTTTCGGAGGCGGAAGGCGCCATCCTCGCTCACGCCGTCCGCATCGACGGCGTCGCGCTCAAGAAGGGCGACGTCGTGACGGCGGAGCGCTGCAAGGCGCTTGCCGCCGCGGGCGTTAGCGAAGTCATGGCGGCCCGCCTCGAACAGGGCGACGTCGGCGAGGACGCGGCGGCGCGGCTCCTCGCCGTCCGCATTGCCGGGACGAACGTACGCCCTGCCCCGGCTTTCACGGGCCGCGTCAATCTGTACGCGGAGAAAGCCGGGCTCGCGCTCATTGACGCCGCCGCGATCGACAGGGCCAACGCGCTTGATGAATCGATCACGGTCGCGACTTTGCCGCGCTTCCGCGTTGTGGCTGAGGGCGACATGGTCGCGACGGTCAAGATCATTCCGTTTTCGACGCGCGGCGATCTTCTTAAGGCGGCGCTCGAGGCGGCGGGGTCGGGCGCCGTCGCTGTTGCGCCCTTCCGGCCGCTGAAAATCGCGGTTGCTTCGACGCTCCTGCCCGGGCTCAAGACGAGCGTCGTCGCCAAGACCGCGCGGGCGCTCGAGGCGCGCCTCAAGCCGACGGGAGCGAGGGTCGTCGCCCACGAAACGACGCCCCATGACATTGCGCCGCTCGCTGAGGTTCTCCAGCGCCTCGCGCCGGCGGCGGACGCCGTCGTCGTTTTCGGCGCCTCGGCGATCACCGACCGGCGCGACGTCATCCCGGCGGCGATCGCGGCCATCGGCGGACGGATCGAGCGGTTCGGCATGCCTGTCGATCCCGGAAACCTGCTTTTGCTCGCATGCGCGGGCGACACGACGATCATCGGCGCTCCGGGGTGCGCCCGTTCGCCGAAGGAGAACGGCTTCGACTGGATTTTGCAGCGTGTCATCGCCGGAGTTCCGACATCCGACGCCGACATCCGCGGGATGGGCGTCGGCGGCCTTCTCATGGAGATCGCCTCGCGTCCGCAGCCGCGCGACCCGCATGAGTAACGTCGCCGCCGTTGTTCTGGCGGCAGGCCGGTCGTCGCGATTCCGCGCCGCAGGCGGCCTAGAGGAGACGAAACTCGTTGTTGAGCTTGACGGGAAGCCGATAATTCGGCGGGTCGTCGAGGCCGCGCTTGCCTCTGTGGCGCGCCCGATTGTGGTGGTGACCGGTCATGCGAGAGAGGCGGTCGAGCAGGCGCTGTCGGGCCTGCCGGTGACGATCGCGTTCAACCCAGACTACGCTCTGGGGCTTTCGACCTCTCTCCGGGCCGGCCTTGCCGCGGTCCCGCCCGAGGCGCACGGCGTGGTCGTGCTGCTCGGCGACATGCCGAAGGTGGACGTGAGGCTTATTGACGCGCTGATCTTGGCTTTCGAATCCCGTCCGCGAGCGGTTGCAGCGGCGCCTGTTTACAACCGTAAACGTGGCAACCCCGTCATTCTCGGCCGCGCCTTGTTCGCTCAAACCGTGCGACTGACAGGCGACGTGGGGGCTCGCCGGCTGCTTGCCGCCTTGAACGACGCGCAATTGGTGGAGATCGAGGCCGCCCGAAGCGACGCTGCGTTCGATGTGGATACGCCGAATGATTTGGCTTCCGCCCGGGAGCTCCTAGACCCCGGCGATTGACAAGGGCCAACTCCCCCATTTAGTGGTTCCGTTAGGGCAGTTAGAATCTTTTGCCGGGGGCTCATGGGGCGCCGCCACCCGTTGGTTGTGTTGGGTTGCCTCGTGGGGATGCTCGCGATCGGTGCGAGCGGTGCCGCGCGCGCCGTGGAGCCAATCGGCTCGACGACCGTCGCCCAGAACCAGGTCATCCGCGAGCTGGCCGGAGCATCAGGGTCGCTCGCGACCGGCGACTCCGTCTATCTGAACGAAATCGTGAAGACCGGCGCCGATTCGCTGGCCAAATTCGTTTTCGTCGATTCTACAAATCTCGCGGTTGGGCCGACCTCCCGGGTCGTCCTGGACCGGTTCGTCTTCGAGGGCGACCCGAGCGCGCAGAAGGTTGCGGTGAACCTGGCGAAGGGGGTGTTCCGCTTCACGACCGGCGGTCTGGACAAAAAGGCCTATACGATCAACACGCCGACCGCCGCGATCGGGGTTCGCGGCACGATCCTGGACATCGGTGTTCGCACCGTGGAAACCCGAGTAACTCTCGTCGAGGGCCTCGCGCTCGTATGCCCGCGGCGACGGGGCGTGACCCTGGAGCAGCAGGCAAGAGCCTGCGCGGCGCACAATGGGCGTTGCGATTGCGAAATCATCAACCATCCCGGCGAGACGGCTGTGGTCAAGCGGGTGGGACGCACTAACCAGGCGAGCCTGAGCTCGACCCCGGTGAATTTTGCCTCTCTGTGCGCCGGAGATTCGGCTTTGTGTTCGAGCGACACTTACGCGTATGCCGGCTTTGGGGGTTCCGGCGCATTGTGCGGACGATAGCGGCGATGAGGCGTTGCGGGAGTTTGGCCATGCGGAACCTGTTTTCGGCAATCGCCGGCGTGATTGGCGGTGCGGCATTGTTCGGGGCGAATTCCGCGCAAGCGACGGTTACGCTGCTGTCTTTGCAACCCGTTCCGGTGCAAATCAACCAGCAGTATGAGCTCAGCTTTACGGCGAACGATTCGGCGACGACGATCTGGATTAGCGGCTATCAAGAACGCTCGTTTGAACGTGTGTCCGCCATTGCCGTCACCAGCGACGCCGGATCAAACGCGTCGCAAACAAGTTGGACATTCGTACCGGCGGCGAAGGGAAGCAACGCAGGCGAGGTGGGGACGCCCCTTTCCGTCTTGTGGTTCGGAGGCCTCAATGAGGAATTCGACACTTTCAGTCTTACGTACTCCACGACCCCGGGCGCGGACTATCTGCTGAAATTCTACCTCACCAACAATGCTTTCACCCGTAACGTGAGCGCGCTTGAGGTGACGACAAACGCGGCGGTTGGTGGCGGCCAGGCGGCCATCCCGGAGGCGTCGACCTGGCTCATGATGCTGCTTGGCTTTGGCGGGCTTGGTTTGGCCGGATATGGCCGCTCGCTGGCGCCTCGATTTCGTCCGTTGCGTTAACCGAATGGCTTGGTTTTCGTGAAAATGCTCAATCGTTTCCCGAACCCGCCGCTGTCGGAATCGCGGAATCTTGGGCCGAGGCTCTTGTCGCAAAGTTATCGCCGTTCGAGTTCGCTGGTCGGTCAACTACGCGGTTCCAGCGTTTTAGAGATTTGAGACAATGCCAACTCGGTCAGACTCCCTCGGCGTCAAGGGTTGGACGTTTGAACCGAACCGGGACAATGGCGGCGAAAGAGCGTCGCCGCTTCCATCTCCCCTGACCCATCGCCTTCGAGCGACAGCGGCCCGACGTCCCCTGCGCGCAGCTTCGCTCTTCGCATCGACCGGGCTTGCCGCTCTGCTCGTCTCGACTGGCCTGGCATCCGCCGCCTGCCCCGGCGATATTCCGGGAGACCACGTCTTCGCCGGCCCCGAGGATACTTGCAACGTTTCCGGAAATTACGAGTCGTCCGAAGGCATCGCAATGCAGGCATCGAGCGGCACAATAACGTGGACCAACGCCGAGGGCGAGGGCGGGCCCATCCTCTCGACGATCTCCGCCTACGGAACGCCGGCCGTGCAGGCTGACTCTGGCGGGTCGATCACACTTACCCCCACGGCTTTCCTAGGGAACGTCAACACTACCGGCGATGACGCTCCTGGTCTTTTTGTGACGGACCCCAACTCTACACTAACTGCGACAGGGGTCGTCGTCACCACCGGGGCATTTGATCCCGAAACGGGCGCCTTCACCGGAACCAACTCTGTTGGCCTCTTGGTGGAGAACGGTGGAAGCGCCTCTTTTTCGAACGGCTCGATCACCACCTTAGGCCCGAAATCCGCCGGCGTTCTTGCTGAGGGCATCGAAAGTAGCGACGAAAGCGCGACGATCAGCAGCGGCGCAAGCGTCACGATCAATGGCGCAACCACGATCGAGACCTACGGGGACGGCTCGCCGGGATTGGCGGTCAACGGCGCGGGCGCGTCGCTGAGCACGAACGGCGTCATCGTCGAAGGCACCCCCAGCATCGGTGTAAAGACAAACGGCGACAACGCCTTCGGCGCCTACAACGGCGCCGGATCGGGGTTCTCGACCGGCGGAATGATGTCGCTGACCAACACGACCATCGTCACCTTCGGGACGGGGTCTGACGGCGTCGTGACCAATAGCGGCGGCGTGACGACCATCAGCGGCGGCTCGGTCACCACGTCCGGCGATAACGCGATCGGCCTATACGCCAGCGGCGCTGGATCGAGCATCACGACGACGAACGGGACGGTGATCGTCACGGGAGCGCCGGTCGAAGAGGACGGTGAGGGCGACTACGCGGCCGCCGCGAGCTCGACTTTCGGCGCCTACGCCTACGGCGTCGAGGCGAACGGCGGCGCCCATGTCAGCCTGACCGACGGCTCGGTCACGACGAACGGCGACAACGCATACGGCCTCTACGCGACCGGCTCAGGATCGCAAATCGGCGCGAACAACGTCGCTGTCTCCACGGCCGGCTTCCAGTCGGTCGGTGTCCTCACCACAGACGGCGCCAAGACGAACGTCGCCGGCGGTTCGATCGCGACCACCGGCGACGGCGCTTATGCGGTCGTCTCCAACAGCGGCGGCCTGACGACCCTGTCGGGAACGTCCATATCCACCACGGGCAACGGCTCGGGGGGCCTTGGCGTCAACGGCGCCGGCTCGGAAATCGACGCCACGAGCGTAACCATCACGACCAAAGGCGGCTTCGATTCCGTGAGCGGCTTGCACGCCTATGGCGTCTACAACGGCCCTTACGGCGACTTCGCCTCAGGCGGCGTCGTCCAACTCACTGACACCTCAGTCTCGACCGCCCGCGATCAGATGTACGGCGTCTTCACCTCGACCGGCGGGGCCACCACGATCCTTCGCGGCTCGGTCTCGACGTCGGGCGCCGAAGCCATCGCTATTCTGACAAACGGCGGCGGAACGACGGCCGTCACCGACGGCTCGGTCTCGACATCCGGCGTCTTCGCCAACGCGGTCGACACGGCGGGCGCCGGTAGCTCGGCGAGCTTCACGGGGACGAAAATCACGGCGACCGGCGCAGGCTCGAAGGGCGCCGCGCTCGTTGGGACCGGCTCGTCATTGAGCCTCACCGACGTGACCCTCTCGACTTCCGGCGGCCCCGACGCCGCGGGACACAACGCCATCGGGGTCTACACCGGCAGCGGGTCAAGCGGGCTCTATCCTGGAGGCGGAAGCCTCACGATCAAGGACTCCTCGATCTCGACCAGCGGCTTCAAAGCGGCCGGCGTCGTGACCCAGGACAGCGGAAACACCTCGATCACAGGCGGCTCGGTCGGGACGAAGGGGAACGGCGCCTACGCCATCGTCGCCCAAGGCGGCGGCTTCGCGCAGCTGAACGGGACCACGGTCAGTACGACGGGCGACGGCTCGGGCGGGTTCGCGATTCATGGCTCGGGATCGGAGATCGACGCGACCGGCGTCACCATCTCAACCACGGGCGGCTTCGATTCCGCCTCGGGCTACCACGCCTACGGCCTCGCCAATACGCCTTTCGAGAGCTTCACGACCGGCGGCGTCGCCAAGCTCACCGACTCGTCGGTCTCGACCCAGGGCGCCCAGATGTTCGGCGTCTTTACCTCGACCGGCGGCGTGACGACCGTCTCCGGCGGATCGATCAACACTTCCGGCCTCGGCGCAATCGGCGTCGTCACGAACGGCGGCGGCGTCACCAACATGAGCGGGGCCTCCGTCGCGACCTCGGGCCAGGACGCCCACGCTCTCGCCGTCACAGGATCGGGTTCCCAGGCCAACCTCAGTGGAACGAACACGTTCACGACGCTCGGTTACGGGGCGATCGGCCTTTATGTCACGCAAGGCGGCGTTCTCGCCGCGATCGGCCAAGCAAACGTCACGACTTCAGACGGCGTTTCGCCTGCGACCGGCCTCGGCGCGTTCGGGATCAACGCCGACGGCGCCGGCTCGAAGATCACGCTCGGCGCGGCGACGATCACGACCTCAGGCGTCGGCGCGACCGGCCTTTTCGCGAGCGACGCTCTCGGCAGCGGCGCGGCCGGATCGATCACGGCGACTGGCGCGCTCAACGTCCAAACCACCAACCCCGCCGCCGCGGCGGTGGCGTTGCAGGGCAATGGGGCGTCGATCCTCGCGACCGGCGGCGGCTCGATCGTCTCGGCGGGGAACGCGATCGCATTCCTCGGAGGCTCGAACCAGATCGCTACTTTCGACAATTTCACCATAAATAACGCGGCGGGCGACCTCGTCTTCGCCGACCCGTCCGCCGCCACCGTCAATTTCAACAACACGACCGCCGACGCAGGCGCCGGCAACCTTCTCGACGCGACCGCGGGCAGTTTCGTCACGCTGAACGGGAGCGCGTCAACGCTGACCGGCGCGATCCAGACCGACGCGACATCGACCAGCGCCGTCAATCTCGCCGGTCATTCCCTCTGGACGATGACCGGCTCCTCGGTCGTCTCGAATCTTTCTGTCACCAACAGCGCGATCGTCTTCGCCCCGCCCGGCTCAGGCGGGGGATTCAAGACGCTGACGCTCGGCAGCTACGTCGGCTCGGGCGCGAGCCTGACCATGAACACGACGCTGGGCGGCAGCGGCTCGCCGACCGACCAGATCGTCATCAACGGCGGCCAAGCGACCGGCTCGACGACGCTTTTCATCAACAACGTCGGAGGCGCTGGCGCGCAGACGACCGGCGCCGGCATTCCCATCATCCTCGCCACAAATGGCGGGTCGATCGCCCACGACGCTTTCACGCTCGCCAATCCGCTGATCGTCAACGGCTATCGGTACGCGCTGAGCGAGACCGATCAGGCCTGGTACCTCGTATCCTCGCCGACCTCGACGGTGAACGACATCGCCAACTCTTTCACCAACATCGCCAAGTCCCAGCAGCAGCAGCTCATCACCAACCGCGTTCTGACCTCGATACTCTTGGGCGCGACCGAGCAGATCAACTGCTCGAACTGCAGCTCGGGTTTCGGCTCGATCGGATCCTACTCGCTCGGCGCGCACGGGCGCTGGGGCCTCAGCGACAACGTCACCCTCATAGGCGGCTTCTCCTACGGGGAATATTCCGCCGACAACGCGACGGTCAGCAACGCGCCGACCGTTGCCGGCTCGATCGTCTACGATTTCGTCAATTGGGGGCGGAGCCGCCCGTTCCTCGAGGCGGGCGCCGGCCTCACGCCTTACTCGGAGGTGAGCTACACCCGCTCCTACGTGAACGGCTATGTCTCCGCGGTCGGCCACGGCAAGGGCATCGACCGCAACGCCGGGCTCTTCGGCCGGGTCGGCTGGATCGACCGGCTGACCCCCATCGACGAGGCCGCCGTCTACGCCGACATTAGCCGGAACTGGATGAGCACCGGCGGCTATAGCGAGGCGGCGACCGGCTCGAATCCCTATCCGGCGACCGTGCAAACCGGCCTCGACACGCTCAACATCGTGCGCGTCGGCGGCCAATACACCCATCTCTTCTTCGGCAAGGTCGAAGGGAACATCAGCGCGGCCGTGGCCTACGGCTTCGACGGGAATTTCGGCTCGTCCGTCAACGTCTACGACTTCGGCACGGTCTCGCCCTACCCGGTCAGCGGCAATTCCACCTGGGTCGAATATGGCGCGCGCATCGGCTACCGCCTCAAGGACCGGATGGTTCTCGACGCCTTCGTTGTCGGCACTTTCGGCGGCCAGATCGGCACGACCGCCCACGGCGGCCTCGGCCTCAGGTATATGTTCTGAAGGCGGGTCGCGAGCCTGTCCCTTCTTCCCGCTAAGCGGCGAGAAGGTCAGGCTGAGGGGCGGATCCAGCCTTGTTTCAGAGGCCGCTCACAACCCGCTGCCCTCGTGGCTGATTCTTGCGGTCGCGACGTCGTCCATCATGGACAAGAGCGTGTCGGGCACCGTCATCGGCGTGCAGGCGCGGTCTCCGTCGAGGAAGAAGACCATGCCGCCCGACTTGCCGGAAACCGTCGCCAGCGCCGCCTTGTCGCCATAAGGAAGACCCGGCGGAGTCAGTGGGTTCATGGCGTATATGCCGCGCAGGAACTGCCACTGGTCGGGCGTGAGCTCGATCCACTTGCCGTTATGCTCGGCCACCGCCTTCTTCGGCAGCGAAATATCGACGCAGCGGGCGTTCTCGCCGGCGTGCGCCGCCAAGGGCACGACCATGAGAGCGCCGGCCGTCGCCAGGATGCACTTCGTCAACATGAGGACCTCCTTTTGCCAATCGGGCCCTTCTTGTTGCTTTCCTCGCCTAAAAAGCCTTCCGATCGTCCTTTCGCCGATCAACGCGGTTCACAAACCCCAAACATGACGTAAATTGCTTAAGCAAGGGTTGTGCCAGGGCTGCGGAAGCCGAGAACGCGCTGACGAACGCGGCGTTTCGCCGCCAAGGCGCCGGTTTTTTGACCAAGCGCTAAGCGGCTCGGGGCGATTTCGTGTCAGTGTTCCGCCTCAAACAGAAGCGGCGCGATGGTCCGGTCGCAAGCGCATCTCCGCGCCCCGCGAATTGATCTCCATCAAACTAAAGTCGTAGAGATCGGCTAGAAAGTTCAAGGAAGCGAAAACGGGCCGTCTGGAGCGGCCGGGAAGACCAACTGGGCGGAAAACCCTGGAGCGTGGACCATGACAGGCCACGTCACCGTTAGTGAGCGTTCCGACGCTGCGTTGAAGACCAGCCTCGCCAACCTGCGGCTGGCATACGTGAAGAGATGGCGCGTCGAAGAGACGCGAGCCGCAGTCCCTAGAGTGATCACGACGAAGCCGCAAAAACAGTGGGTCAGTGAGGAGGAGGCGGCGAGGATTGGTCGCCCGCGCAGCCTCTTGGATGACAATCCAGCCGCGGGATGACCGCGAGGCTGCGTTTGCCGTGCGGGAGGTCCGCTTTGTGACTCGAAGCAGGCCGCTAACCGAATGCGGCACAGCCGGTCAGGGCCCAGCCGCAGATCGAAGCGGGAAGCGGATAACGAACGGCGCATGCCCTGCATCAACGCGGCGATCTTGCGCCTGAGACGCTGGCGAATGCTTCGTTTAGCGGGGGCTCTCCGTGTGCTCCTCGTCTTCGCGCCGGCTTACGCGCTGGCGGACTGCGAGCACCGGAGGGACCGGATGGAGACCGGGTGGAGAGAGTCGCGTTCAAGTACGGTCGCGCCGTGATCAAGGGGCACGAGCATGTCGACTACGCATTTTCCTGCGGGCGCGAGCGAAACCTGAGCGTCCCAGCATGACGCCAATTCCTTAGGCAGGGGTTGTGCCACAGGTGCCGAAGCCCAAAAGTCATAGCGAGCGCGCCCTTCGCCGCCAAAAGGCGGCGGTTTTTTGACCAAGCGCAAAGCGGCTCCAGACGATTCGTGTCAGTCTTAATATCAAAGCGGCGCGGAGCTGGACGCTCTTTGCGTCGCAGCTCAAAGGAGGACATGTCATGAGTGCTGTACCCGCAAAGAAGGTCAGCGTGAGTCAGCTCTTCACGCAGCAAGTCGTCGTGAACTTCGTGGTTGTCGCCCTACTGATCGCGCTCGGCGCGCTGCTCGTCTTCAAAGTTTACGCCGAGCAATACACATCGGCGACGGCGCTCGGATTCATCGCCGCGGTCTACTTTTCCTTCATCGTCTTCCTGCCGGCGGGGACCCTGTTCGCCTCGCGGGCGGAATTCGCCAAGGGCAAGGTCGTCGTCGAGGAGAGCGAGAAGACCGGCGCGACGGCGCCCATTCCCGATCCGCTGATGCACACGGCGCCTCTGGGCGTCGCGTTCGCCGCGGCGGCGACCGCGCTCGCCTGGGCAGTCATTTACGGCTTCGGCTGGACGCCGTCACCGCCCGCCGCCACGCTGACCGCGATGCTGTTTGTCATTCCGTATGCGGTCATCGTGAGGCTCAATATCTTCCGCGACCTCGAGGGGCTGGCGGCGACCGGCCCGTTCCACGGAAAGAAGGTCGCCTCCAAGACCGGCCACGTCTGGGCGACCTACGTGATCCCGAACCTCGTCTTCCAGTCGATCATCAACCTGCCTTTGGCCTATCGCGGCTTCTGGCAGGCGGCGGCCGCCATCGCTGACCGCGCGGGTCCAGGCATGGTGCCGGCCCAGGCGCTGGCGCCTGATTTCGCCATCACCTTCATGTTCGTGTGCAGCTTCACCTTCCTCGCGGTCGTCACGCACACGGCGTCGGATATGTATGAGGGCGAGTTCGGCTATGATGGCCACGCGCGCGGCATCAACGGCTTCCTCTATTTCGGCCTCCTGCTGCTGATGGGCCTGGGCCTCGGAGTCGCAGTCGCGGCTTTGACGCAAGTCCTCGGCGTCCAGGTTGTGGCCTTCCCGGTCGCGATGGTGATGAAGTTCCTGGTCGTCTTCCTGGCGGTCTGGGTCGCGTGCCGGCTCGGCGTCGGCTGGACCGGCAAGAAGTTCAATGACGCAATGAGGCTTGCGGCGTAAGGCGCGGGATGAAAGCGAGGAAGAGACGAGCCGCTCGCGAGAGCGGCTCGTCTGGGTTTTCGTCATCGGCTGTTTCGAAGGCGCGCGAGGAGAGACGCCGTGCCGCGAAGGGGGGCCGTTTCGTCCAGGAGGGACGCGCCGAACGAGACCGCCGACCTCATCGACGCGACGGCGCGCCGGGCGGGCGGAGGTTTGAGGCAAAGCGAGCCCTTCGGCAGCGCCGCGAGCGGCGGCTTAAAATGAGATCAAGGAGACGAACATGGCGGCCAGCGCCACCGACGTTGTTCTCGGCGTTCCCGCGCCGGATTTCTCGCTTCCCGCGACGGACGGCAAGACTTACGCTCTTCACGACGTGGCGGGTCCGAACGGCGCCGTCATTGTCTTCATCTGCAACCACTGTCCCTACGTGAAGGCCGTGATCGGCCGGCTCGTCGCCGACGCGCGGCTCCTCATGGGCGAGGGAGTCGGCTTCGTCGCGATCTCTTCGAACGACGCATCAAGCTACCCCGAGGACTCGTTTCCGAAGATGCGCGAGTTCGCATCGGCCCACGCCTTCCCGTTTCCCTATCTGTACGACGAGAGCCAGGACATCGCGCGCGCTTACGGCGCGGTCTGCACGCCCGACTTCTTCGGATACAACCGCGAGCTCAAGCTCAAGTATCGCGGCCGACTTGACGAAGGCCGGACGACCCCGCCCCCGCCGAATGCGCGCCGCGAGCTTGTCGAGGCCATGCGCGCCATCGCCGCGACGGGCGCCGCCCCGACGGACCAGGTCCCGTCCATCGGCTGCTCAATCAAGTGGAAGAAGGGGCGCTGAAAGACGGCGCGCAGCTTTCACAGGCGCCGCGGGAAGGACCCCGGGGGCAAGGGCGCCAATTTGGAATCGCTTGCAACCGGGCCCAAAGGCGTTGTTTTTAACCATAAATGGGGGCTTGAATTTTACTGGATTTCCTTGGTTTCTTCTCGTCCGAATCGAATGTTTTCAATTGGTTACGCAGCACTGTCGCGCGTGCGCGCACCTGATTGGCGCCGCCAAACCGGATTTTAGCCGACGTTTCGGTTGGATGTGACATGTCGCTATTTCCAGAAGAACAGAATGCCAACATCGACCTTTTGAAAAGGGAAGGAAATGTCTACGCCGCCTGCGGGTCGACCGCGGTGCGCGGGCTCTTCGAAGCCCGGGTGTTGTACCGATCGTTCTCCGACGCGTCGAGTTCGTTTCAAACGCACAACGCCAGACGGCAGATCAGCCTGAGGATTGCGGCATTGGGAACAAGACAGCCTCCAACGATTGCCAGATTCCACGCCGCGGCGTTCTCGCTCGCGATGTCGGATGCGAGCGAAAGCCACGGCTGAGCGAGCAGGACGGCGAAGACTCCAGCCAGCGGGGAAGGCTCGACTGCAAAAAGGCCGTGCGCGCTTATCGGAATGAGGAGAAGCGCGAACGCCGCCATCGCCGCGTAAAGCCAGAAAACGGCCCGGCACAGCTTATGAGCCACAGCGCGCGATCTCCCAGCGCCAAAACCGCGTCCTCACGAAGCGGAGTCCTTCAGCTCTCCGGCCTCCTCGGACGCCCGGTGCGGTCTTTCAGGACGAAACGACCGACGGCGTTGATAGTTCGATCGAATTGACAGCAGCAATCCCATCCGGTTAGTGGCGCGAGCAGACGACGATACATTTTATACGTACCGAGAGGGGGGGCGACTTGAGACACACAATCGCTGCAGCTTTTGGACTGGTCGCCTTGGCGTTCGGCGTCGCCGCGCCGGCGGCAGCCTCGCCTTATTCTCGCGAATATCATCGCGGCTATCGTGATTGTCTCGCCGGCCGATTCGATGAGGAGCAGCACAGTCACGCCTACAGGCGTGGATGCCGCGCCGCCGAGCGCGAGCAGCAGCGGGGGCGCGAACCGGCCGAGGCCTGCCCGCCGGATGTCTCCGAAGCGGACCGCTACCGATATCCCGGCTGCGAGGGCATGGGCGAGCGGGATTGGCGCCGGCGTGCGGCGCCGGTCCCGAACGTGGCGCCCCCCGTTGGCGTCCCCCGCGTCACCGGCATGGACTCCATTCAGTCCGTGGCCGCGATGGCGTCGCGGGGATACCGAAACGTCGGCACGAACATGGTCGGCGCGGCCGTCTTAGGGATCTACTTCAATCCCGTGACCGGTGAATGCGTCCAACTGACCAATGCGAACGGCCGCGTCATCGACGCCCGCGAGATCGGGACGCATCCACGCTGCCGGTGATTGCAGGCGCAGCGGGCGACGCGACGGAATCGCGCCATCTCACACAAGGTGAAATACATCGGCGCGCTTATGAAGACCGCTGACGGGTATGCGATCCAGGGAACGGCGGATCTTGGGTCGCAGGGAAAGAAGCCGTTCAAATGTCATTTCGACGCCAAAGGCCGATTCACCACGTTCGAGTCGCTCGTGGACGAGGGCAAGTTGTAAAGGCGTCATCGGACGGGCGATTTCTCGGAGCGTCTGGCGACCACGAGCGCGCCGCGTAAGCGAATTTTGAAAGCGAGAAGGGCCGCGAATGCTCCGTATGATTTGGATCTTCGTGGCCGCCCTGGCGGCCTTCGCGCCGGCTGCCGCGCTCTCCGACCGCGAGCACCGCGTCGAGAGAGTTGCGTTCAGGGATGGCAAGGCCACGATCAAAGGGCGCATCAAGGGCTA
>Ga0335083_10003053_pt1 | contig 21832 bp, 9 predicted proteins | sample Lox_Sample_42_FD_206716 | JGI IMG/M metagenome (GOLD analysis project Ga0335083, IMG submission 206716) | Soil microbial communities from Loxahatchee National Wildlife Refuge, Florida, United States - Lox_Sample_4.2 | ecosystem: Environmental > Terrestrial > Soil > Wetlands | place: USA: Florida...
TGTGCGCGCCAACACTCCCGGCCGTCGCGACAGAGGTTGCATGCAACCGCTCCCAAGCAAGATAGAATCCCCAATAAACCGACCGATAAGCCCCTACAGTTATCGCTGAGTACCATTGCGATTTACTAAAAAAAAGCGACTAGACCCAAAAATTGACATAAAAATAGGGAAATAGCCAAACGTTCGGAATTTGTCATTCCAGGCTGAACCGATGTCGGCTTAGAGGCCAGGTCTTCACGTAGCAATATAAGAATCAACCACCACAAACGCTCCGTGCGCTAGTGTTTAACGCTCTTAGCAGGAAACATCTCCGCTGAGTTCGCTTCGTAGCCGATGTTCTGAAGCGCCTGCGGGCCTAGCCTTTCAGACAATTGCGCCAAATATAAACTTTGCGGCGAGACCCGTTTGCCTGGCGAATCCATAATCCCCAGCGTTAACTTCGGTTCTTTATCGAACGGTCTTGCGGTGGGCACGTTCTCGCCAATGCATCCGATCATCCAATTATCCACACCCGGCGGATTTTGGATGACAAACGACTTCGCGATGCAATTCCAGGCCACGGCCCAGCCCATCGTCCAACCGTGGCCAGTTCCCATTTCGCCACGATTCATGTAGTCGATTCCTCCGTTAGGCACCGTGCAATTATCTACCAGCATGCCCGTCGACCAGCGCATGTGCGGCTGGATGTGGCCATTGCCGTAAAAAGTGCAATTTAGCAGCACAATGGGTCCTGTTTGACCGCTTCCGGTCGCTGCATAAAACACCTCGTCCCCCTTGCCCGAACAACGGTCGAGCAGCAGTTGGCTGGCGTTGGTGCCGAAGTCAGCAGGCTTGGCCGCTCCCAACGTGTGCTTCTCGTGATTCACAACCACTTTCAGCAGCGTAATCCGTCGCCCTCCAATTCCGACTGAGTTCACCGTGTTGTCCATGGTCACATCTTGAACCCAGCAATCTTCACCGACGATGTGTAGGCCCGAATACGTGGCAGCCGTCATCTCCACAGCCTGGGGAGGCGAAGCGATGCGCAAATGCTCGATGCCAGCTTGCATCACCATCGCCGGCAGAATTACTTTTTCGACCGTCGCTCCCGGGGGGGGCAAGAATTTTGCATCGAAGCAGTCCGACAGCGGAATGTCGACCGTAATTGTATTCTTAGAGATGGCTACGATTTTCCGCAACGTTGTGATTGCACCCGTCACCCACGTTTCGTGACGGCCGGACCGAACCAGGTTGTCCATTTGCATGAATTTAACCCACGCCTCGGTCACGGGGCGATTGATGGCGATGGTATCGCCCACTGCAAAGTGCGTAGCGTTGGCCACAGTGAAGGTTGCTGTTCCCGAAGGCACATAGGCATCGGTAATTGCTGTCGGAATGGCCTTCACGGTGTGGGTGGTGGATTCGGGCATTTGCTCATCGGGATTTTGGTTCTCAATGTCGGCTGGCTTGACCCGACCTCGACCACCGCTAGTTCCTAAGGAGATAGCGGTGTGTTTGTCTCCCACCATTTTTATAATCGTGCCGGCCGCCCCACTGCCACTGCCGCGCAGCACGATACCAGTAGTCGAAATCGTGATCGGAGCAGAGCAGATGTATGTTCCCGGCTCCATGAGTACACTGCCGCGAAATCCGTTCTCCAGCGGCAGTTCCGAAACCGCATTGATTGCGCCCTGAATTGTGGCGGTGTCGTCCGCGCCGCCTGAAGGCTTCACCGTGGCTTTCACAGGAACATTCGGCAGCGCGACTCCGCCACCCATGTAGCCGGCTGTGGAAAAGTCCATAATTCGGTCTCCGGCCGGCGTTTTTTTGTACACCAATTTGCCGTCTGGGCCGGAATAAACCCATTCGCTCTTCGCTACTTTGTCTGCGCCTTGGGCGTGGGCAAAAGTTGAACCGTTGGCCAGCAACATGCATGCCAATAACTTAACGCAGGTTGCTTCGTACTTGTTCATCATGGCCATTGCAGGGCTTGCCATCTCACTATTTCTCCCACCGTAATTCGTATCTGTTTCACGATCCACATCTTGACGCTCGCGCTAAACTGAGGATTTCGCCGAATTGGGGACCGATAATCCGCTGCACAAGCGCCCTACGCCAAAACCGTTCCCGTCTCAGATCCCGCGCGCCGAACATTGCTGGTGCTTAGCAAGGACGGTAACATCCCAGTTCGAATTTCTCGACATCGCTGTCTACATGTCGCCAACCAATACTAACAATGCCAAGCAAGTCATTTCGACGTGAATGTATTGAACGCCTTGGAATAATCGAACGGCTGCTGCTCCATACCGCTGGCCATGTTGCCGGTCCCCTCTTTGCTAGGCTTGCCGCTATCGCGGTTGACCGACCAGAACGACAAACTGCACACCCAAGGATGCTCGCTGGCCCAATCTCTTACGGCCTTGGCATCGTCGACGGTGAACACTTCCAACCCTTTGTCACCCCCTTTGCCAATCATAGGCGTGATGCCAATTTGAATTGCCGGTTCGATTTGTTGGCACTGCTCGTGCGCTTTTAGCACACTAGCAATGCACACATCGCTAAGCTTTTTGTCCTTGGTAAACCGCGGACCAAAATACATGGTCATTACGTTCGCCGATTTTACATTCAATCCTTTCGCCTTGGCGTCGGTCAAAAGTTGTTGCGAATGTTTTGAAATGCCATTGGGATCGACCGGCAACGTGTAAGAAACCATCAGGCCCGGGTTTTTCGCCTGCAGTGCCGCCAGCGCAGTGTTACGGTGCTGATTAGCTTGGTCATCTTCAAGTTGCTTGCCTTCGATGTCGAAATCGAGCCAGGTGAATTTGTACCGATCGATCACCGATTGATACTTGTCTTGCAGCTTTTCCACAGCGGGCTCCACCAGGGCCAAATCTTTGCCCGCCTCGCCGCCGAACGACACAATCACGTCGCCGCCGCGCTGGCGGATGGCATTGATTTGATCGGCATACAAGTTCGTTTCCAGCGGAGTGCGGCCGTCCCAGGCCGGATTGTTCTCTTTGTCCGCAATAATAAACGCTAACGTGTAATACTTTAGCCCGCAGGCATCGTCGCAATCGGTCAACTTGAAGTGATCTCCTGAGCCCAAGTACATGTAGGGCGCAAACACGTGGGCGGGCCACTCGGCTCGAGCGGAACTCAGTGTGCAGATTGAAAAAGCACACATGACCGCAGCCTTGGGAAATGAAAAGGCATCATGTCGCACAAACGGTTTCATAATCACTTCCTCGTTTTATAGTTTCAAACGGAATCCGATGCGATTCAACAGCGCGGTAAGGCACAAAATGAAGACCGCGCAACCCACCGACCGACCAATGGCATTGGCCAAATGCGGCCCAGCCAGTCCCTCGTACCAATCATCCCAGCCTAAGAGATTAAAAACCGATTCCTGCATTTCGCTCAGCAAATACGCCAGCAGCACATTTTGGCCGGCGATTGACAGCGGTTTGGTAATAAACCGCACCCGCCACACATCGGCGATGAAGTAAAACAACAACCACAGAGCCGCCGTGATGGCGCTGGCCCATAAGCACCAGGCAGGCGTGGCATTGTTTTTGCTAATTCCCCAAAGCGGCGTAACTAGCATTGCCGCGACGACGAAGCCGGCAATAAACAATAACGTAAATCGACTGCGCGCAGCGTTGGTGTCGGTTTCGGGCGTCAGCAGTAGCGTGCCCAACAGCACTCCGGCCGTAGAAATGGAAGCCAGCGAGCCCAAGTCATCACCGATCCCCACAACACGGCTGAGCCAAAAGCCTTCGAATGCTCCCTTTTGATCCGCTGCAAACAGGCATAGCAGCAGAAAAACGCAGCCCAAAATCGCCGTTCGATTCGTGCGGAAGATGAGAAATACAATCGCTGCCACCAAATACGACCAGCCGATCAACCCCAGTATTCCGTACCAACTGGAATGAATGGAAAACGGCTCCAGCGAAATGATCCGCGTTCCCTTGCCATTGCGATACACGCAGGCCGCCCAAATCAAGCCTGCCGCGCCCAGTGCGCGAAGAAACAGCGTCAGGCCGCGACAAAAAGTTTTGGCGATTGTGCCCGCTGCGCTTCTGCTGGGTGGCGAAATGGAACAAAACGCCAGCAGCGCCGAAGCAAACATCAACATCGTCCAAGTGTTTTTCGACAGGCCCATTTCTTTGGCGCTGGGATGTGATTCGCCGTTGACCATCAAAATCCCTATGATTAACAGCGACACCGTGCGAACTATCACATGCAGTAACAGCTTCCAAACCGGTTCGCCTTTCGCCAAGCGGCCCGATAGGGCAATCGGAATCGACATCCCTACGATGAACAGAAACGCGGGAAACACCAAATCGACAAACGTCATCCCACTGCCGCCATGATGACGGTCGCTAAAATGCACCATCCAGTCGGGCACGACCTTCCCGGCGCCGGCCAGATCGTTCACGAAAATCATCGTGAACATTACCAAGCCGCGCAGCGCATCGACCGATTGCACCCTCTGCGGTACGGCTATTGCCGGCGCAGCATTATTGCCCATTGCCGAAAATATTGAGGCCATGGTCCGTAGCGTACCGTCTCAGGCCTCCCCAGGCAAATAGATTAGGCGGCACAATTATTCGACGCCGATCATTGCCATCGCCCCAGCGATTGCCAACGCCGTATTCCATATCACCGGCCAGCGCATCCGCCAAATGCCAATACGACTTGCACCAACTGCCTGAATGACCGGCACTCGTGGTTGATGCGTGGGGTCCACTGCAACATAAGGTCAGGCGGTTTGCCACGGGCGACGCGCCAACCGATCCGCGGCGGACGGTCCGGCGATCAGCCGCATCACCCCATGCCCCACGACTGTCATAATAACGTAGGTAGCGGCAATTGCGAGGACGGGCGCAATCCCCGGTGCGTAGGCGCCCCACTCCGGAAAATGCCGCATGTACCAGTAGTCCCGCGGCGGACCAATCACCGCTAATACAACCAGGACCACGGCCAGCCCGTGCCACCCGAACCGGCGGGCAATCCGCCAGGTGATGAGGAAGATGAAGCCACAGAATGTGAAGCCGATCATCATCAAAATCAGGTAGTAGGGCTCCCAGCTGATTGTAAAATGCCACCAACCCGCGCGCTCACCAAGACAGATGATGCCCAAGGCTACCACACCTAAAGATGCCCCCCCGGCCAATGCTCCCACAATGCGTAGGAGAGTTGCACGTGTCAGAATTGCCACGACTATCAAGATGACCAAATACAGCGCGTTAAACAAGTATAGTTGCTGCGTGGTCATTGATCACCAACCACTCGCCTAACCAAGTAAGAACGGCTGAACACACCATTGAATTGTTGCAAAGCCTCTCAATAGTATAGGAGCGTCGATCTTCGAGGAGCAAGCGATTCAACTCATAACCTGGCCCTCAAGTTTGATCTGCTTGGAATGAATGTTAACGCCGGACCAATGATTGTTGCTGCCCGCCTGTTGGATAGGTATTCTAAACGCGGTCTCAACTGAGGAGTAAACCATGTTGCAACTCGCTGCAGGGTTATTCGGTCACTTATCCGTGGTCCTGTGCCTGTCAATGTCGGCTTGGGCCGACGATGCTCAGCCGCCCTTGGCCGGCGTCGACAACACGGCTCAAGCTCCGGCCGCTAATTCAGCAGGTGCTGCCGCCAAAGCTCCGACTCAGGAGGAAATGTTCCAATCGCAGGATCAGCATGTGAAGCCGAAAATGGAAGTCGATGCTTCGGGATTAACGCCGCAGCAGATTTCCGCGAAGAAATTTCCGCGGTCGGAGTGGGGAGCGCCGGAAGTGGCCGTTGCGCACGAGGCAGATAATTGGATCCTGAAGGGGAAAAAACGCACCGTCACGCTCAACGCCAAAAACTTGGCAATGGAAATTTCCGCTGGGGCCAACGTTTGGAAAATGTTGCCCAGCCGCGCCGCAGATTTGCTAATCAAGGTGCAGGGCGTGGCTGATGCTCTGCATTTGGCCGATGCAGAGAACATCGACATTGTGCCGTACGACACCGGCTTCAAAACGGGCGTAAAAATCATCCTCAGCAACTGGAAAGGCACACATGGTCCTGTGGACCTGAAATTGTACTGCACAGTAGCGCTGGAGGGCGCCGACGAAGAATTGGTGTGCGAAGTAGCCGCCGACGAGCAGCAAGCCAAGATTTGGCAGTTGGATTGGCCTGGGGCGCTGGATGGCAGCGAGGTTGATTTTACGGTGCTGAGCAATGGTCGCGGGGCCTTGCTGCCGCGGAACTGGCCCAAGCCATATTTTCCCATTCGCGCCACCAACCCCGACGGCACCATCAAGCCAAGCGATACCAGTGAGGTTCAAAGCAACGTGATTGAAAGCTGGTCGATGTCGTGGTGGGGCTTCCAGAAAGGGCCGGCTGCGATGATGGTCATCGTCCAAACCCCAGACGACGCGGCCTATCAATTCGAGCATCCCGCTGGCGGACCCACGGTCATCGGTCCACGTTGGCGGGAGTGCTTGGGCCAGCTCACTTATCCCCGTAGCTGCCGATTTTGTTTTTTCGAAAAAGGCAATTACGTTGATCTGGCAAAGCGCTATCGCCGTTATGTGATGGATACGGGCCAGTTCGTGTCGCTAAAGGAAAAAATTGCCCGACAACCGATCGTGAAGGAATTAATCGGCACGCCGCAAGCGCGGGTAGACATTTTGACGAACATCAAGTCGGACAGTTTGCGTTACAAAAAAGATGATCCCAGCTTCAATCATCATGTCAATTCGTTCGACGATCGCGCCCAGGAGTTGCGCGGCTGGAAAGCGGAGGGAATTGACCACTTGCTGGTCGTTCTCACTGGCTGGCCCCGGGAAGGCTACGACCGGCAGCATCCCGATGAATTGCCTCCCGCGCCGGAAGCCGGGGGCTGGGAAGGGATGAAACGGCTGGCGGAAACATGTCATGAGCTAGGCTATTTGCTCAGCCTGCACGATCAATATCGAGATTACTATACCGACGCTCCCTCCTACGATCCGCAGTTTGCGGTTCACGAGGCAGACGATTCGCTACCGGCCAAGGGCTTCCCCGGCTCGCGGTTTGGCACGTGGAAGGAAGGGCCGCTGCCCTTCATGAACAATTGGGATGGCGGCACGCAAACGTATTTGAACAATCGGTTCATGCCGGGGCATTTGATCAAGACCTACCAGTGGCTCATCGGCCACGGCATTCATCCGCAGGGAGTTTATCTCGACGTTTTCGGCTACGTGCCTCCCGATGAAGATTTCAATCCGCAACATCCTTGCACGCGCACCGAAGCGATGCGGGCCCGGGCGCTATGCTTCAACTGGTCGCGGAATCACCTAGGATTTGTGGGCACGGAAGCGGGCTGCGATTGGACCATTCCCTACGTGGATTGCGTTTCGTCCATGTCTGTGCCGACGGGCCGTTATATATCGGTGCCGCTATTCAATTTGGTGTATCATGACGCGGTCATGACTCCCTACGCAGTTGTCCAAGCGACGCGGTCCAATCAACGGCCGGCCGCTTCCGGCGAACCGCACAAGCTGGAGCTGCGCGGATTTCTCAACGGAGGAATGCCGCAACTGGGGCCCATCGAAAGCCTAACCCCAGACGAGTTGGCCGCGGCGCGCCGTCTGAGTGCGCTGCACCAACGGGTGGCGTTGCTGGAAATGGTAAATCACGAATTTTTGGACGATAAGTTTCGCAAGGAGCGAACCACCTTTGCCGACGGGACCACGGTGACGGTCGACTGGGACGCCAATACCGTGAAAATTATGCCCGATTTGGACGAATCGAAAGCGCCCTAGGCGCCTATGTTCCAGCTCAGCGATCTTTGGAAAATCGGGCGATGAAGCCTCCACCGGCGTTCATTTCAATCGACATTTGGTCGCCAGGTTTGACCGATCGCTCCTCGATTTGGAAATCGGCCGGCTGATCGGCTTTGTCTTTGGCTAGGAACACGTGATAATCGGCCTGCGGAAGAAACGAAAGTGGAACTTGGATGGTGCGAGCCTCGGAGCCATTGAGGATGGCCAAGAACCAAGTATCGCCCCGGCGGCGTGCAAAGGCGGCGCACCGACCAATTTCGGACATCGGCAGCACGATGGTATTGTCCCACACCGGCGGAATGCTTTGAATCAGCGGTAAGGCCGGGCTCTCCAGCAGCGTTTTCGGGTTGGACGCATAGGTGAGCAACGGCGCGGTGAACACGGCGGCCGTGGCCAGTTGATGGGTCCAGGTGGTGTTGCCCCGGCGCTCGGTAAACAGCACGGGCGTATAATCGGCGTGGCCGGCCAGAAAGCGGGTAAACGGAAGAGTGGTATCGTGGCCCGCGCGGTCTGGCACGCTGCGCGATTCCATGCCGCGAATGGCTTCCCGATTAATTTCGTTGGGCCAGGTGCGCGGTTCGCCGGTGGGCTTATTGCTCCCGTGGAAGTTCACCAGCAACTGATTTTCAGCCGATTCTTTGAGAATGGCCTGATACAGATCGATGACTTCTTTCGCCTCGTGGTCGAAGAAATCGATTTTCAGACCCGCAATGCCCAGCGTGTGACATTTTTTGAATAGCTCCTGTCGCACTTGTGGGTCGCGGAGGTCCTTGGAATGCACCCACACAAACAGCTCTACCCCTTGCTGTTTGCTGTATTCGACCAGTTCCTTGATTTGATCGTCCGTCCAACGATTCCAATAGCCTTCGATCACGTTGTATTCGAAGCCGAGCTGACCGGCCATGCGAGAGAATTCTTTGGCGTCTTTATAGTTATCATCGCCGTGGCCGTCGAGATAGCGCCACACGGCCCGGCCGGGTTTGATCCAATCCGTGGCGATGCCCTGGGGAAAAAGTAGTGGATCAGGCGGCGGACACAAATTGGAAACCAAGTCGCTGTTGACCAGCGCGTTCAAATCGTGGCCGACGATGACGGCCCGCCACGGCGTGGCAATGTTTCCACGCACGGTGGCCGGGGTTTGCACCCGCGCGATATCCGCTTTGTTATAGCGCAACTCGTAGGGATGGGAAATGGGATGCTATGGCCCAGGACGACGTGAAGCCCGCGGTGCCCATCGGCCTGAAGCGCCATGCCGGGATAATTGGACAGCGCAGCCTCGGTGACGACGGCGTATCCTGCGCCGCCGGGAAGCTGGCATGTTACAGGCGGGGCCAACCACTCGCCGGAGGTCAGCTCGTCCACGTCGTGTTTTTGATACGTGGCTTCGTAATGCCCTTCAAGAGCGTGATGCCAAACGGTGCATCCGCCAGGAAGCATAAAGACACTGTCTTCATCTGGAACGCGGGCATCTTGTTTGTCCGTGGGAACAATAAAACGGAAAGCAATGCCGTCGTTGTATGCCCGCGCTTCCAGAGTGAACGGGGTATTGCTGGGTTGGTGCCTGAGCGACAGCGTGGCGCCCCGGCAATGATTGACGGCTTGCGAATGGACGCCCCGGTAAGGATAGGTGTCGTTAACTTCGTAGGGCTTGCTCTGGACCAGTTCAACATCGTCGGTGAGCTTGACGTTGTCGATGGTCATGACCAATGCGGAGCGTTCGATCACCGGCTGGTTGTGGAAAGTGGCGGTGTAGATTAAATGTCCGGCATCCTGCAAAATCTGAAAGTGGACGGCATCGTCGGGACTTGCCAATTGCAACAACGGGTCGGCCCAGCCGGCTGTTGGACAGGCGTTGGCTATCAGCGCGGCAGCCACAGCCATACAGCCTGATGTAAATAGCTGCGCTGGTTTTCGCATGACCCTGGCCTTTCCCGAAAATGGAAACTGGTTGTTCGCGGGTCGATTATCCTTCCCGGCCGGAGGCATCGCAAGCGTGGCAGGGATTCCGGCACCCTCACCGGCACTGCGTTTGGCATAGTGAACAACCTGCCCGCCGGCTATACCCTTGGCTACAACTATCAGGGCAACAAAGACATTGCCCTGGTTGCTGTTCAAGAATTCGCGGCACTGGTGTTGGCGGCTTTGGCAGGCTTGGCTTGGCAATGTGCCGTCGGCGAAGGTAGGTGATTGGACGGCATCGTGCTGGATTGTTTTCTCATCGCTGTGCCATCATTCCTGACACTGCATCACCCGTCCGGCATTCGCTTGCCGCTTCACCCTGACCCTGGTTGTTGTTATAGTGGGTGAAGCATTAGGGGGGGCTTCTGGGAACAGCCCGGAGGTCAAGTTGTATCCGGCCAAGATTGTATCTGCCGCGGGCCCGGCATTGCGCTGGGGCTTTGTATTTAGCGGCATCGTTTTTGGTGCGTGGGGCTGGTTGGTGGCCCAAGCCGCTACGGTAGATGTTGCGGCAGGGAATTCCAGCGCTCTAAGCACTGCCGTGACCAACGCCAAGCCCGGCGATACCATTGTGCTGCTGGGGGGCACCTACAACACCGGAATCACCACCCACACCGACGGCACGGCCGCCCTGCCGATTACGGTGATCGGCACCAACGGCGCGAAGCTGAATAGCTCGGTCACCACCACGGGCAGCGGTATTTCGTGCAGCAACGATTATTGGGTTTTTCAAAATATTGCGATCAACGGATTTCAAAAATCGGTCCGCATCGATAACGGTTCCCACGGAATTCTCAACGGATTGGTCTGCACTAATTCCGGCAATGAATCGATCAAACTGAAAAACTCCTCTCAGTATTGGCTGGTCGAAAACTGCTCGGTTTCCAATGCCGGAATGGAGGGTTTTTACTGCGGCGACGCCGACCAGAACTGGGAAGGGGGCGTGCCCGATCAAACCGGCTACGTAACCTTTTACCACGATACGGCCTTCCAAACGTATAATGATGGTTTCGATTCCAAAGAGGCGACCCACGACATTCGCATTATCGATTGTTCGGTCGATTGGAATAACACGGTGCCCGGCGGAAACGACGAAGGGGACAGCGGCGTGTATGATCGCGCGAACGGGATTCAAATTGTCAACCTGAATGCTAAGAACAACGGCTCGGTGGGAAATGGCGTTCGCGCGAACCGTCTGACGGCGATGAATGGCGTGGCTTACGGCAGCGGAGCGCAGATTTACGGCCTGGTGCTCAACAACATGCAAGGCACATTGCTGTCGACGAATCAATCAGATACCGCCTTGTACACGAACTATTCGATGACAAACGTGGCCGGCGGATTGGGTGATTCCGGCCACACGCAGCCCAACCCCGCCACGTTTTCTTTGACCGGCTGGAATGACCCCAGCGGCAGTTTTCCCACCATCAACATGGTATGGGACAACAGCCAATCGGCCGTGGGAAATGGCACTACGTGGGATTACAACCAACAGAATTTCAACGATCCCGGCGTCAACGGCAACATTCCGGTCATTTTTTTCCAGGGCGTAAACGTCGTGTTCAACGACAGTAATAATGGCCATTACAATGTGAACATCGGCGCCAGCGTCAGCCCTGCAGTGGTTATCGTGAACAATAGCTCGGGCAACTACGTCTTCAGCGGCAGCGGCGCGATTACGGGAGCTGCCACCCTGACCAAAAGCGGCACGGGAGCGCTCACCATTTCCAACGCCGATACATACAACGGCAATACCACCGTCAACGGCGGCACGCTGGTCGTCAACGGCAGCGTTTCCTCCAGCGCCTTCATCGTCAATTCAAGCGGCACGCTGCAGGGCTCGGGCAGCATTGGCGGCAGCGTAACGATTGCCTCCGGAGGAACGCTCAAGCCGGGTAACTTTTTCGGCGCAACTTCGACCCCGGGTGCATTGCACCTTGATGGGGGCGTGACGTTCAGCAGCGGGTCCGATTTAAATATCGTTTTAATGGGTAACATTCCGGGCACGCAGTATTCACAGCTGCAGGTGCAAGGGCAAGAGAACTTTGGAGGAACGCTCGATGTTTCGCTGAGTGGTTTTTTGCCTCAAGAAAACAATTCATTCGATATCCTCGTGGGGGGTTCGCGCAGCGGCATGTTCAGTACCGTAAACCTGCCCACCATGAACGGCCGCATTATGTGGGATTCATCGCAGCTTTACACGACCGGCAATCTGACGGTGCTGAAAACGTATTACGCAGGTGATTTCAACCGCGATGGATATGTGAACGCGGCCGATATTTCAGCCATGATGGCGGCCCTGCTCGATTTGCATGGCTACGAATCTGCCAAAGGGCTGACTGATCCGCAATTGCTCCTCGTCGGCGACGTGAACGGCGACGGCAAAGTCAACAACGCCGACATTCAAGCCCTGCTCAATTTGCTGAAATCCGGCCGCGGCTCCACCGATCCCGTCCCTGAACCCGGCACTTCCATCCTTTTGATCATCGGTCTGGCTGCATTTTTCCAATTTACTTCCAAGCGCCGTCCCATCGCGCTTGCTTTGTGCTTTCTGGCAGTCATTTGGCTTGCACCGCAGTGCGCTCGCGCCGCCACCCCGGTGGTGGTTCAGAACGAAGCCGGCTTCGAAGGCCTGGAAGAACCCACGGTCATTTATTTTCCCGACACCAACACCTTTGAGAACGATCCCACCAATTTTCAAAACCACATGGATGAAGGGGGCGGACTGTTCCGCGATATGCTCCGCAACTATTACTCCACCTTAGGTTGGTGGGACGGCGACGGCGCCGATGCCGGCAACACCGATCGCCAGCGGGTCGAACCCAAGGGGATTGTCGGCCTGGGCCATCAGCAAGTCGAACAAACGTTTGAGTACTCATTCGATTTCCGCACCGACCCCACCTTTCAAGCCACCAGCGACTTCTGCCATATTTTCCAACTCAAAGCCACCAACGGCGACGACAGCCCGCCGCTGGCCACCATCTCGCTTTATAAAAGCGGTTCCGGCATTCAGGGGCGAGTCGACGCATTTTCTGACGGCTCTACCGGCAACACCACGGAATCCATTCCGGTGACATTCTCTTACACCGCCGGCCAGTGGATTCACTTTGATATTCGCATTACCCCCTGCGCCGCCGGAGAAAGTACCGGCCAAATTCAACTTTCGGTCAACGGCGGCGCCTTCACCGGCATTACCAATGCCCCGGTAGACTTGACCGGCTCGACCGACTTCCGACCCAAATTCGGTTTTTACCGTGGCATTTCCACGACCGATGGCGTGCCTGCGGGCCTCTCGTGGGTCGAGCACGACGCCATCACCGGTTACATCGGCACCAACAACGTGCTGACGTGGAATGGCACGGCGACAACCAATACTTGGGATAACAATACGACGCTAAGCTTTTTAAACGGCGCCAGCGCCACATCGTTCGGCATCAACGATGAAATCAATTTCACCGACGCCGCGGCCAACACGACGGTCAATATTTCAGGCAATGTCTTCCCCAACTACATTCGCTTCAATTCGTCGAAGGACTATACGATTTCTGGGACCGGCTCGATTGTCGGCGGCACGCTCCGGAAAGATGGCGCCGGCACGCTCACGCTGGCCACCACGAATTCGTATGACGGCTTGACCGATGTCACCGCCGGCACGTTATTTGTTACCGGCTCGATCGGCAATACCTCGCTGGTTTCCATCACCGGAGGCACGCTCAAAGCCGGTTCCACCGCAGCGCTGGGGACCAACTCCACCATCGGCACACAAATTGACGGCGGCACGCTCGACATCAACGGATTCAATCTGACTACGGAGCCGATTTCGGTCGATGGCACAGGCGCAGGCGGCGTGGGGGCGATTATCAACAGCGGCGCTCAGCAAACCAGCGCCCTGACCAACGTGACGCTCACCGGCGACACCACCTTCGGCGGCACCGGACGCTGGGATATTCGCGGCACCGGCGCGACGCTGAGCACCGGCGGCGGCAGTTACAATTTGACGAAAACGGGCACGAACCAGGTGTCGTTCGTCGGAACCAACGTCGATGCCGCGCTGGGCAACATCAGCATTAATCAAGGCGAGCTTTGCTTTCAGACCAGCACCACTTCCATGGGCGACCCCAATAAAACCGTCACCGTGGCATCGGGCGCGGTGCTGGGATTTTACAACACTTCCGCCGTCATGAGCAAGCTCTGCACGCTCAACGGCGGCACCATCTGGGGCGAGAGCGGCACCGGCACGCAAAATACTTTTTCCGGCGTTATTACGCTGGGCGCTTCCGGCGGCGTGTTCGATGCCGGCAGTGCGCTCACCGGCGGCACTCCTAACACTAACGCTGTCCTCACGCTCAGCGGAGCTATCGGCGGCATCGGCACGCTAACCAAAAACGGCCCCGGCACCGTCACAATTTCGGGAAGCACCAACACCTGGTCGGGCGGCACCAACGTCAATGGCGGCACGCTCACCGACAGCGGAATGATTCCTGGCACGATCTTAGTGAACTCTACCGCCACACTTCAAGGCGCGGGAAGTGTTGCCGGTTTGGTTACCGTTGCCAGCGGTGGGACCATTTCGCCCGGCACCGGCGGCATTGGCACGATGTCAGTCGGATCGCTCACGCTGAACAGCGGCGCGACCGCCGTCTTCCAATTGGGCGGCGCAACCAGCGTGCAATTCGACCAAATTCACTCCACGGGAAAAGTGATGCTCGGAGGCACGCTATCGGTTTCTCTCACGAATAATTTCCTGCCGTTTTGGGGAACCAGTTTCGACTTATTCAATTGGACTTCCGAGTCGGGCACATTCAGCGCGCTGAATCTTCCAACCGCCAACGGCCGAATCGCCTGGAACACCACGCAGCTTTATACCACGGGTGCTATTTCAGTAGCCGCTACTTATCTGGCCGGCGATTTCAACCGCGATGGATATGTGAACGCGGCCGACTTATCAGCCATGATGGCGGCCCTGCCCGATTTGCACGGCTACGAATTCGCCAAAGGGCTGACTGATCCACAATTGCTGCTCGTCGGCGATGTTAACGGCGATGGCAAAGTGACTAACGCGGATCTGCAAGCTTTGTTGAGTTATCTTAAATCCGGGGGCGGCTCTACCGACCCGGTCCCCGAGCCGGAGGGGATCGTGTTGCTATCTCTGGGCATTTTGGCACTGCTTTTCCAGCATCGGGGTGGGCTCGACCGTTTCCAGACCGAATAGTCTGGGCCCATGAAATCAGGTTATTGCGGGGTCTGAGTCTGCCGTTTTTAAAATTTTTTCGAAAAGTGCTGACGCGAAATGAATTCGTGGTTATACTGACGCTACGCCGGGTTTCGGGGGGATTTTTTATCAGGTCCGGGGAAGAAGGCTGTGATGGCCCGGCTCGGCGTTTCTTTGTTTGTTATTCTGCAGATGGCGGTTATTCTGCGGACTGCGCTTGCCGATGCGCCGCCGAGCAGTTGGGTTTTTTATGGCGCGGATGGCAAGCTGCAATATCAGGCCACGGCCGCCGGCGACACCATTCCTGATTTCTCCGGCGCCGGCTACATGGGTGGAACCCAGAATATTCCATTAGTGCCCGTGGTGCTGACGCTGAATCCCAGCCCCACGCCGACGGACGATACGGCGCGCATTCAAGCGGCCATCAATCAGGTGTCCGCCATGCCTCTGGTCAACGGCGTCCGCGGAACGATTTTATTCACGGCCGGCACTTACGATATCAGCAGTACGCTAAACATTAACGCTTCGGGAGTTGTGTTGCGCGGGCAAGGGCAAGGTCCTACGGGCACGTTGTTTTATTCCACCGGCACAACGATGTACAACGTGATCGAGGCTGAGCCGACAGGGAGCGATTCGTTTCACGCTGTGAGCGGCACAACCTCCACGATCGTCGACAGCTATGTGCCAGTTGGGGCGACTTCGTTCAGCGTTTCTTCCGCCGACATCAGCACGTACCACGTGGGTGACCAAATTGTGGTGAATCGTCCCTCTACCCAAGCGTGGATCACGGCCATCGGCATGGATGCTACGGGCTTGGGAACTGAAGCCTGGAGCCCCAACAGCAGTTTTATCCAGGCTGACCGCACCATCACGGCCATCAATGGGGACAAAATTACGGTGAATTTGCCGATCACTACCTCGTTGGATTCCACCAACGGCGACGCCTATGGCGGCGGCACGATTTTCAAGTACACGACCAGCCGCATTAGCAATGTGGGCGTGGAGAACATACGGTTCGACACTGTGTTTGCCTCCACCAGCGACAACAATCACGCCAACCGCCCGATCGAATTCGACGGCGTATCGAACAGTTGGATCCGCAACACGACCACGCTGCACTACTACAATGGCCCGTACTTTGGCGCCTACAGCGAGTTCGACACGATGCAAGACAACGTGTTTCTTGATGCGGTGGGGGATGCCCACACCGGGGGCTTTGCGCTGGGAGGGCAAACCGCCGTAATCCAGCGCAACTACACCGACAACACGCACGCGCCGTTTGTCACACAGGATTCCCATACGGTTGGCCCCAGTGCCTTTGTTTTCGATACGGCCAAGGATTCGCTGCAATCGGTGGGTCCCCATCAGCGCTGGGCCAGCGGCGTGTTGTGGGACAACATTAAAGTGACCAATGCTTCCAGCGGGAGCGGCGGCATCGAATTGGTCAATCGCGGCAATTTCGGCTCCGGGCAAGGCTGGGCTGGAGCGAATATGGTTACGTGGAACACGAATTCTCCCTGGATCGACGTGGAAAGCCCCCCTACGGCACAGAATTGGGCCATCGGCGCCATTTCGCCGGATCGCCGAGTAGATTTTACCGGGCCGGAGGGAATTTACGATTCCTTCGGCACGCCGGTTTCCCCCAACAGCCTGTACATAGCGCAACTGAAGCAGTCCTTGGGCACGCAGCCCACGGCCACGGCCACGCATCAATTCTCGGTCGGGCCGAACACCAATTTCACCGGCCCGTCGGTCATGCCGTATATCGATCCGGACTGGCAGGCGCTGGTCCAGTCGAGCGACATGCCGGGGAGCGGCTCCGTAGTGGGCTTCGATAATTCCACGCTTAACGCCCGCCGCGCTGCGACCATTCTGTATAGCCTGAAGCCGCAAGAAAAGGTTGTGTCCGGCACGCTCACGTTGAAGGTCGAGGCGCTGGCCAATTTGACGACAAACGATTCTTTCTTCTTGGGCAGCGCCGGCATGGAATTGGATTTTGACATGATGGGCCAACTCCCGTGGTCGAAAAATCAAATTCGCACGATCACGCTCGACCTATCAGATATTTACGGACCTCTGCTGGGGCCATTGCAGAACGATTCTCTCACCGCCGGCAAATTCAATTTGTTTTGGAATGGAAATGTGAGCATCGATTCTGCACAATTGACGTTGGGCACCATTGGATTTACTTCAGGGGTTTCCCGTACCTGGAATGGCGCTGGCGCCAACGCCAATTGGACCACCGGCGCCAATTGGGGTGGCACGGCCCCAGCCGCTGGCGACAGCCTGGTGTTCGATGGCACGCTTGGCCTGGTCAACACGAACAACCTGGCGGCCAACAGCCTGATCACCGGCCTTGCTTTCCAGAGCACGGCTGGCGCGTTTGTCATCAGCGGCAACGCCATTACCATGGGCGGCGACATCACCGATCAGTCCACAGCGCTGCAAACGATTAACTTCGGGCTGGCCCTGGATACCACCCATACGGTGAACGTCACCGGCGGCGGCACGTTGGTTTTAGGCGGTGTTGTTTCCGGCAACGGCGCGGGCCTGACCAAGACCGGATTGGGCACTTTAAAGCTGATTGCCGCAAATGCTTACAGCGGGCCGACCACCGTGAACGGTGGAACGCTGATTTTGGATTTTGCGCCCGTCGCGCCTAGCTCCATCCTTAGTTCTTCTAGCACGGTTGCACTGGGGGGCGGGGCGTTGGCCGTCAACGGTGCGGCGGCCGGTTCCATCCAGACCGTGAGCAGTTTGACGCTGAATGCCGGCGCTTCGGCCCTTTCTGTTACGAGTAATGGTTCGGCAACGTCATTAAACTTGGGCGCCATCACTCGGGCCGTAGGGGGTGCGGTGAACTTTACGCTTCCCACAGCCGGCAGCATCACCACCACGACCGCCAACGCCAATTTCTCCGGAGGCCAGCAATCCATCATTGGCGGCTACGCCACCGTGGCCGGCGCCACCTGGGCAGTAAGCGCTTCCGATGGCAACACCCCCGGCGCGATCACTGGCCTGGCCAACTACGTCACCAACGTTTTCACCGCAGGCAAAGATGTGGATTTAACCTCCAGTCAAACCAGCGCCTCCACTTTGACGATCAACTCCCTGCGATTGTCCGGCAACTCTTCCGGTCAAACGGTCACTCTCAGCAATCCGCTGACCGTGGCCACCGGCGGAATCTTGGTGACCAACCCCAATGACGAAACGCTGTCGGGCAGCAGCATCACCTCAGGCAATGGACAGGATGTGATTTTCCAAATCAAGAATTCCGATCACAACCTAACGTTGAGTTCGCAGATTACCGGCAGCGTGGGTCTGACGCTGATTGGCGGCCCTGATTCCGGCGGCATACCCAATCGTGGCCGGCTCAAACTGGAAAATTCCACCAACAATTTTGTGGGCAACATCACCATTGCTAGTGGGCGGCTCCAGCTTGATGCCGCAGCGCTAGGGGATCCCAGTAATTCCATTGTGATCATGGGCGGCCTCAATGGCGGCGGACAATTGTTCGACAATAACGTGGCCATTGCCGCCACGCACCAAATTTTGATTTCCGGGCTGGGTTTTGCCGAAGGATCAACGTCGGGCAGTTACGGCGCCATTCGTGTCCGAAACACCATTTCCAGCCCGATTTTGCTGACCGGCGACGCCCGCATCGGCACCAGCAACAGCGGAATATTGGCCGGGCCGATTTCGGGCGATAATGAGTTGTCGTTGGCCGCAGATTCCGGTCAAACGCTCACCCTTTCTAGCGCTGCGAACGATTGGACAGGCGGCACGCGCATTGAGCGCGGCAAAATTGTGCTGGGAGTCGACAATGCTCTGCCCACCGATACGCTATTGACATTTGGCTCGACTATCGCCCCCGTCGGCCCGTGGAGTCCGCGAGGCAGTGCCACGCCCACACTGGAGCTGAACGGCCACAATCTGCAATTGGGTGGCTTCACGATTCAGTCGCCCCTGGACACAGGCTACAGCGGAACCCCCACGATCACCAACACCGGCAACACCGCGGACTTGCTCACGATTAATAACACGGCTGATTTCAATTTCGCCGGCACCATCACCAACGGCGCCAATTCGCTTTCGGTAATGAAGCTTGGCGCGGGCACGCAAACCATATCGGGCACCAATAGCTACACGGGCACAACCACCATCAACGGCGGCGCTTTGGTCATAGGAGCCGCTGGCGCACTGCCCACGGGCGGTGCGGTCGTCAACAATGCTGCGTTTAACGTCGATGCCAATACATCGGCGGGCAGCGTGTCGGGCACGGGAACCACAACCGTAGCTGGCGGAGTTATCTTGAACGCCAGCAGTTTCGCGCAAGGTAAGTTGACAATGCAGCTGGCCGGTGCCGCAGCCTCAGCCAATGCCAAGCTAAATGTCTCCGGCACTTTGACGTTGGCAGGCAGCAGCTTAGAGGTGGTTGCGATCGGTGGCTTCACACCATTGTTGGGGAACAGCTTTGATCTGCTAGATTGGGGTAGCCGTAGTGGATTTTTTTCATCCGTGGAACTGCCCGCGCTGGGAAATTCGCTGGCCTGGAACACCACCCGGCTGTATACGGCGGGCATCCTCTCGGTAATTGACAGCAATTATTTGCCGGGAGATTTCAATCGCGATGGCGAAGTCAACGCCGCGGACGTTCTGGTCATGGAACAGGCGCTGACCAATTTGCCCGGATACCAAACCGCTAAAGACCTAACCAATGCACAATTGTTGGCAATCGGCGATGTTAACGGCGACGGCAAAGTCAACAATGCGGATCTGCAAGCCCTGCAGAGCTTTCTCGAATCCGGCGGCGGTTCCACCGACACCGTGCCCGAGCCGGCTGGGGCCGTGTTACTATCTCTGGGCACTTTAGCACTGCTTTTCCAGCGGCGGACTAGGGCTCGATCGTTTCCAGTCCAATAAGCCTGGATTCATAAAATTAGGGCATGGCTGGTCCTGATTTCGCTGCGGGTTTTTTCTTGAGAAAACTGCTGACGCAAAAAGAATTCGTGGTGATACCAACGCTACGCCTGAATTACGCTCCCGCGCTTCATTATCGCACCCATGGGCGACATCTGGCATTCTCTCGACATCGCGCGGAGCAAGATCTTCGGTACTCATTTCAGATGGCGCCCATGGGTGCCCGTTGCCGGACAAGATGAGCAGATCATCGACCGGATTCGGGCGTTTTGGGCGTGCCAATTTTCAACATCAGGGCGCCGTGAAAGGGAATGGTGGATGTATACTCGCTGTCGAACTGGCCAAGGTTGCGCTGCCGCCATAAATCTCGCACGGCTTGCGGCCCACTTAACTGCAAGTCAGACCAGCGGACAGTAGCCTCGACGGGATCGGCCACTTTTTCGAGGGCTGCTTTCGCTTCTGCTTCCGTGTCGAATTCGGTGGATTGTTTCGATTCGAGATTTGTAAGTTTCCAAGCACGTGATGATGGTGGCGGCTGCCCGGCTCGGGCGCGGGGTGGAGCTGTCAATTCGTACCGGCCGCAGTTAAACAACCCTACCGCGAGCGTGCCGTCGGCCAAAGGACGGGCCAAAATCTCGATATCCGACCGTTTCTCGTCTTTGATATGTGTGGCTTGTTTTCCCAAGGGATCTTGATTGACGGCCAATACTTCGTCGTTGGTTAATAACCCCAGAGTGAAGTCGTCCAGCTGCGTCATGTCACAGCCGATCAACAGTGGCGCTGCCAACAGACTCCACAGCGTGATGTGGGTGTATTGTTCGTCGGGGGTTAAACCTGTGGCATGAAGTTTAGGACCCCAACCCACCATACCGACCACCAACATATCAGGATCGTTCCAATGGCCGGGACCGGCGAATTGTGCCCATTTATCTTCGCCAAATCCCTTGCTGCTCATCGACGTCCAGTTGTCGCGAATGTCGCCCGAAGTGCGCCAGGCGTTGGACAATCGAGCCCAATCCGCCGCGCCGGAAAAAGGCGCGCTATTAGAAAGACTGAGTACAATGTCACGCTTACTTTTACGAATGGCGTTCAGCATTTCCTCGACTTGCGGCGGCTCAATCGGATTCCAGTCATATTTCAAATAATCGAAACCCCACTCCGCCCATTGCCGGGCGTCGTTGGCGGCAAACGGATACGGACCCACCGCCCACGGCAGGATTTTTTTGTTGACCTGCTTAGGACCGGTTGGTTTTTCCCAAGTTCCCTCGGGGTCTTCCGCCGACCCGCCAGCATATCCAGCATAAGACGTGACCCAAGGCGTGGAGTAAATTCCCGGCTTCAAACCCAGCGCATGGATTTCGTCGCACAGCTTCTGCATATCTGGGAACTTCTGATTGCCTTGTAGGGCGTTGAACTTGCCGCCCCGTTTGCCTTGCCAGGTATCGTCAATATTGATGTACGTCCAACCGTGTTTGATCAGTCCCTTGTCGACCATGGCATGGGCGGCAGCCAGAACTTTCTCTTGATCGACCGCACCAGCAAAGCAATTCCAACTGTTCCAACCCATGGGCGGTGTGAGGCATATTGCATCGCCAATTTTGATCCGTAGTGGCTTGCTGTCGGATCCCAATGAATTTCGGGCCGTGAGTGTGACCAAGTATTCGCCTGGTTGGGTCAAGGTGCCGGTGATGCATCCGGTCTTGGAATTCAACGACAAACCATCTGGTAATCCTTGAACGGCGTACGAAATCGGCTCTTCGCCGGTGGCGGGAATCGTGAACAAAACAGGACTTTCAGGCCGGGCCCCGAAAACACGTGCGCCATTGATTCGAGGCGTTGCCGGAGGGGCGGGCGTGAGAATTTCAGCGCCACATGCCTGGGTGTATTGCAGAGCAATTAACACCAACAGGACGATGATGCTAACGGTTAACTGCTTTGTGATTGACGA
>Ga0335083_10003054_pt1 | contig 21829 bp, 21 predicted proteins | sample Lox_Sample_42_FD_206716 | JGI IMG/M metagenome (GOLD analysis project Ga0335083, IMG submission 206716) | Soil microbial communities from Loxahatchee National Wildlife Refuge, Florida, United States - Lox_Sample_4.2 | ecosystem: Environmental > Terrestrial > Soil > Wetlands | place: USA...
AGCCACCCACCCAAAAGGGCCCGCCTACGGCGGGCCCTACCTGGGACTACGGGTCGGGGTGGCCGGATTTGAACCGGCGGCCTCTTCGTCCCGAACGAAGCGCGCTGCCAAGCTGCGCCACACCCCGCCGACCGCTTTGGGGCTACACCCCGGGAGGGCCGATCCGCTGGAACCTACGGCAGTCTAGCCGATCCGGGGGATCAGCGTGAGCAGGGTTGCCTCTGGCCGGCAGGCGAACCGGACCGGTGCCCACGGGGAGGTGCCGAGCCCGGCCGAAACGTGCAGCCAGGACTGCGCCTGACCAGGCTCGGGCGGGCCGGCCGGGTGCCGGTGCAGGCCGCTGACCCGATCCGGCTCGATGCCGCAGTTGGTGACCAGCGCCCCGTGCAGGGGGATCCTGAGCTGCCCGCCGTGCGTGTGCCCGGCCAGCAGCAAGTCGTACCCGTCCGCGGTGAACTGGTCCAGCACCCGTGGCTCGGGCGTGTGCATGACGCCCAGCCGCAGGTCTGCCGCCGGGTCGGTGGGACCGGCGATGTTCTGGTAGCGGTCCCGCCTGGTGTGCGAGTCGTGCACCCCGCCGACCTCGATGTCCAGGTCTCCGGCCTTGACCCGGCCGCGCTTGTTGTTGGCGTCCAGCCACCCGGCGGCCGCCATCCCGGCGCCCAGCTCGGCCCAGGGCAGGTCAGGGATGTGCCGCAGGTGCTCCCGGCTACTGTCCCGCCACAGGTAGCGGACCGGGTTCTTGGGCATCGGCGAGTACAGGTCGTTCGAGCCGTACACGAAGACTCCGGGCCGGTCCAGCAGGGGCCCGAGCGAGTCCAGGAACGGCTGGACCGCGTCCCGGTGTGCGATCGAGTCGCCGGTGTTCACCACGAGGTCGGGCGCCAGCGCGTCCAGCGACCGGATCCAGGCCATCAGGCGGTGCCGGCCCGGAGTCAGGTGGGCGTCCGAGATGTGCAGCACCCGGAGCGGCGCCGCGCCGGCCGGGAGCACAGGGACCTCGATGCGGCGCAGGGCGAACCAGTTTCGCTCCAGCACCGAACCATAGACGAAGGCTGCCCCGCCGAGGGCAGCCGTGGTCCCGAGGGCCTTGAGCACTCGTGATGACATCCCCCTATGGTGCCATGCCGGTGGCGCACCCGGACCACACGCGGACAAGGCAGGATAGGCCCATGGCTGCACTCAAGGACCAGCTGCGCACCGACCTGACCACCGCGATGAAGGCCCGGGACACGGTCCGCACCCGCACCTTGCGGTCGGCGCTGACCGCGGTGTCCACGGCCGAGGTGGCGGGCAGTTCGTCCCGCGAGCTCAGCGACGACGAGGTGCTCAAGGTGCTGGCCCGTGAGGCCAAGCGGCGCCGTGAGGCCGCCGAGGCGTTCGACGTGGCCGGGCGCGCCGAGCAGGCGTCCGCCGAACGCGCCGAAGGTGAGGTGCTCGGCGCTTATCTGCCCACCCAGCTTGGCGACGATGAGATTGCCGCCATCGTGGCGGCCGGCATCGCCGAGTCCGGGGCGTCCGGCCCGCGGGCCATGGGCCAGGTGATGAAGGTGGTCACGCCGCAGATCGCCGGCCGCGCGGAGGGCGCACGGGTGGCGGCCGAGGTGCGCCGCCAGCTCGGTGCCCAGTAAGGCGGCTGGCTAGCGGGCCGGCTCAGCCGTTAGTGGGCGGCCCGCCGCCGGTGCCGCCGCCACCGGGCGAGTTGCCGTTACCGCCGCCGCCGTTACCCCCGCCGTTGCCGCCGCGGCCCTTCTTCTTCTGGTTCGGGTTGGTCTGCCCGTTGCCCATCGACCACAGCTCAGGCGGAATGTCTGCCTGGACGAAGTTGAGCGCTGGATTGGCCATCGCCGCGTGCAGGAACGTCATCTGCCAGGTGTGGGCGGGTGCGTCCGCGCCGAACATCTGCCCACTGCAGCCGAGCCGGTAGCACGACCCGGTGCCTGACATCGGGAACTTGACCGGGTCGGTCGGGTTGAACACCGACACGTACCCGGCCAGGTCGGGGGTGTAGCCGCCGAACGCCGCGAAGTCGAAGTTGTCCGAGGTACCGGTCTTGCCCGCGGCCGGGCGGCCGATACCCAGGCCGGCCGCGGTCCCTGAGGTCAGCACGCCCTGCAGGATGTAGCTGGCCGCGTCGGCCACCCCGGCCGGGATGGCCTGATGGCAGCCGGCCGACTCGACCGGCAGCTTGCTCCCGGCCGGGCTGATGATCTTGACCACGGCGACCGGCTTGCAGTAGACACCGCGGGCGGCCACGGTCGCGTAGGCCGCCGCCATGCTCATCGGCGAGACGTTGACCGACCCGAGGGTGAACGAAGGCAGGTCGTCGGCGGGTGGGTTGCTCTTCCCGTCCCACTGCGTGAGCGCCCGGCCGTCGGCCCGGGTCACCCCCATCGCCTCCGCGGTCTTGACCACGTTGCACAGGCCGACCTTGCGCTCCAGCATGGCGAAGTACACGTTCACCGACTGGGTGGTTGCCGTGTACAGGGTGAACCCACCCTTCTCCGACGGCGAGTCATTGATCAGTGAATAGGCGCCGGTTGGCTCGTCCTTGCAGTTGGTGTAGCCGGTCAGGGTGGCTGGGGTGTTCACTCTCTGCACAAAGCCGAACGGCACCCCCTGCTCCAGCGCGGTGATCAGCGTGAACAGCTTGGACGACGAACCCGTCTGCACGCCGGCACCGCCGTCGTACTTCGAGTTGACCGCGTAGTCCTCGGTGGTCTGGTTCTTCCCGGTGCCGTAGGAGCGGTCGTTGGCGATAGCCAGGATGCGCCCGCTGCCCGGCTGGATCAGCACCTCGGACGCGGCGTTGCTGCCCGGGTTAACCCCGCTCGGCGGCTGCGGCACCATGTAGTTCACCGCGTGCTTGGCGGCCAGTTCGTCCTGCGGGTTCAGCGTGGTGTACACCTTGAGGCCGCCCGCCCCGTTCAGCTGCTTCCAGGCCGTGGCGAACGTGGCGTCCTGCTTCATCAGCGAGATGACGTAGTCACAGAAGAACGCGCCCATCTTGGCCGAGGCGCTGGTGCAGCCGGTCTGCAGCGGGGTGAGCTTGAGGCCGAGCCCCTGCTTGCCCACGGCGACCGCGGTAGCCGTGCTGATGTAGTGCAGCTGGGCCATCCGGGCCAGCACCACATTGCGCCGCTTGAGCGCGGTCTCGGGATGCGCGACCGGGTCGTCGGCGACCGGGTTCTCCACCATGCCGGCCAGCAGGGCCGACTGGGCCAGGTCCAGCCGCTTCGGCGAGGTGCTGAAATAGCGCATGGCGGCGGTCTTGATGCCCCACGCCTGGTTGCCGAAGTAGGTGCCCCAGAACGCGGTGTTCAGGTAGCCGGCCAGGATCTGGTCCTTGGTCATCTCTTTCTCGACCCGGATGGCCAGCCGGAGTTCCTTGATCTTGCGGCTCAGCGTGTCGGTCGTGGCCTGCTGGGCCATCTGGATGTTCGGGGCGGTCAGGATGAGCGCGTTCTTCACGTACTGCTGGGTGAGCGTGGAACCGCCCTGCACCGCCTTGTGCTGCAGGTCATTGGCCATGGCGCGGATCGTGCCGCGGATGTCGATGGCGCCGTGCTGGTAGAACCGGGAGTCTTCGATGGCCACGATGGCGTTGCGCATCACCGGTGCGATCTGGTTATAGCTGACCGGCTGCCGGTCGATGCCCCGTGGGTAGTAGTAGGCGATCAGGTGGCCCTGGCTGTCCAGGATCTTGGAGCGGACCGGAAGCTCACCGATCGCGCCCGCCTTGAGGTTGTTGAACTTGTTCGCCCCGTTACGCACAATGAGCCCGGTCGCGTCCACCGCGGGGACGGCCAGGCCGCCGACCAGCAGGCCGGCTACGCCGGCGAGCAGGCCTATGCGGCCTGCCACGCCGATCTTTCCGAACACCCCTGTAGTCAGCACGGTGCCAGGGTACTGCGTGGCGCGTTGCGCTGATGTCGCGTCACTGTTTGCGTAAGATGTCGCGGAACGGGTCACTGGCGCCCCGTGCGAAATGGTCACTATCTGGCAAGGTGGGCGACCACTCGGTAACCATGGCATGGCCCAGGCGGACTATGCGGGAATTGACCCCAACGGGCTCTAGCGCCAACCCCCTGGACTTCCGTAAGTTACTTTTCCGCAACGACGACAACGAGAGCAGCCGGGTAACCGTCTGCCCCCTGGACCGCAGGTGAACGCCATCCGGCGTGACGACCTTCCGGGCCGTGACGATCAGGAGGAGTGGGCCCCCATGTGGATCACTGACTGGACCGCTCGCGCCGCATGCAAGGGAACTGACCCTGACGAGCTCTTCGTTCAGGGTGCGGCGCAGAACCGGGCCAAGTTGATCTGCCGCGGCTGCACCGTCCGCACCGAGTGCCTGGCCGATGCGCTGGACAACCGCATCGAGTTCGGCGTCTGGGGCGGCATGACTGAGCGCGAGCGCCGGGCGCTCCTACGCCGCCGCCCCGACGTGACGTCGTGGCGCGAGCTGCTGGAGCACGCCCGCAACCAGTACGAGCGGACCTCAGAGGATGAGCTGGTCGCCAGCTGACGCTGGCGGTATCCCCAGTTCTCAGGGTCTGGCTGGCAGCGTCGCCTAGCTGAGCCTTACTCCCCGGGCGAGTTCGCCCCCAATCGCGCGCAGCCCATCGAGGTCGTGTACGTCCTCTGGCTGCGCGGGCACTTCCACCATCGGGATGACCGGGTGGGCCGCCGTGAAACTCTCTTCGAGCCGGTGCTCCCGCCCGGCCAGCTGCATCCGCTCCGCGTGCAGCCGCAGCGCGGTCACCGCGAGCGGATGCCGCGGCGCCGTGGCTTGCGTGGGCACGGCCTGCAGCGCCTCCGCGGCGGCCAGGCTGCGCGCGGCGGACAGCTGCGGGGCGGCCGACCGGTGCACCCGGTTGACGACCAGGCCCGCCAGCGGCATCTGGTCCGCGGACAGCCGCTCCACGAAGTACGACGCCTCGCGCAGCGCGTCCGGCTCCGCGGTGGCAATGACCAGAAAGGAAGTGCCGGGCGCCTGGAGGAGCCGGTAGGTGTCCTCGGCCCGCTCACGGAAGCCACCGAACATGGTGTCCAGCGCGATCACGAACGTCTGCACGTCCCGCAGCAGCTGTACGCCGATGACCTTGGTGAAGACGCTCGTCATCATGGTGAACCCGGCGGTGAACACCCGCATGTAGGCCCGGCCGGCCCCCTTGGTCGGCGCGGTCAGCAGCCGGATCAGCCGCCCGTCCAGGAAGCGGCCCAGCCGCTGCGGCGCGTCCAGGAAATCCAGTGCCGACCGGCTCGGCGGGGTGTCCACCACGATCAGGTCCCACTCGTTGGCCCGGCGCAACTGGCCCAGCTTCTCCATGGCCATGTACTCCTGGGTGCCGGCGAAGCTGGACGACAGCGACTGGTAGAACGGGTTGGCCAGGATCTGCGCGGCGCGGTCCGGATCGGAGTGCGCTTCGACGATCTCGTCGAAGGTCCGCTTCATGTCCAGCATCATCGCGTGCAGGCTGCCGCCCGCCGCCTCGGCCGCCGAGCCGGGCACCGGCCGCGGCGTGTTGTCCAGCGAGGACAGCCCCATCGACTGGGCCAGCCGCCGGGCCGGGTCCACGGTCAGCACCACCACGTGGCGGCCGCGTTCCGCCGCGCGCAACCCCAGCGCCGCCGCGGTGGTGGTCTTGCCCACCCCACCGGACCCGCAGCACACGATGATCCGGGTCCGCGGGTCATCCAGCAGCCGGTCGACGTCGAGCGCGGGGCCGCCCTGGTCGGGCCGCATCAGGCCGCTCCCTGCTCGCGCAGCGCCGCGGCCAGCTGGTACAGCCCGGCCAGGTCCATCTGGCTGGTGATCAGCGGCAGCTCGTAGCACGGCTGGCCGGCCTCGGCCAGCCGGTCCCGCTGCGCGCGCTGGGCCAGCGTCTCCCGGGCATGATCGGTCAGCTCCGCGGCCAGGCTGACGGCCAGGCCGCGGCGGTCCTCGATGCCCGCATCCTTGAGGCCCAGGTCCAGCTCGTGCTGGTCCAGCGTGCCGGCCGCGGCCGCGCGCAGCTGGTCCTCGGTCAGGTCGGCCGGCCGGACCATGTTGATCATGATGCCACCCAGCTGCAGCCCGCCCTGGGCCAGCCCGCGCAGCTCGGCGAGGCCGTCCAGGGTCTCCTGGACCGGCATCTCCTCCAGCACCGTGACGAAGTGCACGGCGGTCTGCGGGGACTTGATCACGCTCTGCACGGTGTCCGCGTGCCCCCGGATGGGGCCCACCTTGGCCAGCCCGGACACCTCGGTGGCCACGTTCATGAACTTGCCGATCCGGCCAGTGGGCGGCGCATCCATGATCACCGCGTCGTACTGCTGGCGGCCGCCGGACCGGCGCCGGGTGGCTTCCACCGCCTTGCCGGTCAGCAGCACGTCCCGCAGGCCAGGGGCGATCGTGGTGGCGAAGTCCACCACCCCGAGCTTGGTCAGCGCGGTACCCGCGTGCCGCAGGTTGTAGAACATCTCCAGGTACTCGATGAGCGCCGCCTCCGGGTCGGCGGCCAGCGCGTAGACGTCGCCGCCGGGCAGCGTCGGGGTGCCCGGCGCCACCGCCACCCGGCGCTCGGCGTACGGCAGCGGCGGGCTGTCGAACAGCCGGGCGATGCCCTGGCGGCCCTCCACCTCGATGAGCAGGACCCGGCGGCCGCCGTGGGCGAGGGCGATGGCGAGTGCCCCGGCCACTGTCGTCTTCCCTGTCCCGCCCTTGCCGGTGACGACGTGTAGCCGGACGCCCTCCCAGTCCGTGTCCCGCGCGCTCACTCCATGGAGGCTATCGCTGCCTGGGGACCAGATCCTGCACACGCCGCGGTGACCCTACTGGCGCGTAGCGCCGTTGTCACTAGGGTGGGTAAGCGAAAGCGGGCCCCTTAAACGGGAAAGAAGGTGTGTCCGATGGTGGCAGCCTTGGTGGTCATCCTCGTGTTGATCATCCTAGGGGGGCTGGTCACGGTAGGCCGCTCGTTGCGGGTGGTACAGCAGTACGAACAGGGCATCGTGTTCCGGTTCGGCAGGGTCCTGCCGGGAACCCGCGGCCCCGGGCTGACCATCCTGCGGCCCATCGGCGACCGGATGCAGAAAGTCAACATGCAGATCATCGCCATGGCGGTGCCCGCCCAGGAGGGCATCACCAGGGACAACGTGAGTGTCCGGGTGGACGCCGTGGTGTACTTCCGGGTGGTCGACCCGATCAAGGCCGTGGTGAACGTCCAGAACTACATGTTCGCGGTGTCGCAGCAGGCCCAGACGTCGCTGCGGTCCATCATCGGCCAGTCCGAGATGGACCAGTTGCTGGCCGAGCGGGACACGGTCAACCGGGAGTTGCGCCAGATCATCGACGAGCCGACCGAAGGGCCGTGGGGCATTCGCGTCGAGCGGGTCGAGATCAAGGACGTGAACCTGCCGGAAGGAATGAAGCGGTCCATGTCCCGGCAGGCCGAGGCCGAGCGGGAACGGCGGGCCAGGATCATCTCCGCCGACGGTGAGTACCAGGCCTCCAAGCGGCTGGCCGCGGCGGCCAACGTGATGGCCCGCGACCCGGCCGCGCTGCAGCTGCGGTTGCTGCAGACCGTGGTCGAGGTGGCGGCCGAGCGGAACAGCACGCTGGTCATGCCGGTACCGGTCGAGCTGCTGCGGTTCTTCGAGAAGTACGCGCCGGCGCCGCCGCCCCCGGAGCAGCCGCCGCCACCGCTGGAAGACACCGGCGATGCGGAACTGGCCGCGGCCGAGGCCGCCGCCGAGGTGGGCGGCGCGCCACCGGTGCCGGAGATCGCCGACACCGCAGCCCCGCAGATCGCCGACGCATCGGTGCCGGAACTGGACGAGGGAGCGATCCCGCCCCCGCCGCCCGAGGCCGAGGCCCCCCCGAACGGCGCCGCCGACACCAAGCCCAGCACCACCGCGGCCCCGGACGCCGAGTCCAAGCGTTAGCTGTGCCGCCGGGGCCGTCTCGGCCGGCCCCGGCCCGCACGGCCTGGAGGAGGCCCCGGCCTGCATGGCCGGCGCGCCGGCCTCGGCGCGCAGCGGCGATCCAGGCCTGAGCCCGTACGGCCGGCTCCGCCGGCCTCGGCGCGCAGCGGCGATCCAGGCCTGAGCCCGTACGGTCGGCTCCGCCGGCCTCGGCCGAAGGGCGATCGGGGGGTCCGGGGGGTCGTCCCCCCGGGCTAACACTGCGATCGGGGGGACCCGGGGGGTCGCCCCCCCGAACCAATACAGTTGCGCCATGCAGAAATGGGAGTACGCGACGGTGCCGTTGCTGGTGCATGCGACCAAGCAGATCCTGGACAACTGGGGCGACGACGGCTGGGAACTGGTGGCGCTGGTGCCCGGCCCGAACGCCGAGCAACTGGTGGCCTACATGAAGCGGCCCAAGGAGGGTGCGTGATGGCCGGCTCGCCGGAGGAGCGGCTGGCCGCGCTGGGCCTGGAGCTGCCGGCCGTCGCCCCGCCGCAGGCCGCTTACGTGCCCGCGCTGCGCACCGGGAACTACGTCTACACGGCCGGCCAGCTGCCCATGGCGGGCGGCAAGCTGATGCTGACCGGCAAGGTCGGCGCCGGGGTCAGCCCCGAGGAAGCGGCCGGGCTGGCCCGGGTGTGCGCGCTGAACGCGCTGGCCGCCGTGGTCTCGGTGACCGGCAGCCTGTCGGCCGTGCGGCGGATCGTCAAAGTCACCGGGTTCGTGGCCAGCGCCCCCGATTTCACCGGGCAGGCCCAGGTCATCAACGGGGCCAGCGAACTCTTGCAGGACGTGTTCGGCGAGGACGGCCGGCACGCCCGCAGCGCGGTCGGCATGGCCGTGCTGCCGCTGAACAGCCCGGTCGAGGTCGAGCTGATCGCCGAGGTCCGGTGACCGGAGACCCGGCGCCGGCCTACCGGCCGATCTTCCGGCTCGGCGGCAGCTACGCCGAGCAGGCCGGTGACTTCCTCGCGGGCCGCCGGCCGGTTGTGGAGCCGCGCGACGCGGCCTCGGTGCTGCTGCTGCGGGCCGCGGCGGGCCAGCCCGGGACCGAGGTCTACATGCTGCGCCGGGCCCGCTCGATGAAGTTCGCGCCGGGCGCGTCGGCGTTCCCTGGCGGCTCGGTGGATCCGCGCGACGCCGAGGACGAGGTGGCCTGGGCCGGCCCGGACGCGGCCGCCTGGGGCGAGCTGCTGGAGGCCCCGCCCAGCCTGGCCCGCGCGCTGGTCTGCGCGGCCGTCCGTGAGACGTTCGAGGAGTCCGGGGTGCTGCTGGCCGGGCCCGCGGCGGGCACCCTGGTCGCCGACACCAGCGGCGCGGACTGGGAGGCCGACCGCACCGCCCTGCTGGACCGGTCGCTGTCCCTGGCCCAGTTGCTGGCCCGGCGCGGCCTGGTGCTGCGCTCCGACCTGCTCCGCCCGTGGGCCCGGTGGATCACCCCGGTGACCGAGGCGCGGCGCTACGACACGCGGTTCTTCGCCGCGGCGCTGCCGCCCGGTCAGCGCACCAGGGACGTGGGGGGCGAGGCGGAACAGGTGGCCTGGACCCGGCCCGCCGACGCCCTCCAGGCCGCCCGGGAGCGCGAGCTGTTCCTGCTGCCGCCCACCACGGCCTGCCTGGCCGGGCTGGCCCGCTATCCGGACGTCACCGCCGCGCTCGGCGCCGGGCACTCCATGCGGCCGGTCACGCCGGCCGTGGTGCAGGTGGACGGGGCGTTCTGGCTCACCGTTCCGTCCGACGTGGAGTATCCCCAATGACCGCCGGCGACCCGCTCCTCGATGGCGCGGGTACCGCGCGCGCGACCAACGTGCTGGCCCCGAATCCGGGACTTATGACGCTGAACGGAACCAACACCTGGCTGATCGCCGAGCCCGGATCGACGTCTGCGGTGGTGGTGGACCCCGGGCCGGACGACGAAGCGCACCTGCGCCGGGTGGCGGGACTGGCCGAGGCGGCCGGGCAGCGGGTGGCCCGCATCCTGCTCACGCACGGCCACCCGGATCATGCCGAGGGGGCGGCCCGGTTCGCCGCGCTGACCGGGGCGCCGGTGCTGGCGGCCGACCCGGCGCTGCGGCTGGGCGACGAGGGCCTGGCCCCGGGCGACGTGCTGACCACGGCCGGCTGCGAGATACGGGTGGTGGCCACCCCCGGGCACACCACCGACTCGGTGTGCCTGCTGCTGCCCGCCGACCGGGCGCTGCTCACCGGGGACACCGTGCTGGGCCGCGGCACCACGGTCATCGCCCACGACGGCAACCTGGGCGACTACCTGGCCAGCCTGGAGCGGCTGCGCGCGCTGGCCGATGCGGAGCAGTTGCGGATGCTGCTGCCCGGGCACGGGCCGCTGCTGGCCGACCCGGCCGCCGTGCTGGACTTCTACATCGCGCACCGGCAGGAGCGGCTGGCCGGGATCCGGGCCGCGCTGGCCGCCGGGGACCGGACCACGGATCAGGTCGTGGAGCGGGTGTACGCCGATGTGGACCGGTCACTGTGGCCGGCCGCGCGGCTGTCGGTCCGGGCCCAGCTCGGCTACCTGGACAGCCAGGGCGAGCTGCCGCCGGGGGTCAGCTACTAACGCGCCCGCTTGGCCAGGCGGTCGGCGTCCATGATCAGCACGGACTTGGCCGACAGGGTCAGCCAGCCGCGGGCGGCGAAATCGGCCAGCGCCTTGTTCACCGTCTCCCGCGACGCGCCCACCAGCTGAGCCAGCTCCTCCTGAGTCAGGTCGTGGTGGACCTGCAGCCCTTCCGGGGTGGCCTCGCCGAACCGGCCCGCCAGATCCAGCAGCGCCTTGGCCACCCGGCCCGGCACGTCGGTGAACACCAGGTCGGCCATCACGTCATTGGCCCGGCGCAGCCGCTGGGCCAGCGCGCGCAGCAGGTGCAGGGACACGTCCGGGCGGCCGGTCAGCCAGTCGCGCAGCTCGTCGTGGGCCAGCGCGGCCAGCCGGGTGTCGGTCACCGCCACCGCGCTGGACGTCCGCGGCCGCGGGTCGAACAGGGACAGCTCGCCGAACATCTCGCCCGGGCCGAGCACGCTGAGCAGGTTCTCCCGGCCATCCGGGGCGGCCCGGGTCAGCTTGATCTTGCCGTCGAGCACTACGTACAACCGGTCGCCGGCGTCGCCCTCATCGAACAGCCGTTCGGCCCGGACCAGGTCCACGTCCGTGACCAGGGCCCGCAGTGCTTTGGCGCTCTCCTCATCGAGCGCTTCGAACAGCGGCGCCCGGCCGAGCACGTCATCCGCGTGATCCACGGGTGCCTCCTTGCGCACGTTATATGCACACAGTGTGGCGCATGCCACGGGCTGCTCGCGACCGGGGCCGCCGGCCGTAGCTCAGCCCTCTACCTGCGCTAGCCGCTGCTGGCAGACCTCGATCTCCTTCTCCGCCGCCGCCCGGCCCACCCAGCCGTGGATTTCCACCTCTTTGCCCGGTTCCAGAGCCTTGTAGACCTCGAATAAATGCTGGATTTCGAGCAGGTCGAACTCCTGGACATCCCCGATGTCGGTGAGGCCGGCCATTCTGGGGTCGGTGGCGGCCACACAGAGGATCTTGTCGTCCAGCCCGTTCTCGTCCCGCATCCGGAACATGCCGATGGCCCGGCAGCGGATCAGGCAGCCCGGGAACGTCGGTTCCTCCAGCATGACCAGCGCGTCGAGCGGGTCACCGTCGTCGGCCAGCGTGTTCTCGATAAACCCATAGTCGGACGGGTACCGGGTTGAGGTGAACAGCATGCGGTCCAGCCGGATCCGGCCGGTCTCGTGGTCCACCTCATACTTGTTGCGTTGTCCCTTGGGGATCTCGATAGTCACGTCGAATTGCACGATTCCGCTCCCTTGGGGCGAAGATGGTCGACTCCGGTCCCCGGCGGCGACTCCCGGGCCGGGAATCCAAGCATCTCGTGAGGGGACGGGCAGTGGCGAACCGGGCGTGGCCCAAGCGGCCGCTGGCCACCGTGGTGATCGCGCTGGCGCTGCTCAACGTGTTCACCCTGGGCGCCGGGGCGGCCGTGGCCGGGCTGATGCCCGCCCAGCTGGCCAAGTGGAGCGTGCCCCGGGTAGCGGTCCGGCCGCTGTCCGCGGCGGGCCAGGTGCTGCCCGGCGTGACCGCCGCCGCCCCGGTGCCGACCGGCCGCGGGCTGGCCGCCGCGCTGTCCGGGGTGATGTCCTCGGCCGCGCTGGGCTCGCAGACCGGGGTGGTGGTCACCGATCCGGCCTCCGGCCGGGTGCTGTACGCCAGCGGCGCCGCCACCATGCTGCAGCCCGCGTCCACGGCCAAGCTGACCACCGCGACGGCCGCGCTTGACGTGCTCGGCCCGGACGCCAGGTTCACCACCCGGGTCACCACCGGCGCCGCACCAGGCTCGATCGTGCTGGTCGGCGGCGGTGACCCGACGCTGGCCGCGGGGCCCGCGCCGGCCAGCGACTACCCGCAGCCGGCCACGCTGAAGGCGCTGGCCGCGGAGACCGCGCGGGCGCTGCGGGCCCGCGGCCGGGACTCGGTCCGGCTCAGCTACGACACCTCCCTGTTCACCGGGCCGGCGCTGGCCCCGGGCTGGCCGGCCGCCTACGTCAGCACCGGCAACGTCACCGCGATCACCGCGCTGGAGGTGGACCAGGGCAGGCTCACCCCGTCCGGCGCCCCGCAGGACGCCGATGACCCGCTCAACTTCCGGGCCCGGTCCACCGATCCGGCCGGGCAGGCGGCCGCGGCGTTCCGCGCGTTCCTGGCCGCCGACGGCATCCACGTGCTGGGCCAGGTGGGCCAGCAGACCGCCCCGCGCCAGGCCCGGACCCTGGCGGTGGTGTCCTCGCCGCCGCTGTCGGCGATCGTGGGCTGGATGCTCCGCGAGAGCAACAACGTGATCGCCGAGAACCTGGCCCGGCAGGTGGCGCTGCGCGAGCACAAGCCGGCCACGTTCAGCGGCGCGGCCGCGGCCGTGACCGAGGTGCTCGGGTCACTCGGCCTGCACCGCGGCATCCACCTGGTGGACGGGTCCGGGCTGTCCCCCCAGGACCGGATCGCCCCCGGCCTGCTGGCCCGCCTGGTCGGCCTGGCCGCCAGCAGCGGGCATCCGCGGCTCCGGGCGGTCATCACCGGGCTTCCGGTGGCCGGATTCCTGGGCACCCTGGCCCCGGGGCAGAGCATGTTCGGCGGCCTGGGCGGGCCCGGGCTCGGCGTGGTCCGGGCCAAGACCGGCAACCTGAGCACGGTGGCCACCCTGGCCGGGCTGGTCTACGACAGCAGCGGGCGGGTGCTGGACTTCGCGTTCATGACCAACGGGGTCCCAGCGGCCAAGCTGGGCCAGGCGGCCAAGGGCATCGACGCGATGGCCGCCGCGCTGGCCCGCTGTGGATGTAGGTAACGGGACGGCACACCTCGCCGACCACGTACGGTGGGAGGGTGAGTAGCGGGCAGATGATCGATTGGGACGTGGCCATCTCGACCGGGACGCGGTTCGCCCGGCCAGGACCACAGGTCAGCCTGGGCGATGCCCGGGCCGTGGTGGCGGAACTGCGCACGCTGGCCGCCTCGGTGTCGGAGCCGGTGCAGAGACTGACCGGGATGTCCGGTCCGGACGACGGCGGCTGGGTGGCCGTGGTGGACCGGCCGGGCTGGATCCGGGCCAACGTGGACGGCTTCCGGGTGGTTCTCGACCCGCTGGCCGAGCACCTGCGCGAGAAGGGCGCCGCCCCCGGCGCCAACTCGGTGATCGGCGCGGTCGGCTCCCGGATCACCGGCATGCAGGCCGGCCTGATCCTGGCCTACCTGGCCGGCCGGGTACTGGGCCAGTACGAGCTGTTCCTGCCGCCGGACCCGGCCGCCCCGGGCGGCGCCGCCCCGGCCGGCCGGCTCACCCTGGTCGCGCCGAACATCATGATGGTCGAGCGTGAGCTCGGGGTGGACCCGCACGACTTCCGGCGCTGGGTGTGCCTGCACGAGGAGACGCACCGGACCCAGTTCACCTCGGTGCCCTGGCTGCGCGGCTACGTGCAGCAGCAGATGACCGAGTTCCTGCTGGCGTCGGACCTGGACCCGGCGACGATCCTGAACCGGCTGCGCTCGGCCGCCGACGCGGTGGCCGGCGCGGTCCGTGACAGTGGCGGTGACAGCGTCATCGAGGCCATCCAGAGCCCGCAGCAGCGGCAGATCCTGAACCGGCTGACCAGCGTGATGACCCTGGTCGAGGGGCACGGCGACTACGTGATGGACGCGGTAGGCCCGCAGGTGGTGCCGTCCGTGGCCCAGATCCGGGCCCGGTTCAACGAGCGCCGCGGCTCGGCCGGGCGGCTGGAGCGCACGCTGCGCCGCATCCTCGGCATCGACCTGAAGATGAAGCAGTACGCGCAGGGCTCCCGGTTCGTGAAGATCGTGGTGGACGAGGCCGGTATGGCCACCTTTAACAAGGTATGGACCTCGCCGGAGACGCTGCCGACCAAGGACGAGTTCGTCACCCCGCAGCTCTGGCTCGACCGGGTCGGCGGCGGCGGCGCGCTGGCGGCCGGTGGCTGACTAGGCCGCAGCGATGGGTCCGCATCCGGCGGTAGCGCAGGCCCGGAGCGCTGTCCGGCGGTGCCTGGCGGACCTGGAACCAGGCGACCTGGTGCTGGCTGCCTGCTCGGGAGGCGCCGACTCGCTGGCGCTGGCCGCCGCGCTGGCCCACGAAGCGCCCCGGCTCAGCCTGCGCGGCGGCGGGGTAACCGTAGACCATGGTCTGCAGGCCGGGTCGGCCGGGCGGGCCGGGCGGGTGGCCGGGCTGCTCGGCCAGCTGGGCCTCGACCCGGTGCACCAGGTGAGCGTGACGGTGGCCGCCGGGCCGGGCAGCGGCGGCCCCGAGGCGGCCGCGCGGACCGCCCGGTACGCCGCGCTTGAGCAGGTGGCCGGGCAGGCGGGTGCGGCGGCGGTGCTGCTCGGCCACACCCGGGACGATCAGGCCGAAACCGTGCTGCTCGGGCTGGCCCGCGGCGCGGGCGGCCGGGCCCTGGCCGGGATGCCCGCGCGGCGCGGGCGGCTGCGCCGCCCGCTGCTCGGCCTGCCCCGGGCCACGTTGCGCGAGGCGTGTACCGCGCTGGGCCTGGAGCCGTGGGACGATCCGCACAACGCCGACCCGGTCTACGCCCGGGCCCGGGTCCGGCACCAGGCCATGCCCGCGCTCGAAGACGCCCTCGGCCCCGGCGTGGCCGCCGCGCTGGCGCGCAGCGCCGCCCAGCTCAGCGCGGACTGCGACGCGCTGGACGAGATCGCGGCGGCCGAGTCATGGCGGATAGCGTCGGCCGATCCCGGCCTGGAGGGCGCACTACCCCCGGCCGTCCTGGCTGGCGGTGACGGCACTGGCGACGCACTAGTCGTTCTGGATATTGAGGGTCTGACGGAACTGGCGCTGGCCATCAGGTCCCGGGTGCTGCGCCAGGCCGCGCTGGCCGCGGGGTGCCCGGCCGGGTCGCTGGCGGCCAGCCATCTCGCCGCGCTGGACGCGCTGGTGACGGGATGGCACGGGCAGCGCTGGGCAGACCTGCCCGGGGTGATCCGCGCCCGGCGCCGGTATGGGAAGCTGCTCTTCAGCAAGGGCAGGCCAGCCGGGGCGGGGCCGCCGGCACCGACCGAGGCGGAGGCAGCGGGTGGACGCGACTGACATTGGCGCCGACCTCAAGGAGGTGCTGATCCCAGCCGAGCGGCTGCAGACCCGGGTGGCCGAACTGGCGGCGCGGATCGACGCGGATTACGCCGGACGCGAACTCCTGCTGGTCGGGGTGCTCAAGGGCGCGGTCATGGTGATGGCCGACCTGGCCCGGGCCATGCACCTGCCGGTGCAGATGGACTGGATGGCGGTCTCCTCGTACGGATCCGGGACCCGGTCCTCCGGGGTGGTCCGCATCCTCAAGGACCTGGACACCGACATCACCGGCAAGGACGTGCTGGTCGTCGAGGACATCGTGGACTCCGGCCTGACCCTGTCCTGGCTGGTCGGCAACCTGCGGTCACGCGGCCCGGCCTCCGTGCGGGTGTGCGTCATGCTGCGCAAGCCGGCCGCCGCCCGGATGGATGTGGACGTGGCCTACGTCGGTTTCGACATCGAGAACGAGTTCGTGATCGGCTACGGCCTGGACTACGCCGAGCGGTACCGCAATCTCCCGTTCATCGGGACGCTCGCGCCACATGTGTACAGGGACGACGATCCACCAGATGCTGGTCATGACGCCGCCGGCGGGCCACCCGGTCCGGGTGACGCGGGGGAGGGGAACAGGATCAGCGATCAGGAGCGTTGAGGTCTGCGAAGGCTCGCTGAGTCCCGGCGGCGCTTCTCCGTACCGGCATAGTCGGGCGGGGTGTACCGTCGGGTATTCACGGTGGTGCGGCCGGGAATGACAGCGCTGCCAGTGACGGTGGCGTTGCCGGTGACAACAGGAAGCCGGGCATGCTCACTCAAGCGCAAGGCAGTTCTGCCGGGCTAGGCAGGACATGAAGCTGGTCAGGAGGAACCCGCGCAGGGCTGGCGGGGCCGTTCACCGATGGATCTGAAGCGTTATTTCCGCGGGCCGTTCGTGGCGGTCCTCGTGATGCTGCTGGTTTTCTTCGTCGTGTACGAGTACGCGAGTTCCGGTAGCTCGTACCAGTCGACGGACACCTCCAACATCGTGCATCTGATCGAAACTGGCCAGCTCAAGTCGGCGCTGCTGATCGACAAGGATCAGACGATCCAGGTCACCACCGACAAGGGGCAGAAGCTGCAGGCTTCTTGGGTGGGTAACCAGAGCACCCAGCTGGTCCAGCAACTGGAGGCCAATAAGCCGACGCAGGGCTGGAGCGTCGAGGTCCCCAAGAGCAGCTCGATCTGGAGTGTGCTGTTCGGCTGGCTGCCGTTCCTCGTGGTCATCCTGATCTTCTTCTTCATGCTCAACCAGATGCAGGGCGGCGGCTCCCGGGTAATGAACTTCGGGAAGTCCAAGGCCAAACTCATCACCAAGGACACCCCCAAGACCACTTTCGCCGACGTGGCCGGCGCCGACGAGGCCATCGAGGAACTCCAGGAAATCAAGGAGTTCCTGCAGAACCCGGCCAAGTTCCAGGCCATCGGGGCCAAGATCCCCAAGGGCGTGCTGCTGTACGGGCCGCCAGGAACCGGCAAGACGCTGCTGGCCCGGGCCGTGGCCGGTGAGGCGGGCGTGCCGTTCTACTCGATCTCCGGCTCCGACTTCGTGGAAATGTTCGTCGGCGTCGGCGCCTCCCGGGTGCGTGACCTGTTCGAGCAGGCCAAGGCGAATGCCCCGGCCATCGTGTTCGTGGACGAGATCGACGCGGTCGGCCGGCACCGCGGGGCCGGCTTCGGCGGCGGCCACGACGAGCGCGAGCAGACGCTGAACCAGCTGCTGGTCGAGCTGGACGGCTTCGACGTCAAGGGCGGCGTGATCGTCATCGCGGCGACCAACCGGCCGGACATCCTGGACCCGGCGCTGCTGCGTCCGGGCCGGTTCGACCGGCAGATCGTGGTGGCCCAGCCGGACCTGGCCGGGCGGCGCGGCATCCTCAAGGTGCACGCGCGCGGCAAGCCGTTCGCCCCCGACGTGGACCTGGACGTGATCGCCCGGCGGACGGCCGGCTTCACCGGCGCCGACCTGGCCAACGTGATCAACGAGGGCGCGCTGCTGACCGCCCGCGCCAACGGCACCCTGATCACCATGGCCTCGCTGGAGGAGTCCATCGACCGGGTGATGGCCGGCCCGGAGCGCAAGAGCGTCGTGCTCTCCGAGAAGGAGCGCAAGATCATCGCGTACCACGAGGGTGGGCACGCGCTGGTCGGCCACGCGCTGCCGAACGCCGACCCGGTGCACAAGATCACGATCATCCCGCGCGGCCGGGCGCTCGGCTACACCGCGTCCGCGCCGCAGGAGGACAAGTTCCTGGTCACCCGGTCCGAGATGATGGACCAGCTGGCCATGCTGCTCGGCGGCCGGACCGCCGAGGAGCTGGTGTTCCACGAGCCGACCACCGGCGCCGCCAACGACATCGAGAAGGCCAGCTCGGTCGCCCGCGGCATGGTCACCGAGTACGGGATGAGCGAGCGGCTGGGCGCGCGGAAGTTCGGCACCGGCGACGGCGAGCCGTTCCTCGGCCGGGAGATGTCACACACCCGGGACTACTCCGACGAGATCGCCTCCACCATCGACGAGGAGGTCCGCCGGCTCATCGAGTCCGCGCACGACGAGGCGTGGGAGATCCTGGTCACCTACCGCGAGGTCCTCGACGACCTGGTGCTGAACCTGATGGACAAGGAGACGCTGAGCCGGGAAGAGGTGCTGCGCATCTTCGCCCCGATCCAGAAGCGCCCGACCCGCGGCTCCTACACCGGGTACGGCAAGCGGCTGCCGTCCGACCGGCCGCCGGTGCTGACCCCGAAGGAACTGGCGCTGACCGCCGCGGCCGAGATGAACGACCACCCGGCGGCCGGTAACGGCGCCGCGGGCGCGATCGGCGGCACGGGCTCGCCCAGCGGCCACGAGGGCGGTCAGGGCCAAGGTCAGCCGGGCACGCCCGGCGAAGGCCGGTGAGCAGCGACTTCGATCAGCCGCGCATCGAACGGGCGGTGCGGGAGATCCTGCTCGCCATCGGCGAGGACCCGGAGCGCGACGGCCTGCGGGACACCCCGGCCCGGGTGGCCCGGGCCTTCGCCGAGCAGTTCTCCGGGCTGGGCCAGCGTCCTGAGGACGTGCTGACCACCGTCTTCGACGCGGACCACGATGAACTGGTGCTGGTACGCGACATCGAGGTGTACAGCACCTGTGAACATCATTTGGTGCCCTTTTTTGGCACCGCGCACATCGGTTATATACCAAACGAAAAGGGCCAGATTACCGGGCTCTCCAAGCTGGCCAGGCTGGTCGATGTTTATGCTCGCCGGCCGCAGGTACAGGAACGGATGACCAGCCAGATCGCGGACGGCCTGATGAACGTTCTCGAGCCGCGCGGCGTTCTGGTAGTGATAGAGGCCGAGCACCTGTGCATGTCCATGCGCGGCGTGCGCAAGCCCGGCGCCAAGACCGTCACCTCGGCGGTCCGCGGGATCATCCGTGACAGCGACCGGACCAGGATGGAAGCGATGAGCTTGCTATTTGGGCGGCGCGCCAGCGGGTAACGTTCCCCTTGTGCGGAATGCCCGCCGGACGCGGGACCCATGACTACGCTAGTGGTCCGTGATTCAGGGCGTGACCCGGATGTCTGAAACAGAAGAAAAGCCGCCGAGCAAGGGCGAAACGGCTAATAACGCCGCTCCGCCCGCTCCCGCAGCCCAGCAGGCGGTCCGGCCCCCGGACCGCCGGACGCAGCGTGCCTGGGTACCGGTGGCGGCCGGCTGGCTGTGCCTGCTGATCGGGCTGGCCGACATCATCCAGGTGGTCCGCCCCAGCCTCTACACGGTCACCCGGCTGCACAAGTTTCACGCGTTCGTGCCGGGCACGCTGACCAACGTCGCGCACACCCTGACCGTCATCATCGGCCTGCTGCTGCTGATGCTCTCGCACGGGCTGCGCCGCCGGAAGCGCCGCGCCTGGCAGGCCGTCACCCTGCTGCTCGCGGCCAGCGTGGTGGTGCACCTCATCCACCCGCGGCACGACCGGGTCATCACCGCGGCGGTGTCGGCCATCCTGCTGGGCGCGCTGCTGTACTTCCGCAAGGAGTTCTACGCGATCGGCGACCCGCGTACCAGGTGGCGGGCGCTGTGGGTGTTCTGCGGGCTGGTGGTGGCCGACATCGTCATCGGCCTGACCTACATGCTGCTGGCCAAGGGCCTGGCCGAGAACTACTCGCTGTGGCAGCGGACCGTGCACGTGGTCTACGGCCTGGTCGGCGTGACCGGTCCTGTGCAGTGGGTGCCGGAGGATCGCGGTGATCTGTTCGCGCTGCTGACCAGCGGCCTCGGGCTGTTCACCGCGATCGTCACCGTGTACCTGTTCTTCCGCCCGGCCCGGCCCGCGGGGCGGCTCGGCCAGCAGGACGCGGCCCAGGTCCGCGAACTGCTGTGCAAGCAGGGCTACCGGGACTCGCTCGGCTACTTCACGCTGCGCAGCGACAAGAGCGTCATCTGGTCGCCGACCGGCAAGTCGTGCATCGGCTACCGGGTGGTGTCCGGGGTGATGCTGGCCGGCGGCGACCCACTGGGCGACCCGGAGGCCTGGCCGGGCGCCATCCACGCGTTCCTGGACGAGGCGGCCCGGCACGCCTGGGTGCCCGCCGTGATGGGCTGCGGCGAGCAGGCCGCCGAGGTGTGGTGCCGCGAGGCCGGGCTGACCGCGCTGGAACTCGGCGACGAGGCCATCGTGGACGTGGCCGGGTTCAGCCTCAAGGGCCGGGCCATGCGCAACGTCCGGCAGATGGTCAACCGGGTGGAGCGCGGCGGCTACTCGGCCCAGGTACGCCGGGTCCGCGACATCCCCCGGGAGGAGATCGCGCTGTTCCGGCGGGTGGCCGGGACCTGGCGGGGCAACCCCACCGAGCGCGGCTTCTCGATGGCGCTGGGCCGGATGGGCACGCCGGGCGACGAGGACTGCGTGATCGCCACCGCGCACGAGAACGGCGTGCTGCGCGCGATCCTGCACTTCGTGCCGTGGGGCCCGGATGGGCTGTCGCTGGACCTGATGCGCCGGGACCGGAGCGCGCAGCCCGGGGTGAACGACTTCCTCATCGTCGAGGCCATCAACGCGGCTGGCGGCCTCGGGGTCAAGCGCATGTCGCTGAACTTCGCGGTGTTCCGCTCCGCGCTGGAGCGCGGCGAGCGGATCGGCGCCGGGCCGGTGCTCCGCATGTGGCGCAGCATCCTGGTGTTCGCCTCGCGCTGGTTCCAGATCGAGTCGCTGTACAAGTTCAACGCCAAGTTCGCGCCGGTGTGGGTGCCCCGGTTCTTCGTCTGGCCCGGCACCAGGGACACGCCGCGGGTGGCGCTGGCCGCGCTGGAGGCCGAGGCGTTCCTGGTCTGGCCGAAGCTGGAGGTGCGCCGGCTGGCCCGGCGGCTCGGGCTGGGCAAGGCCCGCCGCCGGCTGGCCCAGGCGACCGCCGCCCGCGCAGGCGCTCCTGCGCCTGCCTCGGGGTCGGCCTCGGCGCCTGCCTCGGGGTCGGCCTCGCCCGCTCCGCCTGCTTCCCCGGCACCAGCTGATGCCGCTGCAGCTGGCAACGGTGAGCGTGACCGGCCCCCGGCGGGCGAGCCCCAGCCGGCCGAGGCCGGCCCGGCCGAACGCAGCGCGGGTGATGCTGGTCCGGCCGAGCGCCCTCCGGCTGAGCCCAGCGCGGCTGAGCCCAGCCCGGCTGTGCGGCCGCATGGGTGAAAGCCTGCTGTAGTCCCGACTACAGCAAACCCACACTGACGTGCCGGAGACCGGTGGCGGGTCCGAGCCGCGGGCCGGTTCCGGGCTGGTGGCGGCCCGCGTAGGGTTACCCACGTGATCAGCGACGCAGCCCGGCCGGCCAGCCCGCCTGGGCTTCCTGCCCCGGACCGCTGCCTGGTCATGGGCGTGGTCAACGTGACCCCGGACTCGTTCTCCGACGGCGGCCAGTGGTTCGGCGCGGACGCCGCCATCGCGCACGGTCTCGAGCTGGCCGCCCAGGGCGCGGACATCGTGGACGTGGGCGGCGAGTCGACCCGCCCGGGCGCGCAGCGGATCACCGCCGAGGAGGAGTTGCGCCGGGTGCGGCCGGTGATCGACGGCCTGGTCGCGGCGGGCCTGCCGGTCAGCGTGGACACCATGCGGGCCGAGGTGGCCGAGCAGGCCCTGGGCGCCGGTGCCCGGCTGGTCAACGACGTGAGCGGTGGCCTGGCCGACCCGGAGATGCCCCGGCTGGTCGGCGCGGCCGGGGTGCCGTATGTGGTGATGCACTGGCGCGGGCACA
>Ga0335083_10003055_pt1 | contig 21820 bp, 16 predicted proteins | sample Lox_Sample_42_FD_206716 | JGI IMG/M metagenome (GOLD analysis project Ga0335083, IMG submission 206716) | Soil microbial communities from Loxahatchee National Wildlife Refuge, Florida, United States - Lox_Sample_4.2 | ecosystem: Environmental > Terrestrial > Soil > Wetlands | place: USA...
GCCACGTGCGCGTGCGCGTCGACCCCCCCGACTATCCACCCGCCGGCGGCTCGACGCGCGCGACCGTGCGGCCCGGCGACGAGGTTTTGGGGCTTGCGGTCGAAGTGAAGTGATATAGGTTCGCGCCGTGTCGCGCGTGGTCATCATCGTGGCGCTGGTCGGTGCGTGCGCGGACCCGACTCGAAGCTACACGCTCGAGCTTCCGTTCGAGCCGATGTTGCTCGAGTACCGCAGCGGCTCGGGCGCCTGGCACACGCCCCACGGGTCGTTCGCGTCTCCCCCGGACGCCTCGACGACATTCGAGGTCGCGGTCGACGATGACTACGAGCTCGTCGTCGTGTGCCCGGGCACGCTCGGAGTCGTGACGTTCGAGCTCTTCGCGACCCGCGAGGAGACGCCGTCGGTCTCGGAGCTCGATTGCGGTGCCATCCCCGTCGCGAACATCTCGGGCGAGATGCAGCAGGCCGGGCAGGTGTTCACGAGGCTCTCGGACGCGATCGGCAGCACCGCGCCGTGGTCGTACTCGGGCGCGACGACCGATGGACCGAACGATCTGGTCGCGATCGACGCGACGGCGAGCCGCATCGCCGTCCGTCACGATCAGGTCGTCACCGATAGCTTCGCCGAGCCGGCGATCGATCTCGCGACCGAAGGCGACGCGACCGCGTCGTGGCTGCCGACGTTCACGGACCCGCCGGCCGAGACCGACCTCGCGACGATCTCGACGTATCTGATCACCAAGAACTCCACGGTCGCGCAGCTCGCCACGCACGCGCTCGAGCTGCCGGCCACGCAGGTGGTCGACGGCGACCTGCAAAGGCTCCAGATCGAGGACCCGATGGCGGGGCAGGTGCTCGAGATCGACAACTACTTCGAGCACACGCCGCAGCGCGTGTTCACGTTGCCGACCCCGATCGAGGGCGTCACGTTCGATCCGACCTCGGCATCGTGGAGCTCGAGCGGTCCGTTCACGCGGGCATACTTCGTGGTCGGCGATCTCGCCGGCTATCAGGAGGCCTACGCGAGCGCGGACTGGCTCGAGGGCCATGGCCCGACGAGCCTCGCGTTCGACGGCGATGCTCCCGGCCTCGACCCCGCGTGGAGCGTCACGATGCCGACCGAGCGCTTGCTCGAGCTCGACAACGTTGTGTCGAGCTACGGGCCCGACTACGTCGTGTACGCGACGACCGCGCTCGATCCGACGCTCGAGTCGACGACCGCGCGGCGCCGCTCACGCGCTCAGCTCCGGCGCTGACGCTGCCGCATCCGGCCGATGTCGATGATCATCGTCGGCGCGGCGTGCAGATCCTCGTCGACCGGGACCGCGGGCTTGCCGGAGCTGCGGCGCGCGGCGGGCGGTGGAGGCGGAGGCGCGTTCGTCTTGCGCGACTTGCGCTGCGGCGGGCTCGCGACCGGCGGCGCGGCCGGTGGCGTGATCACGTTGCGGCCGCGATCCTTGAGGATCAGCGTGGGCGCGGCGTGGATCTCGTCGGGCACGGGCATGCCGTGATCGACTTTCGGGATCGTCGTGAAGTTCGAGTCGCTCGCGAAGTCGTTCGCGAAGTCGTTCGCGCGGCTCTGCGTGCCGCTCGACCCGGCGTTCGTGCCGCCGGCGAGCGCCGCCACCGACACCGACGTCGGCTTGGGCTGGAACGGCACCTCGGGTGGCTCGAAGTCGTCGTCGCGCACCATCAGCGACTCGCCGACGTCGTCGGAGACGTCGTCGGTCATCACGTACTCCTCGAGCATGCGCAGCTCGCGCTCGATCTCCTGCGCGAACATCTTGCGGATGAACCGCCCGAGGTGGCTGCGCGAGTAGTTCGGCATGAACTTGCGCAGGAACGCGCGCAGGTCGCCTTCGGCCTCGGCCGCGGTCTGGTAGCGGTTCGCGCGGCTGCGCGTCAGGCACTTGTCGCAGATCGCCTCGAGCTCGGGCGGCACGCCGGGCTGGAGCTCCGCGATCGCGCGGTACTTCGCGTCGCGCACCTTGATGAGCAGGTCCATCTCGTTGGTCGCGGTGAACGGCGGGATGCGCGTCAGCATCTCGTACAGGCAGCTGCCGAGCGAGAACACGTCGCTGCGGTGGTCGAGCTTGCGGCCGAGCGCCTGCTCGGGGCTCATGTACTTGACCTTGCCCTTGATGACGCCGGTCTTCGTCGTCACGCGCGACAGCGTCGCCTTCGCGATGCCGAAGTCGCACAGCTTCACCTCGCCCGAGTAGCTCGCGATGATGTTCGACGGCGAGACGTCGCGGTGGATGATGCGCAGCGGCCGGCCGCGCGAGTCGACCGCGCTGTGCGCCGCGTGCAGCGCCGCCGCGACCTCGGCCGCGATGTAGGCCGCGTGCTCGGGCGGGATCGGCTTCTTCTTCGCGCGGCAGCGCTCGAGCACGGTGCGCATGTCCTTGCCGTCGACATGCTCCATCGCGATGAAGTACTCGCCGTGGGCGCGCGCGAACTCGTAGACGCGCGCGATCGAGCCGTGGCGCAGCACGCTCGCGATCTTGGCCTCGTCGACGAGCATCTGGATGAAGTCGTCGTCCTCGGCGAGGTGCGCGAGCACGCGCTTGACCGCGACCAGGTGGGGCTGACCGTGCGCGTCGAACGTCTTCGCGCGGTAGATCTCGGCCATGCCACCGAACGCGATGCGATCGAGCAAATGGTAGCGCCCGAGCTGCTGGGCTCTCCTCACCGCACTGCCATGGTAGCACGGGCTGCGTAAGCGCCGAGATCGGCTATGCTAACGCCCATGTCGCGTTTGGTGGTGATCGCGTTGCTCGTAGCTGGGTGCTCGTGTGGCTCGAAGTCGGCCGGGTCGGACAACGCGCCGGCACCGAGGCCGGCGGGACCGGAGAAGATCGCCGTGCCGGGACCGGGCCCCGGCAATCCGCCGCCGGTCGCCGGCGCCGATAACCCGCAATTCCACCTCAAGCCCGAAGAAGGCACGCTCACGGTCGACAAGGCCTCCGCGAAGGCCGGCGCCGAGGCCACCGCCAACATCACCGTGCAGCCCGCGCAGGGCTACCACGTCTCGAAGGAGTTCCCGGTCAAGCTCACGCTGAACGCGCCCGACGGCATCACGCTCGCCAAGACCGAGCTCGCCGCCGGCGACGCCGCGACGTTCACCGAGCAGCAGCTCGCGTTCGCGGTCAAGGCGACCGCGCAGAAGCCCGGCGCGTACGAGATCACCGGCACGTTCAAGTTCGGCGTGTGCGACAAGGACAGCTGCCATCCCAAGAAGCAGCCGATCACGATCCAGGTCGCCGCGAATTGAGCTAGCTTGCACGCGTGAGCGACGTCCCCGCCGAGGTGAAGTCCACGCTGGTCGGCCTGCACGAGGCCGTGCGCGAAGACTTCACGCGCAACCGCCGCGTGATGTCGTTCACCGAGTACTTGACGCTCGTGTTCGCCGAGCCGACGCGCCAGCTGCGCAGCTCGACCCAGTACATCGTCGATTGCTTCGACCACTACGGCACGGAGGTCGTGAAGTATCCGTGGGGCGAGGTTCGCCACTGGAAGCTGTTCGACGCGCCGTGGGCGAACGGCGAGGATCGTCTGTTCGGCCAGGAGGCCGTCCAGGAGCAGACCTACGACCTGCTGCGCACGTTCGTGCAGGACGGCCGCCCGAGCAAGCTCGTGCTCCTACACGGGCCGAACGGCTCGGCGAAGTCGACGTTCATCCGCTGCCTCGGCCGCGCGCTCGAGCATTACTCGACGCTCGAAGAAGGCGCGCTCTATCGCTTCTCGTGGATCTTTCCGGGGCAGAAGATCACGCGCGGCGGGATCGGCTTCGGCGGCGGTGCGCCGTCGATCGAGTCGAAGGACTCGTTCGCGTACTTGCCCGACGACCAGGTCGACTCGCGCGTCGGTGACGAGCTGCGCGATCATCCGCTGTTGCTCGTGCCGAACGAGGAGCGCAGCAAGCTGTTCGAGAAGGTGCTCGCCGGCCGCGACATGAACGTCGGCGACTACCTGCGCCTGGGCTCGCTGTCGCCGAAGAATCGCGCGATCTACGACGCGCTGCTCGCGAGCTATCACGGCGATTACGTCCAGGTGCTGCGCCACGTCAGGGTCGAGCGCTTCGAGATTTCTCACAGATATCGGCAGGGATGGGTCACGGTCGAGCCCCAGCTCTCGGTCGACGCGACCGAGCGCCAGATCACCGCCGACCGCACGCTCGGCGCGCTGCCGCCGTCGTTGCAGTCGGTGAACCTGCACGAATACGGCGGCGAGGTCGTCGGCGCGAACCGCGGCATGATCGAGTTCGACGATCTGCTCAAGCGCCCGCTCGAGCACTACAAGTACCTGTTGACGACGGTCGAGCGCGCCGCGCTGTCGATGACGACCGCGACGCTGTTCCTGGATCTGGTCTTCGTCGGCAGCTGCAACGACATCCACCTGTCGGCGTTCCGCGAGATTCCCGACTTCCAGAGCTTCAAGGGCCGCATCGAGCTCGTGCGCGTGCCGTTCATCCTCGACGTCCGGCACGAGGAGGCGCTGTATCGCGAGCGCCTGCGCGAGGCCGCCGGCGGGCGACACGTCGCGCCGCACACCGCGTACGTCGCGGCGCTGTGGGCGGTGCTGTCGCGCATGCGCAAGCCGCAGATCGAGCGGTTTCCATCGACGCTCGCCGAGGTCATCGGCAAGCTGTCGCCGCTCGAGAAGGCCGAGCTGTACGCGACCGGCCGCGTGCCCGACGACCTGTCGCCCGACCGCGCCCGCGAGCTCGCCGCGCACATCAAGGACCTGTTCCACGAGTCCGATACGTATCCGATCTACGAGGGGCGCGTCGGTGCGTCGCCGCGCGAGATGCAGACCGTGCTGCTCGCGGCTGCGGGCTCGCCGCGCTACGCGTACGTGTCGCCGCTGGTCGTGCTCGACGAGATCCAAGAGCTGGTCAAGCAGGCGAGCCTGTACGAGTTCCTGCGCCAGGACGTCCAGCCCGGCGGCTATCACGACCACAAGAAGCTCGCCGACGTCGCGAAGGGCCGACTGTTCGATCGCATCGACGACGACGTGCGCGCGTCGGTCGGGCTGGTCGAGGAGTCCGAGTACCCGCGCGTGTTCGAGCGCTACATCACGCACGCGATGCACGCGATCAAGAAGGAGAAGGTGCGCAACGCGGGCACCGGGCGCATGGAAGACCCCGACGAGGGCATGATGCGCGAGGTCGAGCGCACGCTCGAGATCTCGAGCCGCGCCGAGGACTTCCGGCAGTCGCTGATCGCGAAGATCGGCGCGTGGTCGCTCGATCACAAGGGCCAGAAGCCGGTGATGGCCGACATCTTCGGCGACCTCTTGCGCAAGCTGAAGGATGCGTACTTCGAGCGCCATCGCAAGGTCATCGCGAAGGGCGTGCACGACCTGGTCGCGCTGCTGTCGGGCAACGAGGGCCACCTGAACGCCGACGCGCGTACGCGTGCCGAGGCCGCGCTCGCGACGCTCGTGTCGTCGTACGGTTACACCAAGGAATCGGCGCGCGACCTCGTCGGCGCGCTGGCGTCGATGCGGTACCGGTAAGCGCGCTTCGCGGCTTGCGCGTCCCCACGGCGCCGCGGGATGCTCGGCGCCATGACGATCAGCTCGATCACTTACGCGCCGCCGGTGCGCCATGGCGCGCGTCCGCCGCGCCGCGATTACGAGCTGCTCGACACCGCCACCGAGCTGTTCGAGCAAGGCAAGCACGCCGAGTCGCTCGCGAAGGTGTTCGAGCACCTGTTCCCCGACACGAAGGTTCCGGATCTCGCGGTGGAACCGTTCGTGTTCGTGCAGGGCAGCTCGCGCGTGACCGTGCGGATCGAGAACGGCGAGCTCGTCGCGACCGTGCCGCTCGTGAAGCTGCCGGCCGGCGGCGGCGCGATCGCGGCGCTGCGCTTCGTGTTGACGAAGCTGGCCGCGAACGGCCAGCTCCACCAGCCGCGGCTGCGCGGCGACGACGTTCACCTCGAGTTCCGCGACAAGCTCTCGCACCTGCACCCCGCGAAGGTGCTCGAGGTGCTGCGCCGCATGCCGGCGCACGCCGACGCGAACGACGACTGGCTGATCGGTCAGTTCAACGCGCAGCCGCTCGAGCGCGCCGACGTGATCGCGCTCGGCGACGACGAGGCCGCGCGCTGCGAGTCGATCTGGCGCGCGCACTGGAACGACGTCGAGGCGCTGCTCGCCGAGTGCCAGCGCAAGCGCTCGCTGTTCTTCCTCAACGAGCTGACCGCGTACGCGCTGCATCGCGTGACGTTCGCGCTGCCGATGGGCGGCTTCGTGATCGCCAGGCTGCGCGAAGCCGCCGGCACGTTCAACAACACGCACGAGGATCCGGGCAAGCGCGAGACCTCGCTCGCGAAGTGCGTGAAGGACATGAAGGCGATCACCGCCGACGAGCTGCGCAAGGATCTCGGCCACGCGACGTTCGCGATCAGCCCGCTCGCCGACGGCACGCCGCACGTGCTCGGCGAGTTCTTCGCGCCCGGCAACTACATGGAGACGATCGACAAGTACCGCAAGACCGACAAGGCCATGGATGCGGTGCTCGCGCTCGTCGGCACGTGCACGTATCTGCTGTCGCGCTACGCGTGGCCGGAGGAGATCGAGCAGGCGATCGAGGCCGCGCTCGCGAAGGCCTCGGGCAAGCCGTGGCGCGAAGCCGCGGATGCGCTGTTCCACGACGCGCGCGAGCTGGTCGCGAAGTTCGGCGGCGACGACGACGAAGAAGAAGACGACGACGATGACGATGACGGAAGCGACGCAGAAGATGGAGGCGCATCGTGAGCACCGATAAGTCGCTCGACATCGAGCAGCTCGGCGTGTTCCAGGTGTTCACCGGCGGTGGCACCGGCTCGGGCTTTCTCGTCGACAAGAATCTGCTCGTGACCAACACGCACGTCGTCGCGCCGTACCGCACGGTCGCGATCGAGCAGCGCGACAAGGTGCGCATCACCGGCAAGGTTCGCCGGCTGAACCCCAAGCGCGACCTCGCGATCGTCGAGCTGTCGCAGCCGCTCGACGGCGCGATCCTGCCGGTGTCCGAGCTCGACGACCTGCAGGCCAAGCAGGCGGTCGACATCATCGGCTTCCCGGTCGGCCTGCCGCTGTCGATCACCGAGGGCGTCGTCAGCAATCCCAAGCAGCTGCTCGACGGCCAGCACTTCGTGCAGACCGACGCCGCGATCAATCCCGGCAACTCGGGCGGGCCGATCCTCGACGAGTCGCAGCAGATCGTCGCGGTGACGACGTGCAAGCTGCGCTCGGCCGACATGGTCGGGTTCGGGATTCCGAGCATCGACGTCCACAAGTTCCTCGAGGGCTTCCGCGAGCAGACCGCGGAGTTCGGCGTGATGTGCCCGGCGTGCGACGTCCTGCTCGAGAACGCGGAGCGCTACTGCGCGAGCTGCGGCAGCGATCTCGAGGCCCTCGAGCTCGCGACCTACTTCGAGCCGCCCGAGCCGCACCCGATCGTGGAGTTCGTCGAGCGCGGCCTCGCGAACGCGAAGATCGATCCGGTGCTCGCGCGGCACGGCGCGCAGAACTGGTCGTTTCACTCGGGATCGGCGCCGGTCAAGATCTGGAGCTGCTGCTCGGAGCACCTGTGCTTCAGCTCGCCGCTCGCGCAGCCCGGCAAGCAAAAGCTGGGCGATCTGTTCCGGTTCCTGCTCTCGGCCGACCACGCACCGCTGTCGTTCGACCTGTACGAGAATCTGATCCGCTTGAACCTCACGTTTCACGTCTCGGACGTGTTCGCCCACGCGCGCGACGACGAGATGTCGGCGTGGATCGCGCAGTTCGTCGCCGCGGCCGACAAGTTCGACAACCTGCTCGTCGAGCAGTTCGGCTGCGAGCCGGCGCCCGAGACCCAGCTCACGTTCCTGAAGAAGCAGGCCCGCTAGCGAGGAGCAGAATTACCGCCAAGGCGCAGGGACGCCAAGGCGCCAGGAGACGAGGATCGGGCCCGATCCCAGTCCTCTGGCGCCCTGGCGTCCCTGGCGCCTCGGCGGTAACTCTTCTATTCTCATACGGGTGCGAAGGGCGATCGCGCTCGCGGTGATTGCATGGCCCGCCGTGGCTGCGGCGGGCCCGCACATGCTCAAAGGTCCGTACCTCCAGGACCTCGCACCGACCTCGATCACGGTCATGTACGAGCTCGAGGAGCCGATCCCGGCCAAGCTGATCGTGACCGGTCCGGCCGGCGACAAGACGGTCGAGGTGCCGGCCGATCGCATCGCCGAGGCCCGCGTCGACGGGCTCGAGCCGGCGAAGCGCTATCGCTACCGAGTCGAGGCCGGTGGTCAGCGCTGGGACGGCGAGTTCGCGACCGCGCCGCCGGTCGGCCAGGACGTGCCGTTCCAGTTCATCGTCGTCGGCGACTCGCGCAACGGCATGGAGCAACACCGGCGCGTCGTCGAGCGCATGGCGCAGGAAGTGCCCGACTTCGTGCTCGGCACGGGCGACATGGTCGACGAAGGCTTTCGCCAGGACGAATGGCAGCAGTTCTTCGACGTCGAGAACGAGCTGCTCCGGGACAACGTCTACTTCCCCGCGCTCGGCAACCACGATCGTCAGGGCCGCGGCCGCACCGCCGACAACTACCGCGCGTACTTCTCGGTGCCCGACAACGGCGCCGACAGCGAGCGCTACTACGCGTTCACGTACGCGGCCGCGCGGTTCCTCGTGCTCGACTCCAACGCGTACAGCTTCGCGCTCACCGATCAGACCGCGTGGCTCGAGCGCGAGCTGATCGCGGCGCGCCAGGATCCGGCGATCCACCACATCTTCGTCGTCATGCACCATCCGCCGTTCTCGATCTCGCTGCACGGCGGCGCGCGCGATCTGCGCGAGCGCTGGACGCCGCTGTTCGAGAAGTACAACGTGACCGCCGTGTTCTCCGGCCACGATCACGTGTACGAGCGCGCCGAGTCGGGCGGCATCCGCTACTTCGTGTCGGGCGGCGGCGGTGCGCCGCTGTATCCGCGCCGGCCGTCGCCGAGCCCGGTCGACGCCGAGGCGGTCAAGAAGTTCGAGCGCGTGCTGCACTACCTGCGCGTCACGGTCACCGGCACCCGCATCGACGTCGCCGCGGTCCGCGCCGACGGCACGTTGATCGAGACCACGTCGTGGACCGAGGGGGCCGCGACGGTGGCCGCCGCGATCCCGGCCGCCGGTGCGCGCGGTGGCGCGCCGGCAGCGCAGCCGACCGCATCGGATCCCGCCGCCGATGACGACCCGCGCGCGCTCGCGTGGCTCGGACTCGGCGCGGTCAGCTTGCTGCTGGCCTCGGCGGTCGTGCTCGTGCGCGTGCTCCGGCGCTAGGCGCGCGGCCGCGCGAGCGGACGTGGCGACAGCCAAACACGCCTCATGGTAAGCCTCCCGCCATGTCCGTCGAGCCGCGTACGCCACTTGGAGTGCTCGAGCTGCTGCCCGCGCAGCAGCTCGCGTTCCAGCGCATGCTCGACACGATCCGCCGCGGCTTCGAACGCTTCGGGTTTCTGCCGATCGAGACGCCCGCCTACGAGCTGAGCGACGTGCTGCTCACGAAGACCGGCGGCGAGACCGAGAAGCAGGTGCTGTTCGTGCAATCGACCGGCACACTCGAGAAAGCGCGCGACGGCAAGCGCCCCGAGCTGGCGCTGCACTTCGATCTCACCGTACCGCTCGCGCGCTACGTCGCCGAGCACGAGCACGAGCTGGTGTTCCCATTCCGGCGCTACCAGATCCAGCGCGTGTATCGCGGCGAGCGCCCGCAGAAGGGCCGGTTTCGCGAGTTCTATCAGTGCGACATCGACGTGATCGGCAAGGACTCGCTGGCGCTCGCGTACGACGCCGAGCTGCCGGCGGTGATCTACGGCATCTTCGCCGAGCTCGGCTTCGGCAAGTTCACGATCAAGATCAACAACCGCAGGCTCCTGCGCGAGCTGCTCGAGTCGCTCGCGATTCCCGCCGAGCGGCACGCCGACGCGCTGCACGAGGTCGATCGGCTCGGCAAGCAGGACCGCACCGAAGTCGAAGCGCGCATCGCGGCGGTCACCGGTGCCGACACCGCGCGCCGGTTGCTCGACCTGCTCGCGCGTCCGCTCGCCGAGCTACCCGCGAGCGGCGGCAAGGACGATCTCCAGCGCGTCTACGACACCACGCTCGCGCTCGGCGTGCCCGCCTCCGCGCTGCAGATCGATCTGTCGATCGTCCGTGGCCTCGATTACTACACCGGCACGGTCTACGAGACGTTCCTCGACGACCACCCGAGGATCGGCTCGATCTGCTCGGGCGGCCGCTACGACAACCTCGCCGAGCACTACACGAAGAGCAAGCTCCCCGGCGTCGGGATCTCGATCGGCGCGACGCGCCTGTTCTCGCAGCTGCTCGAGCTGGGCATCGCGACCGCGACGCAGCGTACGACCGCGCACGCGCTCGTCTTGCACGTCGAGGCGCCGCTCGCGCTCGAGTACGCGAAGCTCGCCGCGGAGCTGCGCGCGGCCGGCTGGAACGTCGAGGTCTACGGCGGCGACGACAAGCTCGGCAAGCAGTTCAAGTACGCCGACCGCAGCGGGGTGCCGCTCGCGATCCTGTACGGCTCGCGCGAGCGCGACGCCGGCGTCGTCAAGATCAAGGACCTGCGCGCGGGCGTCGAGCACGACGTGCCGCGGGCCGAGCTCCTCGAGCGGATTCGCGCGCTGCTGCACACCGAGTGATACGATCACGAGGGATCGCCGCGGTCGCGACCGCGACCGGTACCGCACCGACGGTCGTCGGAACGCGAGGACGCAACGACGATGGCATCGCGCGAGCTGCCGCCGCGAGACGGATCAAGACAAGCGAACTCTGGTGCTAGTGCGGGACGTGCAAGCGGATCCGGATCTCGAGCGGCGCGAGGACGCGTGGGTTCGGCGTCGCGGGCTCGGCGCGCACGGCGACGCACGTGCCCGATGGATCGTCGAGCGAGAACTGCGCGGCGACCGCGCACCGATCGCGGGCGTCGGCCGTCCAGGGCACCGCGAGGCCGTCGCCGGCGATCGAGATCGCCTGGCCGGCGACGACCGCGCTCGCGAGCGCGTGCACGTCGCCGCCCAGCGAGCCGTCGTGGCCGACGGGCCAGGTCTGATCGGCGGCGCGCACGACGATCCCGTCCGGACACGACTGCGACACCTCGGTTCCAGGCCCCACCGTCTTCCACGACGTCGCGGACGGCTTCGCCAGCATCGCGTACAGGAGCGCGCCCGCCGCATCGATGCCGAAGTACGCCGCCGCCGCGACTTCCCATTGCGTGTTCGTGCGCATCGGGTTGGTCGAATCCAGCGCGAACGCGAAGCTCGCCGCGCCTTCGCCGACGGCCATGAATCCGCACCACATCCGGCCGATGCCGTCGTACGTGTCGGACCACGTCGTCTCGACCTTCGCCACGACCGTGGTCGTCTCGCACGCGACGCGCAACGGCCCCGTCTCGAGATGCGCGCGCGTCGTCTGCATGGGGTCCTCGAGCGCGCGCGTCGATGTGATCACCTCGCTGTGCGCGCGCAGGAACGAGACATGGGTTGGATACGAGACGAGGATGCTCGTGCCGCAGCCGTGGGCGAGCAGCACCGCAGCGAGCGAGAGGCGCACGCTGCGTCGTGAAGCACGTCGCGTACCACGTCGCGCTCGTGCGGAATTCGGCGGTTGCGCGAAGTTGCGAGAACGCGGGGTCACGCACGACGAGCTTACGCCACGCTGAGGCTCCCTCGTCGGACTGGCCCGGCTCGCCGCGCCGCGTGTTACCCGACCGCGTGCGGCTCCTCGCGGCGCACCACGCGCGCGCCGAGCCGGTCGGCGAGCGCGGCGAACGCGGCCGCCACCTCCTCGGAGGCGGGCCCCTCGAGCGTGACGAGCACGCGGAAGTCGCGCTCCGAGAAGCGCGGATAGCTGCCGACGCGGACGCCGGGATGCGCGGCGACGACCGCGTCGAGGTGCGGCGCGAGCTCGCCTTCGTCGAGGTCGACGTACAGGCGCGCGGCCGTCACCGGCTGGGCGCGGAAGCGGTCGCGGATGTCGACGAACTTGCGGCGGAACAGCGTCGGCACGCCGGGCAGGATGTAGACGTTGCGGTAGCACACCACCGGCCACACCTGATCCTTGCCGTACACGAGCTCGGAGCCGGCCGGGATGTCGGCGAGGCGCAGGTTCGCGTCGGCGAGCCGGTCCTTCCAGTAGCCGCGGACCTTGGCCTCGAGCTCGGGGTGGCGCGCGACCGTGGTGCCGAACGCGTGCGCGATCGCCGCGATCGTGACGTCGTCGTGCGTGGGGCCGACCCCGCCCGACGTGAACACGTGATCGAACCGGCTCGACGACTCGCGCACGGTCGCCGCGATGTCGTCGAGCTCGTCGGGAATGACCGTGATCCGGCGCAGCTCGACCCCGAGCGCGCGCAGCTCGCCGATCAAGAACGCCGCATTTTCCTCGACGAACTTGCCCGACAGGATCTCGTCGCCGATCACCACGATCGCGGCGGTCGTCATATCCCGCGAGCTTACCTCGTGTGGTAAGAACCGCTTCCATGGATCCCGGCGATCTGGTGCTCCGCGGAGGCCGGGTGCTCGACCCGGCGGCCCCGCGTCCCGTCGATCAGGTCGCCGACGTCCGGATCGCGGGCGGCCGCATCGTCGAGATCGGGCGCGGGCTGGTCGCGCCGCGCATCGTCGATGTCAAGGAGCTGTGGATCGTGCCCGGGTTGATCGACCTGCACGTGCACCTGCGCGAGCCGGGTCAGGAATACAAGGAAGACATCGAGACCGGCACGCGCGCGGCGGCCGCCGGTGGCTTCACGACGGTGTGCTGCATGCCGAACACGCGGCCGGTCAACGACCAGCGCGCGATCACCGAGCTGATCGTGCGGCGCGCGCGCGAGGTCGGCAGCGCGCGCGTGAAGCCGATCGGCGCGATCACGCACGGGCTCGAGGGCAAGGCGCTCGCCGACATCGCCGAGATGAAAGACGCCGGCATCGTCGCGATCTCCGACGATGGCCGGCCGGTGATGAACGCGGGCCTCTTGCGCCGCGCGTTCGAGTACGCCCGTACGTTCGACCTGCCGCTCGTCCAGCACGCCGAGGATCTCGACCTTGCCGAGAGCGGCGCGATGAACGAAGGCGCGGTGTCGACGCGCATCGGGCTGCGCGGCCAGCCGGCGTGCGCGGAGAGCTCGATGGTCGCGCGCGACCTCGAGATCGTCGAGTGGACGGGCGCGCGCTACCACGTCGCGCACGTGTCGACCGCGCGCACCGTCGCGCTCGTGCGCGACGCCAAGCGCCGCGGGTTGCCGGTGACGTGCGAGGTCACGCCGCATCACCTCGCGCTCACCGACGAGGCGTGCGCGCACTACGACACGCGCACGAAGGTGATGCCGCCGCTCCGCACGGAGGCCGACCGCGAGGCGCTGATCGAGGCGCTCGCCGAGGGCGTGATCGACGCGATCGCGACCGATCACGCGCCGCATTCGCCGGTCGAGAAGGACGTCGAGTTCGAGTGCGCCGCGCCCGGCATGCTCGGCCTCGAGACCGCGCTGCCGATCGTGCTCGACTTCGTGCGCATGGGCACGCTCGACGACAAGCGCGCGATCGCCGCGCTCACCGGAGGCCCGGCGCGCGCGTTCGGCTTGCCCGGCGGCGGGCTCGCGGTCGGCGCGGTCGCCGATGTCACCGTGATCGATCCCGAGCGGCCGTTCGCGATCGCCGAGCACGCGCTCGCGAGCAAGTCGAAGAACTCGCCGTTCGTCGGCCAGACGCTCGCCGGCCGCGCCGTGCTCACGCTCGTCGAGGGCCGCGTGATGTACGACCTCGACGGGAGGCTCGCGTAGATGTCGTCGCCGCCGCCGCCCAGCAGATGGCCGGCCTCGCTCGTGCTCGAGAACGGCCGGATCTTCCACGGCGAGGGCTTCGGCGCGCGCGCCGAGACCATCGGCGAGGTCGTGTTCAACACCGCGATGACCGGCTACCAGGAGATCGTCAGCGATCCGTCGTACTGCGGGCAGATCGTGGTGATGACTGCGCCCGAGATCGGCAACGTCGGCACGAACGGCGAGGATCTCGAGGCGCGTCGTGTCGCGTGCGCGGGGCTCGCGATCCGCGAGCTGTCGCCGATCCCGGCCAGCTGGCGCGCCGAGGACACGCTGCCGCACTGGCTCGAGCAGTCGAGCGTGCCCGGCATCGACGGCATCGACACCCGCGCGCTGACCCGCGTGCTGCGCGACGAGGGCGCGATGCGCGGGGCGATCACGCCGCATCGCGCGGAGCTGCCCGCGGTGCTCGAGCGCGTGCGCGCGGCGCCGAAGATGGACGGCCAGGACCTCGTCCCGCGCGTCACCTGTGCGCAGCGCTACGAGTGGACCGAGCCGACGTGGCGCGCGATCGACGACGGCCGCGCCCAGCCGGTCCCGGCGGTGCAGTTTCACGTCGTCGCCTACGACTTCGGGATCAAGGAGAACATCCTGCGCGGGCTGCGCGACATCGGCGCGCGCGTCACGGTCGTGCCGGCGCGCACCCCGGCGAGCGAGGCACTCGCGCTCGGCGCCGATGGCTTCTTCCTGTCGAACGGCCCCGGCGATCCGGCGGCGGTCGACTACGGCGTCGCCGCCTGCAAGGACCTGTGCGCGAGCGGGCGGCCCGTGTTCGGCATCTGCCTCGGCCACCAGATCCTCGCGCTCGCGCTCGGCGGCCGCACGTTCAAGCTGCCGTTCGGCCATCACGGCGCGAACCACCCGGTGCTCGATCGCACGACCGGCAAGGTCGAGATCACGTCGCAGAACCACGGGTTCGCCGTCGACCCGAAGACGTTGCCCAGCGGCGTCCACGTCACGCACGACAACCTGTTCGATCACTCGGTCGAGGGCATCGCGGTCGAGGGCAAGCCGATCTTCGGCGTGCAGTACCACCCCGAGGCGAGTCCGGGCCCGCACGACGCGGCGTATCTGTTTTCGCGCTTCGCGGACGCCCTGCGAAAGGCGCGAAGGTGAGTGCGGCCGCGTTGCTCGATCGCGTGATCGAGGAGCTGTACGCGCGCCACACCGCGGACGCCGAGGCGGCAGGGCTCGCGCGCCGCGACTACGAGGAGCGCCGCGGCAAGGTCCATCAGGACGACGAGCTGTGGGAGTCGTGGAGCGCGGCGTTCGTCGAGTGGTTCGTGGTCGAGCGCGTCGCGCCGGGCGACGACCTGCCGCCGGCGGCGAAGACGTATCGCGAGCTGCGCGCGGCCGACGACGAGCGCGCCGCCGCGGTCGCGGCGCTGCTGACGTCGCAACGCAGCCTGTTCGAGGTGCGTGCCATGGGACGCGGCCGGATCGAGCTGCTCGATCTGCTCGGTGGCGCGGCGTTTCACGTCAGCGAGCAGCGCCAGCTGCACGGCGTCGAGGTCGGCGACGTCGCGGAGCTGCGGCTGGTCGGGATCGAACACGAGGTGCGCTTCGCGCGCACGTTCATCTATCACCCGAAGGCGGCGCGCGGCGCGATCGTCGAGCGCGCGCGCGCGATGCTCGCGAAGGGCGGGTCGCGGCGCGACGTGATCGATCAGATCGCGCAGCTACGCGTGCAAGTCGCGCGCTATCGCCACATGCCGCCGTCGCGCGTGTACGAGCTCGGTTCGCGGATCATGGGATGAGGCTCACGCTCGTGGCGCTCGTGGTGTTCGCGCCCGCGGCCCACGCCGACACGCCGGTGACGCGCCCGACGGCGATCGAGGTCGATCGCGAGGCGCCGCCGCCCGGCCGCGCCGAGTTCGGCTTCGACGGCGGTGCGCCGGTCGGTGCGTGGGCCGCGAGCGTGCAGCTCGGCTACGTCGACGAGCCGATCCAGCTCGGCACGCCGAGCCTGACGATCATTCCGGTGCGGCGACGCGAGACCGTCGCGCTCGGCGGCGCGATCACGCTCGGCGATCGGCTCGTCGCCGACGCGCGCATGCCGCTCGCGCACCAGGTCGGCGATCGGTTGATCGGCCTCGGCGACGATACGCCGCTCGATCGCTGGGTCGCGGGCGACCTCGCGCTCGGCGCGCGCATTCGCATCACCGAGACCGACACGGTCCAGACGTTTGCGCGCTTCGCGTTCACGATCCCGACCGGCGACGACGACAACTTTGCGGGCGAAGCGAAGTGGACCTACTCGAGCTCGCTGATCGGGCGGCTGACGTTCGGCCGCGTCGTCGTGGCGGCGAACGCCGGGATCCTGATCCGCGACGCCGAGGTGCAAGTCGGGGATCGCGTGGTCGGCGACGAGCTGCTCGGAGGGTTCGGCACCGCGGTCGCGCTGCCGCCGATCGCGGGCTTGTGGTGCGAGCGTAACCCGCTGCGCGTCACCGCCGAGCTCGCGGGCGAGCTGGCCGATCACTCGAGCGGCGTGCGCGGCGCATCACCCGCCGAGGCACGCCTCGGCTTCGTCGGCCATCCGATCCTCGGACTCGCGCTCTCGGTTCGCGCGGGGCTCGGCCTCGACGACCAGATCGGCTCGCCGCGGTTCCGGGCGATGGTCGAGCTCGCGTGGCAGGCGCCGGAGCCGCCGCGTGCGCGGCCGCCCGCCGCGGTCGAGGACGACGAGGACGACCAATGAGCTATGCGCGCCTCGCCCGGTCGCGCAAGGCGCTCCACGCGGCCGCGCGCGCGATCGTGCCGAGCTCGAGCAGCTCGCGCACGTGCGACCACGCGGCGTGCGAACGGGGCAGGGCGCGGCCGCAGGCGGCGGCGGCGATCACGCGCGATCCGATCGGTTGATCGGGCGCGACGAGCGGCGCGAGTGCGGACGCGGTCACGTCGGACGCGACGCGCAGCTCGGCGAGCGCGGCGACGAGCGGAGCTGCGTCGTGAGTGTCCGCGAGCGCCGTCGCGACGACCTCGGCGATCGTCGCGTCGCCCGCCGACACGCGCGCGAGCAGGTACAGCGCGAGCGCGCCGAGCTTCTCGCCTTCGACCTCGAGCGCGGCGCGCGCGAACCTCGCACGCGGACCGGGCGGCGCGAGCACGCCGGCGTCGCGCTCGGCATCCGGCGCGCACGCGAGCGCGAGCAGGCCCGCCGCTTCGGCGACGCCGCCGATCAGATCGGCCGCGACCTCGAGGCCCGCGGTCGAGCCGAGCAGCACGTCGGCGAGGAGGCGGAGCACGGGGGTCGGCTCGGCGTCGCTGACGTCCTCGACGACGAGGCCGCGCACGAGCTCGCCGATCACCGGCACGTCGAGGTCGCCGAGCGCCGCGTGCGCGACCGCGGCGCGCACGCTGTGGGTCTCGCGGCCCGCGTGCTCCGCGATCGCGTCGCGACGGCCGCGTGCGAGCAGGGCGCGCGCCGCGGCCGCCGCCACCTCCGGCGATGGGTCCGACAAGCGCGCGACGAGCGCGCCGTCGATCGCGGGATCGTCGGCGAGCAGCTCGACCGCGGCGCACGCGAGCGCGCGCCGGGTGGCGCTCGCTTCGTCGAGCTCGGCGACGAGCTCGTCCGCGATCGGATCGAGCGGGACGCGCGCGGCGAGCCCGAGCGCCGTCTCCGCCGAGCCGCCGCCGTCGCCGAGCAGTCCGGCCGCGAGCTCGCACAGGGCCGGTACGTGGGCAGCCGCGACGAGCCCGTCGACGAACGGCGCCCACAGCTCGGGCGCGCTCGGGCGATCGAGCACGAGCGCGCGGTGGAGCGCGAACCGGTCGCGCGGCATCGGTGCCGCGAACCCGAGGATGTACGCGCACGCCTCGGCGACCTCGCGCCGCGGCAGCGCGCTCCAGCGATCGAGATCCGGCACGCGCCGTGGCTTGCCGATCGCAGCGATCTCGTCGGCGAACGACGCCGGCGGTACGCGCTCGACGTCGAGCCCGGCGAGCGCGGCCGCGCGCACGCGCTCGCCGGTCGGCCCCGGCGCGGCCGCGATCGGGCCGAGCGCGCGCGCGGCAAGCTCGAGGAGCGGCTTGGGCCGCGCCGGATCGAGCAGCGCGAGCAAGGCGCCCACGATCGCGCCGGCCGCCTGCGTCTCGAGCAAGTGCGGCGACCACGCGAGCACGCGGCCGCATTGCACGGTCGACAGCGCGAGCAGCGGCGCGTCGGGACCGACGTCGGCGGCGAGCCGCTCGAGCGCGTGCTGCTGCTCGGCCGCGGGCAGCGCGGCGACCGCGATCGCGATCGCGTCGTCGGCACGCGGCGCGAACCGGCGCGCGAGCGCGGCATCCGCGAGGACGCCACCGCGCGCGATCACCGGCCCGCACACGAGCGCCGCGATCTGATCGTCGTGGGGCACCGCGTTGCCCGGCCCGATCCAGCGAAACAGCGACCCGTCGAGCCAGCGCGCGCGCGTCTCGGTCGTCGCGAGGATCGCACCGGCTGCCGGATCGAACAGGTACTCGGCGAGGATCTCGGCGGCCTCCGCGGCCGGCACCGCGCCGGCGCCCGCGAGCTCGGCGAACGCGCGCGCGAGCGGCAGCCGCGCGGCATCGGGCGTCGCCGCGAACGCGCGGCGCACCGCGGCACGGCCACCAGTGCGGCCTTCCCCCGTGGCCCCTACGCCTGCCTCGGCCTCCAGCCCCTTCCCCCGGCTCACGCGAGGAATCCCATCTCGCCGTACTCGAGCTCGGCCGCGCGCATCAGGTGATGCTGCTGGATCGGCGTGCCATCGGCCTGCGCCGCGGTCGCCGCGCGTACGAGCGCGTTCATGATGTTGCCGCCCGCGAGCGGAAACTTCTGCGCGATGATCTTGAGGTCGATGTTCGGCGCGACCTGCGCCTCCTTCGGCATCATGCCCCGCCACAGCTGCAGCCGCTGGGCCTCGTCGGGCGCGGGGAACCGGATGCGAAACCGGATGCGGCGGCGAAACGCGGGATCGATCGCGGTCTCGGCGTTCGTCGTCATCACGACGACGCCTTCGTGAGCTTCCATGCGCTGCAACAGGTAGTTCACCTCGAGGTTCGCGTAGCGATCGTGGCTCGACTTGACCTCGGTGCGCTTCGCGAACAGCGAGTCGGCCTCGTCGAACAGCAGCATCACTTGCCCGCGCGCCGCCTCGTCGAACACGCGCCCGAGGTTCTTCTCGGTCTCGCCGATGTACTTGTTGACCACCTGCGACAGATCGATCCGGTACAGCTCGAGCCCGAGCTCCTTCGCGAGCAAGGAGCAGATCATCGTCTTGCCGGTGCCGGGCGGGCCGGCGAACAGCGCCGACAGCCCGCGCCCGTACGGCAGCTTGCGCGCGAAGCCCCAGTCGTTGAACACCTTGGCGCTGTGCGCCGCGTAGTTGAGGAACTCGAACACCGGCGCGAGCACGTCGTCGGGGAGGATCACGTCGCTCCACTCGAGCGTCGTGCGCACCACGGTCGCGAGCGACGCGAGCCGGTGCGCGAGCCGGCCGCGCACGACGTCGATCACGTGCTGCTCGCTCGCCACGCCGCCGCGCTGGTGCACGACGTCGAGCCGGCCGAGCTCCTCGCAGGCCTCCTGGATCGACGCGCCCGATGCCGAGTAGCGCTTGACGAGCGCGTCGAGCGAGAGCTCCGGCGCGAGCCGCACGTTCGGCGGCAAGTGGCGCACCCACAGCTGGCGCTGCACCTCGGGCGTCGGAAACGGCACGTCGAACGTCATCGGCACGCGTCCGGCCCGCGACAGCCATCTCGGCGAGCGCTCGACGACAACCGCCAGCGGCGCGCGCACGCGGCGCAGCAGCTCGGTCAACCGCTGGAAGATCCACGCCTGGCCGTCGCCGTCGCCGTATTCGTGCGCGCGATCGAGCACGAGCACGGCGTCTTGCAGGTGCGCCTCGCGGATCAGCGGGCGCAGCGCGAGATCGAGCGCGCGCAGGTCGACCGCGACCTCGCCGAGATCGACGACGAGCAGCGGGCGGCCGAGCTGGCGCGCCGCCGCGCCGACGATCGACTTGCGGCCGACGCCGAGCGCGCCGCGCAGCTCGACGAGCTGATCCGGTCGCTCGAGCGCGCGTGCGACCTGCACGACGAGCTCGCGCGCGTCGTCGGGGAGCATCACGTCCGCGGCGGCGATCGGTAGCGCGACGAACTTGCCGGCGGCGCCGAGCACCGACTGCGGCGGCTCGGCGGCGCCCTCGATGAAGTCGAGCACGCGGTCGGCGACGCGCACGCGCTTGTAGACGAGCGGCGGATCGACCGCCCAGCCGTTCGCGGCCGACAGCTCGACGAGCTGGTGCGCGACCAGCGGCGCGTCGGCGGAGAATCGCAGGCGCACCTCGCCGGGCAGCGCGTGCGGGCCTTCCGCCAGCAGCGCGACGACGAACGCGACGTCGGTCTGCAGCGGCTCGTTCTTGCCGACGGTGTACGGGTTGAACGCGGTGCCGCGCTCGATCGTCGCCAGCGCGCCGAGGATCTCGACGTCGATCGCGGTCAGCGCGAACCGCTCGCGCAGGATCTCGAGCGGCAGCGCGACGCCGAGCTTGCGCGAGAACCGCGCGCGGGCCGCGATCTCGGCGGCCTGTGCGGCGATCGCACGATCGAGCGCGGCGAGCTCGGGCTCGGCGGCGACGCGCTGCTCGCGGTCGCGCTCCGACAGCACGGCGGCGCCGAGCGGCGCGCGCGCCTTGAGCTGCACCATTCGTTCGACACGCCGCGCGAACAGCTCGCCGAGGTCCGCGAGGTGCTGGCTCGGCTCGTCGTAGCCGGGGCGCGGGTCGCTCTCGATCACCACGACGTCATTCTAGGCGACTTCCGCCAGCACCGCGCGGGCGAGCTCGGCGAGCTCGGGGTCGGGCAATGCGGAGATCGCGGAGGCGACGCGCCGCAGCTCGCGGCGGTCGGCGTGCGCGTCGACGAGCGCGACCAGCAGCTCCGACAACAGATCCCCGGCCCGCCGCGTCGGCAGCGCGATCGCGAGCGCGATGCCGACCTCGAGGTGGCGGGCGCGATCGCTCGGGTCGGTCGCGGCGCGGACCTGGCGCAGCCGTGCCCGCGCGACCAGCTGGCGGGCGGCGAGCGTGTCGGGCAGCGCGGCGGCCGCCGCCGCGGCCTGCGCGCAGGCCGCGAGGGCATCGCCACGGGTGAGCGCGAGATCTGCGAGCATGCCATCGAGGCTCGCCGCCAGCTCGGGCCTGCCGGCCGCGCGTGCGGCGTCGCGCGCGCGCGGGGCGCGATCGGCGACCGCGTCGCGATCGTCCGCGGCGTCCCACGCGGCGACCGCGACCAGGTCGGCCTCGCACGCGATGTCGTCGCGCGCGCCGCGGCGCGCGAGCTCGGCCGCGAACTCGAAGCACGTGGCCGCGGCAGCCGGGCGATCCTCGGCGAGCTCGATCCACGCCAGCTCGGCGAGCGCGAGCGCAGCGAGCACGGACTCGCCGAGGCGCGCGGCGGTGCTGCGCGCGAGGTCGAGCGCGGCGCGTGCCTCGGCGAGCCGGTTCGCGCGGCGGTGCGCGGCGCCGGTGACCAGCTTCGTCACCGCTTCCGTGCGCGCCCGCTCGTCGGCTCGCGCGCACGCGACCGCGGCCTGCGCGGCCGCGATCGCCTCGTCGTGCGCGCCCGCGGCGAGCAGCGTGGCCGCGAGCGTCACGAGCGGACCGGCGCGGCGCGCCTCGTCGAGCTGGACGGCCTGGCGCGCACGCAAGATCGCGTCGGCCGGCAGCCCGAGCACGAGGTCGGCGCGCGCGAGCTCGCGGAGGAGGTCGCCGGCGAGCTCGAGCCGGCCGCCGCGCGCGAGCGCCGCGATCCGGCCGCGCAGCTGTGCGAGCCGCACGAGTGCCTTGCCGTCCACGGCTGTTAGCTTATACGTTTGCGTCGTGGACGACAGCGCGGCGCGACAAGCCGTCGAGCGCGCCGAGCGCGAGCCGCTGCTTGGCCATCGCGCCGCGCCCGTGCGCGCCGCGATCGACGCCGCCGCGCCGCTGCTCGACGCCACGCCGTC
>Ga0335083_10003057_pt1 | contig 21812 bp, 13 predicted proteins | sample Lox_Sample_42_FD_206716 | JGI IMG/M metagenome (GOLD analysis project Ga0335083, IMG submission 206716) | Soil microbial communities from Loxahatchee National Wildlife Refuge, Florida, United States - Lox_Sample_4.2 | ecosystem: Environmental > Terrestrial > Soil > Wetlands | place: USA...
GTCGCTCATCTCGCGCCGCCCGGTAACGTCGACGGGAAGCGGACCACCAATCAGGACCGCCAACTGATTGCGCTGCTGTCCCGTCGTTCTTTGCAACTCGGCTAGCTGCGTCTGCGCCTGGGTGACGAGTATGCTCGCCTGCTGATAGTCGACGATCGACGTGGCGCCGGCCGCAAGGCGCAGCCTCGCGACCTCCTGGGCGTATTGGCGTGTCGCGAGCGTGTGCTGCGCAAGCTCGATTCCTTCGTTGCCCGAAAGAATGGCGTAATAGGTCGCCGCGACGTTCGCGATCAGCGAGAGGCGAAACGCATGCGTAGCCTCCACGGTAGCAAGGTAGTTGCGGCGCGCGGATTCGGACAGGTTGGCGACACGTCCCCAGAAGTCCAGTTCGAACGAAGAGACCGCGACCTGCACGTTGTACTCGTTGAAGTGGAACGAGGTGTTGTTATTGGGATCTTCGGGCTCGACCACGTTCAGCGGCACCTTGGCGCGAGTGGCTTCTGCGCCGGCGGCGATCTGCGGCAACTGCGCGGAGCGCTGCACGCGATAAAGCGCCTGAGCCTGCTCGATGCGCGCCACCGAAGCCGCGAGGTCGCGGTTGCGCTCCAGCGCCGCCGCGATCAGCAGCTTGAGCGTCGGGTCGCGAAAGAACGCCTCCCACGCGATTTCCGAGGCGAGCCGCTCGCCGCCCGGCGTAGAAACATCCGGGCTTTCGTACGTGCCCGCAATCGGAAGATCCGGCTGCTGGTAGCGCGGCGCGAAATTGCACGCTGCCAGCACGAGGCACGCCATGAGCGCCATCCGCTTACGCATCGCGCGCTCCTGTGCGCGGCGCTTGCGCCTCGTCGCCGTCGTCGTCATGCGCCTTCTCGCGGCTCAGCCACCTGCGCGCAACGACATAGAAGAGCGGCGTGAAGAAGATGCCGAGCAGCGTCGCCGTCAGCATGCTGCCCAAGATGCCGGTGCCCACCGCCTGCCGTCCCGCCGCGCCCGCGCCCGTGGCGAGCACGAGCGGCAACATGCCGAGGACGAAAGTCACGCTCGTCATCAGGATCGGCCGCAGGCGCTGACGAGCGCCGTTCACGGCCGCACTCACGGTATCGCTGCCCGCCGCCTCCTCCTTGATCGCGAATTCGACGATCAGGATGGCGTTCTTCGCGGCGAGGCCGATGATCGTCACGAGGCCGATATTGAAGTAGATATCAGCGGAAAAGCCGCGGGCCATCGTCAGGAGAACGGCGCCGAGCACGCCCAGCGGAATGATGAGCAGAACCGCAACGGGAATCGCCCAGCTCTCGTACAGCGCGGCAAGGAGCAGAAACACCACGATGAAAGAAAGCAGCAACAACGCGCCGATCTGCCCAGCCGCCTGCTGCTCTTCGAAAGCCGTACCGGTCCATTCATAGGTCAGGTTGCCTGTCAGGACGCGCTGCGCGATACGCTCCATTTCCGCGAGCGCCGCACCGCTCGAGCGCCCCGGTGCCGCCTGGCCCGAGATCGTGGCCGAAGGAAAGCCGTTATAGCGTTCGACCTGCTGGGGCCCGGAGGTCCAGTGCACGCTCGTGAATGCCGAAAACGGCACCATCTCGCCCACGTTGTTGCGCAGACGGATCGCCCCGATGTCCTCGGGGTTCATGCGTTGATCGGCATCCGCCTGCATGAGCACGCGCAGCACGTTCCCCTCGTACACGAAATCGTTCACGTAGTTCGCGCCGAACGCCAGCGCGAGCGCGCTGTTCACCTGCCCGATCTGCAGCCCTAGTGCGCGCGCTTTCACGCGATCGATATCGACATACAGTTGTGGCGCGGCCGGCAAGCCTTCGGGACGCATACCGACAAGCAGCGGGCTGCGCGATGCCTGCGCGAGTATTTGCGCGCTGGCCTGCTGCAAGGCCGCGCCACCCACGCCACTGCGGTCGAGGATCTTCATCGTGAAGCCGCTCGCATTGCCGAGCGAGGGAATGGCCGGCGGATCGAGCGCAAACACGAGCGCCTGCGGAATATTGCGGAATGCGGCGTTCGCGCGCCCGACCAATGCCGCCGCGGAGTTCGACGCGCCCGGCCGGTCTTCCCATGGCTTGAGGTCGACGAACGACATCGCGGCCGACTGCCCCTGGCCGAAAAAGCTGAACCCAGTAATGGAAGCGATATTGCGCACCTGGGGCTGCTGCCTGAGAAACGCCTCGACTTGATCGACGACCTGCTGCGTGCGCTGCTGCGTAGCGCCTGGCGCCGCCGTATACGATACGAAGACATGCCCCTGATCCTCGCCCGGGATGAAGCCGCGCGGCAACTGCGCAAAGAGCAGCCCGGTCGCCACGCAGACAACGACAAATACGGCGAGCCACCGCACGGGCGTGCGCAGCATCGCCTGCACGGCGAGAACGTAGCGCTCGGTTGCCGAGTCCAGGCCGCGGTTGAATGCGTCGAAAATGCGCTGCTGCATGCGGGCGGGCCAATGCGCGGCAGGGCGTTTGCCCACGCCCTCGTCCCTGCTCGCCTTGCTGCCCAGCAGCGCGGCCGACATGGCCACGCCCAGCGTCAATGCAAGCAGCGTGGAAAGAAAGATCGATATCGTCAGGGTGACCGAGAACTGGCGATAGATCGCGCCGGTCGAGCCGGGAAAGAAGGCCATGGGAACGAAAACGGCCACGAGCACGAGCGTGCTCGCGATGATGGCGCCCGCAATCTGGCCGATCGCCTTCACGGTCGCCTGCCGTGCACGGAGCCCCTCGTCCTGGATCAGGCGCTCGACGCTTTCCACCACGACGATCGCGTCGTCATTGAGAATGCCGATCGCGACGATCATGCCAAACAGTGAAAGCAGATTGATCGTGAGTCCGAACAGATAGATCCCAACACAGGTTCCAACCAGCGCGATCGGCACGACCAGCGTGGGAATCAGCGTGGCCTGCCATTTCTGAAGGAACAGGAACACGACGACCGTCACGAGCAGTAACGCTTCGACCATCGTGCGCAGCACGCCACGTAACGAGGTCGTGATGAATGGCGTCGTATCGAACGGAACGACCCAGACCACGCCCTTCGGGAAGGTGGGCTGCAGTTGCGCGAGGCGTTGCCGCACGGCGGCCGCCACGGCCAGCGCGTTGGCCCCGCTCGCGAGCTGGATGGCGATCCCTGCGGACTCCTTGCCATTCACGCGAAAACGAAACCCATAGCTGTCGTTGCCCAGTTCGACACGCGCGACGTCGCCCACGCGCACCGTGGAGCCATCCGGGTTCGATCGCACGATGATCTCGCGGAACTGCTCGGGCGTGGAAAAGCGGCTCTGCGTGACGATCTGCGCGTTGAGCTCGGTGCCCGGCGCGATGGGCTGCTCGCCAAGCCCGCCGGCCGCCGTTTGGCTGTTCTGCTCCTGGATCGCCGTCATCACTTCGTTGGCCGACAGGCCGAAGCTGCCGAGCTTTTCCGGATCGATCCATATCCGCATCGCATACGAAGAACCGAAGAGCTGCGCATCGCCGACACCGGGAATGCGGCGCAGTTCGTTGACGATGTTGTTGGCCGCGAAGTTGCCGAGTTCCACTGCGGTTTTCGAACCGTCGACCGATTGAAGCGCGATGAGCATCAGAAAGCCCGACGAAGCTTTCGTGACCGTCACGCCAACCTGCCGGACCTCGAGCGGAAGACGCGGCTCGACGCGGCTCACCCGGTCCTGAACCTGCGAGAGCGCGACATCGAGATCGGTGCCGGGCTTGAGCGTGACGGTGATCTGTGCCGTGCCGTTCGAGCGGCTCGTCGACGACATATACAGGAAGTTGTCGACGCCGTTCATCTCGTTCTCGATGAGCGAGGTCACCGTGCGGTCCAGCGTCTGCGCATCGGCGCCGCTGTAGACCGCCGATACGGTCAGCGAAGGCGGCGCGACGTCGGGGTACTGCTCGACCGGCAGCAGCAGCAGCGCGATGGCGCCGAACAGCACGATGAAAAGCGCGACAACCCACGCGAAGACCGGCCGGTAGACGAAGAATCGCTTCATGGGCGCGCCGGTCAGGAGTGGCTGGCCGGCATGGGTTGGGCGTCCACATGCTGGCCCGGCTGCACTTTCTGCCAGCCATCGACGATGACCCGCTCGCCCGCTTCGAGCCCGTCCTTCACGACCCATTGCCCCGCTTCCTGCGGGCCCAGGTCGACGTTGCGGCGAACCACGGTTCCATCGTCAGCGACGATCGAGAGGCTCGTCGCATTGTTGCCGAACTGCACGGCGCGCGCGGGCACGAGAATGCCGTTCGGTATGGTGCCGATCTCGATGCGGCCACGCACGAACTGGCCCGGTAGCAGCACGCGCGACACGTTGTCGAAGCGGGCGCGCAGAATTTGCGTGCCTGTGGAAGGCTCGACGACGAGATCGGTGAAGTCGAGCACCCCCGGCTCCTTGTATTCGTCTCCATTCGCAAGCGTGAGCCACACCTGCACGCGGCCCGTGGGCGCGGAGATGGCGCCCGACTGGAACTGTTTGCGCAGTTCCAGCAGCGAAAGGTTCGATTGCGTGAAAACGGCGTTCACCGGCGTGAGCTGGTTGACCTGCGTGAGCAAGGTCGCACCGCTTGCGCTGACGAGCGCGCCTTCGGTGACGAGCGCGCGTCCCACGCGCCCTGCGATGGGCGCGCGAACCGTGCAACGGTCGAGCCTCAACCGGGCCAGCGTAACCGCGGCGCGTGCGTCCGCAACGTTCGCTTCGGCTTGCTGAAGTGCGGCCAGCGCGGCCTCGTATTCCTGGGCGCTCACCACCAGGCGTTCGACGAGCGGCTTGAATCGCGCCACCTCGGAAGCCGCATTGCCCTGCACCGCCTGGGCGCGACTGAGGGCGGCCTGCGCCTGCTGCAACGCCGCTTCGTAGTCGCGCGAATCGATGAGAAAGAGCGGCGCGCCTGCGGGTACATCGGTGCCCTCTTCGTAGAGGCGCCGCTCGACAATGCCGTCCACACGGGCACGCACCTCTGCCGACCGGATCGCCTCGATCCGTCCGGGCAATTCGACGACCCTCGGGATCGATTGCGCCGCAACCGTTTCGACGAGCACGCTCACCGGCGGAGGCGCGCTGGCGCTCGGGCCTTGCCTGTCGCGGCATGCGCCGGCCGCGAGCACCAGCGATGCCACGACGACGAGCAGGCACGGCCGATAGCGTCTGACTTCACAGTTTGGCACCCGAGGCTCCGCCGAAGTCAATCGAGTCGGTACGATCCGGCATCCGACCGCGCATTACGCGCAAGTTTGACCGGTTCGTTGAAATGTTCGCTCAAACCGCGGTTTCTGTCCCCCTATGTGCGCAGTCTTTCGAATTCGATCACCTGGTGTTAGCAAATCAACATCAGGTGTGCTTATTCACAGGAATTACTCGAAACCGCCACAAAAGCCGTCGATCGTAAACTTCTTGCAGTCGGAATTCCCTCTACTACTATTGATAGGCAATTCACACGCCTCGATTCTTTCAATTTCGAACGATTCGCCTACCCTTTTAAGGGCACGTTCGCACAACCGGGAAACACAGCTTTCAGGACGTTGCATAACCAAAGAAACCACAGGTCATGAACGACGTCAATCATCTTCTTGTGTCAGGAGATCGAATCATGAAAAGCCAACTCGTCCTTTCTGCCATCGCTGCGCTCCTCGTCGGTATCAGTTCTCCTGTTCTCGCGCAAAGCAACTCTGGCGGTGACCAAAGCCAGGGGACCGGCCGCCAGCAGGTCATGCCGACCATGCCGCATAACGACTGGCATGTGGGACAGCAGGTCCCTTCGAAATACCGGCACTACAACTTCGTCATGAACAGCGACTCCTGGAAGTCCCATAATCTGGACGCGCCGAAGCGCGGCCAGCAATGGCTTGGGGTAAACGGCGACTATGTGCTCATGACGAGAAGCAACGGGAGAATCGTGAAGATCGTTCCCGGTACGCAGTGACTCAGCTGTAGTGATTCAGGAGTTGACGATGAAGCGCGGGGCGCCAGGCATGGGCGGTTGCCATGCCTGCCCATGCCTCAATCGATGAGTCGCGAGCGCAGGCGCTTGTACTCTTCCTCCGTGATCGAGCCCGTCGCTTTCAGACGGTCGAGCTTCTCGATCTCGTCTGCAATGCTGTAGCCAACCACTTGACGCAACTCGTCGCGCGCCTTTTGCGCGCGCTCCTGGTTGCGTGCCGCCATGTCTCTGCCCTGTGTGAGGATATAGGCGAATATGCCGATATAGGGCAGCACGACGAGAAAGATCATCCAGACTACCTTCAGAAATCCTGATATATCGTGTCGGCGAAACAGGTCACTGGCGATCGTGATGAATAGCCAGAACCACAATATGAACATGAATATCGAAAATGTATCGATAATGAAGTTAGAAAACGTAAAACCGTTTGCGAAGATCATCGAAGCACCCCGTCGGTTGCGCGTGGAAAGCTGAAATGGCGTGGCACGTGCGTCTCAAGTGCTGAATGACGCGTCGTTGGTTGCGAGCGAGACAGTCGTTGAGATTGGCGCTCTCGTCAGTAGAAACTGCGCCTGCGCTCGCGTCCGGCAAAAGGAACGACGGCCATCGAAATGAGATCCAGGCCCAGAAACAATCCGAGCAGGGGCAACGGTACGCTCGGAAAATTCGCGGCGAGAAATATGGCGAGCAAGAATGAGAGCGCTGCACTGACAAGGCCGATATTGTTCATCTTCACTTCCTGGTCGGTCGATGCGATGATCTTGAAGAAGCCGTCAAGAACGAAGAATATCATCAGCATCACAGTGAGGCCTCGTGCACGCGCAGTGTCGTTCGCGAGGATCAGGAGACCGACCAGAATCGGCACGACAACAGGAGGAATTCTCCTGAGAATCAGTTTCCAGCCTCTTGCTGTCAACAGATTCAACGCATGCACGAAGCCGCAAAGCAGCAGCATCCTTGCAATGAAAAGCGTACCGATCAATGAACTGCTCGTCAGCGATATGACGATACAGAAAATTCCCGCTATTACGAAGAGCGTCGAACTCGCAATGGGAAAAATAGCACGCTTTTTCATATTTGAATGTGAGATTTCGTGAAATTAAGCGTTCTACGATCAGTCGTGAAAGTATAGTGCCTGAGTACGCAAATACAAGCACGCACGGGCCGAGGCTTCGGGCGTCCGTATGACAATCAACGCGCCGCGGGCGCCGATGCGTGAATACATCGTGAATCTCGAACGCAGCCACACGTTTTCTTTCAGCGCTGAAGGCGAGCACTTCCTGCTCGACGGCGAGCCGTTCCAGATTCGCAGTGGCGAAATACATCCAGCCCGCATCCCGCGCGAGTATTGGCAGCACCGAATCCGCATGGCCAAGGCGATGGGGATGAACTGCATCGCCTTCTACATCATGTGGAATTACCACGAGACGCGGCGCGGCGTGTTCGATTTTCACAGCGGCAACCGCGATGTCGAGACGTTCATCCGCCTGTGCCAGTCCGAAGGCCTGTGGGTGCTGCTGCGCCCGGGGCCTTACGTCTGCGCCGAGTGGGATCTGGGGGGCCTCCCGGCCTGGCTGCTCAGCGAGCCTGACATCCAGTTGAGGACCGACTCCGCCACCGATCCCCGCTACATGGCAGCGGTGGCTCGTTACATCGACGAACTGGTTGTGCGCATCAAGCCATTGATGATCGGGCAAGGCGGACCGATCCTGATGATCCAGATCGAGAATGAATTTGGATCGTACGCGAGCAATCCCGCTTACCTCGAAGAACTCAGGCAGCTTTGGCTCAACGGCGGCATTACGGGGCCGTTCTACACCGAAGACGGCCTGCCGCAACTCCAGCGCAATCGCACCACGGTAAGCGGCGGTGCGATTGCGTTGAGCAACGGCGACGCAGCACAAATCGCAACGGTGCGCCGCGAATTCCCCACCGTGCCTGCAATGGCGGGCGAGGTGTACCCCGGGTGGCTCACGCATTGGGGCGAGCCGGTGTTCGCGGGGACGAACTACGATCTCTCCGGCACGTTGAACGCATTCATGCGCTCGCAACTGTCGTTCAACCTCTATGTCATTCACGGCGGCACGAGCTTTGGCTTTTATGCCGGTGCGAACGTGGATGATTCGGGCAACTATCAACCCGACATCACCAGCTACGACTATTCGGCGCCGATCACCGAGCAGGGCGTCGCGACGCGGAAGTACATGTTGTATCGCGACATCATCGCGCGCTATCTGCCAGAGCCCTTGCCGGACATACCCGACGCCATCCCCACGCTTGATTGCGCCGGTGCCGATGCCTTGATGCCCACGCGCTATGCATCGATCTGGGACAACCTGCCCGCTGCCCTGCCGCGTGAGCAGAGCATCGACCCGCAGCCCTTCGAACACTATGGCCAGGCATTTGGCTTCGTGCTGTACCGCAAGCCGTTGCTGGAATATATGAACGGCGCGCTGGACATCAGCGGCGTGCACGACTATGCGACCGTCTTCGTCGGCGAGCGCTACGCGGGCGCTGTGTCGCGGAAGGCAATGCCGCTTGCGTATGCGCAACCGCTGCGCGTCATGCATCGCGCGCCGCTTGTCCTGGCTTCGGCGTCCCAGGCGCACGAGGCGAAGGCTGCCGGTGCGAATTCGTTAGAGATCCTTGTCGAAGGCATGGGTCGCGTCAACTTCGGTCCCGCGATCGTCGACCGCAAAGGGCTGCTCGAACCGGTTGCGCTGAAACACGCTGACGGATCGCTCTCCATGCTAAGAGACTGGGAAGTCTTCCTGCTGCCGATGGACGAGGCGTTTATCGCTAACCTGAAGGCGCGCTGCACGAATCCACTGAAACCCGGCCTCTTCTTCAAGGCGAGCTTACGGCTGGATGAAGTCGCCGATACCTGGCTCGACATGAATCAGTGGACCAAGGGGATCGTCTGGGTCAACAGGCACAATCTCGGACGCTACTGGAATATCGGCCCGCAAAGGCGCTTGTATTGCCCCGCGCCGTGGCTTACACGAGGCGATAACGAGGTGCTTGTCTTCGACCTGCATCAGATCGACCCGAAGCCCGTGCAAATGGCGAGTACGCTTGAGTAGCGCTTGCGCCAACGCCGCTTCACTGCGGCGCTTCGACGACCGGCAACAGCTCCAGCGTGAGCACTTCGAACGGTGCGAGTTGAACTTCCTGCGGCAAGTCCGCGTGCAGTACAGCTGGAATACCGAAAGCCCCCGCATCTCGAATGCTGCGCGTATTGAACCAGCCCGCCGCCGCTGGCAGTTCCAGTTGCCGCCGCAGATCGAACGTGAAGCGTTGCGCGCGGCTGTCCGGATTGCGCAGCGTCACGATCGCCTTATGCGGCGCCCACGCGGCCCAGCCGTATACCGCCTGTTCGTCCGGCGCTCCGCCAATCCAGTGGCTATCGCGCAGCACGTCGCCGTGTTCGCGCGCCCATCTGGCGGCTTCCGCGAGCGCGTCCCAGTCGCGCTCGCCCAGCAGCGCGGGGGTAATGTATAGCTCCTGGAGTTGCGTGCCGCTGCCGAAGTATGACCAAACTTCGTTGGCGAAGGCGTCCCCTGCCGACGTATTGAGGCGAGGATTGCACTGCGCGCAGAACACGCCGTGCAGCATCAGCGAATTGAGTGGAAATAAAGGACTCCGTATCACGACGTTGTGCCAGGTCTGCGCGTCGCGGTACGTGATCCAGCGCTCGCGGTTCGTGCCGCTGCCCGCCAGGCCGTCGTCGTTGCCGCCGCGCCAGATGGAGTCGACGTAGCGCAGCCAGAACGGCGAAGGATGCGTGCCTGTCGTGAGATTGATGTAGGTCTCGGGTTTGGCCGCGCGAATATCTTCGATGAGCTGGATCGCCGCGTCCCAATCGCTATCGAAGAGGCTGCCTGGAAACACCTTGTCGGCGTTGCCCGTGCCGTCGAACTTGAACTGGTTGATGCCGTCCTTGTCGAGCAGATCCATCACGACTTCATGAAAGCGTCGGTAATAGCGCGGACCCGACAGCGCGAGGCCGTTATCGATGACCTCGTAGCCGGCCGCATGGCCGCGCGCCACGCGCTCCTGTTTCTGCGCGCCATAACCGCCCCACGGAGAAAGCCATATGCCAGGCGCGGCACCGTATCGTGCTGCGGCCTCTCGTAGCGGAACGAAGCCACGCGGGAATGCCTTGCTGAACCGCCAGCCGCCGCCAAGATCGTCCCAGCCGTCGTCGAACAAAAACGAATCGATCTGCACCGCACGCGCCACGTGCAACTTGCAGCCGATCGCTTCGATGCGCTCTAACGCCTGCTCCTGCGTGTACGGCGTGAGGTAGCCGATATCGCCCCAACTGTTGTAGTGCAGAAAAGGACGATACGGGCGAGCGCGCTCCCGTTCCAGGTAAGTGGCAAAGTCGCGCCGCAACTGGCCATCGCCTGCCACGCCGATCACTGCGGAATAGACGAGCGTCCTGTTCCTTTCCAGCGGCAACACGCGTTGCAGCTTGAAGCTGACGCTGTCGCCTTCCACGTGACTCGCCGCCAGCGGGTGCTCGAAACCCAGATAGAAGTTGCCTGCAACGACCGGTGTGCCTCTCGTTTCTCCGCTGGCTTGCGCGCCGGCAACACGCGTTTCCAGCATGGAAACAACAGCGATGGCTTCGTCCTGAACGAGCGCCGTAACCGCGATCTGCATGCGCAGGTATCGCGAGCCATCGCGCTGCTCGATGCTCCATTGCACCTTTAAGCGTTCTTGAGCATCGACGAGCGTGACATTCACGCTCCGGCCCGCGATTCGTTCAGCCAGGCGCGACGCGCGGGAGTTGGGTGCGAGCGTGGCTTCGCTCAGCTGTGCCTGCACCCTCAGCCCTGCCAGGCCGACGAGACTTCCATCGGCGAGCATTAGCGCGAACGGCGCAACGACGGGCAGCGTGTGCGAGCGCGCGCAATCGATCAGCGAGAAGTTGGCGAGGCGTGCGTCCGTGACCGTCCAGCGTAATGCGATCGCGTCGTTACCGAATGAACACGAATCGCCCCTTCTCTGGAATACGGGCATGCCGGCTTGTGCAGGCAGGGCATCGTTGGCGCGCATGGAAAGACCTGTCTCTGTCAGGAGCAGTTTCCATAGGGTAACGGCAATGGCCTCGCGCTTTCAAGCGGGGCGATTGCCATTCGTTTTCAAGCCCGCCTACCTGCACGATGTGACTGGAAATCGTCGATGTGGAACGCCTTTTCGCACCCAATCCAAAGGCGGTGCGGCGGGCGGCGCCTTGGAGGAGCCGCCCGCGCCCTATCAAACGACGCCCGGATTGATGTAGGCAGTCTTGACCGTGGTATAGAACTCGCGCGCATAGCTGCCTTGCTCGCGAGGACCATAGCTCGACCCTTTGCGACCGCCGAACGGAACGTGATAGTCCACGCCAGCCGTTGCGGTGTTCACCATGACCATACCGGCCTGCACGTGGCGGCGGAAATGGTTGGCATGACTGAGCGAAGTCGTGCAGATACCCGCCGACAACCCGAACTCCGTGTCATTGGCCACGGCAAGCGCCTCGTGATAGTCCTTGACCTTGATGACCGAAGCGACCGGGCCAAACACTTCCTCGCGGTTGATTCGCATTCCCGAGGTCGTATTGGTGATGAGCGCCGGCGCAAGGAAGTAGCCGCGCGTAGCGCCTTCCACGCGCTCTCCGCCAAACACCTCTCCGCCTTCCTCGCGTGCAATCGCGATATACCGCTCGTCTTGCTGAAGCTGCTTGTCGTCGACGACAGGCCCGATATGCGTACCGTCCGCCAGCGCATCACCAGTCTTGAGCACCTTCATCCGGGCCTTCATGGCAGCGACGAAGCGGTCGTGAATGCCTTCCGTGACGATGAGCCGGCTCGACGCTGTGCATCGCTGCCCCGTCGAGAAGAAGGCGCCGTTGATACAGGCTTCGACGGCGACATCGAGATCGGCGTCGTCGAGGACGACCATGGGGTTCTTGCCGCCCATCTCGAGCTGGAACTTCTTGCCCGTTGCGAAGCACTTCGCACCAATCGCGCGGCCCGTCGCGACCGAGCCGGTGAAGCTCACGGCATCGACATCGGGCGAGCTTACGATGGCTTCGCCAACCACCGAGCCACGGCCCATCACGAGGTTGATCACGCCAGCCGGCGCGCCCGCTTCCGCGATGATCTTCACGAGTTCCCACACGCTCGCTGGCACGAGGTCCGCAGGCTTGATGACGACCGTGTTGCCATAAGCCAGCGCGGGAGCGATCTTCCAGGCCGGAATGGCGATCGGAAAGTTCCAGGGCGTAATCATCCCGATGACGCCGAGCGGCTCGCGCGTCACCTCGACGGTCATTCCAGGGCGCACCGAAGGCACCGTCTCGCCGCCAATACGAAGCGCCTCGCCGGCAAAGAACTTGAAGATCTGTGCCGCGCGGCCAACCTCGCCGATTGCCTCGGGAAGGGTTTTGCCTTCTTCGCGCGCGAGCACCCGGCCCAGTTCGGCCTTGCGGGCAAGAATGACGCTGCCAACCTGGTCGAGCAGGTCGAAGCGTTGCTGCGGCGTAGACAGCGACCACTTGGCGAACGCCTTGCGCGCGGCTGCGATGGCGCTCAGCGTTTGCGCCTCGTCTGCCTGCGCGAATTCGCCGATCGCGTCGTCGAGATTCGAAGGGTTGATATTGACAGAGGCCGTGGCGCCGCGCACCCACTGGCCATCGATGTAATTGTCGAACGTGTTCATGTTGTCTTTCCTGTTACAGCGTTAGTGAACGCAACGCGCACGATGGCTCAGAGCAATCCGCGGGCAGCCAGATTGCGGTAGAGCGCGCGCACGCCGAAGGTCCACGGCGCGATCTCCGTGCTCAACTGCACGGTGTTGGTCAGTGCGCCGAGTTGCGGTGTCGAGATGGTGACCTTGTCGCCGAGGTGGTGCGTGAAGCCGCCGCCTTCCGTGTCGCGGTCCTTGATGGGCGAGAACATGGTGCCGAGAAACAGCATGAAGCCGTCGGGATACTGGTGATGGCGGCCCCAGGTCTGCGCGACGAGGTCGGCGGGGTCGCGGCTGATTTCGCTCATGTGGCTGACGCCTTCGAGAACGAAGCCGTCATCCGTACCCTCGACTCGCAGCGCGACGCTGGTCTGGCGCACGGCGTCGAGGTCGAACGACTCGTCGAACAGTCGCACGAAAGGGCCGATCGCACAGGAAGCGTTGTTGTCCTTGCACTTGCCGAGCAGCAATGCCGAGCGGCCTTCGATGTCGCGCAGGTTGACGTCGTTGCCGAGCGTCGCGCCAACGATCTCACCGCGGCTATTTACGGCAAGCACGATTTCCGGCTCGGGGTTGTTCCAGTTCGATGCGGGCAGCAATCCGATGTCCGCACCAAAGCCCACCGCCGACATGGGCTGCGACTTCGAAAAGACTTCGGCGTCGGGGCCAATGCCCACTTCCATGTACTGGGACCACGCGCCGCGCCGCTCGAGTTCAGCCTTGAGCTTCATCGCCGCTTCCGAGCCCGGCTTGATTTTCGAAAGATCCGTGCCGATCGTGGCGGCGATGGTTTCCCGAACCTCACGCGCCTTCGCAGGGTCGCCGCCGGCTTGCTCTTCGATCACGCGCTCGATGAGGCTCACTGCGAACGTCACGCCGCATGCCTTGATGGCCTGCACGTCATTGGGCGCGAGCAGACGCAGCGCGGGGTCCTTCGCGCCGGGCAGGTTCGCTTCCAGCAGCGCCTGAACCGAACCGAGCGACTCTCCCGTCACCGTGCGCGCAAACCGGGCGACGTCCTCGCGATCGAACAGGTCTGCGGTGGTCGGCGCGCTGCGGGTGATATCGAGGACTTCGCCGTTGCGAACGAGCACGACGGAAGGTCCTTCGTGCTCGCCCGCTCGACGCCATACGCGTCCAACGAGCAGCGCCTTTTCGAGGTCGCGGGGAAGCGAGGCGGATTGGGAGTTCGAGGTCATGGTGCGCAATGTCTCCAGTTCGTGTGCGCCGCTGATGCGGCAGGGCTGGCCCGAATGTTCGGAGCAAGCCCGATCCGGTTTAGTGTGAGTGTCGCGGGTTGCCGCGCTCGGCGATGACTTTCAGATAGAGCGTTGCCGGCTCGAGGCAACCGCCGGTGGACAGTTGCCCCACCGTCTTGCGATACAGCTCCTGCCATGGCGTCTGGGCCGGCGGAATGTCGAAGCTCACCGTCTCGCGGCGGCGCGCGAGTTCCTCTTCGTCGACGAGCACGTTCACGCTGCGCGCATTCAGGTCGACACGAATCCGGTCGCCCGTTTGCAGCAGCGCGAGGCCGCCGCCAACGGCGGCTTCGGGCGACATGTTCAAGATGGAAGGGCTCGCCGAAGTGCCGCTTTGCCGCCCGTCTCCGAGCGTTGGCAGCGACGTGATGCCCTTGCGCACGAGTTCCGCCGGCGGCGCCATGTTGACGACTTCCGCGCTGCCCGGATAACCCACCGTACCCGTGCCGCGAATCACGAGAATGCAATGCTGGTCGATGTCGAGCGACGGGTCGTTGATGCGGGCATGGTAGTCCTCAGGACCGTCGAACACAATCGCTCTTGCTTCGAACGTGTTTTCCGCGCCGGGCTCGCTCAAATAGGTTTGCCGGAACGCATCGCCGACCACCGACATTTTCATGATCGCGCTGTCGAAGAAGTTGCCCGATAGCACCATGAATCCGGCACCGTGCTTGAGCGGGTCGTCGGTGGTCTTGATGACTTCGCGGTCGGGCTCGGGCGTGCTGTCGGCAATGGCGCCGATGGTTCGGCCCGATACCGTCAGGCACTCGCGATGCACGAGGCCGCCGCGGTCGAGCTCGCGAAGCACCGCCGGCACGCCGCCCGCCCGATGGAAGCCCTCGCCCAGATACTCGCCTGCCGGCATGCAGTTCACGATGAGCGGCACCTGCTCGCCCACGCGCTGCCAGTCGTCGAGGCTCAGTTCGATGCCCATGTGCCGCGCAATCGCGATCAGGTGCGGCGGGCAGTTGGTCGACGCGCCAAGCGCCGAAGCGACGACGATGGCGTTCTCGAACGCCTCTTTCGTCATGATGCGGGAAGGCCGCACATCGTCGCGCACGAGGTCGACAATGCGCTTGCCCGTTGCATACGCCATCTGGCCGCGCTCGCGGTAGGCCGCCGGAATGCTGGCGCAGCCGGGCAGCGACATGCCCAACGCTTCCGCGAGGCTGTTCATGGACAACGCCGTGCCCATGGTGTTGCAGTGGCCAATGGAAGGCGAGGAAGCCGTGGTGAGCTCCATGAAGCCTTCATAGTCGATCTCGCCGGCCGCGAGCAGATTGCGCGCATGCCAGATGACCGTGCCCGAGCCCACACGTTTGCCATGGTGCCAGCCGTCGAGCATCGGCCCGCCCGAGAGCACGATGGCGGGCATATCGACCGTTGCCGCGGCCATCAGGCACGCGGGCGTGGTCTTGTCGCAGCCCGTCGTCAGGACGACGCCATCGAGCGGGAAGCCGTGAAGAATCTCGACGAGACCGAGATACGCGAGATTGCGGTCGAGGGCCGCAGTGGGCCGGCGGCTCTGCTCGGCGAGCGGATGCACGGGGAATTCCATCGGAATGCCGCCGGCATCGCGAATGCCCGCCTTGGTGCGGGCCGCAAGTTCGATATGGTGACGATTGCACGGCGCGAGGTCGCTGCCCGTTTGCGCAATGCCGATGATGGGGCGGCCCGATTGCAGTTCTTCACGCGTGAGGCCGTAGTTCATGAAGCGCTCGACATAGAGCGCGGTCATGTCGGCATGGGCGGGATCGTCGAACCATTCCTGGCTGCGCAGGCGCCGTGCGTTGGGCTGGGTCATAGGTCTTGCTCCGTGGTTCCTTGTCTTGACGATGGGGTGGTCACGCTCGCCTGCCTGGCTGACAGTGTCAGCGCCCGGCGGACTGAGCCGGCCGTTCGCGCGATGCCGGATTCGCAAGGCGATTCACGAATGGATCGGCGCCATTGTTATCGGTAACATTTCTCGATGTTATCACGCTGTGCAGGGTCTGTGCACCTGGTGGATGCCATGCGATTTCGCGGTTGATCCAGGTGGAAACCCCTGGCTTGCCGCGGAGCTGCGCACCGTGATAATTTAATCGCTTAGTTACCGGTAACATATTTGTGACGGGAGACTGGCCCAGAAATACTACCGACACCACAACAGCGCAAGCCCCTTCACTCACGATGACTGGTTTGAGTATCGACTGTCCACGCAACCACGGCACCCACGCCGCGAGACCAGCGCCTCGACGCCTCGCAACTCGAACGCGCGCGCCCTTGAACTAGCCGGGCAAAGCCCGGCCACACCACGACGAAGTAGCGGGAACGGTCTGCTTCGCAGCGAGACCGTTCAATGACTTATGCAAAAGGAGACACCCCCGTGCCAACCATGACCCAGATTGCGGACTCGCCAGCCGCCGTCAACGAAGCCGAAGAACAGTTGTACCGCAAGGTACTGAAGCGCATTCTGCCGCTCCTGCTGCTGTGCTACGTCGTTGCCTACCTGGACCGAGTCAACGTCGGCTTTGCGAAGCTGCAGATGCTCGACTCGCTTGGCCTGAGCGACAGCGTCTATGCCGTGGGCGCAAGCATCTTCTTCTGGGGATATTTTCTTTTCGAAATGCCGAGCAACCTGCTCCTTCACCGATACGGCGCGCGCTTCTGGATCGCCCGCATCATGGTGACATGGGGCATCGTTTCTTCGTCGCTCGCGTTCATCTCGCCGCTGGCGAGTTTTTTCCACGTCGAAACGTCGACGATGTTCTACATCCTCCGGTTTCTGCTGGGCGTTTGTGAAGCCGGCTTCTTCCCGGGCATCATCCTCTATCTGAACTACTGGTTTCCGGCACGGCGCCAAAGCATTGCGATGTCCGGATTCCTGATCGCCATTCCGGTGAGCCTCACGCTCGGCGGCGTCATCTCCGGGTGGCTGATGGAGAACACCCACGGCCTGCTCGGTTTGGGAGGCTGGCAGTGGATGCTGTTGCTCGAAGGCGTTCCCTCGATACTCGTCGCATTCGTCGTGTTCTTCCGCATGGGTGACGGCATTCAGTCCGCGCAATGGCTCACGGCATCCGAAAAGGCCGTGCTGCAAAGGAATCTGGAGCAGGAAAGCGCGAAAAAGACGCACAGCGTCGCAGCGGCGCTCAAGAGCCCGCGCGTCTGGCTGCTGACCTTCATCCTCCTCACCTTCAACACCGGGTTCTATGGGCTGGCGTTCTGGCTGCCTTCCATCATCAAGGCATCCGGCGTGAAGAGCACGTTCAATATCGGCTTGCTGACCGCCATTCCCTATCTCAGCGCGGTCGCCGCAATGATCTGGAACGCGTCCCACTCGCGCAAAACCGGCGAGCGCCGGCTGCACGCGGCAATTCCCGCCTGTATTGGCGGAGTCGGCTTGATTCTTAGCGCGCTCTTCGCGAACAATGTGCCGGTTTCGATCGTATTCCTGACCATTTCGACGTGCGCGATTCTCGGCCTGATGCCAATCTACTGGACGTTTCCGGGGCAGATCCTCTCGGGTACGGCGGCGGCGGCGGGTATTGCGCTCATCAATTCGGTCGGCAACCTGTCGGGCTTTACCGGCTCGATGATCACAAGCGTTGCGAAAGACCTGACCGGCGACATCAACAACGGGACTTATGCGCTGGGCGCCTGCCTCCTCGTCAGCTGCGTCCTCATTCTGGCGATTCCCAAGAGCATGCTGAACAAGGATACGGCCGAACATAGCTGAGCGGTTCCCGAATACGCCGTTTGACGCTCTAGCTCCGCTATCCGGCGAAGCCCACGCCGGCCGCCCCCCGCGCCGTCGCCACCGTAACACCTGGCGCCGTCGCGTGCGGCTTCGCGAAACAAGCCCCACGGCGCAAGCCCTCGCGCCGCGCGGCTACATGCCATTGCCGGCTGCCGGCACCTGCCCGGCAGCCCCTGCCCTCTCCGTCTCTGCGTACGCGAAACGGCCATCCCCCTGACTGACGAACACAGCGCTCGCATGCAAATGCGCTGGCTGTTGTTCAAGCTTCCCGGTTTATTTGACAGTTAGTTGCAACTCAACCATCGCTGCCCCGAAAGCTTTCAAAAAAATAACTCCGGCCGACCTCAAGATTGGCGATGCGCTGCCGATAAGGCGTACAGAGTGTTTTTCGCCCGGCACTGCCACGCCAAGAGGAAAGGCATGTGCCTGGCGGCCAGCGAAAGGGAACAGCCAGGGCCACAGCAAACCCTTTCGCCGACGCTGCTACGAGCGCGCTTTTCAAACAGATTGAACGTGCTTTTCAGGTCACTCTCATACAACGGAGAAACTGTGATTCGAAATTGCCTTGGGGGGCTGCTGCTGGCGCTAGGCTGCCTTGGCACCGCAGTTGCCGCGGGCCCCGATTGTTCGCGTTCGTATACGTTGGCCTTGCACGACCACGGCCTGCTCTACTCCGTCGACACGGACACCGGAATCGACAAGGACTTCGCCGACGAACTGGCGCGCCGCAGCGGCTGCCAGATCCGGGTGAGCCTGATGTCGAGAGCCCGCATCTGGAAGCTGATCGAATCCGGCGCGCTGGACTTCAGCCTTTCGGGCATCGCCAATGACGAGCGCAATCAGTACGCGGACTTCGCCTGGTATTTCAGCAACAAGTACTACCTGCTGGTGCGCAAGGATTCCGGCATCCATCAGTTGGCCGATTTCGAGCACAACGATAATTTTCAGCTGGGTGTGATTCGCAGCTTCCGGTACAGCGAGTCTGCCAACCGGCTAGTCGATTCACTGTCGGCCGAAAACCGCGTGAGCCAGGCGGGCGGCCTCGAGCCGCTGTACCAGGCGCTCACGCTCGGGCGCATTCAGGGGATGATCATCGAGCCTTTCGACTACCCCGCAATCGATGAAAAGAAGATTCGGGACGTGACAACGATCGTGGAGTTCGACGACCCACCCATTCCGCATGGCCTCATCATGTCTAAGAAAGCGCTTTCGCCCGAGGAGCGCGAAAAGTGGCGCGCACTCGTCAATGAAATGATCGCGGACGGCACCGTCCGGCGTATCTTTCTGAAATACTTCAAACCCGACCTCGTCGATTCCATGGTCCCCTTCTAAACGCCGCCATGAACCGGACGCGCCTCGTTCTGCTCCCGCTACTGATTCTCGCCACGGCGCTCGGCGTGACGTGGGCGCTATGGAATCACGAGCGCGAGGCCGCCCGGCATGAACTGCTGCAGCAGTTCGACTTTTCGCTCGGCGATGTGGTGAGCCGTATCGAGCAACGCATGGGCACCTACGAGCTCTTGCTGCGCGGCGTGCAGGGCCTGTTCGCCGCCAGCGCAGAGGTCGAGCGCGACCAGTTCCGCGCCTACGTCGAAGCTCTCAATGTCGACGCGAACTTTTCCGGCATACAGGCCATCGGCATCATCGCGTGGGTGCCGGGGGCACAAAAGGCCGAACATGTCGCGACCATGCATCGGCAGGGGCTGCCGGGCTACACGATCGAGCCCGAAGGCCAGCGCGAAAACTATGCGCCCATCGTTCAGCGCGAGCCGTACACCGGTGCCAATCGCGCGTCGCCCGGCTTCGATGCCTGGGTCGACCCCGTCAGGCGGCGCGCCATGGAACAGGCGCGCGATTCGGGCATGGCAACCCTTTCCGGAAAGGTTCGCCTCGCCGTGGACACTGGGCCCGACGCCAGCTCCGGTTTCATCATGTACATGCCCGTCTATACACGCGGCCAGGCACCGGAAAACGCAGCCGAACGCCGTAAGCGCCTGCTTGGCTGGGTTTATGCCTCCTTCCGCATGCGCGACGTCATCGCCAGTCTGTACGGCGAGGAACCGCCCGGCCTCTCCATCGCCATCTACGACGGCGTGGAGAGGTCGCCTCAGGCGCTGCTCTACAGAACGTCCGGCGCACCCGGCCATCATGTCCCCACGGACCTCGCCGCCAGCGAATATCTCGTCGTCTGCGGGCACGACTGGACGCTGAACATGGCCGCCCGCGAAGGATTCAAGGCCCGTTTCGGCCGGGACGCGGCGTCGCTGATCGCGATCACCGGCACGGGCCTGAGCCTGCTGCTCGCGCTGCTCGCGAGGCTGCTCATGACTCATCGCAGCCGCGCAATACGGCTTGCCTCGTCCATGACGAAGGAGTTGCGCGAGAGCGAGGAAAAATTCCGGGCGATTGCCGACTGCACGGTCAACTGGGAGATATGGTGGTCGCCCGAGGGCAAGCCGCGCTGGATCAACTCGGCGGTGGAGCAGTACATCGGCTACACCGTCGAAGAGTGCATGGCCATGGACAACTTCGCATGCACCGTGATCTATCCAGGCGACATCTCCCGTGTCGCGCCCGCGTTCCGCATGGCACAGCACGGTTCTCGCGGCGACAACCTCGAGTTTCGCTGCGTGCGCAAGGATCGATCGTTGATGTGGCTTTCCGCGTCCTGGGTTCCGATCACCGATTCGAAAGGAGAATTCATCGGTTTTCGCACGAGCGGGCGCGACATCACCGAGCGCAAGATCGCCGATGAGCGAATCAAGGAGCTGGCCTTCTTCGACGCGCTGACCGGTTTGCCCAATCGCACGCTGCTGCTGGATAACCTGAAACAGGCCATCGCGACCAGCGCGAGGCACAACACCAGCGGCGCCCTGCTGTTCATCGATCTGGATCACTTCAAGACGCTGAACGATACATTGGGACACGACAAGGGTGACCTGCTGCTGCAGGAGGTGGCCAGGCGCCTGGCGGCGAGCCTGCCCGCGGGCGACACCGTAGCGCGAGTGGGCGGCGACGAATTCGTTGTCGTGGTGGGAAACCTGAGCGCCGAGCGCAACGAAGCGGCAAGGCAAACCGAAGCCCTTGGAGAGACGATTCTCTCGGTCCTCGGGAGTCCGTATCGTCTTGGCGAAATCGACTACCGCAGCACGGCAAGCCTTGGCGCCACCGTGTTCAAGGGGTATCAGGCATCGACCGACGACCTCATGAAGCAGGCCGACCTGGCCATGTACAAGTCCAAGGAAAGAGGACGCAACGCCGTGCGCCTCTTCGACCCCGACATGCAGACCGTCGTGATGGAACGCGCGACGCTCGAAGCGGCGCTGCGCGAGGCCATCGAAAGCGAACAGTTCCGGCTTCACTACCAGATGCAGATCGACGGCGACCGCGTAACCGGCGTCGAGGCACTGGTGCGCTGGCAGCACCCCGAACGCGGGCTCGTGTTCCCGGCCGATTTCATCCCCGTGGCGGAAGATACTGGGCTGATCGTCGAGCTGGGCAGTTGGGTGCTGTACGCGGCCTGCACGCAACTGGCTCGATGGGCAGCGCGGCCCGACACGGCGCATCTGACGATTGCCGTCAACGTCAGTGTCCAGCAGATCCACCAACCCGACTTCGTGGACAACGTGCTGGCCACGATCCATCGAACCGGCGCGAGACCGGACAGGCTGAAACTCGAGTTGACGGAAAGCGTGCTGGTGAACAACGTGCAGGACATCATCGAGAAGATGGAGGCGCTGAAGGCCAAAGGCATCGTCTTCGCGCTCGACGATTTCGGCATCGGCTATTCTTCGCTTTCCTACCTGAAGCGCCTGCCGCTGGACCAGCTGAAAATCGACCGCTCATTCGTGCGCGATGTTCTCGTCGACCCCAACGACGCAGTGATCGCCAGAACCATCGTGGCGCTCGCGCACAGCCTTGGCCTTGGCGTGATTGCCGAAGGCGTCGAAACCGAGGCGCAACGCGCCTTCCTCGCCTCGGCGGGATGCTACGCCTACCAGGGCTACCTTTTCTGCCGCCCGGTTCCCGTCGAAGACTTCGAGGCCATGCTGGTGGCACTCGAGGCACGCCAGTGCTTCGCCGGGTAGCCGCGCCACGCGCCGAACGTCATCTAGAACGTCGTGCAGGCGCGAGGCG
>Ga0335083_10003058_pt1 | contig 21799 bp, 25 predicted proteins | sample Lox_Sample_42_FD_206716 | JGI IMG/M metagenome (GOLD analysis project Ga0335083, IMG submission 206716) | Soil microbial communities from Loxahatchee National Wildlife Refuge, Florida, United States - Lox_Sample_4.2 | ecosystem: Environmental > Terrestrial > Soil > Wetlands | place: USA...
TGGCGCGCCGCCCGTGGCTGTCCGATGCGACGCTGTACGGCGACGCCGGTGCCGTCTGGGCGGCGATGGGGCGCGACGACATCCTGGAGGCGTTCGCCCAGCACCCGCGCATCGGCGATTCGGAGGGGGCGGGAACCCTTTCAGGGTTCCCGCAGTCGATCGACGCCTGGTCGCTCGCGGAGCAGTCGGGGACCGCGGGCGCCGATGCCGGGACCAGGCGCGCGCTGCGCGAGGCCAACCAGCGCTACTTCGATCACTTCGGCTACATCTTCATCGTCTGCGCGACGGGCAAGAGCGCCGCCGAGATGCTGGCGCTGATCCAGCAGCGGTTGCACAACGACCCCACGCGCGAGCTGGCGATCGCCGCGGCCGAGCAGGCCCGCATCACGCGCCTTCGGCTGGAGAAGCTGGGGGCATGAAGGGGCTGACCACGCACGTGCTGGACCTGGCGCTCGGGCAACCGGCGCGCGGCCTGTCGCTGGACCTTGACGTTCTGGACGGCGACGCCTGGCGGCCGCTGGGGGCCTTCCTGACGGACCGCGACGGGCGCTGCGGCGACCTGCTGGGAGGCGCGCCGCTGGTCGCCGGGACGTACCGCCTGACCTTCGAGACCGGCGCCTACTTCGCGGCGACCGGAAGACCCACCTTCTACCCGCGCGTCGAGGTCACGTTCCAGGTGACCGAGCCCGGCCAGCATCACCACGTGCCGCTGTTGCTGTCGCCGTTCGGTTACTCGACCTACCGGGGGAGCTGATGGAGGGGAAAGTGCTCGAGACGCTGGAAGCCGCCAACCGGGCGTTCGCGCTGCGCTACCCCGGCGATCCGCCCGCCCGCCAGCCGATCCACACCGTCTACGGCGGCGCCCACCTCTACAAGGCCGAGACCACCAGACGGTTGGGCGAGCTGGCGCTGCGCCACCTCGATCGCTACGCCCCCGACGCCGCGACGTTCGGGCGCGCCCTGCAGCTCGATGCCGGGCTGGCCGGCGTCGTCTACGATCGAGTGATCGCCAAGCTGCTGCGCGAGCCAGTCGAGGACTTCCGCATCGACTTCGAGGACGGGTTCGGCGCGCGGCCAGACGCCGAGGAGGACGCCGCCGCGACGGCCGCCGCGGGCGAGGTGGCGCGGGCCCTGAAGGAGGGGCTGCTGCCGCCGTTCATCGGCATCCGCATCAAGTCCTTCGGCGCCGAGTGGCAGGCGCGCGGCGCGCGCACGCTGGAGATCTTCGTCGACACGCTGCTGGCCGGCACCGGTGGCCGCCTGCCCGACAACTTCGTGGTCACGTTGCCCAAGGTGACCATCCCCGAGCAGCCGCGCTTCCTGGTGCGCCTGTTCGAGTCGCTGGAGGCGCGGCACAAGCTGGCGCCCGGCAGCCTGCGGCTCGAGCTGATGATCGAGGTGGCGCAGGCGCTGCTGGGGGCGGATGGACGGTCGCCGCTGCCCGGGTTTCTCGAGGCCTGCGAGGGGCGCTGCCGGGGCGCTCACTTCGGCACCTACGACTTCACCGCCTCCTGCAACATTACGGCGGCGCACCAGCACATGGACCATCCCTGGTGCGACCTGGCCCGGGGGATGATGATGCTCGCCTACGCCGGCACCGGCATCTTCCTGAGCGACGGGGCGACCAACGTGATGCCGGTCGGCCCGCACCGATCGACGCCGGGTGACGGGCTGACCGACCAGCAGGAGCAGGAGAACCGAGCGGTCGTCCACCAGGCCTGGAAGCTGTCGGCCGGCCAGATCCGCCGCTCGCTCGAGCGGGGCTTCTACCAGGGTTGGGACCTGCACCCCGGCCAGCTCTCGGTCCGATATGCCGCCTGCTTCGCCTTCTTCCTGGAGGGCTTCGACCCGGCGGCCGAGCGGCTGCGGAACTTCATCGAGAAGGCCGCGCAGGCCACCCTGGTCGGCGACGTGTTCGACGACGCCGCGACCGGGCAGGGGCTGCTCAACTACTTCCTGCGCGGGCTGGTCTCGGGGGCCATCGACGAGAGCGATCTGGCCAGGACCGGGCTGACCCGCGAAGAGGTGGCGCTCCGCTCGTTCGCGAAGATCCTGGCGGCCCGCCGGAACCGGCTGCGTCGTGGCTGAAGTTACAGGATCCCCACCTTCCAGAAACGACGGCCTTGCCAGCCGCGTGGTGCGATCGAGACGGTTTTCATGACGGCATCCTGGGACGTCGGGCCGCAGCTTCAACTGGAACCACTGGAGGGGGGCGGTGACGACGTCGACTTCGGCGTCGACGCGGGGGTCCTGGACCTGGACCACCTGGACGACGCGGGGTTCGCCGCGCTCGAGCGGGCGGTGCTCACCCACGCGGTCGTGGTGGTGCGCGGCCAGGAGCGGCTGTCGCCCCGCGCCCAGTTCGAGCTGACCCGCCGCTTCGACCCGGCGGTGAAGACCTACGGGCACGGCAACCGCCCCGACATCATGAAGCAGAGCGTGCTGGTGCAGGATCTGGTGTCGATCCCCGACTGGCCCCAGGTCAAGCTGCTGGGCAACGGGCGCGTGACCGATCACGAGGGGCTGGGGCAGGTCGAGCTGCGCCACCCGTCGCACCGATCTTTCCATCGCACGCCGCTGACCGACGAGCAGGAGGCGCAGGGCCTGACCCGCTTCTATCGCTGGCACATCGACGCCGCGCTCTACGAGCTGCACCCGCCCAAGGTGACGACGCTGCTGGCCTTGAAGGTCCCCGAGGCGCGGAAGGAGAGGGTCGTCTACGACGACGGCACGGGGGACACGCTGGACGTTACGCTGGGGACGACCGCGTTCGTCTCGGGCGAGAAGGCGTTCGCGCTGCTGTCGCCCGCGCAGCGCGCCTTCGTGCTGAAGACGCAGGCACGCTACGCCCCGCACCCCTACGTCTGGATGCGGAACGCCCGCGCGCGGTCCAACGGCCTGGGCCTGGTGTCAGAGGGGCTCGAGCTGACGCGCGACCAGGTGCCGCCGTTCGAGGCCGAGAAGATCATGACGCTGCCGCTGGTCTGGAAGAACCCGCTGACCGGCCGCCCGGCGCTGCAGCTGCACGCCTACTGCATCGAGGACCTGATCGTCGACGGCAAGCCGATGGGCGACCTCGAGACCTGCCGCTCGATCCTGCACGATCTGATGCGGCCGGCGATCGCGCCCTCGCGCATCTATGCCCACGCCTGGCGGGACGGCGACCTGGTCATCTTCCACAACCGCGCGCTGTGGCACAGCGTGGTGGGCTCCCTGCGCCCGACCGACCAGCGCGTCTACCACCAGTGCAACCTGGCCGCCAGCGTCCCGCCGTTGCCCGTCTGAACGTTAGCCCTGATATCCTTGCCGCATGAGCGGCGATTTGAAGAGCCAGATCCGGATCGGGTTCCAGGTCTTCACCAAGGACGGGGGCGAAGAGGTGGGCGCGGTGCGTGACCTGTGCGGCCACCGGCCCGAGATCATCGTCTACGTCGAGAACACCGGCGACGTCACCGTACCGGTGAAGGCCATCACGGCCGTCCACTACCAGAAGGTGGTCCTGGATCCGAAGCGGCTGCCGCCCGACCTGCAGCGGGCCTTCCGCCGGGCCCACGACTCGGAGGAGTTCTGAGCGACGCTCCGCGCGCCGCGATCGTCGCGGTGCAGCTGCCGGACGTGGACGACCGCGCGTTCGAGGCCTCGGTGGCCGAGCTGCACCGGTTGGCCCGGACGCTGGGCACGGCCGTGGTCGCGACGGTCACGCAGCGGCGCGAGTCGCTTCACGCGGCGACGGTGGTCGGCAGCGGTAAGCTGGCCGAGCTGAAGGCGCTGGTGGGCGACCCGCCGCTGGACGCGCTGCTGGTCGACCACGAGATCACGCCTTCGCAGGCGCGCAACCTGGAGAAGGCCACCGGCGTCGAGGTGCTGGACCGGACCGCGGTCATCCTGGAGATCTTCCGGCGGCACGCGCGCTCGCGGGCGGCCAAGGCTCAGGTCGAGATCGTGCGTCTCCAGTACATGGTCCCCAGGCTGCGCGAATCGGGCAAGGGGAAGGATCGCCAGCGCGGCGGCATCGGCGGCAAGGGGGCAGGGGAGTCAGCGCTGGAGCTGGATCGACGCAAGATCCGCGATCGGATCGCCGAGCTGACGCGCGAGCTGGACGCGCTGGCCGAGGAGCAGCGCACGCAGCGCGCGCGGCGGCGCGACATGAGCCGCGTGGCGCTGGTCGGTTACACGAACGCCGGCAAGTCGACGCTGATGCGGGCCCTGACCGGCAGCGAGGTCTACGTGGCCGACCAGCTGTTCGCGACCCTCGACACCACCGTCCGGCCGCTGCACCCGCCCACGCACCCGCGCGTCCTGATCTCGGACACGGTGGGCTTCATCGACAAGCTGCCGCACGGGCTGGTCGCGTCGTTCAAGAGCACGCTGGACGAGGCGCTGGAGGCCGGCCTGCTGGCGCAGGTGATCGACGCCTCGGACGACAACTTCGAGCGCCAGCTTCAGGTCACCACCGAGGTGCTGGCCGACATCGGCGCGGGCGAGGTCCCACGCCTGCTGGTCTTCAACAAGATCGACCGCGTCGGAGACGCCGAGGTGACCACCCGGGCGCTGCTGGCCCGCTGGCCGGACGCGCTGGTGATCTCGGCGCGCCAGCCGGCGGACGTCGCTCGCCTGCACGCGCGCCTGCAGGCGTTCTTCGCGCGCGAGCTGGTCGAGGGCGAGGTCCGCGTCCCCTACGACCGCCAGCAGCTGCGCGGCGAGATCTTCGCGGACTGCGAGGTGCTGGGCGAGCGCTACGAGGACGACGCGGTCGTCTTCCAGGTCCGCGCCCGCCCCGAAGCCCTCGCGCGCTGGCGCGACGCCAGCTAGGACCAATGCCGTTCAGTTAATTTAAGGCGCCCCAATCTTCGGAGGGGCTCCTTCCCCCTCTCCATGCGAAAGCATGGAGAGGGTCGGGGAGAGGTCCGGACCCCACCCGCCGAGCCTGCGGCTCGGCGGCCTCCCCCGCATTCGCGGGAGAGGCGCAGAGAGCGCCGGATCTGCGCGTCCTGGCGCCTTGACTGGTCGGCATTGCAGCTAGGACCTCACCTTAGAGAAGATGACGGGTTGAGCCGACGTGGTATCTGCGCCTCTCCCCGGGTGACCCCCGTTCACCAATCGATCAAAACCACTGTGGCGAGGCTCTCGACGCGTCTGGTGCCAGCCCTCGGGGCCGATGAACCAGCGGGCCTTGACCTCGGGGTCGGCGAAGGCGGCGAACACGCGGGACGGCGCGGCCGGGTAGGTGCGCTCCAGCGTGAAGGTGGTGTGGACGATTGGCTTGTCGGTCGGCTCGAGGCTCATGACTTCTTCTTCTTTCTCCCCGCGGGGCGGGGGCTGGCGGTTTCGGCGAGGACTTCACCCAGGCGATCCAGGCGGCGCTCCCAGAGGGCGCGCCGGTCGGCGATCCACTTCTCGGCCACGCCCAGCGCCGCCGAGTCGACCCGGCAGGTGCGGGTGCGGCCCACCTTCTCGCTGCGGACCAGCCCGCTCTGCTCCAGCACCTGCAGGTGCTGCATGACGGCGGCCAGCGAGATCGACAGCGGCGCCGCCAGCTCGCTGACAGCGGCGGGCGCGCGGCTCAGGCGGTCGACCATCGCGCGGCGCGTGGGATCGGCGAGCGCCCGGAACACCCCGTCGAGCGTCGGCTGATGGTTAAGCATGCGCCTAAGTATTGTCGCCGGGCCGCGACGGTCAAGTAGATACTTAAGTGTTGGGTCGCGGGTTTTCGCGACCGTAGATTGCGCTTTCTCGATCACCAATTCCTGTGCGCCGAATCTGGGACTCCCGGCGTCAAAAAGCGTGCGGAGCTGTTCCTGCGCCGGTGGGTGCGCAGCCGAAAGCGGCTATCATTCTTCGCGGACATGACGCTTGAAGAACGCTCGACGACCACGGCATCGAGAGCGTTCGCGGCGCGCCAGGAGGCAGGTCGGGCGGTCGATCCGACATGAGCGATCGCAACAAAATTCGACGGACGCCCGATTGGCCGGAAGATGAGCACGACATGCGCGTCGCGACTGCCCGAAAACCGGACATGACGAAGGCTCCATACGTCATCGAGGACGAAGAGCTCGCCGATGCTCACCTGCGCCTGGCCTGGCCCGCCACGCTGCTGGTCATCAGCCTGCAGCGCACGCGTCCGTTCCTGTCGCTGCTGGGGCTGACCGCCGCCGACGTGGCGCTCTACGAGGAGCCGCTCCGCCGTTTCGTTCGCGACGTCCAGGACTGGACCAGCCGCCACCCCAACCCGAGCGAAGCCGAGGTGATCGTCTGCTTGCTCGGCGAGCTCAATCGCCTGTTCGCCGCGGCGGCCGCCGCCGCGGGCGCCGAAGCCGCTCGATCACTGCGCGCGGCGCTGGACCTGTCGTTCGCGTTCGATCGCCCGTCCACCTGGCGGCAGGCCTGGCAGCCGCTGATCGTCGACCGCCTGGCGCGGCGGTGGTCGCCGAATCGGCTGGGGATCGACTACGACATCGACGCGCGCCGGCTGGATCGCCTGTTCGCGATCGTGACCGACGTGGCGGACCGCACGCGGCGCACGCGGACGGATCTAGAGAAGGCCGACGGGGAGCCGCTCATCGGATGGGACGCCGAGGCCTACGAGCTTCACCGCCGCGAGGATCCCGACGTATCCCCCATCACCGGACTGGAGCTGCTGGTCGAACAGCTGTTCTTCGACGGGGCCTGGTGGCAGATCGTCGAAGCTCTGGCCCCCACCGAGCTGGACGAGCTGCAGCGCTGGGGCCTGAATGAGGCAGCGGCGCACGTGCGCAGCCTGCCGGCAGCCTGGGTCGTGCTTCCGCCGTCGGCCATCAAGCCGTCCCGGCCGAACGATCGGGGCCGCGCCGCCTCGTGACATTCTGGGTTTGGGGTGTACATTCCGCGGCATGAAAACCGCTACACATTCGACCAGGTTGAGGCTCACGTTCGTTGCGGCGCTGCTGCTGGGCGCCACTCTCGCCGGGGCCCCCGCGCGCGCCGCCGACAAGACCTACCAGGTCACCGGACCGGTGCTGGAGGTGACCGACTCCTCGGTCACGGTCCAGAAGGGGAAAGAGAAGTGGCAGCTGGCGCGCAGCAAGGACACCAAGGTCACCGGTGACCTGAAGGTCGGCGCCAAGGTCACCATCGTGTACACGATGACGGCGACCTCGATCGAAGCCAAGGGCGAAGGAAAACCGGACAAGTCGGCCAAGGGCGCCGAGGCCCCGGCCAAGAAGTAGGCGCCCTCAGCTGGCGCCGGGCTTCCGACCGTTTCGTTCCGCGACCGCGCAGGCCTCGAAGATGGGGGCCAGCCGGCCGCTCAGGAAGTCGCGGAACAGGCCGACCCGCGCCGGCTCGTAAGCGACCGGCGGCGAGACCAGGCTCAGCTCCGAGCCACGCAGGCCGTGGTCTGGCAGCACGCGAACCAGCTGGGTCCAGTTCGAACGGAGCCCGCCCTTCACCGCCCAGCCCAGGTACGCGTTCGGGATCAGCGCGATCCCGACGCCGGCCGCCACGGCGTCGGCGGCGACGGACATGTCGTGCACGACCAGCGGTCCGCCGATGCGCACGGTCTGCTCGCCGTCCGGCCCCGTCAGGCGCAGCTGCTCGCGCTGGTTGGGATCGCCGAACAGCACGAACTGGTGGTGGGCGAGATCGCTCATCCGGCGCGGCGTCCCCGCGCGCCGCAGGTAGGCGCGCGAGGCGAACAGCCCGTGGTCGGTGCGACCGAGGCGCCGCACGATCAGGGACGAATCGACCAGCGGCCCGGCGCGCAGCGCGAGATCGAACCCCTCCTGGATCAGATCGACCCGGCGGGGCGTGAACGCCACGTCCAGCTGCACCTTGGGGTACTGGGCCAGGAACTCGGCGATGAGGCCCATCAACAGGCCGGTGTTGTCGCCGCCGGCGGTGAAGCGGACCGGACCGGCGATCTCGCGGCTCATGTCGGTGACGGCGGCGCTGGCGTCGGCCAGGCCGGACAGCGCGGCGCGCGCGCGTTCGAAGTAGACGCGCCCGGCCTCGGTCGGCACCAGCTTGCGCGTGCTACGCTGAAGCAACCGCACGCGCAGCGCCCGCTCGAGCGCGCCCACCCGCCGGCTCACCGACGACTTGGGCAGGCCCAGCGAGCGCGCCGCCTGGGTGAAGCTGCCCAGCTCCAGCACGCGCACGAAAGCCCCCACCTGGTTCAGGTCCAGCCCGTCCATTGTTGCTGCCATGGCAACGATAAGTTGCCACGAGCTGCTCTAGTTGTCAGGGCTTCGGTGTCGAAAGCTGTGGGAGTTCCAAAGGAGGAACGCCATGAGCACCATCCGTCGTCATGTTCCCACGGCCGCGCGCCTGTTTCTGGGGCTGGTCTTCACCGTCTTCGGCCTGAACTTCTTCCTGCACTTCCTGCCGGTGCCCCCGGCTCCGCCGCGGGCCGCCGCCTTCGCCGGCGCGCTGTTCGCCAGCGGCTACCTGTTCCCGCTGCTGAAGGCCACCGAGGTCGCGGCGGGCCTGTTGCTGCTGTCCGGCCGCTTCGTCCCGCTGGCCCTGACCCTGCTGGCGCCGATCATCGTCAACATCGTGGGGTTCCACCTGTTCCTGGAGCCCTCCGGTCTGCCGATCCCGCTGGCGGTCCTGTCCGCCGAGCTCTACCTGGCCTGGAGCTACCGCGCCGCCTTCGCGCCGATGCTCCGCGCCCGCACGCCGCTGACCGAGCGCGCGTCGTCGCTGGCGCCGGCTCCCGAGGTGCGCGCGGTCGCCTGATCACTTGCGCGTGAGCTCGAAGACCTTCTCGTCCTTCGGCCGCCCCTGGTCGAAGGACGTCCAGGTCTCCCGGATGTGATCGCCGTCGACCCAGGAGATCGTCATCGCGTGCATGTGCGCTTCGGACGGCGACCGGAGACCCTCGCCGCCACTCGCCTCGAACGACAGGCTGTGGGCGTCCGCCTTCTTGAGCGTCAGCTTCGGGTGATTCCCCAAGGCGCAGTAGTGCGTCATCGCCAACCCGTCGCCTTCGACCGTGTACACCGAGAGCATCTCGTGCGGCGTCCCCGGAAACAGGTGCTCGACGATGGCCGTCCCACCCGCCGTGGAGGCGTAGGTGATCGTGACCGGCACCGTCTTGCCGCTCATCTGCATGTTGCCCTGCCAGGTGCCGACCAGCTTCTTCAGCGGCGCGAGGGGCTTCGGATCCAGCGGTGTCGCCGTTGCGCCCAGCGCGAGCGAGAGCGGCGCCAAGAGCGGCGTTAGGAATGACAGGATGCGAATCGAACGAGCAAGCATGATCTCTCCTTTGTCCGTCAGGCGCGGGCCGCCTCGTCGGCGAAGCGCTGCAAGATGAAGCCCCAGCCGCCGGTCGGGGAGTCGATCGAGCGACGGTAAGCGGGCTCCGCCAGGCCGTAGCGGTGCAGGTCGCGGTGCTCCAGGACCAGGCGGGTGGTCCTGGGTCCTTCCGCCGTGAAGGTCACCTCGACCTCGGTCACGAAGTCGGGGTCGAACTTCCAGTCACTCGTGATCTGCCAGGCCAGCACCAGGCGGTGCGGCGGGTCCCAGACCAGCACCCGGCCGACGTCGCACTCGGTGCCGTCCTCCGACAGGCCGTACCAGCGACCGCCCACGCCGGCCTCCAGCACCTCGCGCCTGAGCGGAGATTTGCCGATGTGGTGCTGGCGCGGCCACCAGCGGTCGATGCCGTCGGTGAAGACCTTGAAGGCGTGGTCGGCCGAGGCGGCCACCACCAGCTCTTTGCGGACCGGGGGGACTGTGCTCACCGTCGTTCTCCTTTTTCTGGTTCTTCGACCGCAGCCTTGAAGGCGGCCAGCGCCCGGTCCCAGAAGCGGTCCAGGTAGGCGCGCATCGTCTCGAGCCCGCGGGGATCGATCCGGTAGACCCGGCGCGCGCCGTCGCGCTCGTGCGCGACCAGCCCCGCATCGGCCAGCACCCGCAGGTGCTGCGAGACCGCCGGCCGGGTCACCGGAAGCCCGGCGGCCAGCTCGCCGACCGACCGCGTGCGCTGGGCCAGCCGCTCGAAGATCTGCCGCCGGGTCGGATCGGCCAGGGCCGCGAAGGCGGAGGCGACTGCGGCACCGACGGAAGCGTTAGTCATTGCTTACGTAAGTAATGGCTTACTATTGCACATCCGTCAAGCTCTGATATAGTGAACCTTATGGTTCAGTATTCACCGCGGCTGGATGCGGGCTTCGCGGCGCTGGCGGACGGCACCCGCCGGGGGATCCTCGAGCGGCTGGGCGCCGGCGACGCGTCGATCAGCGACCTGGCGACGAGGTTCAGGATGACCCTGACCGGCGTGAAGAAGCACGTCCGGGTGCTGGAGGACGCGGGCCTCGTCACCACGCAGAAGTCCGGTCGGGTCCGCACCTGCCGGCTGGGGCCGCGGCGGCTGGACGACGAGACGGCCTGGATGAACAACTACCGCCGGATGCTCGAGGCGCGCCTCGACAGCCTGGGCGAATTCCTGGCGCGCACCAAAGGAGACAAGCCATGAGCACGACGAAGAACCCCCGGGCCGCCTCCGTCGCCCGGACGGGCGAGCGGCAGATCCAGATCGAGCGCATCTTCGACGCCCCCCGCGAGCGCGTCTGGCGCGCCATGACCGATCCCAAGCTGGTCGCGCAGTGGTGGGGGCGGGGAAACCGGCTGGACGTCCAGGAGCTGGACGTGAGGGTGGGCGGGTTCTGGCGCTTCGTCGAGCACGCCGCCGGCAACCAGCACGGCTTTCGCGGCCGCTTCCGCGAGGTGACGCCCCCGTCGCGGGTCGTACAGACCTTCGAGTTCGACGGCATGCCCGGCTACGTCTGCGTGAACGACACCACGCTGCACGACCTGGGCGACGGCCGCACGAAGCTGGTCGTCGTGACGCTCTTCCACACGCCCGAGGAGCTGGAGGGGATGCTCCGCTCGGGGATGGAGGGCGGCATGAACCAGAGCTACGCCGCGCTGGACAAGCTGTTGGCGTCGCTCTGAAGGTGCGGTCAGTTGGTCGCGGCCCGGTCGCCTCGGGCCGCGCCGTCGCGAATGGCGCGCGCCAGCGTCGCGGCGGCCAGGCCGGCGGTCCAGTCGGAGAACATGATCCGCGCGATCGGCCCGTCGCGGTCGGCCAGACGGTACGTCGCCTGCCGGAGCGTGCGTGCCGTTCGCGGGTGCACGGACGCCAGGACCGCTTCGGCGGAACGCACGGTGATCTCGACCAGATGATGCTTCGCGCCGGTCAGCTCGACGCCGTCGATGTTGTCCCACCGCACCAGGAGCTCGGCGCGACGGAAATGGACCCGCAGGCCGTCGCTCGTGAACGTCAGGGCGCGCGCTTCCCAGCCGCCCATGACCCTCGCCATCCCAAAAGTCAACAAGCCGAACGTCGCCGCCATCCCGACGGCGACGCCCACGAAGCCGAACGCGGCCACGACGGCGCAGGCGCCGCTGCCCCAGGCGATGACCGTGGCCGCGTCGCTGGCGCGGCTCCAGATCGGATCCCGCAGCGCGACGTTCCAGGCGACCGGGAGCTCGCGTTGCGCGCGCTCCCGGCGCCGGCGCAGCAGCAGCGTCACCTGGCGGACCACCGCCCCGGCGGCGGCGACCGCCGCGAACGCCACGGCGCCACCCAGCTTCGTCAATTCAACGCCCCGCCGCGCCGGGACTCCTGTCGTCGTCCGGCCTCGATGGCGCGTTCGAGGACCAGCCCGTCCACCCCGGCGGTCCAGAGCGGCACCAACAACGAAACACCCGAACCCCTGCGCATCGACAGCAGCCGTTCCACGCGCGCCCGCGCCGAGGCGGTGGGCGGCGTGGTGGAGGCGATCAGGGCGGCGCGATCGGCGAGGTGCAGGTTGAACACCCGGTGATGGTCGGGCCCGACCGGCTCGACGCGCGTGATCAGCTCCCACGGCACCTGGAACGAGACCGCTCCCAGGTGCATGCGCAGCCCGCCGACCTGGAACGTCAGGTCGACCGGTGACATGAACGCGTCGCTCAACAGCGGCACCTCGACCATCACCACGAGCGTCAGCAGCACGCCGACGCTGACCGAGCTCAGCCCCGCGGCCGCGGGCAGCGCCGCCAGCAGGCCCGCCCCCCAGAGAAGCATTCCGGACATCTCCAGCTCGATCCAGGACGGCCGTCGAAGGCGCACGTCCCACGGGACGGCCTCGCGGCGCTGGCGGCGCGCGCGCCGCGCCAGCGCGCGGCCGGTCAGCCGGGAGACGACGGCGCCCAGCCCAGAGATCAGCAGGTGGAAGGACAGCATGCCCAGACGGGCCGGCCGGACCCCGGCGGCGATGGCCAGCCCGGCCGTCGCCAGGCCGGCGAAGGGCAGCGCCATCGCAACGCGCAGGCCTCTTCGCCAGCGGCGGCCCGGATCCCGGTCGGCTTCGGCCACGCCTCCATTTTACCCCCGGCGCCCGGCCCCGTATCATGCGGCCATGATCTTCCCTGACGTCGTCGCGTCCGTGGGCCGGACGCCCCTGGTGGAAATTCGCCGGTTCGAGACCGGCGCGCGGCTTTTTGCCAAGCTGGAGGCGCGGAACCCGTGCGGCAGCGTCAAGGACCGGGTCGGCGCAGCGCTGGTCGAGGACGCCGAGCGGCGCGGGGTGCTGAAGCCCGGCGCGATGCTGGTCGAGCCGACCAGCGGCAACACGGGGATCGCGCTGGCGTTCGTGGCGTCCGCCAAGGGGTACGCGCTGACGCTGGTCATGCCCGAGCACATCTCGCAGGAGCGGGTCGCGTTCCTGCGCATGCTGGGGGCCGAGATCCTGTTCACGCCCGGGTCGCTGATGCGCGAGGCGGTGCGGCGCGCCGAGGAGATCGTCGCCAGCACGCCGGGCGCGGTGATGCTGCAGCAGTTCCGGAATCCGGCCAACCCGGAGGTTCACCGCCGGACCACCGCCGAGGAGGTCTGGGCCGACACCAACGGCGAGGTCGACGTGCTGGTGTGCGGCGTCGGGACGGGCGGCACCATCACCGGCGTCGGCGAGGTCCTGAAAGAGCGCCGGCCGGGCTGCCGCGTCGTCGCGGTCGAGCCGGCGGGCGCCGCCGTGCTGTCGGGGCGCGCGGCCGGAGCGCACCACCTGCCGGGGCTGGGGGCGGGCTTCGTCCCCGAGATCCTGAACCGCGCGATCATCGACGAGGTGGTCGCGGTCACCGAGGAGCAGGCGGTCCGGGCGCAGCTGCACCTGGCGCGCAAGGAAGGGATCGCCGCCGGCATGTCCAGCGGCGCGGCGCTGCACGCGGCCGCGACGGTGGCGCGCCGGCCGGACATGGCCGGCAAGCGGTTCGTGGTGATCCTGCCCGACGGTGGCGAGCGCTACGCCAACAACCCGGTGTTCACCGAGCTGTCGCGGAAGGTCGGCCGCGGCTCATGAGCGGCGGCGCGACCTTCGAGACCCACCGCCGCAGCATCGTCAAGTCGATCTCCTGGCGCTTCTTCGCGGCGGTGATCACCTCGACGGTGGTCTACTTCATGACCGGCAAGATGGAGTTCGCCGCCAAGGTCGGCGCCGTCGACACCGCCATCAAGCTGGTCGTCTATTTCGCGCACGAGCGGATCTGGAACAAGATCGACTTCGGCCGGGTTCCGGCCGCGCCGGACTACGAGGTCTGAGTGGGGCGGCGGCTGGTCGCGGCGGTCGCGCTCTTGCTGCCGGCGCTGCCGGCTTTCGGCCGCCCGGCCGGCGCCGCCCGCAACGCCATCATCTTCGTCGCGGACGGCCTGAGGCCGGGGTCGTTGAATGCCCGGGACACCCCCACGCTGGTCAAGCTTCGCCGGCAGGGCGTGTTCTTCGCCAACGGTCACTCGGTGTTCCCGACGCTGACGACCCCGAACGCCGCCGCCATCGCCACCGGCCATCAGCCGGGTGACACGGGGGACTTCGCCAACTACCTCTCGACCGGGTTCGCCGCGCTGGGCAGCGAGACCCCTTTTCTCGAGGACGATCGCGTGCTGGCCACGCTGAACAGCCGGTTCGGGGGAAACTTCCTGGGCGAGCTGACCCTGCTGGCGGCCGCGCGCGCCCACGGCTTCAGCACCGCGGTGGTCGGCAAGATCGGCCCGGCGCTGATCCAGGACGTGACCGAAGCCAGCGACTCCACGGTCCCCGCCACGATCGTGATCGACGATCAGACCGGGTCGGCCGGCGGCGTGCCGCTGGCGCCGGCGATCGCCGCCGCCCTGAAGACCACGCTGGGCGCCGACAAGCCACCCCCCAAGCAGACCCCCAACTTCTTGCAGCAGGAGTTCCTGACCGCGGCCGTCACCCGGGTGATCCTGCCTGAGTTCCAGCGAAGGGGGCGCCCCTTCGTCCTGGTCTTCTGGTCGCGGGATCCCGACGTGACCCAGCACAATCAGAAGGACGGCGCGACCGACTGGAAGGTCGGCATCAACGGGGAGACCTCACGGCAGGCGGTGCAGAACGCCGATCGGTCGCTGGCGACGATCCTGGCGGCGATCCAGGCGACCCCGGAGCTGGCCGCCTCGACCGATCTGTTCGTGACGTCCGACCACGGGTTCTCGAACGTGCGCCGCGACCGGCCGCCCGGCTTCGTGGCCGAGGACATCGCGACCCACCTCGGGTTGCCGTTGTTCGATCCCGACGGAAAGTTGCCGGACGGCAAGACGGGGCGGGTGCCGGTCGGGCGCGGCGCGGGCACGACCACGGGCAACGGCCTCATCGGGACGAAGGTGATCGTGGCGGCCAACGGCGGCACGGACCTGGTGTACGTCCGCGATCACGGCCACAAGACCGTCGCCGATCTGGCGGCGTTCCTGCTGGAGCAGGACTACGTCGACGCCGTGTTCGCGGCCGGGCCGCGGGGAAGCGTGCCCGGAGCGCTGGCGCTGGCCGACGTCAACCTGGACGGCACGGCGCGCACTCCGGTGCCGTCGCTGGTGGTCGCGCTTCACGCCTTCCCGCTGGACCCGCGCGATCCGATCCAGACGCAGGTCGACGTCTCGGACTACACGATGAAGACGGGGCAGGGGATGCACGGCAGCTTCGGCCGTGGCGACGTGATGAACACGATGATCGCCTTCGGACCGGACTTCAAGCAGGGCTACGTCGATCCCGCGCCGGCCGGGAACGCCGACCTGGCGCCCACCTTGGCGCGGGTGCTGGGGTTCCGGCTGCCGAGCCACGGCCAGCTGACCGGCCGGGTGCTGGCCGAGTCCCTGGTGGGCGGGCCGGCCGCGCCGTCATCCCGCTGCGCGGAGGCGGTGTCGTTACCCACGCTGTCCGGAATCCGGACGGCCCTGCACCTTCAGATCGCCGGCACCGTCCGATATCTGGACGCTGCGCAGAAGGTCAAAGGCCCGATTGTCTGGGGAGACTGGGCGGCGTCGCTCCCCTGCGCCCCGGCGCGCTGATGGCGGGCGGCGCCTCTGGCTGGGCGGGTGGCCCGGCGTCGCGCACCGTGACGTCCTCGTCGGCGTGAATGGGGGGCCGGCGGTCGCGCCAGGGGCGCGCCTGCTCCAGCTGCGCGGCCACCCGGAACAGCGTCGCTTCGTCCCCCAGCCGCGCCATCAGCTGGCTGCCGATCGGCAGGCCCTGCGCGTTCCAGGACAGCGGCACCGACATCGCGGGCAGGCCGGCCACGTTGGCCAGCGGTGAGAAGGGGATGAACGAGAAGACCCGGCGCACCGACGCGTCGATGACGCCCGGGATGCGCAGCAGGACGCCCAGGTGCAGCCGCAGCAGCAGCTCTTGACCGAACGCCTCCAGGCCGCTCGGCTTGATCGCGCCCAGCGGCGGCGGCGGTGTGGCGAGCGCGGGCGACAGGATCAGATCGAACCGCTGCACCAGCTCGGCGGCCCGCCCCGAGATCCGGTCCAGCCGCTCGCGCGCCAGCGCCGCTTCCAGCGCCGTCCGCTGCCGCCCGATCAGGGCGGTCAGCGCGGTGGCGGACTCGATGTCGCCCCGGCGCGGCCGGCGTCCCAGGCGCTTGGTCGCCTGCGCCAGGAACGAGGCGGTCTCGACGCAGACCAGGGTGAAGAAGTCGCGCGCGAACGCCTCCGGATCCAGGTCGGGGTCGGCCTCCTCGACGTGGTGGCCCAGATCGGCCAGCAGGCGCGCGGTGTCGTCGACGGCGGCGGCGCAGTCGGGGTGGAGCGGCGCCGTCGTGACCTGCGGCCGCTTGGCCAGCGCGATGCGCAGCCGCCCCGGCGGCGCGCCCACCTCATCCAGGAACGCGCGGGACGGCGGTGGCGCCCAGTACGGGGACGCCGGCTCCGGTCCGGCGATGGCGTCCAGCAGCGCCGCGCTGTCTCGCACGGAGCGCGTGATGACGCCGCTGATGGTGAACCCGTTCCAGAGCTGCGCGTGCTCGGGACCGACCGGCGTCCGGCCACGCGTCGGCTTCAGGCCGAAGAGGCCACAGCAGGCCGACGGGATCCGGATCGAGCCGCCGCCGTCGTTGGCGTGCGCCGCCGGCACGATGCCGGCCGCCACGGCCGCCGCGGAGCCGCCGCTGGATCCGCCGGGGGTGAGCGCCGGATTCCAGGGGTTGCGCGTCGGTCCCTGCGCCTCGGGCTCGGTGATGGGCAGCAGGCCCAGCTCGGGTGTCTTGGTGCGGGCGATCGGGATCAGTCCGGCGCGCTGGAAACGCTGGACGATGGTCGAGTCGCGCTCTGGCCGGTAGCCGGTCAGGAAGCGGCTGCCGGCCAGCGCCGGGACGCCCGCGATGTCCGCGTACAGGTCCTTCAGCAGGAACGGCACGCCCGCGAACGGACCAGTCAGCTCGGCGCGCGCGGCCCGGCGGGCGTCCTCGTGCAGCGGGGTGATGAGGGCCCCGATGCGGGGGTCCACCCGCTCGGCGCGGGCGATCGCCTCATCCACCAGCTCGGCGGCCGTGACCTGTCGCCGGCGGACCAGGTCCGCCAGGCCGAGCGCATCGTAGGTTCCGTATTCCTTGAAGGCCATCGCGGATCAGCCGGTGAAGGACAGTAGCTTGCGGTTCGATCGCACCGTCGAACAAACGTGCGTCCGCCCAGAAAATCCCAAACATCAGGTGAGAAATGCAAGCTGGCCCGCAGTTCGTGACGCGCGAGTTAAGTTTTCCGGGCGCGCGCCGTTGATCATCGAGTCGCGGAGCTGTTTGTCCGCGCTTGCATCCATGAACCACCGACGTTCGAACGTGCCAGGGGGGCGCAGGAGCGAACGGGATGGCGATTGATACGCGCTACGCGGGACCGCAGTGGACGACCTCGACCGATGACCGGTCGGGTGTTGCGACGCATGGCGACGGAGCGCCCGGGCCGTCGACCGAGTGGCAGGCAGGCACACATTTCAGCCGGTACGAGATCGATTCGAGGCTGGCGACCGGCGGGATGGCCGAGGTCTGGCGGGCCCGCCTGAAAGGGGTCCGCGGCTTCGAGAAACGCATCGTCCTCAAGACCATGCTCCCGCACCTGGTCGGTCGGGGCGAGCTGGTCGAGATGTTCATCAACGAGGCCACGGTGGCGTCGGCGTTCAGCCATCCGAACATCGTTCACGTGTTCGACTTCGGGCAGCTCGAGGGGCGCTACTACATCGCGATGGAGTTCGTTCCCGGCGTCACGCTGCGGTTCGCGCACAAGCGGATGCTGGCCCGGGGCGAGCGGCTGCCCATCCCGGCGACGCTGCACATCCTGGCCGACGTCTGCGAGGCGCTGAACGCGGTCCACGAGCTGGCGGACGGCCGCGGCGCGCTGGGCCTGGTCCACCGCGATCTGAGCCCGGACAACGTGATCCTGTCGACCAGCGGCGCCGCCAAGCTGATCGATTTCGGCGCGGCGCGCGCGACCGCCCGCACCCCGAATCCGCCCGTCTTCGTCGGCAAGTACCGCTACTCGGCGCCCGAGCGCATCCGGCGGGAAGACGAGGATCGCCGCGCGGACGTCTACTCGGCCGGTGTGATCCTGTACGAGTGCCTGACCGGCGTCCGCCCGTTCGACGGCGCGGACGCCGAGATCATCGGGCCCATGGGGCTGGGGCGGGTCTGCGACCCGCGCGAGCGGGTGCCCGCGCTGTCTCCCCGGCTGGCGGACATCGTCACCCGCGCCCTGGCGCCCGATCGCCGCGACCGGTTCGCGACCGCGCGCGCGCTCGGCGACGCGCTGCTGGGTTGCCTGGACGACTACGGGTCGGCCGGCAAGGAGCGCGAGGTGACGGCTTCGCTGGCGGCGCTGATCGAGGCGCCGGAGGAGCCGCCCATCCCGGTCATCGGGCCGGACGGGGCCGGGGCGGTCGTTCAGTCCGTCACCGAGGCGTCGTCATCGGGCGAGGTCGCGCTCTGCGAGGTCGAGATCATCGAGGCGTCGGGGCCCATCGCCGCGCGCCCCGATCCGCCCACGCTGCCGACCATTCCGGCGCGCGCCGAGGCGTCCGCGCTGGCCTTGACCCCACCGCCGCGGCCGCGCGAGCCCGAACGCCCGGCACAACACTGGGGTGTGCCCGGCCAGCTCTTCGACCGCGTGGTCGGCTGGCGGCGCACCCCCGAGGCGCCGCCCCCCGACATCCAGCGCGCCCCCGTCCAGCGGGCGGTCGAGCTGTTCGACAAGGGCATCGAGCTGCGCGCCGCCGGGAGGTATGGCGAGGCGCTGCAGGCCTGGGAGCGCGCGCTGGCGCTGGCCCCCGACAACCAGGTCTACCGTTCCAACGTCGACCGGCTGCGCCAGCAGCTGGACGAGCTCCGCCGCGCGCAGCTCCAGATCGCCGACTGGGACGCCGGCCTGAGCTGAGCCTCAGGGGGTGCGGAGGCCGACCGGGCATGAGACGCCCGTTCCGCCCAGCCCACAGTAGCCGTCCGGGTTCTTGGCCAGGTACTGCTGGTGGTAGTCCTCGGCGTAGTAGAACGGCGGCGCCGGCGCGATCTCGGTCGTGATGGCCCCGTGGCCGGCAGCCGCCAGGACGCGGGCGTAGGCCTCGCGCGAGGCTTCGGCGGCGCGGCGCTGGTCGTCGCCGTGCGTGTAGATGGCGGACCGGTACTGCGTGCCGGTGTCGTTCCCCTGGCGCATCCCCTGCGTCGGATCGTGGTTCTCCCAGAACAGCTTCAGCAGGTCGTCGTAGCTGACGCGCCGCGGATCGAAGACCACCTGCACCACCTCGGCGTGGCCGGTGCGCCCCGAGCAGACCTCGCGATACGTCGGGTTCGGCGTGTGACCGCCGGCGTAGCCCACGGCTGTGCTGAAGACCCCGTCGTGCTCCCAGAACAGCCGTTCGGCGCCCCAGAAGCAGCCCATCCCGAACGTCGCCAGCTCCAGACCCTCGGGAAACGGCCCCTCCAGCGGCGCGCCGCTGACGAAGTGCCGCGCCGGCACCGGCATCTTCTCGCTGCGCCCGGGGAGCGACTCCGAGGCCGAGGGGATCGTTTCTTTGCCCATCACGAGGCGCCACATGCGCGTGAGCATGGCATGATTCCAGACCACCATGGCAGCCCCCCTGCCGCGGCTCCGCCCCGACCTGGACATGATGCCCTCGCCGCTCGCCGAGCAGCCCGGGCTGCTGATCCGCGATCCGATGCGGTACTCGACGGTGACGCTGGTGGTCCCGCCCGCGCTGGTGCCGGGTCTGTCCTGCTTCGATGGCCAGAAGGACGAGGGGGATCTGCGGGCGGCGCTCTCGCGCGCGACCGGTCGCCTCACCACCGGCGACAGCGCGCGCCAGATGCTGGACGCGCTCAGCCAGGCGGGCTTCCTGGACGACGCGCGCTTCGCCGAGCTGCGCGCCACACGGGCCGCGGCGCTGGCCGCGCTGGCGGAGCGGCCGGCCGCGCACGCCGGGAGCGCCTATCCGGACGAAGTGCCGGCGCTGACCAGGACGCTGCGCGGCTACTTCGACGGCGCGCCGTCGGAGGACGGCCTGGGTGCCGGGGCGGCCCCCTTCGCGATCGCCGCGCCGCACGTCAGCCCCGAAGGCGGGTGGCGCAGCTACGCGGCCGCTTACCGCGCGCTGCCGGCCGACGCGGGCGATCGCGTCTTCGTGGTGCTCGGCACCTCCCACTACGGCATCCCGGACCGCTACGGGCTGACGCGAAAGCCGTTCGCCACGCCCTTCGGGAACGCGCGCACCGAGACCGCGCTGGTCGACGCGCTGGCCAGGGCGGCGCCGTCGGCCGTGTCGTTCGACGAGCCGGCCGGGTTCGTCGAGCACGCAGTCGAGTTCCAGGTGGTTTTCCTGCAGCACCTTTACGGCCCCGACGTCCGCATCCTGCCCGTGCTGTGCGGCGCGTTCGTCGAGGGGCCCCGGCAGCGACGGCGCCCCGAGGCCAGCGACGCCGTCGAGCGGTTCGTGGGCGCTCTGGGCGAGCTGGCCGCGCGCGAGGGCGAGCGCCTGGTGTTCGTGCTGGGGGTCGACTTCGCGCACGTCGGGCTGCGCTACGGCGATCGCCGGGCCGCCCGCGCAGACGTCGGGACGTCCGTCGATGTGGCGCGCCGCGATCGCGAGCGCCTCGCGCGGATCGCCGCCGGGGACGGCGACGGTTTCTGGGAGCTGGTGACCGAGCGCGGCGAGGACGATCTGAAATGGTGCGGTACGTCGCCGCTTTACACGTTCCTGCGCGCGCTGCCGGAGGCGCGCGGGACGCTGCGCGGCTACCAGCAGTGGAACATCGACGAGTCGAGCATCGTCAGCTTTGGCGCGGTTTCCTTTTCCAGAGGGTGAAAAGCGCTTGACCCTCGGGTCGCGCTCGCGTTCAGATGTGCGATGCGGGCGGGGACGGCGGGCCTGGAGCCTCCGATGCCTAGTTTAAACATCGCTCCGCATAAGTTCTGCTTGGCCTCTGCGCTCGGCGCATTGACGCTGGCCTGTCTGCTGGTGACGGGGTGCCAGGGGAAAAGTGCCCAGAGCTGTCTGGGGAACCCGGGCGACGAGTACTGCGCCTGCACGTCCAGCGGCAGCTGCAACACGGGCCTGGTCTGCGCGACGGATCTGCAGCAGTGCGTGCACCTGGCCGGTACGCCGGCGCCCCCGTCGACCGGCGGGATCGTCGGGAGCGGCGGCAACACCGGCGGTGACAACGGCAACGGCGGGAGCTCGTCGAGCGGCGGGACCGGCGGGACGCACGTCTCCGGCAACGGCGGGTCGTCCAGCGGCGGCTCGTCGAGCGGCGGAACCGGGGGCAGCGGCGGCAAGGGGGGGACCGGCGGCGGGCTGTCGCGCGGCCCCACTCCGGCGGCGAACGGCACGAACTTCCCGTTCCCGCAGAATCGCCAGATGTCGAGCTGCATCTACCCGGCGGCGTACGACAACAACGACGTCATGGCCGCTTACACCAAGTGGAAGAGCGACCTGGTCACCTCCAACGGGGCGGGCGGCTTCCAGCGCGTGCAGCGCACCATGTCCGACCCGCTGGGGAGCCCGTCGGGCGCGACGCCGCTCAACTCGACGGTGTCCGAGGGGATCGGCTACGGGATGATCATCGCCGTCTACATGGGCGATCAGGCGCTGTTCGACGGTCTGTGGAAGTACGAACAGCTTCACCTGGACAAGAACAACCTGATGAACTGGTCGGTCGACTCCAGCGGCAACACCACGATGGCCAACGGAATGACCGTCGGGCAGGGCGCCGCCACCGACGCCGACGAGGACATGGCCTGGGCTCTGGCGATGGCCGACAAGCAGTGGGGCGGCTCCGGGTCGCTGTCCAAGAGCTACGCCACCTACGCCCTGCAGCAGATCCAGGCCGTCTGGAACAACGAGATCTACCAGTCCAAGCTGGCCGACCCGGGCGACAGCTGGCCGCCGGGCGACTTCTTCAACACGATCAACGTCTCGTACTTCGCGCCGGCCTACTACCGTGTGTTCAAGCAGCTCGACTCGTCCCACGACTGGGACGCCGTCAACCAGACGGTGTTCGACACCATCCT
>Ga0335083_10003059_pt1 | contig 21798 bp, 11 predicted proteins | sample Lox_Sample_42_FD_206716 | JGI IMG/M metagenome (GOLD analysis project Ga0335083, IMG submission 206716) | Soil microbial communities from Loxahatchee National Wildlife Refuge, Florida, United States - Lox_Sample_4.2 | ecosystem: Environmental > Terrestrial > Soil > Wetlands | place: USA...
CGGCGGGTTGGGTTCTGCCGGCCGAAGATCCGTGCGAGCTGGCGCGGGCGTGGGTGAACGAGCTGGATACGCAGGGCGTGGCGCGGGCGGCCCTGATCGCGAGCGTGCCCGGCGATGAAGCCAGCGTGGAAGTGGCCGTCAATGCGTTTCCGGAGCGGTTTTTCGGCTATTTCATGGTCAATCCGCTGGAGGAAGGAGCGCCGCAACGAACGCAGATCGCGCTGCGCTCGGGACTGCACGCGGTGTGCCTGTTTCCGGCCATGCACCGCTACTCGCTGCACGACCCGAGGGTGGAAGCCCTGGTGCAGGCGGTGGCGGGCGTCCCGAAGCGGGCGGTGTTCGTTCACTGCGGGGTGCTGACGGTCGGGGTGCGCAAGAAGCTGGGTCTCTCTTCCCCATTCGACATGCGCAATTCCAACCCGATCGAGCTGCACGGGCTGGCGACGCGCTATCCCACCGTGAAATTCGTAGTGCCGCATTTCGGCGCGGGGTACCTGCGGGAGGCGCTGATGCTCGGGGACCTTTGTCCCAATGTTCTGCTCGACACGTCCAGCAGCAATTCCTGGATGCGGTACGAAGGTCTCGATCTGAAGACGGTCCTGCGGCGCGCTCTCGACGTGATGGGCGGGCAGCGCCTGCTTTTCGGCACCGATTCGTCGTTTTTCCCGCGCGGGTGGAACTACGAGGTGTACGAAGCTCAGCAGCGCGCGCTGCTGGACCTGGGCGTGAGCGGCGCGGACGCGCGGAACATAATGGAACAGAACCTGGTGCGCATGTTCGCGGGCGGTTGAGGTGGCCGGCCATATGGGTCCAGCCGCGGTCCTGCAGGCCCTGCTATTCCTGATTGCCCTGTTCTTGATCACCAAACCCCTGGGCAGGTACGCCGCCAATGTCCTCGAGGGCCGCCGCACGCTTCTTTCCCGGCTGATGCTCCCGCTGGAGCACGGCATCTACCGGGTCGGCGGGATCGACCCGAAGGCCGGCCAGCCATGGACCACGTACGCCGCGGCGTGCCTGTATTTCGGCGCGGTGAACTTCGCGGTCTTTTACGCCTTGCTTCGGCTCCAGAGATGGCTGCCCCTGAACCCGAATCCACTGGCCACGCCGATGACGCCGGACCTGGCATTCAACACCTCGGTCAGCTTCATGACCAACACGAGCTGGCAATCCTACCCGGGTGAGACTACTCTCAGCTATTTATCCCAGATGCTCGGGATCACGGTCGAGAGCTTCACTTCCGCGGCAGCGGGAATGGGTGTGGGCGCGGCACTGCTGCGCGCCTTCCGCCGCGAAGGGACGCGCGAGATCGGCAACTTCTGGGTGGATGTAACCCGGGCGACGCTGTATATCCTGCTGCCGATGGCGTTGGCCGGCGCGCTGTTTCTTTGTTCGCAGGGAGTGATTCAGAGCCTGAGCGGCAACCATCAAATCGCGGGGGTGGAAGGCACGGCGCAGAAAATCCCGATGGGCCCGGTGGCTTCGCAGGAATCGATCAAGCTGATCAGCGGCAATGGGGGCGGATTCTTCAATGCCAATTCGGCGCATCCCTTCGAGAACCCGTCGCCGCTCACGAACTTCTTCGAAATGCTGCTGATTCTGGCAGTCCCGGCGGCCATGACTTACAGTTTCGGAGCGATGGCGGGGGACGTGCGACAGGGGTGGACGGTCTTCTGTGTGATGGTGGTTCTGCTGGCGGCGGGCATCGTGGTTGCGAGCCGGAGCGAGTATGCAGGCAATCCGGCTTTGCACTCGCTGCGAGTGCCCGGGAGCAACCTGGAAGGCAAGGAGGTCCGCTTCGGCGCGGGGGGCTCGGCGCTGTTTGCGGTGGTGGCGACCGCGTCGGCGGATGGCGCGGTGAACAGCGCGCACGACAGCTTCACGCCGATCGGCGGCCTGGTGCAGATGTTCAACATGAAGTCGGGCGAGGTGGTGTTCGGGGGCCCGGGCACCGGGATCGTGTCGATGATCTTCATGGTGATGCTCACGGTGTTTCTGGCTGGGCTGATGGTCGGGCGGACGCCGGAGTACCTGGGCAAGCGGATCGAATCGCGCGAGATGAAGCTGGTGATGATCTCGTTCGTGTCGACCGGGGCAGCCATCCTGGTATTCTCCGCGGCGACGTTCGTGGCGCGGTTCCCGCTGGCCAGCCTGGGCAATCCGGGCGCGCACGGGCTGAGCGAGATCCTCTACGCCAACGCCAGCGCGGTGGCCAATAACGGGAGCGCTTTCGCCGGATTGAATGCCAACACGCCGTGGTTCAACACGACGCTGGCCGCGGCGATGCTGGTGGGACGATTCCTGGTGATCGTTCCGGCGCTCGCGGTCGCGGGCAGCCTGGCGCAGAAGCGGAGAACGACGATCACCGCCGGCACGATGCCCACGCACGGCCCGCTGTTCGTCGCGCTTCTGCTGGGCTCGATTGTGCTGGTGGCGGCCTTGACGTTCTTGCCGGTCTTCTGCCTGGGACCGATCGCCGAGCATTATTACATGCACCTGGGCCTGCTGCGTTGACCCAACTCGCACGAAGAGCCTGTTGCCATGGATTTACCCGTCAGCTAGACTGAATCAGATTATAGGGCCTGTTGTTCCGGAGCAATGCGATGACTCTGGTTGGGCACGAACTGTCGCACTTTCAAGTTATCGAGAAGCTCGGGGAAGGTGGCATGGGCTCGGTCTATAAGGCCCGGGACACGCGGCTCGATCGCAACGTCGCGATCAAGGTACTACCTCCGGACAAGATGGCCGACAGCGAGCGCCGGCGGCGGTTCGCGCAGGAAGCGAAGGCGGCCTCAGCGCTGAGCCACCCGGGGATCGTCACCATCTACGACATCGACACCGTGGACGGCGTCTCGTTCATCGCCATGGAGTACGTGGAAGGGCAAACGCTCGATCGCCTGATCGGACGGAAGGGACTGCCGCTAGGGGCCGCACTCGGCTATGCGGTCCAGATCACTGACGCGCTGGCGCGCGCCCATAGCGCCGGGATCGTGCATCGCGATCTGAAGCCGGCGAACATCATGGTCACGGGCGACGGGTCGGTCAAGATTCTCGATTTTGGCCTGGCCAAACTGGTGGAACCCGGGCCGGGGGAAGACGCCGCCACGCGCACTGCCGGACACACGGAGACGCCCCTGACGCAAGAAGGCAAGATACTGGGGACTTTCGCGTATATGTCGCCGGAGCAGGCGCAGGGCAAGACGGTGGATGCGCGGTCCGATATCTTCTCGTTCGGGTCCGTGTTGTACGAAATGCTCACGGGCCGCCGGGTTTTTGGGGGCGAGACAGGAGTTGCCACGCTGGCCGCGATCCTCAACCGGGAGCCGCCGGCGCTCAGCGGCAGCGCGGGCCCGGTGCCGCAGGAGCTGGAGCGCGTGGTGATGCGCTGCCTGCGCAAGGATCCCCAGCGGCGCTGGCAGACTATGGCGGACTTACGGATCGCGCTGGAAGAACTGAAAGAGGAATCCGAATCCGGCAGGTCCGCGGCGGCCGCGGTACCCGCTCCCGCCCGCGCGAAGCTCAGGTGGATCCTGCCGGCAGCAGCGCTGGCGCTGATGGTTGGGGCGCTTATGGTGTGGTGGCCACGGCTGACGCCGAGCGGGCCGCCTGCCTTCGAAACGGAGCGCCTCACGTTCGAATCCGGCTTCGCGGGCATTCCGGCGATCTCGCCGGACGGCAAACTGCTGGTCTACTCGTCCGACCGCGATGGCCCGCTGAATCTCTACGTGCAGCAGATCGGCGGGCGGCAGCCGATCCGGCTGACCAACGGGGAGGCCGCCGATTGGATGCCGGACTTTTCTCCCGATGGGTCGAAGATCGTCTTCCGGTCCGAACGCGACGGCGGCGGAATCTACGTGATCGATGCACTGGGCGGCCCGGCGCAGAAAATCACGGACCGCGGGTGGCACCCGCGCTATTCGCCGGATGGCTCGACGATCGCCTATCTCGATGTGTCGGTGATGAAGAGAAACGCAAAGCTGTACCTCGCCGGCGCCACGGGCGGCGCGCCAAAACCTTTTCAGCCGGGCTTCGATGCCGCGCCGTTCGGAGGGTTTTCGCCACCGGTGTGGTCTCCCGATGGCCAATCGATTCTGTTTCAGGGGCTCCGCGAAAGCGACCCAAACAGCGCAGACTGGTGGGTCGCTCCGGTCGCCGGCGGTGAGCCGGCACGCGCGAGGGCACCGGGTACACACGCCGTCCTGCGCTGCACGTTTGCCTGGCGCGGCAGGTACGTGTACTACCTGGAAGGCAGCACGCAGGGCGGCATGAGCATTTATCGTGTACCGCTTGGCGGACCGCCGTGGAAGGTGGCGGGCGCGCCGGAGCGGATCACGTCGCCTCTGGGCGGGTCGACGGGCGGCTCCATCTCGGCGGATGGACGGCTCGTGTTCACCTCGTGGACTGTCGGAGCCAACGTCTGGTCGCTTCCCCTGCGGCCGGTCCCGGAGGCGACCCCAGAGAAGCGCACTCAGCTCACTGCCGATTCCAACATCAAATGGTTGCTGAGCGGCGCCGCGAACGGCTCCAAACTCGTGTACATGACCGCGACCAGGATGGAGAGCACCGTCGAGATCCGGGTGCGCGACAGCCGCAGCGGCCACGAGGAGGTAATCACGACCTCCGGGCGGCTCGTGGATACGCTTCCGCGACTGAGCGCCGATGGATCGCGGCTGGCGTGGCGCGACCAGGTAGATGGCAGGATCGTGTCGCTTCTTGCCGCGCCGGGCACGGGACCACCCACGCCGGCTTGCGAGGGCTGCACCGTGTTCGACTTCTTCCCAGGCGGCAAGGAAATCCTGGTCCTGCGAGGAAATGAGCTGGCGCGGATGAATCCGGTAACGGGAGAGCGCGGAGCGCTGGCGGATCTTACCGGCCTGGAGCCTGGGGATGCCGCGGTCTCGCAGGATGGCCATTGGCTGGCCTTCACGGCGGCCCGGCCCGACGGAATGGCGGTGATGTTTCTTGCTCCCGCCGGCCAGCATCCCACTGCGCGCGATTCCTGGGTCCAGATCGCGGATGACCGCCACTATCTCAGCCGGCCGATCTGGGCAGCGGACGGGAAGCTGATCTACTTCGGATCGACCCGCGATGACTTCTGGTGCATTTGGGCGCAGCGAATCACCGCAGGCCGGCCCGATGGCGCACCTTTCGCCGCTATGCACTTTCATCGGTTCCTGGAGTCCAACTTTTTTGGCGGAGTCTACTTCGCGGCCGGGCCCGAGAAGCTTTATGTGCTCCTGACCGAAGTGACGGGCAATGCCTGGATGGTAAAGGTGGACCGGTGACGGTTTCTGCCTGGTGCTTGGGTCGAGCGCTCGCGCCGTGGCGATCGGCACCGCGTGCGGGATCCTGGGAGCGGGCGGCGCTTCGACGCTGCTGGCTCACGCTCTTCCCGGCGTGCAGCCGCTGGACCCGTGGGCGTATGGCAACGTAGTGGCGCTGTTGAGCGCGGCTGTGGCTCTGGCGAGCGCCGTTCCGGCGAGACGCGCCACGCGAATCGACCCGGTGCGGGCGCTGCGCTGGGAATAGCCCGATCCGCAACTTTCCGGTTGCATTTCCACCCAGGCCGTGCTAATCTGCAACCGATTGGTTGCTTATGAACACCGACCGCATCGAAAAGCAGATCCTGCTGCACGCGCCGCTCGCCCGCGTCTGGCGCGCGCTGTCCGATTCCACCGAGTTCGGCACCTGGTTCGGCATGAAGTTCGATCGTCCGTTCATACCGGGAGCGCGCCTGAACGTGGTCATCACACCCACCAAGGTCGATCCCGAGATCGCCCAGGCCCAGAAGCAGTATGAAGGCCTGGCCTACGAGATCACCATCGAGCGGATGGAACCCGAGCAACTGTTTTCCTTCCGCTGGCATCCCTCAGCGATCGACCCCGGCGTGGACTACTCGCGCGAGCCGACCACGCTGGTCGAATTCAAGTTAGAGCAGACACCGGACGGCGTTCTGCTGACCGTGACCGAATCGGGCTTCGATCAGATCCCGCTGGAACGCCGGGCCAAGGCATTTTCCAATAACGAGCAGGGTTGGGGCGCGGTGATCCGGCTCATCGCGGCGTTTCTGGCCCATGCGGAGTAGAAGCGCGCATTGGGAAACCCGGGTTCCCGCCCCGTTGTTCGCGGCATTGGGCGACGAAACGCGTCTGTACCTTCTCTCCCGCCTCTCGCAGCGCGGGCCAATGTCCATCGCCAGCCTGACCGCGGGCACGCGCGTGACGCGCCAGGCGATTACCAAGCACCTGCGCGTTCTGGAATCCGCGCGGCTGGTCCACGGCACGCGGAACGGGCGCGAGAGCATCTGGGAGCTCGAGCGGCGGCGCCTGGAGGACGCGCGCCGCTATCTCGACCAGATCTCGCGGCAGTGGGACGACGCGCTCGCCCGGCTGCGCAGCTTCGTCGAGAACCGATAGCGACTTTTTCCAATAATCAGGTCCAGTTAATTGATTCAGCTTGCGCCCGATGTTACCATTCGCCACAAAGGGTGATATTTCCGATGAGGTTTGGTCGCCGGGCTTCCCCGGCGGTTGGTTCGCGTTGAGGTTCGGGGCCGCCTCCAAGGAGTCAAGATGAAAAGTTTTCTCTCGTCTGCGGCGGTAGCCCTATGCGTCTGCTTCGCTGCGTTTCAACCGGATCTTTCCGCGCAGGAAACCCGTGCCACGCTCAGCGGCCGCGTGCTCGATGCGCAGGGCGCGGCGGTCCCGGGCGCCGATATCCTGGTGACCTCGGACGAAACCGGCGTCCACCAGGACACCAAGACCAACGAGCAGGGCAACTGGATCGTCAAGTTCCTCATCCCCGGCCACTACAGCATCCAGGTGACCGCTCAAGGATTCAAGCAAGTCGAGCGACACGGCATCCAGCTCCAGACGTCCGACAGCAAGCAGTTCGATACCACGCTCGAACTCGGCGCTACGAGCACGCAGGTCACGGTGACCGGCGAGGTTCCCCTCATCGATACTACGGCCGCCACCAGCGGCACCGTCATCGCCCAGGACCAGATCCTGGAAATGCCCTCCCAATCGCGCGTGCTGACTATTCTCGCCACGCTTTCTCCGGGCGTGCTCCAGCAGGACCAGAACAACAACACGGCTCACCTGTGGTCGCACGACGCCGCCTCCCAGCTCACCATCGATGGAGGCCGCAACAACACGCGGTCGAATAACTTCGAGCTCAACGGCATGCCCAACCTCAAGACCGGCGGCCAGGTCGGCTTCATGCCCGCGCCCGACGCCGTGCAGGAATTCCGCGTGGTCATGAATGCGTACGACTCCTCCATCGGGCGCCAGGCCGGCGGCACTATCCAGATGATCACCAAGAGCGGCACCGAGAGGGTCCACGGCAGCCTCTACGAGTTCAACCAGAACAACGTGCTCAACGCCAACACGTTTCAGAGCAACCTGGCCGGCTCTCCCAAGGCGCCCATCCACTTCAACGAATACGGCGGCACGGTCGGCGGTCCGGTGTGGATTCCGAAGGTCTACAACGGCAAGCAGAAGACCTTCTTCTTCTTCGCCTACGACGGCACGCGCAACCAGGACCCGCGCTTCAGCACGCGCTCCGTCCTCACCGCCGACGAACGCAAGGGCGACTTCTCGCAATCCTACACGTCCACGGTCACCAATGGCATCCGCACCCGCATTCCGCTCCAGATCTACGATCCTTACACCGTCGACGCCAAGGGCAACCGCACGCTGTACCCCGGCATGAAGATTCCGGCGAACCAGTTGAGCAAGGTCGCCCAGAACATCCTGACCTACGTCCCGCTGCCCAACGCGCCCAGCGACGGCACCAGCACGGATTCCAACAACTTCGTGCCGTCTTCCAGCCGCCAGAACAAGATGGCCGACATCAGCGGGCGCGGCGATCACACCTGGAACAACAGCCACAAGAGCTTCGTCGCCGTCGGCTGGTACCACGAGGACGAGCTTTCCGGCGACGACTTCCACAACCCGTCCACCGGCGCCTACCAGCACCGCATGGCGCGTACGCTGCAGGCGGACCACGTCTGGACCGCGGGTCCCACGACGATTCTCGACGTGCGCGCCAATCTCGCCCGTTACGAGGAGCCGAACAACGATAAGGGCATCAATTTCGACGCCGCCTCGCTGGGGTTCCCCACGAGCTTCACCAGCCAGATGGCCGTGCCCTCATTCCCGTATATCATCGGGCAGTTCGGCAACATCGGCGTCAGCCAGGCCGGAAGCGTGGTGAATACCTCCTACTACACGTATGCGGGCACGCTGACCAAGGTCCAGGGCAACATGACCTGGAAGATCGGCGCGGAACACTGGGTGCTCCAGCAGGCCAACAAGGGCATCGGCAACCAGGGCATTTTCACCTTCGACAACAGCAATTGGACCCGCCAGAACGCGCTTACCAGCGGCGGCACCGGCGTGGGATCGAGCAGCGCGGCCTTCCTGCTTGGCCTGCCCAACAGCGGCGCCTTCCCGCGCAACGCCGACGCGTTCTGGAGCCAGCACTTCGAGGCTTTCTACGTCCAGAACGACTGGCGCGTGACGCCTCGCCTCACCATCAACCTCGGCCTCCGCTATGACTGGGAAACGCCGGTCACGGAGCGCTTCGACCGCATGACCACGGTGTTCGATCCCACCGTGGTCAATCCGATGAGCGACGCCGCCCAGGCGAACTACACCGCCATCCTCAACGACCCGAAAAACGCCAGCAATCCCGGCATTCAGATTCTCAAGCAATACCTGCCCGCCAGCCAGTTCAAGCTGATGGGCGCGCAGTTGTTCGCCGGGGTTAGCGGGCAGCCGCGCGGCATCTATCATACTGATTGGACCCAGGTGCAGCCACGCATGGGCTTCGCCTACAAGATCGGGTCCAATACGGTGCTGCGCGGGGGCGGAGGCAAGTTCAGCCAGGCGTCATTCGACACCGGCGGCCAGAACGGCTTCAGCCGCACGACGTCGCTGAACCAGACATCAGACAACTACTTCACGCCGTACGATACGCTCGACAACCCATTCCGTAACGGCATTCTCGCCCCCACCGGCTCCTCACTCGGGCCGCTCACCAACCTGGGCCAGGGGGTCACCTGGAATTACCAGGATCCTTGCCGTTTTTACTCTTGGGAGTACAGCCTCCATTTGCAGCACCAGCTCAAAGCCTGGCTGTTCGAGGTCGGCTACACCCACAATAAGACTTACAACATCACTACCGGCCTGAACGAGAACATGCCGCCGTTCGACCTCTGGCAGAAGTACCTCGGGGTGCAGAGCGTCTTCGATTCCACCGGCCGTCCACTGGATACGCTGTTGTGGAACACGCTGGTGCCCAATCCGTTCCAAGGTGTGCCGAACGTGACGGGCAATATCGCGACCAACTCCACGGTGGCCATGAACCAGTTGCTCAACCCGGTCAAGATTCTGGGCGGCATGACCATGAACCTCTACCCCTGGGGCAGCAACCAGTTCGACGCCATGGTGGCCAAGGTGGAGCACCGCTTCAGCAAGGGTTTCGCGATCATCAACTCGTTCACCTGGAGCAAGCTGTTCGAGGACACGTCCTGGATCGGGCCCGAGATCGCCGGCCGCAACATCGAACACAAACTCGGCGGCGAAGACCGGCCGTTCCACCTCTCGATCGCGCCCATCTGGCAGATCCCCATCGGCCGCGACAAGGCGCTCGGCAGATCCATGAACAAGGTGCTCGACGCTTTCGTCGGCGGCTGGCAGCTTTCCGGACAGTTCAATATCCAATCCGGTGTGCCGGTGGTCTTCAGCACCGACTCGTTTTTTTCCGGCCACGACTTCTCGCTCCCCCGCGATCAGCAGAGCCTCAACAAGTGGTTCGACACATCGCAGTTCCAGCGCTTCCCCGACAAGAACGCCGACATCACGACTTACCCCTGGTGGACCGGCGTAATGAGCCTGCCCGGCGCCAACTACAAGCCCGCGCCCAGCGACACCATCAAGAACGGCGTCTATCAGGATTTCGCCGCGTACATCCGCAACTACCCCACGCGCTGGGGCGATGTCCGCGCCAGCCGGACCAATAACCTGGATCTCGGCCTCTACAAGAACTTCAACATCATGGAGAAGGTGAGGTTGCAGGCGCGCTTCGAAACCTACAACACTTTCAACCATCCGCGTTTTGCGGCGCCCAACAGCGACCCGACCAGCTCCAGCTTCGGCCTAGTCGCGCCCTCGCAGCAGAACGCGCCGCGCACCGTGCAGATGGCCCTGAAGCTGAGCTTCTGATGTCTGGGGGCGGGCGTCAGCCTGTCCCCTTCAGGACCTCGCGCACCATGCCGATCAGCCGCTCCGCGGTGAAGGGCTTTTCGAGCAACTGGGCATTGTCGTCCAGATTCACACGGTCGGTGTAGCCCGACATGTAGATCACCCGTGTGTCGGGGCGCAGCGGCGCCAGCCGGGCGGCCAGTTCTTTGCCGTTCATGCCCGGCATGATGATGTCGGTCAGCATGAGCCGGATCGGGCCCGGGAAACGCCGCGCCACCGTCAACGCTTCATCCCCGTCGGCGGCCTCCAGCACGTCGAAGCCGCGTTCCCTGAGGATGGTGCAGGCCAGCCCGCGCACTTCCTCCTGGTCCTCCACCACCAGCAGGGTTCCGCCCTCGTGCTTCGCGCTGCGCTCGGCCGCCGCGGCGGGTTCGGCGGGCACCGCACCTGCCAGACGCGGAAAGTGCAGGTGGAAGGTGGTACCCCGCCCCGGCTCGCTGGACACCGAGATCTGCCCGCCCGCTTGAGTGACAATCCCGAACACCGTCGCCAGTCCGAGGCCGGTGCCCTTTCCCGCGCCTTTGGTGGTGAAGAACGGCTCGAAGGCGTGACGCCGCGTCTCGTCATCCATGCCGACACCGGTGTCGCGGATGCGCAGGCAGAGATGCTCGCCGGGCGGGTCGTCGAGGCGTATGTTCGAGGTCTCGATGGTCAGAACGCCTCCATCGGGCATGGCCTGGCGTCCGTTCACCACCAGGTTCATCAGCACCTGGTGCATCTGGCCGCGGTCGGCCTTGATGGTCCAGGGATCCGGATGCAGCTTGAACTCGAGCTCGATATCCTCGCCGATGAGGCGCTGCAGCATGCCCTGCGAATCGCGGATCAACGCGTTCACGTCCAGGGCGCGCGGCTGCGTCGCCTGCTTGCGGCTGAAGGCCAGGAGCTGCTGGGTCAGTTCGGCGCCGCGCTCGCCGGCCCGCCGGATTTCGTTCAGCCCGCGCCGCAAGGTATCGGGATTGGCCAGATTGTTCAGCAGAAGGTCGCTGTAGCCGCTGATGACCATGAGCAGGTTGTTGAAGTCGTGCGCGATGCCCCCTGCCAGGCGGCCCAGGCTCTCCAGCTTTTGCGATTGCAGAATCTGCTCTTCCAGACGCTTGCGGTCAGTGATGTCGAAGAAGGTCACCACCACGCGCGACCAGTCCTCGGGCGAGCCATCCGCTGACACGATCATGCTGACCGTGCGCTCTTCGCCGTTGAGAATAGGCGTCTCGAACTCCGCCTTATAAATCGGCTGCCGCACGAGCACGCCCAGCTCGTCGCAGAAGAGTTCGTACGAGCGCTCGTCGAAGAGGCGGTTCAGGTCGCCCAATAATTGATCCTTGCCAGTCGCGCCGTAGAACCGGAGCGCCGCCCGATTGACATCCAGAATGCGCACCCTGCGGACGCATTCTTCCAATGCGCTCCGGTTGGCCATCAGGTAGGCCCGCAGGTCGCTGACGCCGCGCGCCACAAGCTCGTCGACGAACTGCTTCACGCCGGAGCAATCTTCCTCCCACATCGGAAACGGCGAATCTTCGAAAAGGGACCGGTAGCGCTCTTCGCGCATGCGCAGCGCCTCTTCCGACATGTGCCGCTCGGTGACCTCGTGCTCGTGGCCCTGCACGCCCACCTGCCGCCCGGCATCGTCGTAGATGGGCCCCCAGGAGGCGGAGACCCACTTGATCCTGCCATCCTTGGTCACCAGGCGATATTCCTCTTCGTGGAACGATGCGCCTTCGAAAAGCGGCCCCCATTGGGCCAGCATGCGCTCGCGGTCGTCGGGATGGACCCAGCAGATGAAATGCGCACTCTCCAGTTCGCCGATCGTGTAGCCCGTCAGCGACTGCGCCGCCGCATTGACGAAGGTCAGGCGTCGATCCATGTCATACGTCATGACCATCTCGGTGAGGCCTTTCGCGATCAGGCGAAAGCGCGCCTCGCTGTGCCGCAGGGCGTCCTCCAGACGCTTGCGGACAAGGCGTTCCTGCGCGAGCTGGGCCTCCAGTTCTTCGTGCCGGTCCACGTTAGAAATATCGTAACTAATGTGGGCATCGGGCTTCAGCTTGAGGCCTCAGGCGTCGGCCATCCGGCTGCAGCCGAACCGGCACGGAATCGCGGCTGCGTCACCCAACGCGGGTGATTTCGAAGTCTACCCTCGTATGGAAGTTCCCAAGGTTCTCCCAGAACATCACCTGGAAGACGCCGGAACCGCCCGGCTGCAGGGAGCCGAGGTCGAATTGCTGGCCGGCGGGGGTCGGGTCGGAAATGACCGTTCCGCCACGCGGGGTCGGGTCGGTGATGATGCCCTCCACGGTGAGCGACGCATAATCGCCCGCCATTTTGAAATTGGCATCCAAAGCCTGAGTGCGTTGCATGAGACCGCACTGTCCGTTCAACGGAAACTGGTTTTGCGGGACGCCGTTCCGGTTCAATCCGCGGATCGTGAGGTTCCAGCTGGTGCCTTCCAGGTCGTTATCCGGCCCGCCATCCAGCCGCACGATCTGGAACGCCCGCACGTTGAACCGGGGCACCGCCGCCGCGGCAAGTTGATGGCTCTGCAGGTACGACATCAATATCTGAGCGAGTTGCATCCGTTTCAAGTCGATGGCCGGGTCACCGGGGAAATACTCGGCCGTCAGCAAGGCCGTGTACGGCGCGAATACGACGGAGACGGGAATCATGTTGGTCTGCCAGTTCTGCTGCCAGTCCTGAAAGCTGGCGTCCACCGCATTGCCGCCGCCGGCTCTCAACTGTTGCTGCATCAGCCCGATGCCCTGGGCGTTGGCGCTGCTCTGCCCGGTTTCGAAACCGACGGAGCCGCCCAGCTTGATTCCCTCCACCACGCCTTCCACACCGGCCTTGAAGCCTACGTCATCCTGCGACGAATGCTCCCAGGAACTGGCACTGATCGTCAGATCGATGAAGTAATTGCCGCCATAGCTTACAGATTTGGCAAAATGCGTTCCGAAATTAGCAATCAGCTGCAGATAACTTTCCTCCGTCCCCAGATTCGCGACGGTTGCCTGGAAGGCCGGCGAGAGAAACTGAGGCCAGAAATTCGCACCGGGGAGCATCTGCATGGCCAGCGTGTATAACTGTTTTACGTGGCATTGGACGTAGTGGAAATTCTGCTGTGAGGACAGGTCGTTGGTCACCCTCTGATAGAAGGTGCTGGTGGTGAAACTCGCCGCATCCTCCACGCCGACCTCTCCCTCCACGGTGACCCGGAATTTCTGCTGGAGGCTGGAGGTGGACCAGACCATGGTCCCATCCGAATCGTCGAACTCGCTGCTGCCCGGCAGATAAACCATGCCCTGGGGGATCATGTGCTGGCCGTCCGGGAAGAACCCGCTTGGAGCAAGCACGAAAGCGCTGATGCGCTGGCTGGTCGAATCGCCATACGCGGTTGGATCGGTGAAAAGAAGGTCATATCCCGCTCCGACATACTGAACGTTCGGGAAAGCCTGTGAAAAGTCGAAACCCGGCGCGAAACTTGCCATGTCTGAAATCCCTTCCTGTGCTCGCGCGCATCCCCTACACCCGCGAGTGCAGATGGAAGATTATCACAGTTTTTCCCCAATGAGTCCGAAAATCGCATTCTACGATTCCGGTATCCACGGAGTGAGGCGTGGAATCCACCTCGGCACCGCGGCGCAGAATATCTTGTACTCGGAACCGAAAGTTACTCTGAGCGTCGGCTCCTCGTAACCCAGCACGAAGAGATGAAACAGCAGCCAGACCAATCCGCCGTATTCCAGCAGGCGCAAATTTCCAAGCATCAACCCCTGACCGAGAATCGCGCTCACCACCGATATGTACATCGGATTGCGGACGTAGCGGTAGAGGCCGGTGATTACCAGATGGCGGGTCGGGAAAACCGGTGCCGGTGTCCCGGCGCCCTGCAGGGCGAATCGGACAAACGAATCCAGCAGGCCGGCGAGGCCCAAAGCGATCAATGACCCGCCCACGACGCGGAATAGAGGCATCCCCAGGAAAGGAGGTTCGAGCCGCCAGGCGGAGATCCATCGAGGCACCAGCCCCGCTACGAAGCCGGGCGCAATCACCAGGAAGATCGCCGAACCGGGCAACGCCGCCGTCTTCCGGATCATGACCTGATGTAAGCAGCTTCTCCCACGGCACGCAAGGCGGCTCCGGCGCCTGAACGGCGGATTCCAGTCTTTTCGATTCTAAAATCTGGAATAATGTCTGGACGGAGGAAAGCGGCCGCACCAGTGGCCGAATCGGAATCATGGAATGCGACGATCCATTCACGGGCATATGGACGTTCGACCCGGAAAGGTCCCGTTTGAGTTCTCCCCCTCCGCGGGCCTGGACACAGCAGATTGCAGCCACTCCGGCCACCATCGAGGTGCGGGAGACCATCGTACGGGCGGACGGTTCTACGACCGAGCTATCGGTCAGCGCCCGATTCGACGGCGCGGCCTATGCAGTGGCGGGCTCGGCGGCCGTAGACAACATCGCTTATACGCGGCCCCAATCGAGCCGGATCCGGGGAACCGGCAAGAAGCGGGGCGGAGTAGCGTTGAGCGAGACTGCGACGGTCTCTGCCGACGGGCGCACGCTGCCACTGGACTATGTCGTCCAACTGGAGCCCGAAAAGACCGCGAGCGGGCATGCGGTGTTCGAGAAGCAGTTCCGGTGCGGCGCCTGATAGAATCTCCTTGCCGGTAGACGCGCCAGCATGGGAAATCAACGGTGCCAGGTTTTTCTTTCATACAACCGGGCGGATGAAACGGCCGTCGAGGCCATCGCATCGAAACTGCGTGCAGCGGGCGTCGAGCCGTGGCTCGACAAGTGGAATCTCATCCCCGGCAAGCCGTGGCAGGAGGAGATCGAAACCGCCCTTACTTCCTGCGGCAGTTGCGCCGTCTTTTTCGGTCCGGAAGGCACGGGCCCCTGGCAGAACGAGGAGATGCGCACCGCGCTCGACCACAGAGTGCGCGAGGATCACTACCGGGTGATCCCGGTTCTTCTGCCCGGCGGCGTGCGCGAGGAACGCGGGTCGCTGCCCGGCTTTCTGACGCGCGTCACGTGGGTCAAGTTCCGCGATCTCGACGATGCGGACGCATTTCGGCGCCTGCTGGCCGGTATCCGCGATGTCAAGCCGGAGCCATTGCCGGGCGCAGTCGGCCCCTGCCCGTATCGCGGACTGCGCTATTTCGACGTCGGCGACGCCGCCGCTTTCCACGGCAGGGACGCGCTGGTCGATCTCGTGCTCGACGAATTGCGCGGCCGGACGGGGCGCGAAGCCAATCGATTTCTCGGAGTCGTCGGCTGCTCGGGCAGCGGCAAATCGTCGTTCGCCCGCGCCGGCCTGCTGGCGTCCTTCGAGCGCGGCGCGATCGAGGGCAGCGCGCAATGGCCGGTAGCGATCTGCCGTCCGGGCGTCAATCCGCTGGAGAGCCTGGCGGTCGCGCTCGCGGCTTCGCTTGGCTTCGAAAAGAACCCCGGCCAGGTTCTGGACCTCGCCTCCCGCTTTGCCGCCGGGGAGACCGCTCTGCACGTCACCACGCGCCTGCGCCTTCAAAACGACCCGCAGGCCAGCCGATTGGTCGTGCTGGTCGACCAGTTCGAAGAGTGCTTCACTCTGTGCCGCGACAAGAACTTGCGCGACGGGCTTTTTTGCAACCTGGTCTACGCCGCCACCATCCCGCAGGGACAAACTATCGTCCTGCTCGCCATGCGCGCGGATTTCTACGGCGAGTGCGCCGCCTATCCGGAGCTGGCCGCCGCTCTGAGCGATCATCAGATCCTGATCGGCCCGATGAGGGAATCTGAGCTTCGTGAGGCCATCGAAGTGCCCGCCCGAGAGCAGGGCGTCGAGTTCGATCCGGGCCTGGTGGACCTGCTGCTGGACGAGGTGAAGGACCAGCCAGCCGCCCTGCCCTTGCTGCAATACACGCTCGAGGAGCTCTGGAAGGCCCGCGCGGGGAGCCGGCTGACCCACGAGGCCTACCGCACGCTGGGCACGGTCAGCGGCGTGCTGGGCCGCCGTGCGGACGAAATCCTCGGCCAGTTCAATCCGAGCGAGAAGGAGATGTGCCGCCACGTTCTGCTCCGGCTGGTTCAGCACGTAGAAGGCGAGATCTACACGCGACGGCGGGTTCCGCTGGCGGATCTGGCATCGGCCCGTTTCGATGCCGCCGCGTTGCGCCCGGTGGTTGACAAGCTCGCCGGGGAGAGCGCGCGGCTCATCGTTCTCGAGGCCGACAGTATCGATCCGAACACCCAGGTCGTAGAGCTTGCGCACGAAGCGCTCATCGCCGGTTGGCCGCAATTGCGCGCCTGGCTGAGCGAAGATCGCGATTTCCAGCGTTGGCGCAGCCGGCTCCGGGGCGCTCTCGAGAATTGGCGCGACATGAAGAGAGACCCTTCCGCGCTGCTGGTGGGCGCGGTGCTGGACGAGGCGCTCCGCTACGCCAGTCTCCGGGCCGACGCACTCGCTCCCGAGGAGCAGGCGTTCATTCATGCCGGCGCCGAGTGGCGCGCGCGCCAGGAGCGGGCGGCCCGTGTCCGCCGCCGTAACTTCCGGATCGCCGCCGTAGCAGGGCTGGTCTTGTTCGCCACCGGCGCGGTCTCTACGGTGTTCGCGCGGCGCGAAGCGCGCCTCGCCGAATCGCGGCGTCTTGCCGCTGCCGCGCGGAACAGCCTGGTGCGCACCGACCCTTCGCGCGCGCTCCCGCTGTTTCTGGCGCTGCACGCGTTCGACCTCGCCCAGACCCGCGAAGCCGAAGAGGCGCTGCACCAGGTGGTGCAGTTCGCCGGCGGCGCGGCGATCGAAGGGCCCAAGTCGGCAGTGCTCGACGTGGCGTACGCGCCGGGCGGCGCCCGGCTCGCCACGGCCGAGGACGACGGGCACATCCGCGTATGGGACGCGGCTTCCAGGAAGCAGCTTCACGAGCTGGCCAGCGCCCGCGAGCCGCGCGAGCCGGTGTACAGCATCGCGTTCAATCCGGATGGGACGCGCATCGCGGCGGGCGCCAGGGATACCGCGTCGGTGTGGGACATCGGCGCCGGGACCGAGATCGTGGCGCTCCCCCGCCAGCCGGACGCCATCATGAGCGTGACCTTCGCAGACGCAGGCAGGCACTTCGTCACCGGCGGCTGGGATGGCGCCATCACGGTGTGGGACGCCGCGACCGGCGCGACCGTTCGGACGTTCCCGAAGCAGGGCGCCGTCGAGCGCGTGGTGGTCAGCCCGGATGGGCGACGGCTGGCGACAGCCCACTCGGAGGGCACCGTCAAGCTGTGGGACCTGGCCACGGGGACGGAGGTTCGCGCGTTTACCGGTCTCGCCAAAGCACCCAAATCGCTCGCGTTCAGCCCCGATGGCAGACGCCTCGCGGCCTCCGTATGGGATGGGAGCGTGGTGGTTTGGGACGCGGATTCCGGGAGCAATCTACGCTCCTTCGTCGCCGACCCCGATGGCCTGAACGCGCTGGCATTCAGTCCAGATGGTTCGCTGCTGGCGACCGCGGGCCTATCCGGCAACGGCGCCCTGTGGGACGCCCGCACGGGCGACGAGCTTCTCACGCTGGTGGGCGCCGCGGATGCACTTACCGCGGCGGCGTTTCAGCCATCGGGTGAGCGTCGCGTGGCGCTGGCCAGCCGCGACCGCTCGGTGCGGATCTACGAGCTCGATCTGGAGCGGCTCAAACAGCGGGCCCGCGATTTGATCCAGCGGTCGGCCACCCCGCTCACCGCGCAGAATTGCGCGGCCTATCCTACTTTGAAACCGTGCCCGTGACCTTGCAGGTCCGCAGCTTGTCGCGAAGGGCCTTGTTCGTGCCCGGGACGCCTTTGCGCGCGGTTTGCGCCGCGGCGAACTGGCGGCACGCCGCGGCATCGTCGTGCCGGGCGCTCTCGATATCTGCGAGGGCTTCCAGCAGCGCCGGGCTTGGATAGGATTGGCGCTGAATGCCCGATTCGAGGGCGGCGCGGGCGTCATCCAGGCGGCCTTGTCCCGCGAGGGCGCGCGCCAATCCCTCGACCGCTATTACATTGCCGGGCGACTGCCGGACCGCAACGCCATAGTTTTCCGCCGCCTCACGGAACTTCTGGCGGCGCAGGTATGCCCTGGCAAGCGCCAGGCGTGATGGCAGGAACTCGGGATCGCTCTTCAGATTGGCCTCCCACAACGCGATGGCGCCCTCCGGATTGGTCCCAGTGTTCTCGTAGAGGCTGGCCAGATTGTGGCGCGGGGGCACGAGATCGTCCTTCGCCGCGTTCTTCCCCTGAATCATTTCCAGGAGCGCCTTTTCGTAGAGCGCGGCGGCAGCCTGATAGTGCCTGTCCGTGTGCCGGATGGTGCCGAGCCCGTTAAAGGCCTCGGAGATATTCCGCTTCAGCAGATCCGCGCGCGCTTCGGCATCGGCCGCCTCCGCCGGATTGCCCGAGCTTTGCCACGCCTGGGCGCGCCGCCTCAGCTCGGCCTCCTGTGTGCGAAAGATCGCGAGAACGTTCTCGTACTCCCTGGCCGCGTCGCGCCTGCGGCCCACCTTCTGGAGCAGCACGGCGAGGTTGATGTACAGGTACGGATAGTAAGGAGTGGAGCGGATGGCCTCGCGGTATTCGCGCTCGGCCTCCAGATACTGTCCGCTTTCGATGTACGCCAGGGCCAGGTTGACCCGCGGATAGGCCCAACGCTTCGCCTGTTCGTGAGCCGCCTGGAAAGAGCCGATGGCGGCGGTGAAATCGCCGGACTGCAGGCGAAGGACGCCGAGCGCATTCTGTGCCTCGGGAAACTGAGGGTCCAGCCTGACGGCAGATTCCAAGTCGGCGCTGCCGGCGGTATTCCCGGACGGCCCGAGCATGGCTGCCCGGCCGCGGCAGAACAGCCGGCGGGCCTCCAGCGCCGGGTTGGGCCGCAGTTGATTGGCGGCGTCGAAGAAGCGCTCGCCCGTGGTGAATTCGGCGGCGGTCATCTGCATCCGGACCCAGCCGGGATCGTCCGGGAAGCGGTCGCCGACGCCGTACCGGCTGACGATCTGCGCCCCGCGGTCTTCCAGCGCGGCAGTCACTTTGTCGCGCTCGGTCTCCCAGGTACGTGCCTCGATCTGCGGCCGCAGGCGCTTGAGTAATTCGACCGCCCCGTCCGTTCCGAGTAAGTTCCCGTCTTTTAGCTGGCGAGTAAGTTGGTCGTACAATATTTCCGCCTGGGACTGGCCGGAGTAAATCAGCCACCCCGGGGCGTTGGGCCAATCTCTCCCGTTCCAGGCGAGCAGCGCGCTTCTGCGCAGGCGGGGCCGCTCGAAGGCAATCCCTTTCTTGGCGAGGTCGGAGAGCGCAAATCCGCGGCTGTTCTTGTCTCCGAAGTCCTGGGGATCCTGCCTATACCCTGACTTTAATTGCCGGCGAAGATAGTCCACGATCTCGGAGAAACTTACACGGCCATCGTGGTTCGCGTCCACTGTGTTGCCCTCGAAGCCGGCCCGCGCCTGGAGTCCGTTCACCAGGAAGAAGCTGAACACGCCGTGGCCGCCATCGAGCGCGGCAGCCTCTTTGGAAGGATTCTTCGCCTGGCTGGCGAGGAGCCCGTCGATCGGCTTCCGGATGTCCTGCAGCTTCTGCATCTTCAGGTTGATGCGGTTGTCCGTCACGCGTTCCGACTCGCGGCACACATCCGCAAACAGAACGATTCGCCCCGCGTGAGTCGCCTCCAGGTGCTTGCGAAGTTCGGAGACACGCAGCATGTATTGCGATGGCTTCTCGTCGGGCGAATCGAAGGTGCTGATGTAGCCTTCTTCCGAGTCCGCGCTCGCGAAGCCGCGGGCCGAGACGAAAATGTAGACCGTGTCGCGCGCGCCCGCGTTCTGCTGCAGGACCGTCTCCAGGGTGTCGTTGATCTTCGCTCGCGTGGCGTCCCGGTCGATGAACAGCTCCACGTTAGTCAGGCTGCCGCCCCGTTCGCTTTGCAGGTGGCCGGCGAAAGCGCGCGCATCGCGGTCCGCATAATTGAGCCACTCGATGCCCTGGTCGCGATACTTGCTGATCCCGACGAGTATGGCGAACGCCCTGCCATCCTGGGCCCGGCAGGGCTCAGCGGTGAGCAACAGGACGGCCAGCACACACAGGAATCGCACAGCGGGTATCCGGTTATTTTACGCGATTGGAATCGCGGATTCGATGTAAACTGATGCTACCGTGTGGATGCGTCTGCCTCGACGGGGGCCGGTCTGGATCGGTGTGATGGTGTGTCTGGCCGCGGCTCGCACGCAAACTACGCAGGGTGTGATCCAGGGACGTATTATCGACGAAGTGACCCGCGCACCGCTCCGCGGAGCTACAGTTACCTGCTTCCACCAGGAGACGAACACCTCAGTAAAGGTGCGTCCCGATACTTACGGCAATTATGCCGCTCCACTGCTACCGCCCGGCACTTACCGCGTTCGGGCGGAAAGCGCCGGTTATCAGCCGCAGGAAGTGCAGCAGCAGGAATTGCGTGTCGCATCGAGTCTCCGCGTGGATTTCGAAATGCGGTCCGCCGCCGACGTCTTCGGCTCGCAAGCCAATCGAATCTGGGTGCTTGACGGCGGCCTGATCCTGCACTTCTTCGGCCCCGACGTGCAATCGCGCGAAGTGAGCCAGCTCAGCCTCGTCGAAAACCGCCCGGCCGCGCTGCAATCCACGCTGTCCTACGTGGTCGAGCCGCGAGCCATCGACGAGCTGCCGCTGGCCGGCCGCGACGTCTACACGACCCTGGTGATCGAGCCCTTCGTCACCTCCGATGCCGGCACATCGAGAGGCCTTGGACTGTCGATTAACGGCCAGCGCCCCTCGGCTTCCAACTTCCTGCTGGATGGCGTCGAGTGGAACGACTATCTCGTCTCCGGGCCGCTTGGCGTCATCCCGCCTGAAGCAGTGCAGGAATATCGCGTTTCGACGAACAACTTCTCCGCAGAATACGGACGCACCAACGGCTACATCGCCAACGCGGTCACGCGCTCCGGGGGCGACCGGTGGCACGGCCTGGCGTACGAGTACCTGATGAACGACGCGCTCAACGCCAACGACTTCCAGCGCAACCTGGCCCTGCTGAACCGCGTGCCGCTCAAACAATCCGAGCCCGGCTTCGCGCTGGGCGGGCCCCTCGTCCGCGGAAGGCTCTTCGCGTCGCTCTCGGCCGACTACCTGCGCTTCCGCTCGTATAGCGAACCCGCGGACTACACGCTTCCCACGTCCGCGCTGCTCGGAAGCACGGCCCCGGATTCGCCCGCGCGGTACCTCTTCACGCACTTCACCATCCCGACCATCAGCTCTCCCAGCGGTGGCCTGACCGCGACGGCCTCGCTCGCGCCGCCTTCCTCGTTGAACCGCTTCACGGCGATGCCGCGCGCGGACTACGTCACCAAAGGCGGCATCCACCGCATCCTGGCGCGCGTCGCCGCCTCGCGCGTCGACCAGCCCGATTTCTCGTGGACACCCTACCCGGATTTCGTGACTCCGCTGCGGCAGAACGCGCTATCGGCAACCCTGGGAGCCACCAGCTTCCTTCGACCCAATCTGACCAACGAAGCCCGCACAGCGTGGAGTG
>Ga0335083_10003060_pt1 | contig 21792 bp, 18 predicted proteins | sample Lox_Sample_42_FD_206716 | JGI IMG/M metagenome (GOLD analysis project Ga0335083, IMG submission 206716) | Soil microbial communities from Loxahatchee National Wildlife Refuge, Florida, United States - Lox_Sample_4.2 | ecosystem: Environmental > Terrestrial > Soil > Wetlands | place: USA...
AGGATCCGCTCGCACACGATCGCGACGATCGGGGCGTGGATGAGGTAGAGGCTGTACGAGAACGACCCGAGGCGCCGCATCGGCCGGGCGTCGAGCCCGCGGAGGAGCAGGGCCGGACGGCCGGTGACAAGCCCCGCGAGCAGGCACGCGATGGCCGGGCCGAGCGCCAGGTCGACCCAGTACAGGTGGTCGAGCGTCCATACCGAGCCCTTGAAGGCCCCGGTCAGCAGCACTGGGATGACCGCGGCGAGCGCGAGCCGCGGCCACGGCCACGACCGTCGCGCCGAGCTCGCGCCGACTATCCCGGCGGCGAGCATGCCGACCGCGAACAGCGCAGCGAGGTCGGGCGCAGACTGGATCACGAACGTGTCCACAGGCGGCAGGTTCGGGGCGGCGATCCCCACCGCCGCCACCACGATCGCGACGATGGCGACCATAACCAACCCGTTCCAGCGGCGCACCATCAGCAGCAAGAGCGGGAACGCGATGTACAGCTGGGCCTCCACCGCCATCGACCAGAACGCGGCGTTGGGGCTGTGGGCGCCAACTACGTTCTGGACGAGCAAACCGTTGACCAGGACGGATGTGATGTCGGGCACACCGTTTCCCGGCTGCGGGACGATCAGCCACGCCACCGCGAGGCTGAACGCCAGGGCGGCCCAGTACGCCGGCAGTATGCGCCTGGCGCGCCGCTCCGCGAACCGCGCGGCTCCGTCCAGCCGCCATCCGCGCCGGGCGGGCGACAGGGCGAGGGAGAAGCCCGACAGCACAATGAACACGACGACCGCGAAGCGCCCGTAGATGAACCAGCCGGCCCAGAACGGGGCGTGGTCCGCCGGGTAGCCGGGGAAAGCGCGCAGGAAGACGTGGTCGATCACCACGTACAGCGCGGCCAGGCCCCGGATGCCGTCAAGGCCAGCCAGCCGCTTGTCGGCACGGGCGGCCACTGGGTTACTGGTTCGTGGGGTGCGAGTCGAACGCGGTCAGGAACTTGTTGCGGAACGCGTTCATCGGCCACACCGGCGCATTCGGGTTGGGCTTCAGGCCCGGATTCCAGCCCCAGCTCCCGATCTGCTTGAGCACATTCGGATCGTGGGCGATGATCGAGATCGGCACGACGTGGTTCGAGTTCTGGCCGCTGACGATCGGCAGCGGCTGATGGTCGCCGAGGACGATCATCACGAGGTTCTTGTTGCCGTAGTGCTGCACGAACGAGGTCAGGGTGTTCAGCGAGTACACGATCGACCGCCCGTACGCCGCCTGTACGCGACTTGGAGTACTCCAGAACGCACCGGTCTCATGGTCCATCGCGATGCGGTTGTAGATCGACCCATTACCGACCCGATTCCAGCCGATCTCCTGCGGGATCCGGTTCCACGGCATGTGACTCGAGACCGTGTCCACCTCCGCGAACAGTGGCTTCCTGTGAGGCTTACCCAACTCGAGCCGTCCGAGCGCCGAGAAGATGTATTGGTCGGGCATCGACGCGTAGGTGAAGGTCGGGCCGTGATAGCCGACCTGATAGCGGTTGTAGATCTGATCCCAGTGGTAGAACGTCTTCCCTTGCGGCCACGGGCGGTCGTTCGATGGATCGTCGTCGACGGTCCGCCACCCGGCCTCCTTGAACGCCTGGGCGAGCGTGAAGCGCTTGGCTGAGATCAACTGGTTGTAGCGGTCCTGGTTGTCGACCCAGAGCCCCGCCTGCAGGCTCGAGTGCGCCAGCCAGCTGATCCCGCCGTATGTCGCGGAGGTGAGGAACCCGCTGCGAGACGAGAAGCCGGCGCTCCCCAGCCGCTTGTTCCCCTCGGCCAGGGCGGCGTCGACCTCCGGTGAGAACGATCTGCCCTCGACCGCCTGCTGGCCATACGCCTCTACGAATACGAGCAGCACATCCTTGCCACGCAGCGAAGTCAATAGCTGGTTGGTAGGCGGGATGCGGAAGGTGTCGTGCTTGATCTGGGCCGCGAACACGCTCCGGTCGTGGATGTCCGCCCGAAGCGCGTTGACCTCGTTGACGACCAGACTGGCGGAAAGGGTGGAGGCGACCGGCGTGTGGGACAGGAACTGCGCGCCGAACGCCCAGCAGAGTGCCCAGACGGCGCCGAGCCCTGTGACTACCCGGAGCGCCCAGTGGCGATTATCGGCCGCAACCCGGGTCAGCCGCAGCATCGCCAGCGTCAGCAGCACGGCCAGTCCGACCGTGCCGACTACCGCGCCGACCTCGATCAACTTCGTCTCCGTACCACCGACCAACGAGCGCAACGTCTCGATCCCGTTCCCGAGCTGACTGGTGTCTCCGAGCGGGTCGTACGGCCGGTCGTAGAGCGTGAACATCTGGTAATTGATGACCTTCAGGACAACCACCAGCGTGAGGACCACTCCGCAGCTCACAGCCAGGATGCGTCGCGGGGTGCGGGGCAATATGGCGGCCACCGCGATCAGAATCACGCCCTCGAGCGGGATCCTGAAGAACGCGTTCAACATGAGATCGTTCGGCTCGTAGGGAGCGACGAGGGCTACCCACACGGCAAGAGCGGCGAGGATCGTGAGCGCTAGGGCAAGACCGGTGCGCGCACGCGGGCGTCCCCGGCGCACCGGAGGCTCGACCGATCCGTGGTCGCCGTCGGGCGGGGTGATCTCCACGGGATCGCTGGCCCGATCGGCGATCGCCGCCGCCAATCGATCCTCCATGGCGTGCCGGCTGCTCCACAGCCAGCAGACGTCGCGGCCAAACGACTCGGCCAGGAGAGCGAGGGCGACGAGGAGGAGCGTCTGCGTCGCGGCCCTGGGTAGGACGTCCGCGGCAGCGATCGTCAGCGCCACTCCCTGCACCGCCGCAACGGTCTTGCGCCAGAAGCGGGGTGGCAACTGCCCGCGCATCCAGGGCACGGTCCACTCGCCGACGAGGAACACATAGCGCGCCGCGCCGATCGCCAGCACCCACCACGCGCCCTCCGAGTGGGTCACATACACGCTGAGGACGAGGATCAGGAACGCGTCGACCTCGCCGTCGAAGCGCGCGCCCAGCGTCGCCGTCGTCCGCGTGCGCCTTGCCACCCAACCGTCGACCACGTCGAGCGCGAGCGCGACCGCCGCGAGTGACACCAGCAGCGCGACCGGGACCGGCTCCCCGAACGAGTCCGCGACCAGCGCCGCGACGACGGCCGCGAGCGTGGCCCGCACGAGCGTCACCCAGTCGGCGGGCCCAAGGCGGTCGGCGCGGTAATACGAGAGCCCGCGCGCCAGCCCCGCGTTCGTGATCAGCCCGCAAGCGCCTCCGACGCCCCAGGCGACGGGGCTGAGGCCGAAGCCGCTGAGTCCGACGGCCACTGCCAACACGGAGATCAGCAGCACCTGCGCGATCAGCGCGTTGATTGGGGCTGTTTGGACCATTCGCATCTTGCGTCCCTTTCAGGAGGGGTCAGGCGTACACGCTGATCGGACGTTCCCCCCGCGACCGCGACGTCACGCCGTGCGCCAAGCGCAGTCGTCAGCACCGTGCTTTGGCTCCATACCGAGTAGGACGCCCGCCTCGGCGAAAGACTTCCCGGGGTGGGAGGTGGCATGCTGGCCGCGTGCACGCGAACTTCATCGACCATTCGCCGTGAGGCAGGACGACCGTGGGCCGTTCGTCCGCGCCCTCCAGCGCGCGCGTGTGTCGGCTTACGTCCCCGGCGAGTTCGTCGAACAGGAGGGATTCATGGGGGCCGGCGAAATTCGAACTCTGGCGGACGGGGCCGGCGTCGCACCCGGTGTCTCGGTACTGGACCTCTGCTGCGGCATCGCCGGGCCAGGACGGTTCATCACTCGGGAGCTGGGTTGCACGTACCTGGGGGTCGACTACAGCTCGAGCGCCATCGAGATCGCACGCGCGCGCACCGACGGCCTCCCGTGTCGCTTCGAGGTATCCCGCATTCCTCCCCTCCCGCGCGGACCGTTCGACGTGGTGCTGCTGCTCGAGACCATGCTCGCGTTTCCCGAAAAGGAGACGCTGCTTGAAGCGGTATCGCGCGCGCTCACGCGCGGCGGGCGGTTCGCCTTCACCCTGGAAGAGGGCGCCCCGCTGACGGAGGAGGAACGACGACTGATGCCGGACGCCGAAACGGTGTGGCTCATCCCGCTGGAGGAGATGCTCACGCGCCTGGAGCGGGCCGGTCTCCGTGTGCGCTGGCGGGAGGATGTGAGCCGGTCACACCGTGCCGTCGCGGATGCGTTGATCAACGCGTTCTCCGCCGATGCTCAGGACATCGCGGCGGAGATCGGTCGGCGCGCACTCGACGAGCTGGTGACCGCTCACCGGCTCTGGAGCGACTGGCTGCGCACAGAACGGGTCCGCAAGATCGCGTTCGTGGCCGAGCGGCTGTAGCCCTCTCGTCGGCGAGGTCATAAGACCATCGTCCAATTGCGAATTCGACCAAGTGGCTGTCATGTTTGGGCGGTGCGTGCCCGGCCACCACACGATGCCCGGCAGCTGGATCCTGCAACCCTCGGGAACCACGTCGACCGGCTGTACCGCGCTGCCCGCGCGATGTGCTTCACGCGCGAGGAAGCCGAAGACCTCGTGCAGGATACGTTCGCGCGCGTCCTACAGAAGCCTCGATTTCTGCACTCCGAAGACGACATCGGATACCTGCTGCGGGTACTGAGGAATACCTTCGTCAGCGGCTACCGCAAGGCGAGCCGCCGTCCTCGGTCCGAGGCATTCGATGAGCTGAAGTGGATCGACAACGCATCCGCCGGTCAGCCCGAGGCGAGGCTGGATCGCGCCGCGCTGTTCCAGGCCGTCGCGGCGTTGCCGCCGCCATTCCGGGATGCATTGATCGCCGTCGACGTGATTGGCTTCACCTACGCTGAGGCCTCACGTGAGCTGCGCGTCGGTGAGGCAACCATTACCTCGCGCCTTCACCGAGCGCGGCAGCGCGTCGCCGCCACACTCGCCGAGGAGTCAAACGTAGCTCCGGCCGTACTACAGCCGCCACCGGCGTCGACTGCCCGCGCTGCGTGACCCATCGCCGGTCAGCACGCACGGCGGCGTAGGATCGTGCCCTGGCCTACCGCTTGCGCTGCCCCGTGGTCCTGCTCCTTGGAGCGGCTGGATGCATGCTCGCGCTTATGGGCTGCGGCCGATCCTCGGGGCGGAGCGGTGCGCTTCTCGATCGTGATCTACGGCGTAGGCCCGCTGCGGTGTATACGTCCGGAGGGTCGCGGGGTCTTCGGTGACGCGGTGCTCACCAAGGCGACCGGCGAGAGCAGCGAAAGCCAGGCGTTCAAGGCACAAACCGACATCGAGCGGCGCCGGTGGCTGTGCGTCGCAACCCGAACCGACATCGATGTGTGCACCGCGCATGTGAGCGAGCGGACCCCCCTGGAGGTGGCCGCGAACGACGGCCAATGCACCGAGCTCGCGACGCTGTTGGAACGTCGTGCGGCCTTCCGCACCGTCATTTTCGGTGGCGATGTGAACCGCCGTCGATCGTGCGCCCCCGACGGGTTCTGGACTCGCACCGACAGGTACGCCGACCAGACTCCGGGAGTTCAGCAGGTGTACGGCACCGGGGCGTTCCACGCGCCCTCGGTGGACGTGCCGCCGGCCGCTCATTCCGACCACGATGTGCTCGTGGTCCGGGCGCATCTGGGAACGGGACGGTGACTCACTCGCACCCGATCTCGTCCGGACGATCAGTCGAGTGGCATTGCCAGGCGAACGGCGGTTCCGTTGCCGGGTACCGACTCCAGTTCGAGCCGCCCGCCGCTGTCGCGGGCGAGGCCCTCGAGCATCCGCAGCCCGAAATGCTCTTCTTCGTCGATCGCGGACAGGTCCATTCCGCACCCGTCGTCGCGGACCTCGAGCAAGGCGTGATGCTCGGGGGTACGTACCTCCACGTTGACGGTCTTGGCGTGGGCGTGCTCGAGCACGTTGCGAAGCGACTCCTGGGCGACGCGGAATAGAACCGCCTCGACGCCGGGCGGGAGACGAAGTTGAGGGTCGGCATCCAGCATTGTCTCGACGCCCGCCGCCGTGAATGCGGAGAGGAGGTCCGACAGCGCGGCAATCAATCCCTCGCTATGCAGGCGCGGCGGATAGATATCGACCAGTAGCGTGCGCAGCGCCCGGATGCTCTCCCGGGCCTGTCGCGAGGTCTGCTCAAGCGCGGCTGCCAGCTCCGGATCCACCGCTCGTGCCTCGCCCGCCGCGGAGCTGAGCGTGTAGGAGACCCCGGCGAGGTCCTGCACCGGCCCGTCGTGGAGGTCTCGGGCGATTCGCCGTCGTTCGAACTCGGAGGCGTCGATGGCGCGTTGGAGCAACTCCTCGCGGTCTCGTTGGCCGCGCCGAACCTTGCGGGCGAGAGACACAGCGAGCGGGATCTGCGCGAGTTCGAGCAGCACCATCGTGGCGATCATGGGGACGAAGAACGTTCGAAACACGCGATTACCGCTGGCGGTGATCGAGCTGAAGCGCTGGTAGAGCTCGAACAGCGCGGGCGTTCCGTCCTCCGCCCTCATGCCGTAATAGACCTCGAGCAGCTTGTGATATTGCCGCTCGAAGCGATTCTCCGGGCGGGAGAGGTCCGAGACTTCGGCGTCGACCCCGCCGGTGCGCAGCGCGTGGAGTTCGCTGGCCCCGAGCGGATACCTTGCTCCGATCAGCCGTGGCTCATCCGAATAGACGATGCGCCCGGTGCCGTTCCAGATCTTCACGCGCACAACCGGGGCCGCCAACAGGCGCGTACGGACAGCGCCGTCGATCGCTCGAATCGCCTCTGGCTGTCCGGCCAGCAGCTGCGGAGTCAGATACGGGGCTGCTATGCCTCGGCCTGCGACCTGGGTCAGTGCCTTCGCATCGCGGATCGCTTCCGTCGTGCCTCGGCTGCTCAGCAGCTGGACCGCAAGGAAGGTAAGCAGGCCGAGCCCGGCCAGCCCGGTTATGGCAAAACGCGCGACGGCCCCCGCGATGGAGGTCTCGCGGCCGCTCGGAATCGGAACACGCCGGGTCGACGTCCGGCCGTTCCGCTGATCCGTCACCACCGTGCCGCGACGAGTCGTATTGCTGCCAGCAACTCAGTCAGATCCGCCTCTTTCAACAGGGCCTGACCGGCGCCTGCGGCGATGGCGTCTCGCATCAGCTCCCGGGATCCCGACAATGCCACGACTGCCGGGGGGCGCCGTTGCGTCATCACGCGGCGTGTCGCTTCCACCCCCGACATGCCCGCCATCGCGAGGTCCATTACCACCACGTCAGGATGAAGACGCGCGATCATCGGTACTCCTTCCTCGCCGCTGCACGCCGACCCCAACAACTGCAATCCGGGCGCGCGCCGCAGCGCCCTTTCAATCGCGCTCCGGAAGCGAGGATGGTCATCGACCACGAGGACGGTGATCTGGGCCGCGGCCATATCGCCGGGGCCACGTTATGCCGTCCGGGACAACGTCTCAATTGGACGTTGGTCCTACGACGTGTCTCGGCTGGGATCAGGCCGCGGCGGAGAAGCCGGGCTTGCCGCCCCAGCTCAGCTTGGGCGCTTCGGCGCCCGAGGACATGAGGTCGGCGTAGGGCGCGAAGCGCTCGGTGGCAACGTCGATCTGCTCGGCGGTAAGCTCGCTGCGCCAATCGCGGCCCGTGCCCTTGTCGACGTGGTTGGCGTGCATGAACGTGACGGGATCGTTGATCCCATTCATCAGCGCCTCGGGCGGCTGCTCGGCGATCCGCGCGGAGCGCTCGCGCATCTCCGAGAAGGTGAACTGCTCACGCACCGAATCGACGACCTCGGGTGCCAGGGTCAGATCCATGAATTCGACGATCCGCTGGAGGCTCGCAGCCTCACCGTCGCGATGCAGGTCCACGAACACGACCTCCGGGCGACCGGCGACGCGGCGAGCGAGCTGGAGCCCGCCCTCGATGTGGCCGAGCGCGACCTCGAAGTTCCAGTGGTGGCAGAAGGGCTCGCGGGTAACGAACTGCTCCATGCACGAGGCGAGCGACGCCATCGGATCCCGGAGCGAGAAGACGATGCCGTTGACGAAGTGGGCATCCAGCGCGGGGATGAATCCGCCGCTCTCCTCGTGGCACTTGATCACGTGGTGATCGCTCCCGAGCGTGGTCCAGACGACCGAGTCGAGCTCTGGGCCTTCCGCCCACTGCCACGAAACGTGCCTTTCAGGCGGCGCGAGCTCCAGCAGCCGGCGCACGATGTTGAACGACCACATGCTGCCGCTGCGGACGACACCCGCTTGGACGACCCGGACGGCCGGGTACTGAGGGGTGGGGATCGAATCGCTCATCGAGGGTCAGCCCGTTCATCGGCAGGTGCGGAGGCGGCTTTAGTGGTGGTGAGAACGTCGCCTCCCGCCACCCAGTCGGCCCAGGCTAGGGCTCGGTGTGCACGACGACGTCCTGTACGTGCGGCTGCCCGGCGCGGATGTCGTCCTCCAGCCGGCTGGCGAGGTCATGGGCCTCGGGAAGCGGCATGTCAGGCCGAACGACCACGCTGACGAACACGACGAGGCCGCCGGCAGCATGCAGCAGCCGTAGCTCACGCGGTTCATTCCCGGTCCGATCGCGGACGAGCCGGCAGATCCGGTCTCGCTCTGCCTGGTCGCGACGGTCACGGTGCTCGTCGGGCCGCGCCGCGACCGGCTGCTCCAGAGGCTCCAGATGTGTGCGCACATCCTCGACCCCCTGCTCATCACGGACCGCCGACTCCACCCGCTCGGCGACTTCATGCGCCTGCTCGATCGGGATTTCGGGCGCCAGCTTCAGGTGCAGCGACACGCTCACCCGGCCGTCGTGCTCGTAGATCGTGATGTCGTGTGCTTCGCGAACCAGCGGCTCCGCCAGAGCGGCGGCGAGCACGCGGTCGCGGAGGTCCAGTCCGCGGCGACGCGGCTCCAGATGTACCACCACATCGGTTTCGGGGAGCGCGTCGCGAACGGCCGCCTCGACAGCGTCGGCCGTGCCGTGACTCTCGACCACTGCCTGGCCCGGCGGCACGCCGACAACGGCGTCGGCAAAGAACCGACCACCCGACTCGCGCACTCGCAACCGGCGCAGCTCGACCGCGTCGCCCAGGCCGCTGATCGCCGCCTCGGCGCGGGCCCGGGCCTCAGCCGGGGTGGTGTCCATCAGCACCCGGGCGTTCTCGTACACCAGCCGCGTCGCCGCCACGAAGATGATCACCGCCACGACCAGCGCGGCAATCGCATCGCCATCCTCGAACCCCGCGGCGACGGCGACCATGCCGCAAAGCACGGCCACCGATCCGAGCATGTCCCCCGCGAAGTGAAAGGCGTTGGATCGCAGCGCCGCTGAGTGATACGCGCGGGCGGTTCGGATCGAGACCGCAAACCGAGTCACGTCGACCAGCAGCGCGATCCCGATCACCGCGAAGATGTACCAATGAGCGGCCAGGTCCGAGCCGCCCGTGGTCAGCCGCACGATTCCCTCGATCACGATGAAGATCCCGCCGGCGTAGAGAATCGCGGCCTCGCCGAGCGAGGCCAGATTCTCCGCCCGCCGGTGGCCGTACGGATGCTCGATGTCGGCTGGTCGCACCCCGAGCCGGATCGCGAAGAACGTCAAGACCGCGGCAATGACATCCCCCGAAGACTCGATGCCCGCCGACACCAGACCGAGGCTCCCGGAAGCGATCCCGGTTCCCAGCTTGAGGATGACCAAGAGCGACGCCGCGGCGATCGAGACCAGCGCGGTGCGCGACTGGCCGCTCGCTTCCCGCACGGCGATCTCCCCTTCACCGTCGGTTGTCGATCTCATCTCCGCGGACATATCCCGACTAGGTTAGGCCCAACCGGCATCGCCGGCGGTCCGCGAAATGACGCTCCCGCCCGGCGTATCGCTCAGGCGCCTGCCAGGTTCTGGAGCTGCGCGAACGTCTCGGCGTCCAGCAGACTGACGCACGCTTGGATGCAGGCTCTGCAGACCTTCTCGCAGATCGCGCAGTGACGGTGATGGTGAGCGTGCCGGTGACACTCCTGCGCGCTGTTCTCACATGAGCGGACGCACGCCTGGAGCAAACGATGGACGACGTACTGGTCCCACTGCCCCGGCCGCGAAAGCGTTCGTGCCGTCACGTCGCACACGTCCGCGCAGTTCATGCACAGGGTTGCGCACACGCGCAGATCGGCGACGTCGTCCTCGAACAGGTCGGCATTCGCGCAGGTGGTACACGACTGGACACACCTCAGGCAGGCGTCGATGGCTGCGGCGAGATCGGTTGTGTTGACCGGCACGCCGGTCGGCACGGTCTCCAGGATCTCTTGGGTATCGGCCATGCTCGACCCCCGGATGGAGTGGAGCGCCGCGGGGCGCTGCCGGGCCGTTCGGCGTCGGCGAGTTCAGCATAACCCGCATCAGGGCCTCCGGTTGACGCGACCATCGGCCGCGGAGACAATCGACTGATCATCTATCCGTAGGAGGCCGCGCATGTCGTGGAAGCTAGAGGGGTCCTACTTCGAGACGTGCTCGTGCGACGTGGTTTGCCCTTGCACCGCATCGCTCGCGTTCGGCGCAACCCTCGACCGCTGTCGGGTCACGCTCGTCTTCAACGTCAAGAACGGCGATATCGAGGGCACCGACGTGAGCGGCTTGACCGTCGCGGCGGTTGCCGATACCCCCAAGGTGATGACCGAGGGCGGCTGGCGCCTCGGCGTGTTCATCGACGCGGCGGCGTCCGATGAGCAGGCGGCGAAGCTCGGCGGCGTCTTCTCCGGTGCCCTCGGTGGGCCGATGCAGGCCCTGGGTCCGCTCGTCGGGGAGAACCTCGGCGTGGAGCGCGCCACGATCGAAGTCCGCGAGGAAGGCCTGCGGCACTCGGTGCGGATCGGCGACGCGGTCGACTTCGAGATCGAGGACGTCGTCCCGTTTGGCGTCGAGACCGGTGAGCCCGCCCGTCTGACGGGAATCTTCCACCCCGCCGGATCGGAGCTGACGATCGCCCACGCGACGCGCTCGAAGATCGACGCATTCGGGATCCAGTACGACGGGAAAAGCGGCTTCTCGACGTCCCAGTTCTCGTGGGCAGCCTGAGCGCTGCGGCGGTCGTCGACCGCGAGGATGAGCGTGGCCAGCTGACCGCGGCGGTCGCCGCGGTCCGCGCCCGCGTCGGGCTCGTCCTCTTGTTGCTCGCGCTGGCCGCGGCGGCGTGGTGGTCGACCGTGGACCGGATGGCCGGGATGGATGGCGGACCCGGTACCGATCTGGGGACGCTTGGCTGGTTCCTGGGCGTGTGGGTCGTGATGATGGCGGCGATGATGTTCCCGGCGTTGGCGCCGACGACCGCGTTGTACGCGCGAATGACGCGCCAACGCGGCTGGGCCCGTCCCCTGCTGTTCAGCGCGGCGTATCTACTGGTGTGGGGCGCGGCGGGGCTCGTCGCCTACGGGCTGTTTCGCCTCGGCCGGAGCACGCTCGGAAGCGATCTGGCTTGGCGGAGCGGCGGGCGGTGGTTCGCCGGCGGCGTGCTGGCCCTCGCTGCGGTCTACGAACTGACACCTCTCAAGGACATCTGCCTCGGGAAATGCCGCAGCCCACTCGGCTTTCTGCTCGGAGCCTGGCGCGACGGTAACCGCGGCGCCTTCGAGATGGGCTCCAAACACGCCGCGTGGTGCTTGGGCTGCTGCTGGGCGCTGATGGCCGGATTGTTCGCGCTCGGAGTCATGAGCATCACCTGGATGGCGTTCATCGCGGCGCTGATCACGCTCGAGAAGACGGTCCCGTGGCGCCGGGTTGCGACATGGGGCTCCGCGACCGTGCTCATCGCGCTCGCAATCGCCATCGTCGCGATACCGACCCACGTCCCGGGGCTGGTGGTTCCGGGCGGAGGCGGAGGCGGCGGTGCGATGCACTCGATGACCGCGATGCCCTAGTCGAGAGGACCAAGATGCCTGAACCCACGACCTTGCGAGCCATGAGCGGCCTTCCGTCGACCCCGGCCAGTTTGGCCGATTCGACGCTGATCATGATCGATTGTCAGAACACGTACGTCCAGGGCGTCATGGCGCTCGATGGGGTCGCGGCTGCCCTCGACGAAGCCGCAGCGCTCCTTGAGCGGGCCCGTTCGGCCGGTATTCCCATCGTTCACATCCAGCACGATGATGGCGAGGGCTCCCTCTACGACATACGAGCCGAAATCGGCCAGATCGTCGAGCAGGTCGCACCCGTGGGTGATGAGACCGTGATCGTCAAGAACTTTCCGAACTCGTTCGTGCAGACCGAGTTGGACAATCGGCTGAAGAGCCTGTCCGCGCACAATCTGCTGCTCGCTGGGTTCATGACGCATATGTGCGTGAACTCGACGGCCAGAGGCGCGTTTAACTTGGGGTATGCCTCAACAGTCATCGCCAGCGCGACGGCCACGCGCGCGCTTCCGGGTCCGACGGGCGTGGTGTCCTCAGACGTTCTGCAGTCGGCCACTCTCGCGAGCATCGCGGACCTGTTCGCGATCGTCGTCCCGGACGTCGCCACCATCCCCGACTGAGCTGCCCCGTAACGGGGCCGATACAGCGATCACAGGAGTTGATCTATGAGCTTGACCGAACAGCCGGCCATGCAGCTACGCCACCTCGATCGGTTCTTCATCGATGGCGAGTGGGTCGCACCCTCGAGCGAAGCGACGATTACGGTGACCGACTCGGCGACCGGAGACAGTTTCTTCACGGTCGCCGAGGCCCAGGCCGCCGACATGGCTCGCGCCGTCGAGGCCGCGCGCCGCGCGTTCGACGCAGGCCCCTGGCCCCGGATGAGTCATGCCGAGCGCGCGGAATACCTTCGCGCGATAGCCGCCGGGCTCCGTGAGCGCGGCGACGAAGTCGGCGACATCTGGCCGCGGGAGTCCGGCGTGTTGCACGGCATCGCCAGGAAGGCGGCCGAGGGTGCGGCCCGAAAGTTCGAGTACTACGCATCGCTCGCGGACACGTTCCTGTTCGAGGAGGAGGCGCGGCCGACGGCGGGTGGCGAGTTCGGGTTGATCGTCCGTGAGCCGGTGGGTGTCGTCGGTGCCATCGTCCCGTGGAACGTGCCGATGACGTTGATCACCAACAAGGTGGCTACCGCGCTGCTGGCCGGCTGCACCGAGGTCTTGAAATTGTCGCCGGAGGCGCCGGGTGAAGGCTATGTCCTCGCTGAGATCGCCGAGGAGGTCGGGCTGCCGCCCGGTGTGCTGAACGTCGTGACCGCCGATCGCGAGGTGTCCGAGCTGCTCGTGCGCGATCCGCGCGTCGACAAGATCGCGTTCACGGGCTCAACCGCGGCCGGTCGACGGATCGCCGCGATCTGCGGTGAGCGGATCGCTCGCTGCACGCTCGAGCTCGGCGGCAAGTCGGCGGCCGTGGTCCTCGACGACATCGATCTCGAGACTGTCGCCCGCACGATCTCGGGCGCGGAGTGCTTCCTCTCGGGGCAGGTGTGCTCATCGCTGACGCGGATCATCGTTCCGCGTCACCGCCACGACGAGCTGCTCGACGCGCTGTCATCGACCTTCTCGGCCGTGCGGGTGGGAGATCCGTTCGATCCCGACACTCAGATGGGACCCCTGGCCTCGGAGCGCCAGCGCGACCGGGTGCTGGGATACGTCGACAAGGGCCTCCGCGAAGGCGCGACGCTCGCGACCGGCGGCGGGCGGCCGGCGCACCTCGAGCGGGGCTGGTTCATCGAGCCGACGGTGTTCGGGAACGTGGACAACAGCTCCACGATCGCGCGCGAAGAGATCTTCGGACCGGTCCTGAGCGTGATCCCAGCCGAGAACGAGAACGATGCGGTGCGCGTCGCCAACGACACGATCTACGGCCTGAACGCGTCGGTGTTCACTGACGACGTAGAACGCGCCCGGGTGGTCGCGGGCGAACTGCGCTCGGGCACGGTCGGGCATAACGCCTTCCGGACCGACTTCGGGATCGCCTTCGGCGGCTTCAAGCAGTCGGGCATCGGCCGCGAAGGCGGAACCGAGGGGCTCTATCCGTACCTGGAGACCAAGACCGTGATCCTCGAAGGGCGGCCCGGGCGCTACGGTGCCGCCTAGACCGCGTTGGCGCCCGCGACGGGCGCCGCGATACTGTCTCCATGCGACCGAACCCGATCCATGCCACCGACGACCCGGAAGTCGTGCGGAAGCTGATCCGCGAGAACCCTTGGTGCACGCTCGTGAGTAGCAACGCGGGCGAACTCGTCGCCTCGCACTATCCGGTGCTGCTGGATGAGGAATCGGCCGATCTGGCGGTGCTGACCCACGTCGGCCGTCCGGACGAGAAGGTCCACGGGTTCGGCGACCACGAGGTGATGCTGATCGTCCAGGGCCGGCACGGGTACATCAGCCCGAGTTGGTACGTGCCCGGCACGACTCCCGCCCCGACCTGGAACTTCAGCGTCGCGCACTGTTATGGCGTACCCGAGATTCTCGCCGCGGACGAGAACCTCCGCGTGTTGACGCGGCTCGTAGCGCATTTCGAGCGCCACGTCGAGACGCCGCAGTTCCTAGACCAGGAGGCGGGTGCGAAGCTGGCCAGGGGAACGGTCGGCCTGCGTATCCCGATCTCGCGTTTCGAGTGCAAGATCAAGCTCAGCCACGACAAGAGCCTCGAGAATCAACACCGGGTGATGGCCGCGTTACGCGCCCCGGGTCCCTACCACCACCCGGCGCTCGCCGACGAGATGGAGCGCTCGATCAACAGCTGAAACGCCTCGGCTCGACTCACCGGCAGGGTGGCGCAGGGGGTCTGCGGACCGCGGCGGGCGACCACGCTGCGGCCGCCGGACGGCTACTGCGGCTCGGGTTTGCTGGCGCGCTCGTCGCGTCGGCTGGCCACGAGACCGGAGCGCCGGCCGGTCGTCCCACGCGCGAGATGACCGACCGGCACCGGTGTGAGATGGACCGTAGCCGGGCCGTGTCGCCGATCCGGCCACGAATCCGGGGTGGAGCTTTTAGTGGAAGTGGATCTCGTTCTTCAGGTTCCGGCCCTCCACGCTGAACTTGTAGGCGGTCGTCGAGGTGAACGTCGCGCCTGGATCCAGCACCACGGTCGGCCACTGCGAGTCGCCGATGTGATGCGGGCTGTCGGGATAGTGCTGCGTCTCGAGCGTGAATCCGTCACCTTGCCGGTAGACGTTCCCGCTCGTCCCGATCAGATCGCCGACCAGGAAGTTCCCGCTGTACATCTGCACGCCGGGCTGGTCGGTGTACGTCCACAGGGTCACGCCGTTCTTCGGATCCTGCGCGACCGACACCAGCCGGTAGCCGGGGTAGCCGTTGAGGACCCAGTTGTTGTCGTAACCATGGGCGATCTGTAGCTGCTTGAACGGGCCGCTCTCGCCGTCCGGGAGGTTCGTGTTGCGGATGTTCTGCCCGATCGGGTGCATCGAGCGGAAGTCGTACGCGGTGCCGCCGACCGGCACGAAGAACGGCGACTCCGGGATCAGGTTCGTGTTGACAGGGGTGTAGTCATCGCTGTTCATCGCCAGCAACTGGTGGTACACGGTCGTCGTGCCCTCACCGGCCAGGTTGAAGTACGTGTGGTTGGTGAGGTTGATGACCGTTTGCAAGCTCGACGACTTGTTGACTGCGCTATAGGAGATCTTCAACTGGTTGTCGCGCGTGAGGAGGTACGTCACGGTGGCGTCAACCGTCGCGGGGAACCCGGTGCAGCCCGGGGTCAGCGTCATGTCGCAGCCATCGCCGTCCGGGAAGGTATCCGTCAGCTGCAGGGAAGCGCCGTGCCTGTCCGCCGACGTGCTCGGCGTCCAGACCTGCGTGTTCCAGCCCAGATATCCACCGTGGAGCGTGTTCGAGCCGTTGTTCGCGTCGAGCTTGTACGTCGTGTTGTTGAGGTCGAACGACGCGCCCGCGATCCGATTGGCGTACCGGCCGATGATCGCGCCGAAGAACGTGTCACCAGATCCACCGGGTAGTGGCCACGGTGTTTGGTTCGCTCCCTGGGTGAAGTCGTTCACATAGTCGGACAGTTTCGGGAATCCCAGCGCGACATTGGTGGTGTGTCGCTGGCCGTTCGGCACCCAGATCGACTGGACGACCCCGCCGTAGGTCGTGATGTTGACCGTCATTCCGTTGCCGCTGGTGAGCGTGTACAGATAGACGTTCTGACCGTCGGCCGTGCCCCAAAACTGTGGCTTGCTGATGTTCGGCCGGCCTCCGAACCGATCCGAGTGTCTGGGCGAGTGGGACGACTGGCGGTGGTGGGACACAACCCGTCCTTGGGCAGACCCTGCCATCCCGAGCAGAACGGCGGTTAGAGCGACGACCACGCTGCCTGTGAGCAGGGGCCGCCGGGTCCGCAATGCGGATCGCATGGACTCTCCTCTCTCCCAGGCTCGTACGACAAGGCGCACAAGCCTGTTGAACGTTAAACGGGCTATCGCGCCACTCGATGTTAGCGCTAACACACGATGTGAGCGTTAACATCAGTCTCTCAGAATTTGGGTGAGGAAATCAAGGGGCTTAACGCCCCTCCTTCCACCTCGGGTTCGAGCCCACCAGCGCGACCGCGTTCTTCGGTTGGCTGGAACTGATCGACCGGCTGGGTCGAGCCGTTGAACGCCACACCGGCTCGGACAGGACCAAATCGACGACTGGAACCAGCGATCTCTACGAGCTATGAGGACCTGACGCCACAGTGCGACGTCGTTAGGGGAGCCTAATTAGGGAGCCCTAATCTGTGTTATGCTGGCGCCCGCTGCAAAGCCGAGCGTTCGAGTCGGGTTTCCACTTGGAGGTCGTTCGATGGCGTCAGCTACCCCCACCAGCCGACCGCAGAGCCGACGTCCCCGCGCGGGCGAGCGTGTGGGTTTTTATGTGTGGACGGCGGTGGTGTTGGTGGCTGCGGTGGTGGTTGTGGTGGTGAGTTGGCATGCGCGGGGTGGGACGACGGATCCGACGGATCTTCCGGCGGGGCATCGGTTGAGTCATACCTCGGTGGTGATCGATTCGGCGATTCTGGTGTTTCGGGAGGGGCTTGAGACGATCCTGGTGTTGGCGGCGGTGACGGCGAGTTTTTTGGGGGCGAACCGGATCTATCGCCGGCCGGTGGTCGCGGGGAGCGGTGTCGCGGTCGGCGCGGGGGTGGGGACGTGGTTGTTCGTGGTGTGGTTGATCGGCCGGTTCCACGGTGGCGAGTTCGATGTCCAGGCGGCGACCGGGATCCCGTCCCTGATCGTGTTGCTGGTCGTGATGAATTGGTTCTTTCACAAGGTGTATTGGACGGGGTGGATCTCCCATCACCACAAGCGCCGCCGCGGGCTGCTGTCCGCCGATCCGGGAGCGAATCAGCGGCGGATGCTGCTCGGCCTCGCGCTGCTGGGGTTCACCTCGGTCTACCGCGAGTGTTTCGAGATCGTGATCTTCTTGCAGAACCTGCGCCAGTTGTACGGCGCGAGCGTGGTCCTTGAGGGGGTCGTGATCGGCCTGCTGTTCACCGCCGCCGCGGGCGTGTTGACGTTCGCGTTGCATCAGCGGCTGCCGTACCGGCGGTTGTTGATCATCACCGGCGTGATGCTCCTGTTCGTCCTGTTGGTCTCGGTCGGGGAAGAGGTCAACGAGATGCAACTCGCGGGCTGGATCGCTACCACCCCGGTCCCCGGGCTGACCGTGCCGGGATGGATGGGCACATGGTTCTCGATCTTCCCCAACTGGGAAACGTTCGCCGGCCAATCCCTCGCCCTCGCGCTCGTGATCGGCTCCTACCTCGGCGCGCAATACCTGCGGGTATGGCGCCCCCGCCGCCGCGGCCAGCAAACCGCGCACCTCGCAACCGCACCACCCGAGCGGCCGGCCGACATCGAGGTCACCAGGACCCCGGCCAACGCGCTCGCCTGACGCGCCCACGTAACGCGTATCTGTAGTTACGCGCGTCAAGTAATCGCAGTTTTTGCACGCAACCTGGAAGGCATCAAGCCGAGGATGCGTCCGTGCTACACAGTTAAGCCAGTCCCGGGTCACTCCGCGAGAGCAGGGGCGCAGTGTGGCCACTCGCCGAGACCGGATCAGGAGTCACATAGTGCTGAAACTCACACGCTGGTGCATTGCCCATCGCGGCCGGGTCTTCATTGCATGGATCCTTGTGGCGGTCCTCGCCACCGCCGCCGCGGGCGCCGCCGGGCGCAATTACGCAACTAATTTCAGCCTGCCCGGAACGGAGTCCCAGCGGGCGCTTGACCTGCTCAAGAAGGAGTTCCCCGCGCAGAGCGGCGACGTCGACACGATCGTGTTCCACAACGCGAACGGGAGCGTCCACGATCCTCACGTTCAGGCCGCGATCACGAAGCTGCTCGACCAGGTCGCGAACGACCCGCATGTCGTCTCGGTGCGGAGTCCGTTCGGCCCCGAGGGAGCGGTCCAGGTTTCGCGCGACGGCAGGACCGCGTTCGCGACGATCAACTACAACAAACCGGCCAACCTCGTCCCGAATGACGCCGGCAAGCCCGTGCTCGATCAGGTGAATGCGGTGAATGTGCCGGGCCTGAAGGTGGCCGCGGGCGGCCAGGTGATCGAGAACGCCCAGGGCTTCTCGGTCGGCCCGGCGACGCTGATCGGGGCGATCGCCGCCCTCATCATCCTGTTGTTCACGTTCGGCTCGCTCGTGGCCGCCGGCATGCCCCTGATCACCGCCGCGTTCGGTCTGATCACCGGCGTCGCACTGATCGGGCTCGCCACGCATGTCACCAGCATTCCGAACGTCTCGACCGATCTCGCGTTGATGATCGGTCTCGGCGTCGGGGTCGACTACGCGCTGTTCATCGTCACTCGGTTCCGAGAGAACTACCTCACGTTCGGCGACGTGGAGCAGTCGGTGCTCGAGGCGATGGACACGTCCGGACGCGCGATCCTGCTCGCCGGCACCACCGTCACGATCGCCCTGCTCGGGATGTTTGTCACCGGCGTCAGCTTCCTGTACGGCCTGGCCATCGCATCGGTGTTCGCCGTGCTCATGACGATGGTGGCGTCGCTGACCGTGCTGCCGGCGATGCTCTCGAAATACGGGCACCGAATCGTGCGTCCGCGCACCCGCCGGCACCCGTTCGGCGGCGGCGCCAAGCCCGACGCTGCGGCCGCCGCCGAGGACGCCGCTCCGCACCGATCGCGCTGGCGCGAGTGGAGCCGGACGGTCCAGCGGCGCCCGTGGCCGCTGGCTGCCCTCTCGTGCGGCCTGATGATCGTGCTGCTGCTGCCGGTGTTCGGGCTCCGCCTCGAGAGCAGCGACGCCGGTAACGATCCCGGGAACACGAGCACGCGTCAGGCGTACGACCTGCTCGCGGATGGGTTCGGCGGCGGATTCAACGGCCCGCTGCTGATCGTCACAGAGCTTCCTTCGGGGCAGGACAAGACCGCAGCTCAGGAGGTAGTGAGCGCCGCGGTAGCCAAGACGCCGGGAGTTGTCGCGGTGACGCCGCCGCGGGTCTCGCCGTCGGGCAACATCGCGGTGTTCGAGGCCTATCCAAACTCCCCGCCGCAGGCACAGCCGACCACCGATCTGGTGAACCATCTGCGCGCGGACGTGGCCAAGCCGCTCGAGCACCAGACCGGCGCGACCGTTCTCGTCGGCGGGTTCACAGCAGGCTCGATCGACTTCTCGCACGTGCTCGCGAACAAACTGCCGCTGTTCATCGGGGTCGTGGTGGTCCTGTCGGCGCTGCTCCTGTTCGTGATCTTCCGCTCGGTTGTGATCCCGATCCAGGCCGCGCTGATGAACCTGCTCAGCATCGGCGGAGCGCTCGGAGTCACCGTGCTCGTGTTCCAGAACGGCTGGCTCGCGAGCGTGATCGGGATCGAGAAGGGGCCGGTCGAGCCGTGGGTACCGGTGCTGATGTTTGCCGTTGTGTTCGGCCTCTCGATGGACTATGAGGTGTTCTTGATCTCGCGCATCCGCGAGCAGTGGATTCGCAGACGGGACGCTTCCGCGGCCGTCGCCGACGGGATCTCGTTCACCGGCCGGGTCATCACCGCGGCCGCCGCGATCATGATCTGCGTGTTCCTGTCGTTCATGCTCGGCGACCAGCGCGTGCTGAAGGAATTCGGCTTCGGGCTTGCCGTGGCGGTGCTGCTCGACGCCGTGGTCGTCCGCTGCGTGCTGCTGCCGGCCGTGCTCGAGCTGCTCGGCCCGCGGACCTGGTGGCTGCCGGGCTGGCTCGATGCCCGCCTTCCGCATATCAACATCGAGGGCTCGAGCGCGCGCGGCGAGTCGATCACGCCGCCCGAGTCCAAGGAGTCGGTCGAGCCCGAGCCCGCGCCGGTCTAGCCAGTCGTCACGCCGCTTCCATCCGGCTCCTGCACCGTGCGCCCCCCTCCGTTGACGCAGGCGGGGCGCAACGGTGCGGGCGGCCGGCGCGGCAGCCCGTTGACGATCCGCGACCGCAGATAGACGGCCCAGCCGACGAGCTTGCCGGCGGAGTCGGTGGTGAGCTCGCCGAGCAGCGCGCTGGTACGCGGATCGAGGATCAGCTCCGAACGACCGCCCGAGTGTCCGTAGGCCAGCCCGATCCCGAGCCGTCCCGAATGGTCGCGCGCCGGACCCAGCACCTCGACGCCCGGGATCGTCGCGGCGACCTTGTAGATCGCTGCCCGCAGCGCCGGCGAAGCGTCGGTCTCGCGCAACAGGTCGCCGATCTGGACGAAGTCCTCGGCCGGGCCGTGCGGCCCGCCCTCGATGTGTCTCGCATCGAGCATCGCCCGGAGCGCTACCGGGTCGGGCGGCAGATCTTCGAGATTGACTGGCCCGAGGCTCAGGCAGCGTGCCGCGAACCAGTTGTCGTACGTGTTGGGCGCCGCGCTTCCGAGCAGGCCGGCGCGCGCGCATGCCGCACGATCCCGCGCCGACGGGAACGTCGCCTGCCCGTCGTTCTCGAGCAGCCGGCCCGAGCCGTCGGCGCCGATCCAGATCTGGCGATGCTCGGGGACGTACATCGTGCACCCGACCTCGGGCGCATCTGACGCGTTGCTCTGGACGGAGTCGACGTACAGGTACTGCCCGGGGCCGGGAGCGAACGACGGCTGAGCCTTCGCCACGGCGGCCAGCTTCGTGAAGACCGCCGCCGAAGCAGTCTGCGGTCCACCCGCGGAGCCGGACCCGACCACGCCGCTGACGATCACCACCACGATCGCGGTCGCGGCCGCTGCGGTGACCCACACGAGCCAGACCCGCCGGCGCGGACGTCGACTGGCCGCGATGCCCTCGCGAGCCGTCACGCGCTCGTCGCGGCGGATCGCACGGGCGAGCGCGGCGCGTGCGGCCTGCTCGGCCTCGTCGTGCGGCGCCGGCACGTCGGCGCCGAACGTCCTCACTCGCTCGAGTTCGTCAATCATCGGTCCTCCTTCCGGGCCCCTGCCGTGGCAGGCGCCGACAGCTCCGATCGCAGGTGGGCGCGGGCGCGCGAGATCCGTGAGCGCACGGTGCCGATCGGAACGCCAAGCGTGGCGGCGATCTCTTCATAGGACAGGTCGGCCCACGCGTACAGAAGCAGGACGTCTCGCTGGTCGGGGTCGAGGCTCGCGAGCGCGCCGGCGACGTCGCGGTCATCGGTCGGGGCGACGCCGGCAGACGCGGCCCCGGTCGCGCCAAGCCGCGCCACCGTCTCGAGCGCTCGCTGTTCGGAGCGGCGGTGGTTGCGCAGCAGGTTGGTGGCGATCCCCAGCAGCCAGGGGAGCGCGCTGTTGCTGTCGGTCCGGAAGCTGTGCCGGCGCTCGAACGCGACCGTGAACGTCGCCGACGCCAGGTCGTCCGCGAGCCCGCTGCCGACTCGCCGCGACAGGTAGCGGTGAACCCCGGAAATGCCGGTCG
>Ga0335083_10003061_pt1 | contig 21790 bp, 23 predicted proteins | sample Lox_Sample_42_FD_206716 | JGI IMG/M metagenome (GOLD analysis project Ga0335083, IMG submission 206716) | Soil microbial communities from Loxahatchee National Wildlife Refuge, Florida, United States - Lox_Sample_4.2 | ecosystem: Environmental > Terrestrial > Soil > Wetlands | place: USA...
CCAGGCCACCCGAACCTGAACCAGCGGAGGTCACTTGCGATGCTGATCAGCCAGCCCGGCAGCGACTACCAGATCGCCAGCATCAGCCTCGACGCCGGATACACCCGCGACCTGATCCTCATGCTCACCGACGTCCACGCCGTCCTGGACCACCTCTACCTCGACGGCACCCAGCCCCAGATCACCGCCCCGGCCGAGGACTACCTGCGCCAATCCGCCAGCCCCTACACCCTGCCCGCCCTCATCGACGCTCTCAGCGAAGTCACCGGCCACCTCAGCCGCACCGGACGCCAGGCACTCGACCGCATCCCGCCCGGCCCGCCCGCACCCGGACCAGCCAGCCACGATCCTGCCGCCAGCTTCTGACTAACCCGCCGCAGCCCGCCCCGCAAGGCGGGGCCAGATCAAAGGAGAACTCCTACCCCGGCACCACTGAATGCGGAGCCACATCAAAGGAGAACTACGGAGCCAGTTGGGGTTGACACGGCCACATAGTGGTCTTCCGCGGTACCCGCGGACTTTCGTATCAGGCGACGAATTAGACGAAACGAAACGGATAGGCGGCTGGGCCGCCGGGGTCAGGCCGCCCGGCGGCCGGGCGGGGTGGCGGGACCGATCTGGATCAGGTTACGGCTGAACGCGTGGCCCCGGCCCAGCGGCGGCAGGGTGACGGTGATCAGCTGGCGCAGCACCTCCCGCTGGCGGCCCAGCGTCAGCTCACCCCAGGTGCGGCGGGCGTCGTCGGTGGCGGCGAAGTCGGCCAGCGGGCTCTTGGCGATGGCCTGGGCCAGGTCGGCGCGGATCTGGCTGATCCGCCGGGCGGTCTCGTCAGTGATGGTGCCGAGCTGCTCCTCATCGATCGTGCCGCGGGCGAACATCTGCGCCGCGCCCTTCTTGCGGGCCTCCAGCACGACCAGTTCCTCGCGCAGCCCGGCCACGTCTACGCCGGTCTCGCGTGGCAGCAGGTCGGTGACGTCCGGGCGGGACAGCCGCTCGACGATCACGTTCGCCACGTGCGCGTCCACCCGGACCGCGGGCCAGGAGCAGTGTCCGGCCGCGCGGCACCGGTACACCGGGACGCCGGCCGTGTTCCGCCGCACCGTCATGGCGGTGCCATCCCGGCACTTGCCGCACTGGTAGATCAGCGATCCCAGCCACTTCGGGGTGTTGCCCGGAGAGGTCTTGCGGGCCGGGTCGGCGAACAGCGTGATCAGCGCCTGGCGCACGTCGTCGTGCAGGATCGGCTCGTAGGCGTCGCGGGTGACGACCTGCCCCTTGTACACGACGTGCCCCGAGGTGCGGGGATGGGTCAGGATCTGCCGGATCGTCTTGGAGTTCCACCCGCGGTGCTCGGCGGCCTTGCCGCCCCGGCGCACGGTCCGCTCATCGGTCATCGCCGCGGTGGGCACGCCCCGGGCGGCCAGGTCCCGCAGCACCTGGTTCACCGACACTCCGGATAGCAGGTCACCGGCCCAGCGGCGGATCTCGGCCGCCTCGGGCGGGCTGTGCCGGGTCATGTCCAGCACCGGCCGGTCCTCATACCGGCGTTCCATCGCCGGGGCCTTGGGGTTCATGCACACCGACCGCACCCGGCCCGTGTCCACCCCCCACCCGTACGGGCGGACCCCGCCGCCGTAATCCCCGTTGCGGGCCTGCCGCTTGCGGGCCAGCGCTACTCGCTCGCCCCGGTGCTCGCTCTCGTACTCGGCCTCGTTGACGTCGTCGCGGAGCTCCTTGCGGCCCGCGGCCCGCTCCAGCCGGTACTCCGCGCCCTTGGTGGAGGAGTACACCCGGACCTGGTGCGCGCGGGCCAGCCGGATGAAGGAGTTGACCTCGTCGGTGCTGCGCAGGAACCGGTTGGCGTGCCAGAAGATCAGCACCCCGACCCGGCCCGCCGCGATGTCGGCCAGCAGCCGCTCGTACTCCGGCCGCTCCACCCCCGAGTAGGCCGACAGGTCGTTGTCGGTGTAGGTCCGGTCCAGGACCACGCCGATCTCCTCGGCGAACTCCTCGTTGTCCTGATGCTGGGTGCCGACCCCGGCCTCCGCCCCGGACTTGTCCACCGACACCCGGCAGTAGTCGGCGGCGATCCGGTCGTCCGCGTCATGTCCGTTTCGTTCCTGCATGTGACCAGTTTAGGTGATATGAACGCCCTAAATTATTATTCGGCAAGACGACGACCATCCGCATCCTCGCAACCCTGCTGCGTCCCGACGGCGGCCGGGCCCGCGTACCCGGCCGCGACGTCGTGCGCGAGACCGCCGCCGTGCGGCGCCTGATCAGCCTGACCGGGCAGTTCGCGTCCGTGGATGCCGACCTCACCGCCAAGGAGAACCTGCTGCTGCTCGGCCGCCTGCTCGGCTACTCACGGCGCCAGGCCAGGTCGCCGTCATCGACCACGGCCGGGTGATCGCCGCCGGCACCCGCGGCGAGCTGAAGAACTCCGCGGGCAGCGCCGGCATCCGGATCCGGCTGCTGGACCCGGCCCACCGCGCCCGCGCCCGCGCCGTGATCGGCGGTCGGCAGATCGCCGTCCGTGACGATCCCGACCCGGCCGTCCTTTCCGCCCGCATCCCGGCCCAGCAGCGCGCCGGGGCCGCCGCCGAACTCGCCGCACGCACGCTCGGCCGGCTCACCAGCGCCGGGATCGGGGTGAGCGACTTCGCACCCGGCATCCCGATACTGTTCACGCTGCTTGTTACCTACCTGTTCGGCGGCGCGCTGGCCGGCTCGACCCACGGCTACCTGCAGTTCCTGCTGCCCGGCACGCTCGTGCTCGCCACCGTGCTCGTCACCGTCTACAGCGGCGTCACCCTCAACGCCGACCTCGCCACCGGGGCATTCGACCGGTTCCGGTCCATGCCGGCCTGGCGGCCCGCGCCGATCCTCGGCGCGCTGATCGGCGACGTGGCACGGTACCTGCTGGCCGGCGGGCTCGTCATCGGCCTCGGGCTGGCGATGGGCTACCGGCCGGCCGGCGGCGCCGCCGGGGTGCTCGCCGCGATCACGCTCGTCTTGCTGTTCGCCTCGGCCCTGTCGTGGGCCTGGATCACGCCCGGCCTGATCCTCCGCGCACCGAACGCCGTGATGAGCACCGGCTTCGTGATCCTGTTCCCCGTCACGTTCATGAGCAACATCTTCGTCGACCCCCGCACCATGCCCGGCTGGCTGCGCGGCGTGAGCGACGTCAACCCGGTGAGCCACCCCGTCACCGCCACCCGGGCCCTGACGGCCGGCACCCCCGCCACGCCGCAGGTGCTCTGGACGGCGGCCGCGGCCGGACTGCTGATCGCCGTCTTCGCACCGCTCACCGCCCTGCTGTACCAGCGGAAATAAGCTCAGCAACGGGCTCTGGCCGCCGTATCGTGTCCCCGACGACGCCTCGGCCAGCGCGGGAGAGGTCTACCTGTACGACCCGGTCAAGCTCGAGCACCTGCTGACGGGCTGACACAACCCAGGTCCTGGACAAAGCCTGGCACTTTGGCCACCGGGCGGTGTTCGGCGTCGACCGGCTGATCGTCGGGACGAAGGGGAGGGGCGGCCGCTCACGGCCCTGCCCAGCCGAGCGCCGCCCCGGGCTGGGGAAGCTCGCCGGCGGCGGCCGCGAAGGCCCGGAAGGCTGCGATCACCGGCTCGTGCTCCTCGGCCGGCAGCGCTCCCAGCAGCCGGGCCAGCTCGGCCCGGCGCCGCCGGCTGACCTCGGTGACCAGGTCCCGGCCGACCGCGGTCAGCGCGATCCGGACCGCACGCCGGTCGCCGGACTGGCGGTGCCGCCGGACCAGGCCCTTGCGCACTAGGCGGTCGCACATCCGGGTCGCCGTGGACGGGTTGACCGCCAGCGCCGCGGCCAGCTCGGCCGTTCCCTGCGGCCCCTGGGCGGCCAGCACCACGAGCGCCCGGTACTGCGGCAGCGTCACCTCGTCGCCGGCCTCCGCCAGCGACCGGGCCGCCACCGCGACCAGCGCCCGGCTGGCCGCCAGCACTGTATCCACCAGCTCGTCTGGTGCCACCTGCGTGTTTGGGGACGTGATTTCCGCCATGGACCATTATTGCCCTGGACAAGTACCTATCCGGCCGCGAGGGCTCTCGTGACCTGAGCGATTCGCTGTCCCCAGGCGGTGAGCTGGCCCGCGGGCAGGTAGGACGATCCCGACGCGGTGTGGTCGGCCTGCGGAGAGGCGAGGTACCGCTCCCGGCCGGCGCGGTCGATGAAGTAGACCAGGGAGGAATGAACGATGTCGGCGTCCGGGCCCGGTGCCTGGACCGCGACGTCGTAGGCATTCCAGACGGCCCGTAGCCGCGGCACCGGGCCGGTGAGGAAATGCCAGCTGGGAATAGAGGCCAGCTGGTGCGCCCGGGAGTACCCGGCCACGTCGGCGACGGCGTGGTGGTACTGGTTGACGTTGACGGCGGCGAAGACGACCTGGCCGGCCAGCTGGCCGAGGTCGCGGTAGGCGTCGGTGAACTCGGCAGACACGATCGGGCAGATGTCGGTGCAGTGCGGGTCCATGAACTCCAGGACTACGACCTTGCCGCGGAAAGCCGACAGTGACAGGACGTGCCCGTCCTGGTCGGTCAGGGTGAAGCCGGGCGCGGACCGGTCCGGCGCCGGCGACAGCTGCATCAAGTCGGCCTGGCTGTCGGTGATGCTGGCCGGAATCCCGGACGGACGATCATAGGCCAGGCTAGGGCTACGGGCATGGCGGATGAGGCCGTAGGCCGTCGCGGTCACCCCGCCGCGATGAGCGCAGCGGTGAGGGCGATCGTGGCGGGCATTCGCTTCCAGCTGTGAAGATCACCCATGGTCACCGTTCGCCTCGCTGGCCGGCTGGGGATGGCTGTCCTCCGCCGCGGGCCGTGAGAGCGTGTCGCCGGGCGCTGCGGTCAACAGGCTGACGCGATCGCCTGCGATCAGGGTTATCTCCGGGCGGGGCGGGCGGAGATGGCGGTCGCGCTGGACCGATACCGGTGTGCTGGCGTGCGGCCAGGTGATGTCGCCGAGCTTGCGGTCGGCTGCGAGCGAACCGGAAGTGATGGCGATCTCGACGAGCTGGTATCCGGGCAGCGCGTTCGGCGGGTCCTGGGCGAGCTGGTCCGGGTCGGAGTGGTCCCAGTCGGCGGCGGACTGGGCCTGGGCGGTGGCGGGCTGCGCCGCGGTGATCTGGCGGGCGATGGCGCGCAGCACTGCGGGGGCGGTGATCCAGCCCTGGATCTGCTGGCCGTCGGACGATAGGACGGGGAGCCCGTAGGGGCCGTAGACCTCGAGTTGCCGCAGGGTCTGGGCCAGGGATTCAGTGGCGAACACCGACTGCGGATCGGCTTGACGGGTGACCTGGCCGGCCAGTGCGGCCCAGTCCGGGGCCCGGCTGGCGGCACCGTTTCCGTTGGTGTCTGGGACCGGGGGGACGTTCAGCGCCGGCTGCAGCGGGCGCATCGCGTCGGCGACCTTGAGGTCGGACAGGGCGCGCCAGGGCGTGGTGCGGTCGATGTCGGTGCCGCGGCGCAGCAGCTTGGTGGTGTAGATGGTGCCGTAGCTGGCCGCCCGGGAGATGGTGGCGGCGATGGCCACGGCGAGCATGACCGGCAGGGTGAGGGCGTAGTCGCCGGTCATCTCGACCACGGAGGCCAGGGAGGTCAGCGGTGCGCGGGCGGCGGAGGCGAACACGGCGCCCATCGCGACGACCGCGTACAGGGCCGGATCACCCGCGCTCGGGCCGAACAGGTGATGGACGACGTCGCCGAAGGCCATGCCGGAGGTCACTCCGATGAACAGCGACGGCGCGAACACGCCGCCCGAGCCGCCGATGCCGATGGTCAGGCCGGTCGCGGCGATCTTGGCGAAGGCCAGCACGACCAGGAACCACAGCGCATACCGGCCGGCGGTGGCGTGGTACATCACCGGGTAGCCCACCCCGTACATCTGCGGTAGAGCTAGCAGGAGGAGCCCGAGGATGATCCCTCCGGCAGCTGGCCGGGCCCATTCCGGGCGCCCGCCCCACACCCGGTCGCACAGGTCCTCGATCTTGTACAGGATGGCCTTGAACGCCAGGCCCATCAGCGCGGCGAGCACCGCCAGGGCGGCGACCAGCAGGTAGTTACGTGGGTCGTGCAGCGCGATGCCCTTGGGGAAGCCGGACAGGAACGGTGCGTTGCCGCCGAACGGCTCGGCGGTGATGTCGGCGATCATGGCCGCCAGCATCACGGTGAACAGCGCGTCGACGGAGAACTCTCGCAAGATGATCTCCAGACCGAAGAACACCCCGGTGATCGGCGCGTTGAAGGTGGCGGCGATGCCGCCCGCCGCGCCGCAGGCGACCAGGATCCGCAGCCGGTTTTCCGGCATCTTGACCCGCTGCCCCAGGCTGGAAGCCAGCGCGGAGCCGATCTGGACGATCGGGCCCTCGCGGCCGACCGACCCGCCTGCCCCGATGCATATGGCCGAGGCGACCGCCTTGATCACGCTGACCTGCGGCCGGATCCGCCCGCCGTTCTCCGCGACGGCGACCATCACCTCGGGTACCCCGTGGCCGCGGGCCTCGCGCGCGAACCGGTAGATCAGCGGCCCGTAAAGGAGTCCCCCGACGGCTGGGATGAGGACGAAGAACGCCGGGCCCAGCCACGGCAGGTGCGCGCTGGCCACCCGGCCCTGCTGGCCGAACTCGTCACGACCGGTCGCCAGCCAGGTGAAGAAGTAGATCAGGTACCGGAACGCCACCGCGCCCAGGCCCGAGGCCGCCCCGATCAGCAGGGCGAGGAGGAACAGGCCGCCGCGGCCCGCCCGCAGCCACCCGGCTGCCTTCCCCGGCCATCCGCTCACCGACGTCACGAACGCCCGCCCACTAGGCAGACCACTTCACATGCTCTAGTCAATGTTTGCATTATGCAATTATAGTCGATGCGCCTCATGGAGCTTGCGGAGGGCACGGTGCGAGGCGGCCGCCGGGCAGGCCTCAGCGGGGGTGCATGCGGGTGCGGGTCCGGATCCAGAAGATGGCCAGGCCCGCGGCGGCGAAGGCGGCGGGCCAGGCCAGGCCGAGGGCCAGGTGCCCCCACAGGGCGGTGTGGCCGAGCGAGCCGCCCACCGCGAACTGGGTGGGGCCGAACGAGGGGAACCACTCCAGTACCGGCTTGTTAGCGAGCGGGTTGCCGAGCGGGTTCTGCAGGAAGGTGTCCATCAGGCCGCCCATGATGATCAGGAAGAATCCTTCCAGGTCGCTGCGGACGAGGACGCCGAGGAACAGGCCGAGCGCCCCGTAGCTGAGCGCGATCACGGTGAAGGCGGCGCCGATGGCCAGCCAGCCGGGCAGGCCCGGCCGCCAGAACGCCAGCAGGACCAGCGCGGTGAAGGCGGCGACCGCGGCGGCGATGACGGCGATGGCGCTGGTCTTGGCGGCGATCAGGGTGGCCTGCCGGTAGCCGGCGAAGACCAGGCGCCGGTCGAAGGCCAGAGTGCGGCGGATGGCGGCGAAGACGGCGAACCCGACGATGATCGTCACCGAGTTCAGGCCCGCGGAGATCAGGGTGAGGTGGCCGCCGTCGACGGTGAGGGTGCGGCCGGTGGCGAACAGCCGGAACGTCAGCGGCGTGTGCCCGGTGATGGCCAGCATGAGCAGGTACCAGGCCGGGACGAACGCGACGAGCAGCAGCCAGGCCAGGCGGTTGCGGCTCTGGTTGCGCAGTGAGAACCGCCACCCGACCGGGAACTGCCGGAACGCCGGCGCTGCAGCGGATGCGGCCGGCGCGGTCGCGCCGGAGGCCAGGTCAGCTGCGGGCATGATCGTCCCTTCCTGATCGCTCGCGGGGGGTGAGGCGGCCGTCGGACAGGTCGGCGAGCAGGTCGAAGCGGTCCTGCTCGAAGACCAGGTGGGTGATGATCACGATGGCCCGGCGGCGGGCGCGCAGGTCGTCGACCAGGTCCCAGAACCGCAGGTAGGTTTCCCAGTCGAAGCCCTGGTAGGGCTCGTCGAGCAGCAGCACGCCGGGGTCGTGCGCCAGCGCCAGGGTCAGGTTCAGCTTCTGCCGGGTGCCGCCAGACAGCTCACCCACCGTCTGGCGCCGGGACTGCTCGTAACCGAGGCGGCGGACCAGATCGTCGGCCCGGTGCAGGCTGGGCAGCCGCCGGGCCGCGGCGAAATACCGCAGGTGCTGGGCAACGGTGAGGTTGTCGTTGAGCACCGGGTCCTGCGGGCAGTAGCCGAGCGTCCCGGCCAGCCGGACCTCGCCGCCGTCCGCGGCCAGGGTCCCGGCCAGGATCTTCAGCAGAGTCGACTTCCCGGCCCCGTTCTCGCCCACCACGGCCACCAGCTGCCCGGGCCGGACCGCCAGGTCCACCCCGCGCAGCACCTGGTGCCTGCGGTAGGCCTTCCGCACCTGCCGTGCCTCCAGCACGGTCTCGCCCATCACCGTTCTCCTTCGCCTTCCGGCGGCGCCATCAGCCCCGCCGCGTAGATCGCGAGCATCTCCCGGCCCCAGCGGGCCATGCCCGCAGCGGACAGGGGATCCTCGCCCAGGACGCGGGCCAGCGGCTCGCGCAGCAGCAGCACGGCCAGGTCGTTCGACATGAGAATGGCCGCGCGCACCGCGGGATCGGCGCCCCGGGCGGCCAGGCCAGCCTCGGACATGGCGTCCAGCGCCGCCCTGCTCCCCTCGTACAGGCGGCGGAACAGCTCCCGGCCAGGCTCCCCGCCGGCCAGCAGCAGCCTGCGCAGGTACGCCGGGACCGGCGAGTCCGGCGGCAGGTACCGCACGACCGCCTCGGCCAGCGACCCGGCCGCGCCCGGATCGTACAGGTCGCCCGTCGTCAGCTCCCCGAGCATGGCCCCGAACATGGCCAGGACGTGCGCGTCCACCGCCTCCCGCAGGCTGTCCTTGGACCCGAAGTGATGGATGACCAGCCCCGGCGAGACCCCGGCGGCGGCCGCGATCTGCCGCACGCTGACCGCGTCCGGGCCGTGCTCGGCGAACAGCCGCAGCGCCTCGTCGCGGACGGCGGCCCGCGCGGTCCGGTCATCAGGAGCTGAACACATGTACAGCACACTAAACAAGAGTTTAGTGCTTGTCTAGTGCAATGATTGTTCTATGCCAGATAAGGGTGGCAGCACCCCGGGGAGATCACCTCTCTCGCGCTGGCCGGCGCCTGTCCCGATGCGGCCTGGCTATCGTGCAGGCATCCGCGGCCGGCGCCGATCGAAGCGTGGTTGTCCCGCTGGCTCGCTGACATGGCGTATGCCCGTTCAGACGGCGAGGAACAGCTCAGTTGCTCTGCGCGGATGGGAGGTGGCGGGTGATGGTCAGCGAAGGGTCGGTGTTCCGGCGGTGCGGGTGCGCCGATCCGGGGACCGGCCGGCAGTACGGGCGGGCGTGCCCGCGGCTGGCGGCGGCTGGTCGTCACGGGACCTGGTATGTGCGGCTGGAGTTGCCGGCCGGGCTGGACGGGCGGCGCCGGCGGATCCGGCGGGGCGGCTACCCGTCCCGTAAGGCGGCGGAGGCGGTGCTGGCCCGGCTGCGGGCACCCCGGCCCGGTGATACCGGTGCCCGGATGCTGACGGTGGGGGACTGGCTGGCGCACTGGCTGGTCACCAAGACCGCGACCGCGCCGTCGACGGTGCGCGGCGCATGTCCGCCTGTACCTGGCCCCGTACCTGGGGGAGGTGCTGCTGGCCGAGCTGACCACCGGGCACGTGGAGACCAAGATCGCCGCGATCATCCGGCAGCACCACGCCCTGGGCACCCCGGTCTCGGCCGCTACCCTGACCCGAGTCCGGGCCACGCTGCGGGCCGCGCTGAACGCGGCGATCCGCCGCGGCCTGATCCCCGAGAACCCGGCCGCCAGGGCCGAGCTGCCCCGCGCCCGCCGCCGCGGGCGGTGGTGCGGACCCCGTACAGGGGTCGAGCAGTGGCGGCGGACCGGGGAGCGGCCTACGGTCGCGGCGCAGACCGCTCAGTTCCTGAGCTGCATCGAGGAGCACCGGCTGTATGCCGCCTGCCACCTGATCGCGCTGCGCGGCCTGCGGCGGGGAGAAGCGGCCGGGCTGCGCTGGTGCGACATCGACCTGGACGGCAAGACCGCGACGGTCAGCCAGCAGCTGCAGCAGTACGACGGCCGACTGGCGGTCTGGACGCCGGGGCAGACCACGTCGCGATCCAGGTCCTCACCGACAACGGCAACGACCCGGTACCGGCCGACCGCCAACTCGCCCGCGTGCTGCTGTGACCCGCCGTCAAAGGAACGGGCCTGCGCTAATGCCGTCCGCAGGCAACCGGGACCCGGCCGGCCTGGCGGAGCTACGACTCTGGCCGCCGACGATGGCGAGCCTCCCTGCCGGCCAGCGGCAGCGGGGCTGGTCACGCCTTCAGCCGGCCGGGCCGCTGCGCCAGCGCTACTCACAGCCGTCCCCGTCACCCGGCCCGATGAGCACCCGCGCACCCCGCCCCGGCCCCGGCGGCTCGCCCGATCGACCACATCTGTGCACCTGGCCGATGGGCACCCAATGAGGACGAGGGCTGCGCCGAACGGCAGTGTGCGCGTTCTCCGTGGCCCGCGGTCACTCAGCGTGCCGGCGACCGCCAACGCGAATGCCTGTCGATCCGGCCTGTAACCGCTCTGCCGCCACAAGACAGAGCTCTGGACTGCGCGGTCCCGCACCGCCCGACATCGATTTCCGTAAACCGGGCCAGTTCTAATTTTCATCTAACATCGTGTCAGAACCCGGCGGCACGGACTTCGTAGAAGACCTGGTCACGCTGCAGGCCGAGGTTGCGGCCGATGATCTCCTTCATGATCTCGGTGGTGCCGCCGAAGGTCGACCGGACGCGGCTGAGCCGCCAAGGGGCACAGTCGTGTCGAAGAGCAGCGGACTAATGCTCCCGCCGGTCAAGGCCACGGCCCGTCTGGTCAGTGCGAGCCGCGACGTTCGCGCGATGCGAGCTGGGCGGTGATCACGCGCCACGGGATCGTCTCGCCCGTCGCAGTTCCCCGAGCCGCGGCGTGGCCCGACGACCACACCGAACCAGCGGCCCCGGATATCCCAGCCGTCGACGTGGACGTCGGCTCCGGTGAGCTCATCACGGCACAGCTGCCACAGCTCCTCGTGATGCACGATGCCAGCAACGGCAGCCAGGTGGGGACGTGCTCCCGCGAGCCGCCGCGCCGCGATCAGTATCTCGGCCGGGGTCAGGACGCTCACCACGACAGCATGGCCACGTACGATGCTCGATGACCACCCCCGGCAGCGAGACGGTCCTCCGCAGGGAGGTAGCCCAGCTGGAACCCTAAACGGCTGCCAACGGCCACAGTTGCCCAGCCACACCCAGCTACGCCCAGCCCTGTAATACCTGGCCAGATGGCACATCCAGCTTCGTCTGGCATCACCCGGCCACCCCGCGGCCTCGCCTGATACTTAAACAGGTCCTCGTCGAACAGCACCAGTGAGCGAGTTGATCGCTATTGCCAGAGCCACGATGGCCAGTGCCTCAGGTGTGACGCTTGGAATCACCATGACTACAGGGCGGCAAAATGGGCGATCAAGATCAGGAATAGGACCGGTAGGGCAGCAGTGCTCCGTGAGATGGAACATGGGGAAATGCTGTTCGGCCGGGGCTAGCGGTTTCCCGGCTCAGCGCGCCGAGCATACGAGTCTCAAGGGCAGCAGTAAGCATCTAGACGGCTCTTGGCGGTCACGTATCCGGGGTTTATCCTGATGAACAGGTGCGCCGGGAAGTCTGGTCGGCAGGTTCGTAATGCTGGAACTGCCTGCCAGGAGTCATGATGACCGTGCCGGATGCCGCCGCTGATACATTTCCAGCCGTAGCCGTGAGCACGTCGGCTGACGTGCCGCCTGTGCCCGCGCCACCGAGCTGGCCGTGGCGGCGCGCCGCGTTGTTCCTGGCCGGGGCGGCGCAGCTGATCACTATTTCGGCGCTGGTGGGCGCGGATCCGCTGGCCGTGACGTGGTGGTCGCTGCTGCTGGCTACCGTTCCGGCGCCGGTGGCCGCCGTGGCTGCGTTCGCTCCCGTTCCCGTCAGCAGGCTGGCTGCGGTGGCCGGTGTCCTGGTGCTGGCCGCCGGTATCGCGGGCGGGATCACGCACATCGGCTTGTTCTTCGTCCCCGCCCTGGCGGCGCTGGCTGTCGGCGCCGTCAAGCGCTGGCACGAACGGTCCTGACTCTCCGGAGGTGTCCTTGATGTCTGGATTCGGAAGCCGGGACCGGGTGGCGGTGCTCGCCGCGCTGGCGGGCCCGCTGGTGCTCGCCGCGGTGCTGGTGCCGTTCCGGGGCGGCTTTCCCAACACCGACGCCGCGCTGGCCATGCTGGTGATGGTGGTGGCGGTCGCCGCGAACGGGCACCGGCCGGCCGGGGTGCTGGCGGCGCTGTCGGCGGCGGTGTGGTTCGACTTCTTCCTTACCCAGCCGTACGAGCGGTTCACCATCACGCGGCGCGCCGACATCGAGACGACGGTCCTGCTGCTGGTCATCGGCGTGGCGGTCACGGAGATCGCGGTCCGGGGGCGCCGCCAGCAGGCGGCGGCCAGCCGGCAGGCCGGCTATATCGCCGGCATCAGCAGCGCCGCGCAGGCCGCAGCGGCCGGGGGGTCACCGTCGGCGCTGCTCGAGCAGGTCACCGCCCAGCTCACCCAGCTGCTGTCGCTGCGGTCGTGCCATTTCCAGCCCGGTGTCGCGGGTACCGGCCGCCCGGCCCGGCTCCGGCACGATGGGTCGGTCACCGTGGGAGACCGCGTGTGGGATGCGGATGCCGCGGGGTTCCCGAGCGACAGGGACGTGGAGCTGCTGCTGGAGAGCGGTGGCGCGTTCCAGGGCCGTTTCCTGATGACCCCGCTGCCCGGTGCGTGTCCGACCCGGGAACAGCGGCTGCTGGCGATCGCGTTCGCTGACCAGGCGGGCGCGGCGCTGGCTGCCAGTCACCCAGCCCGAAGTTAGGACGCCGTCTTCCGGGGGAGCGGCGCGGCCGGACGGGCGAGAGCCGCCGGCGCAGTATCTGGTAGTGGCGCGCCGGGAAGTCTGGCCGGCACTCATTCGTGACCTGAGGAGACAGGGGCTGGCGTGCGCGCTGTAGAGACGATCTTGTTCCTGGTCGTCCTGGGCACCGTCGTCGCGGCTTTCGCCGGGCGGCTCCGGATCCCGGCCCCGTCCCTGCTGGTGATCGCCGGGCTGGTGATCGGCCTGCTGCCGGGAGTGCCGCCGGTCCGGGTGAGCCCAGACCTGGTAAGCCTGGTGGTGCTGCCGCCGCTGCTGTACGCGGCGAGCGAGGAACTGCCGTGGCGTGACCTGAAGGCGGTATGGCGGCCGGTGGCCGTCCTGGCGGTGGGCCTGGTGCTGGCGTCGGCGGCTGCGGTCGCGGTCGTGGCCGGGGCGGTGGCGGGGATCCCGGCGAGCCTGGCGTTCGTCCTCGGCGCGGTGCTGGCCAGCACCGACCCGGTGGCGGTGAGCGCGCTGGGGCGGCGGCTGTCGCTGCCGCCGCGGGTGCAGGCGCTGGTGCAGGCGGAGAGCCTGTTCAACGACGGGACCAGCCTGGTCCTGTTCCAGATCGCGGTGTCCTTCGCGGTGGCGGGAACGGCCGGCCAGGCCGTCGGCGGCGTGGTGCTGCACGGTGCCGCCCGGTTCCTGATCCTGACGCTCGGCGGCGCGGCGGCCGGGGGCGTGCTCGCGGCCGGGGTGGTCCTGTTGCGCAGGCGGGTCACCGATCCGGTGCTGGAAACCGTGGTCGCGCTGGTCACGCCGTACGCGGCGTACGTGCTGGGCGCGGCGCTGCACGTATCGCCGGTGCTGGCGGTGATCGTGGCCGGGCTGATCATCGGCGGGCGACGGGACCTGATCACCTCGGCGCGGAGCAGGCTGCAGCTGCACTCGGTCTACCAGACGGTCATCTTCTTGCTGGAAAGCGTGGTGTTCAGCCTGATCGGCCTGCAGCTGCCCACCTTGATCCGGGCCCTGCCTGGCCCCGAGGCGTGGCTGGCGGATGCCCTGGCGGTGGCTGGGGCGCTGATCGCGGCCCGGATGCTGTGGGTGTTCCCGCTGTCCGCGGTCAGCCAGCGGCGTGGCGGCGCCCGCCCGTCCTGGCCGGTCCCCGCGGTGGTGTCGTGGGCGGGCACCCGCGGGGTGGTGCCGCTGGCGGCAGCCCTGTCCATCCCGCTGACCACGGCGAGCGGGGCCCCGCTGGCGCACCGCGACCTGATCCTGGTGATCGCCATCGCGGCCATCGTGATCTCGCTGATCGTGCAGGGCCTGACCCTCGGGCCGCTAGTCCGGGTGGCCGGGATCGCCCGGTCGGGCGACGCGGACGAGGAAGATGCCGTCGCCCGGCTGCGCCTGGCCGAGGCGGCCCTGGCCCGGCTGGAGGAGCTTGCTGACGAGGGGCGCGCCGACGACGAGGCGATCGGCCGGACCCGGGCCAGCCTGCGGGCCCGGATCGGGCGGGCCCGGACCCGCGCCGCGGGGAATCAGGCCGCGGCGCCCGGCGGCCTGACCGACCGGGAGCTGCGCCGGGCCCTGAACGCCGCCGAGCACGCCGAACTGGCCCGCCTGTACGACGAGGGCGCCGTCACGGCGGCCACCAGGCAGCGCCTGCAGCGCAGCCTGGACCTGGAGGCCGCCCGGCTGAGCGACGATCATCACTGACGGGAGGACCCGGGCAGCGCCGTCGGGATGTCCAGGTCGGTGGCGGCGTAGTTGAGGAAGTAGGAGGTATAACACAGCCAGGCCCAGGTAGGCGAACGCCTCGGCGAGCTGGCCGTCGCTCCAGCCGTGGCCCGCCGCCCGGGCCCAGGTGGCATCGCTGACGCGCCCGGAACTGGCCGCCGCCTCGCGTACCACGTCGACGAGCGCGTCGGTCTTCTCCTCGCCCAGCTTCCGGCCCGCTCGCAGTGCCTCCACCTGGCTGGCCGACCACCCGGACCGCAGGGCGAGCAGCTCCAGGATGGCCAGCGCGTACTCGCTATCGTCAGCCGTCGCGGCGGCGAGCATGAGCGCGGTCCGGACCGGCTGGTCCAAGGTGCCGTGGGTGGCCGTCGTCCTCCTGAGCGATACGTAGGCCTCCAGGACCGCCGGCGCGTGGGCCATCTGCGCGTGCAGGTTGAGCAGCCGGCCGGTCGGCGAGAACTGGACCATGTCCGCCAGCAACGGGCGCGAGGCCTCGGGTGCGTCGGCGATGGTGTGACTCGGTATGCGGGACATGAATCTCCTCCAGTGGGGTGGGCCGTGATCTCACGGGGAAGGACGGCGGCCAGAACCGGAAAGTGACACGGGGCGGCACCTGTCACTATCCGCCGGCCCGCCTCGTCCTTACCGGTGCCGCCCGCCGATCCGGTGGGCGCGGCGCGCGGGCACCGGCCCGCGCGAGCACCGCAGACCGCCTCGGCGGCCGCGGTTACCAGGCCACGCAGCCCGGGTTCGTGTCCGCGCACGACGCGGGGCCGCTGGTCCGGTCCGCCTTCGGCCCGCTGGAGCGGGCCAGCTTCAGGATGCTGGGCATCCGGCAGTTCATGACCGTGCGCATCGTGTCGGCTGACCCTTGACCGGGGAGCGCCGTTACGTATCCGCCGACAGGACCTTGCGCGGGTGCCTGCCGTCGACGTAGCCGACGAACGGCGGGTAGATGTTGTAGCCGAGCAGTTCCTGGAGCCGTTCCGGCAGGTCGCGGACGACGTCACGCGGGACGGCCAGGCAGTGGTTCTCCTGCGGCCGCAGCCAGCCGGCCGCGTACTCCAGGATCACCCCGAGCCGCGGCCCCGTCGTGGCATTCGCGCCGCCGCCGTGCCACAGGCTGCCCAGGTAGAACAGGGCCGAACCCGGCGACATCACCGCCGTCTCCACCGGCTCGTCCGGACCCGGCCGACGGCCAGGCTCCCACCGGTGGCTGCCGGGGACGAACCTGGTGGCGCCGTTCTCCACGGTGAACTCGTCCAGCGGCCACATGGTGTTGACCACCAGCGGCGGGTGCGGCTCGGGCACCGGGTAGATGGCGTCGTCCCGGTGCAGGACCTGCGCCTTCTCGCCGGGCCCGATGCAGATACCGACCGGGGCGCTCAGCTGGCAGGGGCCCAGGACCTGGTCGAGGACGCCGAGCAGCAGCGGGTCGGTGGCGAGCGCGTCGAACGCGCGGGTCTTGGCGAACAGCGCGTAGATCCGCTGCGTGTCGAATCCCTCGAAGGAGTTCCGCCCGGTCCTGGTGGTTCGCAGCACCCGGTCCAGGTCGGCGCGGGCGTCCCGCGCGCCGTCCGGGGTCAGCAGGCCGGTCACCACGACGTAGCCGTCGTCCAGCAGCCGCCTGGCTATGTCCTGGCTGGATGAGGTGGCGGGCATCGTCGGCATCATCGCACCTGAGATTAAGACGGCCAGGCGCCCGCCGTCCAGGCTCAGCGGTCCCAGGCTCAGCCTGGGACGGGCTCAGTCGTTCTTCTGCTGGACGTCGTCCCGGTACTCCGGGGTGCGGCCGTCCTTTCGGGCCCTGATCATCTCCTCGAAGTTGCCGGTCAGGTTGCGCACGTAGAGCTGGGCGACGCCCTCGTGCCGCATGTGCGCTTCCAGGCTGGCGGCGTCCAGGCCTGACCACAGCAGCCGCTTGGCCAGCTCCACGCCGACCCGGCTCCAGCCGGCGATCCGCTCCGCCATGTCGTAGCAGGTGCCGAGCAGCTCATCGGGGGCGGTGACCTGGGATACCAGCCCGATGCGGGCGGCCTCGGCGGCGTCCACGTCCCGGCCGGTGAGCATGATCTCGAAGGCGCGGGAGGAGCCGACGGCGCGGGGTAGCAGGTAGCTGAGGCCGAGCTCGGCCGAGGACAGCCCGTTGTTGATGCCCGCCGCGCGGAAGTACGCGCCATCGGCGGCGAGCCGGATATCGAAGGCGAGTGACAGGCACAGGCCGCCGCCGATCGCCGGGCCGTTGATGGCCCCGATCACCGGCTGGTGCATCTTCCTGAGGGTGAGGATGACGTCGTCGAGCAGTTCCATGGCCCGCAGCGAGATGCTCGGCAGGGTCAGCCCGTCGATGTCCGGTATGCGGCCGGAGTCGACCAGGTCCGCCCCGGAGCAGAAGCCGGCCCCGGCGCCGGTCACCACGACCACGCGGGTGTCGTTGTCGCGGCTGATCTCCTCCAGCGCCTGCCGGAACGGGAGCATCACATCGAACGACATGGCGTTCATCCGCTCCGGGCGGTTCAACGTGACCAGCGTGACGTGCGGCCTGGGCTTGGCCACGAGAAGGAACGGCATACCAGGCGACGGTAGAACGCGTTCTAGTTTCCGTCAACGGCGCCGCCCGGTGACGGGGGTCACTGGGCGGCGACGAGGTTCACTCCTCGCGCAGCACCGATGCCGGACGGGTCCGCATGGCCGTCAGGGCCGGCCCGATCGAGACCAGGTTGGCCAGGCCGATGGCGCCCGGCACGACCAGGGCCAGCAGCACGACGGGGATCGAGGCGTCGGGGATCACCCCCAGTCGCCCGGCGAAGAGATCCCAGGCCGTCCGGCCGGCGGCCACCCCGAGCGGAAGGCCGACGGCGAGCGTGATCACCGCCAGGGTGATCGCCTGCCAGGCCACGGTCCGGCCCACCTCGCCCTGGGTGAACCCCAGCGTCTTGAGGATGGCCAGGTCGCGCCGCCGCCGGCGGATCGAGGTGGCGAGCAGGTGCGCCAGCGTGATGAGGGCCAGGACGGCCAGCACCGAGCCGAGGATGAGCGGAAGGTCCTGGATCCGCCCGAAGTTCAGCAGGTCGGTGGGTTTCGCCGGCGACTGGGTGAAGAAGTTCTTGTCGACGGCGGCCAGCCGGCGGTCGAGACGGGCGGTGGCCGCGGCGGTATCGGTACCGGGCCGGAAGGTGACGGCCATCACGTAGGGGGAGCGGGCCGAGCCGCCCGCCAGCCGGTACAGAGCAGCGTGGCCGAGCCGCTGGCTATCCCGCGCGGGACCGTGAACCGGGACGCGGATTCTTCCGTCTCAAGGAAGGGGATGGCCCGCGTGGAGCGGGACCGGGCGGCACGGGCGTGCCATGTCAGCGGCGGGCGGTACCGGGTATGGCGGCAGGCCGGGTGCGGGCGGGAGCATTGCTGGCGTGCGGCGTGGCCGGGCTGGTAGCGGCGTCGGGCTGCGGCTCAGGCTCCGGGCCCTCGTGGGCGCCGGCGCTGGGACCGGACGTGACGGTGACGGCGCCCGCACGGGTGGCGCCGGGCCACGGGTCGCCGGGTGCGGCTATCGCGGGCCTGTTCGCCGCGATCAGCGCCCGGCGGTACGCGGCGGCCTGCGGGTACGTGGAACCGGCCGGGCAGGCCGCGTGCCGCGCTTCGGAAGCCGAGCCGGCCAGCCAGCAATCGGCCAGGAACGCCGCGATCGGGTACGTGGCGGTCCATGGAGATCAGGCGCTGGTCGGCTCCACCGGCACGTTCTGCGTTCCCGCGGAACGGCCCCGGTGCTTCACCAACACCGACCCGGCGGCCCTGCTCTCCGGCGGGAAGTCGTTCGGCACCCTGTGGGCCCAGGCCGACCGGGCCACCAGCAGCAACGTGTACAAGCTCGCTCCCTGCGTCAAGATCGGCGGCCGCTGGTACCTGCACCTGCCGTCCTCCTGAGCGTCCGACGCCCAGATAGCCAGCAAAGCGCCGACGATATCCTGAGCCGGTGACCGTGGAGCCAGGCTGGATCCCGCCAGAAGTCGACACCACCAAGGCGAACGTCGCCCGCGTCTACGACTACTGGGTCGGCGGCGACCACAACTTCCAGGCCGACCGGGACCTCGCCCGCACGATCACCGCCCTGGACCCGAACATCCGCGCCACCATGCGCGCGAACCGCGCCTTCCTCGGCCGCGTGGTCAGGTTCCTGGCCGGCCAGGCCGGCATCCGCCAGTTCCTCGACATCGGCTCGGGCATCCCCACCGAGAACAACGTCCACCAGGTCGCCCAGGACACCGCCCCCGGGTCGCGCGTCGTGTACGTGGACAACGACGACGTCGCCGTGGCCCACAGCCGGCTCCTGCTGGCCGGCAACCCCGACGCCACCATCATCCAGGCTGACCTCCGCGAGCCGGCCACGATCCTCGCCGACCCGGAAACCCAGCTGCTGCTCGACTTCACCCAACCGGTCGCCGTGTTCCTGGTCGCCGTCCTGCACTTTATCCCGGACACCGGACGGGCCGCGGACATCGTCGCCACCTTGCGCGATGCGCTCGCTCCCGGGAGCTACCTCGTCATCTGCCACGCGTGCCGGGACGAGCAGCCCAGCCTGGCGACCTCGTTCGAGAACGTCTACAACAGCCGCGTCACCGCTCAGCTGGCCATGCGTAGCCGCGCGGAGATCGCCGGGCTCTGCGACGGCTTCACCCTGCTGGAACCGGGCCTGGTCTGGATACCCGAATGGCGGCCAGAATCCCCCGGCGACGTCCCCGCCGACCCGTCCAGGTACTGGGCCCTCGTCGGTGTCGCCCGCTACGATGGCCCCCCTTCCCCCTGATGAAGACACCATGGGTATTCGTCGACTGCGAGGCTCGCGGCATCAGTCCGGTGCACGGGACGCTCACCGAATTCGGAGCCGTTCACTACGACACGCGTGACACCTTCTACGGGCGCCTCTTCGAGGCGACGCCAGACCCGGAGAACCCCGCGATCAGCATCGTCGGCGAGCGCCTGGCGACCGACGAGGAAGTCGCCGGGAGCTTCGCGGCCTGGCTCGGGGAGCACCTCGGCGGTACTAGGCCCGTCTTCGTGAGCGACAACCCCGCCTACGACTGGCAGTGGATATCCGGCATGTTCGACCGGGCCGGGATGGACAACCCGTTCGGCCACTCCGGCCGCCGGATCAGCGACTTCTGGGCCGGCCTCAACCGGAACTGGAGCGAGACCCAGGGCTGGAAGCGGTTCAGGAGGACCGCCCATGATCACCATCCCGTCCACGACGCGATGGGGAATGTGGAGGCCTTCGAGGAGATCATGCGCCTGGCCAAAGGCACCTGAGCCGGTTCCTCAGCAGTTCCCCGGCCCCGGCTCGGTGCAGGGCTGCGGGTCGGCGGAGTCCAAGGTCGTGGCGGCGTGGACCGCGACCCGCTGCAGCAGGGCCCGGAAGGACTGCTGCTCCTCGTCGTCGAGCCCGGCCAGCAGCTGGTCCTCGGCCGCGCGCAGCCGCTCGCCGAGGCCATCGAGGAGGGCCCGGCCGCGGGCGGTGGCCGCGATCCGCCGGGCCCGCCGGTCGGCCGGGTCCGGGCGCCGCTCGATCAGGCCGGCCTCGGCCAGGCTGTCGAGCAGGTAGGTCATGACCGTGCGGTCCACGCCCAGATGCTGGGCCAGCGCGAGCTGGCTGCCGGGCTCTTCCCGGGCGGCCGCCGCGAGCACCTGGTAGCCGCGCGGACCGCCGGGCACGTCGGCGAAGGTCGCCGCTACGGCCTTCATGTAGGACCGGGACAGCGCGCCGAGGGCCCAGCCGAGGTCGTTCTTGAGAACGCAGGGGTCCGCCGTCAGGCGGCCCGGCCGGGAACCGGAAGACCTGGTAGCCGGAGCGCTCATGCCGTTCAGGGTACCTCAGACGAGCTGTCTAGCCGAAGAGTTGCCATACAGATGTTCTGTGATGCAGACTATCTTCGGACACGCCTAGACCCCTTCCCTCAACAGGAGTTTCCAGATGGCCGAGAGTTCCCCCGCCAGGCCCGTCGTCGTGATCCTCGGCGGCGGCTATGCGGGCGTCCAGGTCGCCCGGCCGCTCGACGACGTCGCCGACGTCGTGCTGGTCGAGCCGAAGGACGACTTCGTGCACAACGTCGCGGCCCTGCGCGCCCTGGCCGACCCGGCCTGGCTGGAGCGGATCTACCTGCCGTACGACGGGCTGCTCGGCCGCGGCCGGGTGGTCAGGGACCGGGCGGTCAAGGCCGACGCCGGCCGGGTCGTGCTCGCCTCGGGGGCCGAGCTCGCCCCGGACTACCTGGTGCTGGCCACCGGTTCCGGTTACCCGTTCCCGGCCAAGAACGACGTGCACAGCACCGAGGCGGCCCACGGCAAGGTGCGGGACACGCACGCGGCGCTGGCCGCCGCCGACCGGGTGCTGCTGCTCGGGGCCGGGCCGGTCGGTATCGAGCTGGCCGGGGAGATCAAGGCGGTCTGGCCCGGCAAGCAGGTCACGCTGGTCGACGTGGCCGACGACATCCTGGGCGAGCGCTACCGCCCGGACCTGAAGGCCGAGCTCCGCCGCCAGCTGGACGATCTTGGCGTCGAGCTGCTCCTGGGCAGCCCGCTCACAACCATGCCAACGAACGGGGCTGGCGCACTCGCCCCGTTCACGGTGACAACTGAGTCCGGCGCCGAAGTAACCGCCGACATCTGGTTCCGCTGCTACGGGGTCGCCCCGGCCAGCGACTACCTGGCGGGCGGGCTGGCCGGAGCGCGCCGCCCGGACGGCTTTGTCGAGGTGACGCCCGAGCTGCGGGTCGCCGGGCAGGACCGGGTCTTCGCGCTGGGCGACGTGTCGGCCGCCGACCAGAACAAGGGGGCGGGCGCGGCCGGGCGGCAGGCGCAGGTGGTGGCGGCCAACATCCGCGCGCTCATCACCGGCGACGGCGAGCTGGCGCGCTACGAGCAGACACCGCCCTCCATCATCGTCCCGGTCGGCCCCGAGGGCGGGGCCGGGCAGCGTCACGGCAGCGACGACCTGGTCCCGGCCGAGACGGTCGCCCAGCTCAAGGGCCGGGACATGATGGTCGACCGCTTCGCCGAGCTGCTCGGAGCCGTCAGTCGGCGCCGACCCACACCGTCTTGATGTTGCAGAACTCCCTGATCCCCTGGGAGAAGAGCTCGCGGCC